>Ga0187784_10000018_pt1 | contig 110744 bp, 103 predicted proteins | sample 1015_SJ02_MP15_2_FD_132964 | JGI IMG/M metagenome (GOLD analysis project Ga0187784, IMG submission 132964) | Tropical peat soil microbial communities from peatlands in Department of Meta, Colombia - 1015_SJ02_MP15_20_MG | ecosystem: Environmental > Terrestrial > Soil > Wetlands > Peat...
AGAACAGACTTGTCTGATCACTCCGCCGACCCATCATCCCCCGCCTCCACGGCCCAATCCATGGAATCAGGGGAATCACTGTTCGCAGGTGTTCTCAAGCCTTTTTCGACAGCATCGGTCAATGACGTCTATGCCCTGCCGCGCGATCTCTACGATCAGGGCATCAGGCGCTACGGTTTTCATGGTCTGTCTTACGAATACGTCACCGAGCGGCTTGGCCAGGTCGCGCCGATGCATGCAGCCGGACGCGTCGTTATCAGTCATCTGGGCAACGGCGCCTCGATGCGTGCCATCGAGGGCGGCCGAAGCGTCGGCTCGAGCATGGGCTTTACCGCGCTCGATGGCTTGCCAATGGGCACGCGCTGCGGCCAGCTCGATCCCGGTGTCGTTCTCTACTTGATACAGGAAAAAGGCTTGTCGGTGCAGCAGGTCGAGGATCTGCTTTATCGCCAGTCGGGTCTGAAAGGACTTTCCGGTTTGTCGCAGGACATGCGTGAACTTGAAGCGGCCGGAACGCCGGAGGCGATGCAGGCGATCGACTATTTCGTGTTCCGTACCCGCCGCGAGCTCGGCTCCATGGCGGCCATTCTTTCAGGGCTTGACGCGCTCGTTTTCTGCGGCGGCATCGGCGAGAACGCTTGGCGCATCCGCCAACGCATCTGCGCCGGCTTCCAATGGCTCGGCATCGAACTCGACGATGTACGCAATCGGGCAGGCGAGATCGTCGTCTCCTCGGAGCGCTCCCGGGTTCGGGTGTTCGTCGTCAAAACCAATGAGGAAATGACCATCGCCCGGCACGCCGCTCGGCTCTTGACTGCCGCACCTAGTAATTACGCAGCAGCGTAAATTGCCTCGACGGGCGCGCCTCGAACGAAACATCTTTTGTTGGAGTTTTTGCCTCAGTGCAACAAGTGAATCGACCAACCCGCCGGAGATATCGGGATCGAAATCGGCCCCTTGCCGATTTGCGAAACGAAATGCGACCAGGGCAAGGCCGGAGCAGGCCTGATCGATACGCCGACCAATGCCCCATTGATGAGAGTGACGAGAGCGACAGCCGTAATAGTGTGGGGCATTGTCCGCGACGTCGCCGCGGCGATACATAGGAACCAATAAAAAAACACCGAGCCGGCGAAGAAGTATCGCCCGCATTCTTCAACGATCGTGTCGAGATTAGCTCTATATTTGAACATTCCCGCATAGAGAATCACGGTCGCGAAAAAGAGCATTGCCAGTTTCAGTTCACGGTAAGGCGCGCGCCATGAGAACTTAATCAATGCTAGGGCGCCGAGCACGACCACCCCGATTGCGCCCCGGCGAAAGCCGATAATCCCGCTGTTCAGCGGCCCGATGGCATCCAGCCAGCGGACCGGCATCGTTAGCCATAGCGATGGTCGATAAGGATGCGGTTCGACGACGTTGAACACACCGAGATCATTGCGCAAGAACGCAATTTGAACGCAAGCGGTTACCGCAAGCGTCGCAGCGAGAATGCAAATTCGCAGCCTTGCGGAGCCTTTCACCGAGCATAGCCGCCAAAGGTAAAGGGGAAGCAAGCAGGTTCCCAGCGGTCCTTCCAGGCCGACAAAAGCGACAAAGAGCGCTTCGATAAGCCATATCAAAGTTGAGTCGCTCGGTCGGCTGAAGAGAAGAACAAACAGCCCGAGCGGCAGGACCCATTGAGCGTTGACGAGAAAGCCGAGAACTTCGAAACCCGCAGGTGCGCATACGACAGCGAGCGCGGCGATTTCTCTGTACGGCATCTCGAAACGAGGCGACATGATCATGAAAACGATCAGCAGCGTCGCCGCATGGGCCGCGTAGACCTCGATCCATGGCGCGAGGATCGGCGGAAAATTCACCGCAATCGTCGCGACTGCTGCTCCATAAAGATTGAGAGTGCCGTTGAGAGGTTGCAGCAGGGAATGCCAGCCGGTGTTGTAGGCCGCGGCATATAACTTTCCATCCTCCGCCCAAAGTTGGGGAGTTACGAATGTCGTGGGCGTCCGAATAAAGAGGATTAAAAGGCCGAGACCAACGATGGCCAAGCGCCTATTCTGGCTGGCGCTCTGCGCTAGTCTATCTTCGGATAGCGCGTTAATTTGATAGTCAGCACAAGTGTGAGTAACTGACGGCAATCATTGCCTCCGGATTTTACTTTCATTGCAATGACGGATAAACTCAATCAGTCTCAGCGTTGCGCGTTGAGGCGCTGGCGTAAAACCCGATGTCGTGACTGGTGCCTGGGTAAGAGGCAGGGCTAACAGACGGGCTCCATGCTGTCCATCTGTAAAGTTGGTCAGCGTTCCCCGCCGTGGTTTCAGGTTGTCGCCCTGGGAGCTTTCCGAAGCCCCCAGCGGCGCCGCCGGTTTGACCGGTTAACGCTCGTGCATCGGCGGCAGCCACGCCTGCCTCCGCAAGTCGTGAAACTTCTTGCTGAATACGGCAGCCCTACGGCAATATGGAGGCGTCGCCGGCTTCGGCCCATAATGGCTTGCATCTGGCGCAGCCGCCCGAGCTCCCGCGTGCCTCAATTTGCCATGCCGATCATCGAGAGCCGCGTCGATCCCAGTTCAGAGAGTTGTCGCGCAAACCGCGAGCAGATGCTGGCGCTGATCGGCGAGTTTCGCGCGCTCGAGCAGAAGGTGCGCGATTTCTCCAACGCCAAGCGCGAACGCTTCCGCAACCGCGGCCAGCTGTTGCCGCGCGAGCGCGTCGCGCTCACCATCGATCCCGGCGCGCCCTGGCTCGAACTGTCGACGCTCGCCGGCTTTCGCATGCATGATGACGACGGCGCCGAGGGCATCCAGGGCGGCGGCGGCATCGCCGGCATCGGCTATGTCTCCGGCATCCGCTGCATCGTTTCCGCCAATGACAGCGCCATCAAGGGCGGCACCTCGACGCCGATGGGAGTCAAGAAACATCTGCGCATCCAGCAGATCGCTCTCCAGAACAAGCTGCCCATGGTGCGTCTTGTCGAATCCGGCGGCGCCAATCTCATCTACCAGGCGGAGATGTTCGTCGAGGGCGGACGCGGCTTCGCCAACCAGGCGCGCATGTCGGCGGCCGGCATCCCGCAGGTCACCGTGGTGCACGGCTCCTCGACCGCCGGCGGCGCTTATCTGCCCGGCCTGTCCGATTACGTGATCCTCGTGCGTGGCCGCGCCAAGGTGTTTCTCGCCGGCCCGCCGCTTTTGCGCGCCGCGACCGGCGAGATCGCGACCGACGAAGAACTCGGGGGCGCCGAGATGCACGCCACCGTCTCCGGGCTCGGCGAATACCTCGCCGAGGACGATGCCGACGGCATCAGCATCGCGCGCGATATCATGGCCAAGTTACCCTGGAACGCGCAGCTGCCGCTGCGGCCGCAGAAATCCTTCAAGGAGCCGCGTTATCCAGCCGACGAGCTCGCTGGAGTGGTGCCGACGGACTACCGCAAGCCTTATGACGTGCGCGAGATCATCGCCCGCGTGGTCGATGATTCCGACTTTCTGGATTTCAAGGCGCTCTATGGTCCGCACACCGTGTGCGGGCACGCCGACATCGAAGGCCACGCGATCGGACTCATCGGCAACAACGGACCGATCGATGCCGACGGCTCGAGCAAGGCGGCGCAGTTCATCCAGCTCTGCTGCCAGGCCAACATGCCGATCGTGTATCTGCAGAACACCACCGGCTACCTGGTCGGGCGCGAGGCCGAGCAGGCCGGCATCATCAAGCATGGCTCGAAGATGATCCAGGCGGTCGCCAACGCCACCGTGCCGCAGCTCACGATCCACGTCGGCGCCTCGTTCGGCGCCGGCAATTACGGCATGTGCGGCCGCGCCTATGACCCGCGCTTCATCTTCGCTTGGCCGAGCAACCGCATCGCCGTCATGGGCGGCGAGCAGGCGGCGAAAGTCATGGCGATCGTCACCGAGGAGAAGCTCAAGCGCGAAGGCAAGCCGGTCGACAAGGCGAAGCTCGAAATGATGGAGCGGGCCATCATCACGCGCATGGAGGGCGAGTCCACCGCGCTTTACGCCACGGCCCGGTTGTGGGACGACGGGCTGATCGACCCGCGCGACACCCGCAAGGTGCTGGGCTTCTGCCTCTCGGTGTGCCGCGAGGCCGAACTGCGCCCGCTCAAGTCCAACACTTTCGGCGTCGGCCGTATGTAGCGAGGAGGAAACAAGCGATGGCGTTTACGCCAGAACATGAAGAGCTGCGCCGCAGCCTGCAGAAATTCATCGCCGGCGAGATCAATCCGCACGTCGACGAGTGGGAGGAAGCCGGCATCTTTCCCGCCCATGAGCTGTTCAAGAAGATGGGCAGTCTGGGCTTCCTCGGCCTCACCAAGCCGGTCGCCTATGGCGGCCAGGGCCTCGATTATTCCTATGCCGTGGTCATGGCCGAGGAACTCGGCAACATCGCCTGCGGCAGCGTGCCGATGGCGATCGGCGTGCAGACCGACATGGCAACGCCGGCGCTCGCCCGCTTCGGCTCCGATGAGGTCAAACGCCAGTTCCTGGCGCCGTCGATCTCCGGCGACTACGTGGCCTGCCTCGGCGTCTCCGAAGTCGGCGCCGGCTCCGACGTCGCCTCGATCAAGACCACGGCGCGCAAGGACGGCGCCGACTACGTCATCAACGGCGGCAAGATGTGGACCACGAACGGCACCCAGGCCGACTGGATGTGCCTCCTGGCCAACACCTCCGACGGCCCGGTGCACAGGAACAAGTCGCTGATCTGCCTGCCGATGAAGACCAAGGGCGTCCAGATCGCCCGCAAGCTCGACAAGCTCGGCATGCGCGCCTCCGACACCGCGCAAATCTTCTTCGACGACGTGCGGGTACCGCAGCGCTACCTGATCGGCGAAGAGAACAAGGGTTTCGTCTATCAGATGATGCAGTTTCAGGAAGAGCGGCTGTGGGGCGCCGCCGCCGTGCTCAAATCGTCGGAGCGCCTGATCGAGCAGACCATCGACTACACACGCAACCGCATGGCCTTCGGCAAGTCGATCCTCGATAATCAGGTCGTGCATTTCCGCCTGGCCGAGCTCGCCACCGAGATCGAGCTGTTGCGCTCGCTGGTCTATCGCGCCTGTGAACTCTACGTCTCCGGCAACGACGTGACCCGGCTCGCCTCCATGGCCAAGCTTAAGGCCGGGCGGATGCGCCGCGAGGTGAGCGATTCCTGCCTGCAATATTTCGGCGGCATGGGCTTCATGAACGAGACACCGGTAAGCCGCGCCTACCGCGACGGGCGGCTGACCTCGATTGGCGGCGGCGCCGACGAGGTCATGCTGAGCATCATCTGCAAGCTGATGGGTACGCTGCCGGGCACGTCGAACGCGCCGGAACAGAAGGCACTCCATGGCTGACCTGCCGCAGACCTCGCATATCCGGCTCGATTTGCGCGGGCCGGTGCTGCATCTGTGGCTCGACCGGCCGGCGCTGCGCAACGCCATGAGCCCGCTGATGGTGCAGGAGATCCTGGCAACTTTCGCGGCGATCGCCGAAGATCGCTCGATCCGCGTGGTGGTGCTGCGCGGCGCCGGCGGCACCTTCTGTGCCGGCGCCGATATCAAGGGCTTGGCGGCAGCCGAGGAAGCTTCGCCGGCCGCAGCCGACGCGCTCAAAGAGAACAATCGGCGCTTCGGGACCATGATGGAGGGGGTGAACGCCGCCCCGCAGGCGGTGATCGCCGCGGTCGAGGGTTACGCCATGGGCGGCGGCTTCGGCCTTGCCTGCGTCGCCGATATCACCATTGCAACCGCGGATTCGATGTTCGCGATGACCGAGGTGACGATCGGCGTGGTTCCGGCTGCGATCTCACCATTCGTGGTCAAGCGCGTCGGGCTCACGGTGGCCCGGCGCTTCGGCGTTTCCGGCGCGCGTCTCACCGGCGCCGAAGCGTGCGCGGTCGGGGTCGCGCATCTGACGGTGCCGGACTCTGCCGCGCTCGACGTGGCGGTGCGCGACGTCAGCAATCAGGTGCTCAAATGCGCCCCGGGCGCGGTCGCGGCCACCAAGGAGCTGATGCTGCGGGCCGCCGGCCCGACCCCGCTTTCGCAGCTGCTCGACGACGCCGCCGAATGTTTTGCCGCCGCGGTACGCAGCGCCGAGGGCCGCGAAGGAACCAAATCCTTCGTCGAGAAGCGCAAACCTTCCTGGGTCATGCAGGTCGAGTAACCGATGAGGCGCGCACCAGCCTGCCCCCGCCGACGCTGCGGCTCGCCATCATGATCGCGTTCACGAAAATCCTGATCGCCAATCGCGGCGAGATCGCCTGCCGCATCATCCGCTCCGCCAAGGCGCTCGGTTATCGTACGGTCGCAGTGTTCAGCGACGCCGACGCGGACGCCCTGCATGTTCGTCAGGCCGACGAGGCCGTGCGCATCGGCCCACCGCCGGCGCAGGAGAGCTATCTCGATATCGAGGCGCTCCTTGCCGCCGCAAAACTCTCCGGCGCCGATGCCGTCCACCCGGGCTATGGATTCCTTTCGGAGAATGCCGAATTTGCCCAAGCCTGCGCGCAAGCGGGTCTCGTCTTCATCGGCCCGCCGGCCGCGGTGATCGAGGCCATGGGCAACAAGGCGCGCGCCAAAGCGTTAATGGAGGCGGCAGGAGTTCCCTGCGTGCCGGGCTATCGAGGGCCGAACCAATCAGACGAAGAGCTGATGGCGCAGGGCCGCCGCATCGGCTTCCCGCTCATGGTCAAGGCGGCGGCCGGCGGCGGCGGGCGCGGCATGCGGCTCGTGACCGTTGCCGAAGATCTCGCCGCAGCCCTGGCGCGCAGCCGGTCCGAAGCGGCGAGTGCATTCGGCTCGGACGAGCTCCTCCTCGAGCACGCGGTCGCCGCAGCCCGCCACATCGAATTTCAGGTCTTTGCCGACCAGCACGGCAACGTCATTCATCTCGGCGAGCGCGACTGCTCGATCCAACGCCGCCATCAAAAGGTCATCGAGGAAACGCCCTCCCCGGCGGTCTCGACCGAGTTGCGCGCGCAAATGGGCGAGACCGCAGTCATCGCCGCACGCGCCATCGGCTATGTTGGCGCCGGCACGATCGAGTTCCTGCTCGATCAGTCGGGAAAATTCTACTTTCTCGAAATGAACACTAGGCTGCAGGTCGAGCATCCGGTGACCGAGGCGGTTGCCGGCGTCGACCTTGTCGCTTGGCAATTGTTGGTCGCCGCGGGCGGCAAGCTGCCGCTCGAGCAGCATCAGCTGACTTTCAGCGGCCATGCCATCGAGGCACGCCTTTACGCCGAAGATCCGGCGAGCGGCTTTCTGCCGCAAACCGGACTGCTGATCGACTGGCGCCCGGCATCGGGCGCCAGCGTGCGCATCGATCATGGTCTCGCCGCGGGCCAGAGCGTGAGCCCATTCTACGATCCGATGCTGGCGAAGCTGATCGTCCATGGCGCGACGCGGGAGGAGGCCCGCCGCCGGCTAATCGCGGCGCTCGAGAACACGGTCGCGCTCGGCCTCACCACAAACCGCAGTTTTCTCATCGCCATGCTCCGGCACCCCGTCGTCGCCGCGGGCGCGGCGACGACGACTTTCATCGACCGGCATTTTGCCGCGGAGAGCGATGCCATGCGCCGGCAGCAACCCAACCTGCGGATGCTGGCGCTCGCGGCGGTGTTGTTGTTCGAAGCGCGTGCCCGCGCGGCGACAAACGCGCCGCATGTCGTGCAGAATTGGTCATCGACCGGGACCGCCGTTTGGCCGCTGCGGCTGACCTTGGACGAAGTCCACCATCCGACCGAAATCACGGCCGTCGGTATGAATCGCTATTTGGTCGGCCTTGGCACGGACAAGGTCGAAGTTTCGATCGAGGAGCGCTATGACGGCGGCGTGCGCTTCACCGCCTTCGGCCTGCAACAGACCGCGCATTTTGCGCTACGCGAGGGAACCCTGCATCTCGACCTCAGCGGCTCCACCATCGCGGTGCGCGAAACCGCGCGCGAGACCGGAAGCGCCGCGCGAACGGACGGCTCATCGCGGCTCGTGGCGCCGATGAACGGCGCGGTCATCGCCGTGTTGGCGAAGGCCGGCGACCGCGTCGCTAGGGGACAGCGCGTCGTCGTCCTCGAATCGATGAAGATGCAGCACGAGATAACTGCACAACGTCAAGGCATCATCGACCAAGTCTTGGTGAAGCCGGGCGAGCAGGTCGCAACCCGTCAGCTTCTCGTGGTGTTGAGCCCGGAGGCTGTCGCCGGGAAAAAACGAACCGAGGAGACGCCATGAACGACAAGGCCGTGATCACTTGCGCGCTCACCGGCGTGCTCACCGATCCGAAACAACATGCAGTCCCGGTCACGCCCGAGGAGATGGCGCGCGAGGCGCGAGCCGCGTTCGATGCCGGGGCCGCCGTCATGCACGTGCATTTCCGCCAGCAGGGGCCCGGCAAGGGCCACCTGCCGTCATGGGAGCCCGAGCTTGCGACCACGATCATGCAGGCGATCCGCGACAGCTGCCCGGGCGTGATCCTCAACGAGTCGACCGGCACGATCGGCGCGGACATTTCCGGACCGCTCGCTTGCCTGCGCGCGGTCAAGCCGGAGATCGCCGCCTGCAATGCCGGCTCGCTCAATTATCTGAAAGTGCGCGCCGACGGCTCGTGGGCCTGGCCGCCGCACGTGTTCGACAATCCGGTGCAAAAGGTCAAAGCCTATCTCGACGTCATGGCCGAGACCGGCACGCAGCCCGAATTCGAATGTTTCGACGTCGGCATCGTGCGCTGCGTCGGCATGTATGCGAGGAACGGCATGTTCAAAGGCCGGCCGAAATACAATTTCGTCATGGGGGTGGAATCGGGCATGCCGGCGGACCCGGATCTCCTGCCGATCCTGCGCAAGCTCACCATCGCCGGCTCGCCCTGGCAGGTCACCGCCATCGGCCGCGCCGAGATCTGGCCGCTGCACCGACGCGCCGCCGAGCTCGGCGGACATTTGCGCACCGGCCTCGAAGACACGTTCTATCTGCCCGACGGCAGCAAGGTCGGCTCGAACGGAGCGCTGGTGGAAATGCTGGCCCGCTACGCGCGCGAGACCGGACGTGCGGTGGCAAGCCCCGCAGAGGCTCGCAGCCTCATGGGGCTGCCCATCATTCACTAAGCCGGCCCAAAATGAGGCGTACGCGCGACGCTTTCTAGCGGACGTGCTTGCGAAAGTCGGGCTTGCGTTTTTCCAGAAAGGCGCGGACGCCTTCGCGCGACTCCTCGGTATTGTAGTAGAAGGACAGGGTCTGCATGCCCATCCAGCTGATGGCGCGGATGCTCTCGGTGTCGGCATTGAATGAGCGCTTGGCGATGGCAATAGCGGAGGGGCTACGTTCCAAAATCTCGGCGCACCACTTCGCCACTTCGGTGTCGAGCTCGCTGTCCGGCACGACTGCATTGACCAGTCCCATGGCGAGCGCCTGCTGGGCGGTATAGCGGCGGCACAGATACCAGATTTCGCGCGCCTTCTTCTCGCCGACGACGCGGGCGAGGTAGGCTGTGCCGAAGCCCGGATCGACCGAGCCGACCTTCGGCCCGACCTGCCCGAAGACGGCGCTTTCGGAAGCGATCGTCAGATCGCAGATTGTGGCGAGCACATTGCCGCCGCCGATTGCATAGCCCTGGACCCGGGCAATCACCGGCTTGGGAACGTCGCGGATCAACGATTGCAGCGCCTCGATCGGCAGGCCGACCGTGCCTTTGCCATTGTATTTGCCGTCGTGGACGCTTTGGTCGCCGCCGGTGCAGAACGCCTTGCCGGTTCCGGTGAGGACGATGACCCCGACCGACTTGTCCCAACCCGCATCATCGATGGCGCGGATCAGTTCCTCGACCGTTTCCGCCCGCATCGCATTAAGGACCTTCGGCCGGTTGATCGCGACAGTCACCACGCCGCCGTCCCGGGTGACGATGAGATCCTGATAGTCGCTGCTCATGATGCCTCCGAAATTCGCGCCGATGCGAAACCGTGTTCATCCGCCGAAATTCCGTCATAGTAAGCCACCGACGCAACCGGGCAAACAGCCGCCTTGCCTTCAGCGCGCGAGCGTCATGCGCCGGACGCGGTTGCCGGGCTGCCGGCTTGCCAATGGTTTCGCTTGGCTCCACCATGGGCACGGAAACCGGGGCTAGGCAATCATCGTGGCCGGAGACAGCACCCAAATCGTGGCCGAAGCGGCGGCGCGGATTTTCGCCGACCTCGCCGATCCGCAGACCGTCAATCGGAGCCAGGACGGTGCGTGGAAGGCGCCGCTCTGGGACGCGCTCAGCGAAGCCGGATTGCCGCTCGCATGGGTTCCGGAAAATTTGGGCGGCTCGGGCGCAAGCCTGGCGGAAGGCTTTGCCATTCTTGGGGTCGCCGGCCGCTTCGCCTTAGCGGTGCCGCTGGCGGAAACGCTGGCCGCCGGCTGGCTCCTGGCGCGTGCCGGCCTCGAGGCGCCAGCGACGCCGATGACGCTCGCGCCTGCCCGCCCGCGGGAGCGCATCACGCTCGATGCTGACGGCCGGCTGAGCGGCCGCGCCACGGGCGTCCCGTTTGCTGGGGAAACACGGCACATCGCCGTGCTCGCCCACGGAAGCAAACAGCCGATGATCGCGCTCGCCGCAGTCAAGGACTGCAGGCTGGGCGAAGGCCACAATCTCGCCGGCGACGGCACGAACGTGGTGACGTTCGACCGCGTCACGCCGCAGGCCGCCGCGCCGGCGCCCGAGGGCTTCAATCAATCGTCCCTGCTGCTCATGGGCGCGGCCATCCGCAGCGTCGAGACTGCCGGGGCGCTTGAAGCGATCCTGCCGCTCTGCGTCGCCTACGCCAATGAGCGCGTCGCCTTCGAGCGGCCGATCGGCAAGTTCCAGGCAGTGCAGCAGAACCTGGCGCGGCTCGCCGGCGAAGTCGCGGCCGCGCTGGCGGTCGCCGGCTCGGCGGCCGACACCCTCGCGCAGGCCGACACATTCGACGACGCCGTGTTCCTGGAAGCGGCATCCGCCAAAATCCGGACCGCCGAGGCCGCCGCGGAAGGCGCCACGATTGCCCACCAGGTTTTTGGTGCCATCGGCTTTACCAAGGAGCACGTCCTGCATCGCTTTACGCTGCGCATGCTGTCCTGGCGCGACGACTTCGGGAATGAAAGCTATTGGGCCGCCGAGCTTGGCGAGCACGTCGCCCGTCGCGGCGCCGACGAATTCTGGCCTCTGGTTGCTTCGCGATGACCGCAAACCTGCACTTCGATCCGATCCGCCTGCCTCCCGAATGCGCCGTGCTGCGCGCGCAGGTGCGCGCGTTCCTGGCGGAAGAAATCGCCGCCGGCACTTTCGATCCGCACCAGCCAGAGCACGGAGATGCAAACGATCGCGGCTTCAGCCGGCGCGTCGGCGCCAAAGGCTGGATCGGCTTGACCTGGCCGAAGCGATATGGCGGCCAGGAACGCAGTCAACTGGAGCGCTACGTCGTAACGGAGGAGTTTCGCGTAGCCAACGCGCCGGCGTACCTCCATTTTGTGGCCGACCGCCAGAGCGGCCCGATCCTGCTCAAATACGCTCCCGAGCACGTCAAGAAAGACATCCTGCCGCGCATCTGCCACGGCGAATTATGCTTCGTCATCGGCATGAGCGAACCGGGATCGGGCTCCGACCTGTTCGCGGCGAAGACCAAGGCGACCAAAGTCGACGGCGGCTGGCGCATCAACGGCAGTAAGATCTGGACGACCAACGCTCATGTCGCGGATTACATGCTCGGGCTCTTCCGCACCTCGCCGCGGACCAAGGAGAACCGCCGCCACGGACTGACGCAATTCCTCGTCGACATGAAGACGCCGGGCATTACGGTAAACCCGATCCGCCAGCTCTCGGGCAAGCGCGGTTTCAACGAAGTGGTATTTGACGATGCGTTCGTGCCCGACGATTACGTGATGGGCGAGATCGACGGCGCCTGGAAACAGGCGACCAGCGAACTCGCCTATGAGCGCAGCGGACCGGAGCGCTTTCTCGAGACCATCTACGTGCTGCTGGAATTGATCCGCGCGCTCGGGCCGGAGCCCGATTTGCGCGGCGCCGAAGGGCTCGGCCGCCTGGTCGCGCAGCTGCACACCTTGCGACGCATGTCGGTATCGGTCGCCGGCATGCTGGAGGCGGGCAAGGAGCCGGTGGTTGAAGGCTCGATCGTCAAGGACCTCGGCACCATCTGGGAGCAGAAACTGCCCGGCAAGGTGCGCGATCTTGCCGCGTTTCTCGAACCCGAAGATACCAACCGCGCCACGCTCGAGCGTCAGCTCGCCTTTGCCATCACGCTCGCACCCAAGCTCACCGTCCAAGGAGGCACCACCGAAATCCTGCGCGGCATCATCGCCCGAGGGCTCGGACTGCGGTGAGAGGCGAACCGGCCGTGGCGGACATCGGGAAACTACTTTGGCCGAAATCAGTGGCGGTGATCGGCGCCTCCTCGGATGTGCGCGGGCGAATTTTCGAAATCATCCGCAGCCGTCCGTTTGTCGGCCAAATTTATCTGGTGAGCCGCCGCGCCCTCGCAGTCCAAGGCGTGACGGTCAATCCCTCGTTGATGCGCAGGGCGACGGTGTCTCCGTGGCCGACGCGCTGATCGTCAAGCGCGATACCGCGCCGACCGAGCGAGCAGCGCGGCCAAGTAACTGTGCGAAGGAAAATCGCCAATGGGTCCTTTCACCGATATCGGCGTTGAGAGAAACGGCCACGTGACGCTGGTCGAGATCAGACGCCCGCCGAACAATTTCTTCGATGTGGCGCTGATCAAGGAAATCGGCGCTGTCTTCGAGGCGCTCGACGACGACGCCGAATGCCGCGCGCTTGTCCTGGCCGCGCAGGGAAAGGCGTTTTGTGCCGGCGCCAATTTGGGCGACGACAGCGTGGTCGAGCACGACCGCGGGCGCCCTGATGCCCGCTCGCCGCGCGTCGCGACGCTTTATATCGAAGCCAACCGGCTGTTCCGCACCAAAAAACCCATCGTTGCCGCGGTTCACGGCGCCGCCGTCGGCGGCGGCTTGGGCTTGTCGATGGTCGCCGATTTTCGCGTGACCTGTCCCGAGGCGCGCTTCAGCGCCAACTTCACAAGGCTCGGCTTTCATCCCGGCTTCGGGTTGACCGTCACGCTGCCGGCGGTCATCGGCCCGACCAAGGCCGCGCTGATGTTCTACACCAGCCGCCGTGTGCCCGGCGATGAGGCGTACGCCATAGGTCTCGCCGATGTGCTGGTGGCGCAGGATCAGGTGCGCACCGCATCATTGTCGCTCGCCGCTGAGATTGCTGAGAACTCGCCACTCGGCCTCATCGCGACGCGCGCCACCCTACGCGGCAACCTTGCCGACCGCGTGCGTGAAGCGACCGAGCGCGAACTCGCCGAGCAAAACCGGCTGCGCATGACCGACGATTTCAAAGAAGGCGTAAAGGCAATGGCGGAGCGGCGCATGCCGAACTTCACCAACCGCTAGCCGGCAAGGCGGGCGCAATGAAGGGGAAGGAAGAACGATGACGCAGGCGCGGCTGAAACATTTCGGATGGGGCCGGGAAGGCGAGGGTCTGACTGCGGACGAACTGACCTTCGTGCTCGGCCGCATTGAGCAGCGGTTCGGTAAGACCGCGGATGGCGAGATCAAACCGCCACGGCTCGAGGACATCAAGCTCGAACCGCCCCGGCTCGATCCGCCGGCCTCGCTGCCGTTCTGCTCGACCGCGCTCTACGACCGTGCGGCGCACACTTACGGTAAATCTTATCCTGATTACGTGCGTGGGCTTGTCGGCGACTATCGCAGCGCGCCGGACGTCGTCGCCTATCCGCGCAGCGAAGAGGAGGTCGTGGCCGTGCTCGACTGGGTGGGCGGCGCGCAGGCGAGCGTGACGCCGTTCGGCGGTGGATCGAGCGTCGTCGGCGGAGTCGAGCCGATCCGCGATGCTGGGCGGCACAAGGCGGCGGTGACGATTGATCTGCGCGAGCTCGGCCGCGTGCTTGAGGTCGACGAAACCTCGCGCGCGGCGCGCATCGAGGCCGGCGCATTCGGTCCGGCGCTCGAGCAGCAACTCAAGCCGCACGGGCTCACGCTCCGTCATTACCCGCAAAGCTTCGAGTGCTCGACGCTCGGCGGCTGGATCGCCACCCGCTCGGGTGGTCATTTCGCCACGCTCTACACGCATATCGACGATCTCGTTGAATCGCTCCGCGTCGTCACGCCGAGGGGCATCATCGAGACGCGCCGGCTGCCGGGCTCGGGCGCCGGCCCGAGCCCTGACCGGCTGCTGATCGGCTCGGAAGGCATTTTGGGTATCATCACGCAAGCGTGGATGCGGTTGCAGCACCGTCCGAGATTTCGCGCCGGCGGCGCGATGCAGTTTGTCGATTTCTTCACCGCCGCCAAAGCGCTGCGAGCGATTTCCCAGGCCGGGCTTTTTCCGGCGAATTGCCGCATCCTCGATCCGCTGGAGGCGTTCAACACCGGCGCCGCAGACGGCAGCGTCGCGATCATGGTGCTCGCCTTCGAGTCGGGCGATCACCCGGTTGAGCCGTGGATGGCGCGCGCACGCGAGTGCTGCGCCGATTACGGCGGCAAGCTGGACCGCGCCGATACCGCAGACGCCCACCGCGCGGGCGCCGCCGGAGCCTGGCGCAACGCCTTTATCCGCATGCCCTATGCGCGCGAGCGCACCATCCAGCGCGGCATCATCAACGACACGTTCGAGACCGCAATCACCTGGGAGCGGTTCGAGGCCTTCCACGACACGGTCAAGGCCGCGACCGAGCGCGCCATCGTCGCGGCGACCGGACGCGCCGGCCAAGTGACCTGCCGCTGCACCCACGTCTACCCGGACGGGCCGGCGCCGTACTTCACTTTCCACGCCGCCGGGCGACATGGCGAGCTGACTGCGCAGTGGAACACCATCAAGTCGGCCGGCCTCGACGCAGTGATCGACAATGGCGGCACCGTTACCCATCACCATGCTGTCGGGCGCGACCATCGGCGGTGGTACGATCGCCAACGCCCGCCATTGTTTGCCGCGGCGCTGAAATCGGCCAAGGCGGCCATGGATCCGCAGGCCTTGCTCAATCCGGGAGTCTTGATCGATCCGTAGTCCGGCACGCGGACGATCACGCCGCGGTCAGCCCGAGCAAACGATCGGCGTTCCCGTGCGCGAATTTCTCCAGGTCCGCGGCGGGCAGCGCCAGCGCGTCGAGAAAGTCCCTGCCCTGCCGATTGCTGCTGTAAGGGTAATCGATCGAGAACAGGACTCGCTCGATGCCGAACACGGCAAGCGCAACGTCAAATGGCGGACGCGTGAACAATCCGCTGGTGGTGATCGAAACCTGATCGAGGATCGTCCGACTGACGGATCGCGTCAGATGAGGCAGCTCGTGTCCAAAAACCTGGTCGCAGCGGGCGAGCATGGCCGCAAGCCCTTCGCCCATGTGCCCGATGATCAGCTTTAGCCCGCGATGGCGGTCGAGCATGCCGGACAGCACCAGTCGCAGGACGTGAATGGCGACCTCCGAATGCCAGCCCCATCCCGCCGTCGAGAGCTGGAAGCCGGCGTTGCCGGGCAAGTCTTCGTAATAGGCCCTGCGAACGGCGGGCGGCGGCAGGCCGGGATGAAGGTAGATCGGCACGTCAAGCTGCACGGCCCGCGCCAGGATCGGCGCAAACCCGGGATCGTCGAGAAAGTGATCTTGCGTCAAGCCGTTGATCAGCGCGCCGCAAAAGCCGAGATCGCGCACAGTGCGTTCAAGCTCGTCGGCAGCCGCCTGCGCACTTCGCATCGGCAGATGCGCAAAGCCGGCGAGCCGGTCGGGGTGATCCGCGACGGCGCGCCCCAGCGCATCGTTCATCTCGCGCGCGAGCGTGATACCTTCGTCACCGTCGACCAGGTCGGCGCCCGGACCGGAAACGGAAAGAACCTGCATCGTAATGCCGGCCTCGTCCATCGCCGCGAGCCGCCCGGCGGCGAGATCGGCCAAGTGTCTTTCCGGACCCCATTGGTGACCCGTCGGGAAACCCCGCCGCGCGATCACGTCGCGATCGATCCTACGCACCAGCGCGGGAATAGTGAAATGCTCCTCGAGTGCGACGATTCGCATCGACCGGCCCGCTCACGCGTAGCCGCGCTCGTCGGCGATGATTTTCCCGTCGTTCGGCAGCGTTCCGGGCGCAACGATCTGGACGCGGCCCTTGAGCTTGGTGACGGACTGCAGGCTTGCCGCGACCGCGTCGGCAAGGCCGCTCGCGCTTGCGGCGCATTCGGCCGCCAGCGTCATCACGTCCTGCTCCCCCTCGCGCGTCACTGAAAGCCGCACGCGGCCAAGCTCGGGATGGCGCTTGGCGACTTCGGCGATCTGGCCCGGATGCACGAACATCCCCTTGACCTTGGTGGTCTGGTCGGCGCGCCCCATCCACCCCTTGATCCGCATGTTGGTGCGGCCACATGGCGAGCGGCCGGCAAGAACCGCCGAGAGGTCGCCGGTGGCGAGGCGGATCATCGGATAGTCGGGGTTGAACGAGGTGACAACCACCTCGCCCACTTCGCCTTCGGCAACCGGATCGCCGGTGCCCGGCCGCACGATCTCGACAATGACCGTCTCGTTGACCACCATGCCTTCGAGTGCCGGCGTTTCGTAGGCGATCACGCCGAGTTCGGCGGTGGCGTAGGATTGCAGCACCGCCACGCCGCGCGCTGCGAGCTCCGTGCGCAACGAGGGCGGCAACGCCGCGCCCGACACTTGCGCGCGCTTGATCGAGGACGCGTCCTTGCCTGCCTTCGCCGCAGCATCGAGCAGGATCTTGAGAAAATCCGGTGTGCCGGTGTACCCGCTCGGCTTGAAATGCGCGACTGCGTCCACTTGCTGCTCGGTATTGCCAACGCCGCCGGGAATGACGGTGCAGCCGAGGGCATGGGCTCCCGACTCAAGAATGAACCCGCCGGGCGTGAGGTGATAGGAAAAGCTGTTGTGCACGACATCGCCGGCGCGAAACCCCGCGGCGAAAAGCGCGCGCGCCGCACCCCACCAGTCGGCGGCGTGTCCCTCCGGCTCGAAAATCGGGCCCGGGGACATCAGCAGGCGCTTGAGCCTTCCCGGCGCAGTAACGGCAAAACCGCCGAGCGGCGGTCTGGTCTGCTGCCGCTCTTTCAGCTCGGATTTGCGCAGCACCGGAAGAGCGGCCAGCGCCGCGCGCGACGTGATAAATTTGGCAGCGACGCCGGCGAGCTGCTCCGCCCAGCCCGGCGCCGTCATCGCGCGCCCGATCAACTCCGGCAGCTTGGCGAATTGCTCGCGCTCGCGCAGTTCCGGCGCGCGCGTTTCCTGGGCGTCGTAGAATTCCTGCATCGGCTTTTTGGCCTCTGTCACACGATCCGTGTCCTGTGATCCTTCCAATAGCGCTCGCGCAAGACGCGCTTGTAGAGCTTGCCGGTCGGCAGGCGCGGCAGCTCGGCCTCAAAGTCGATCGAACGCGGACATTTGTAATGTGCGAGGTGCTCGGTGCAGAACGCGATCAGCTCCTCCGCCACCTTCGGTCCGGGCGCGATGCCGGGCATGAGCTGGACCGCGGCTTTGACCTCCTCGCCGAGGTCGTCATCGGGCACGCCGAACACGGCGGCATCGGCAACCTTCGGGTGCGTGATCAACAGGTTCTCGCATTCCTGCGGATAGATGTTCACCCCGCCGGAGATGATCATGAAGGTAGCGCGGTCGGTGAGGTAGAGATAGCCATCATTATCGACGTAACCGACGTCGCCGACCGTGCTCATCGAGCCGTCCCGCGAGCGCGCCTCCGCGGTTTTCGCCGGATCGTTGAAATATTCGAACGGCGTCGCGGTCTTGAACCATAGCGTCCCCGCCGTGCCGGTCGGACAGGGCTCCATGTTGGCGTCGAGGACGTGCAGCTCGCCCAGCAACACCTTGCCGACCGTGCCGCGATGCGCCAACCATTCGGCGCTGTCGCAGGCGGTGAATCCCAATCCTTCGGTGGCCCCGTAATATTCGTGAACGATCGGCCCCCACCATTCAATCATCTGCTCCTTGACCGGCACCGGGCAGGGCGCCGCGGCGTGGATGGCAATTTCGAGGGAGGACACATCGTAACGCCGCCGCACCGCCTCCGGCAGCTTGAGCATGCGCGAGAACATGGTGGGAACGAGCTGGCTGTGCGTCACCTTGTAGGCCTCGACCAGCCGCAGGTACCGCTCCGCGTCGAAGCGTTCCATAATGATGGCGGTGCCGCCCTGACGAATGGTCAAGTTGACGGCGGCCTGCGGGGCCGAGTGGTACAGCGGAGCGGGCGACAGGTAAATCATCCCGTCGCGGTAGCGCCACAGCCGTTCGAGAAAGTCGAACAGCGGAAGTTGCCGGGCCGGCGGCTGCACCGGCAGCGGCCGTAGAATTCCCTTCGGCCGTCCGGTTGTTCCCGACGAGTATAGCATCGGGGTGCCGAGCGACTCATCAGCGATCGGCGCGGCCGGATAGCCCGCCGTGGCCTGGTCGAGATTTTGCACGCGCTCGCCGTCGCCCGTTCCGTCGGCGATGAGGCAAAGCTCGACTTTCGGGCAGCTTGCGAGCGCGACCATAGCCACATCCCGTTTGGCCTCGGAGGTGATCAGAATTCTGGTTTCGCTGTTGTTGATGATATAGGCGAGTTCCTCCGGGGTGAGATACGAGTTGATGCAGGTGTAGTAGAGCCCCGCACGCTCGCCGGCGCCGCAGGCCTCGAGGTAGCGCGCGTTGTTTTCCATGAAGATGGCATAGTGATCGAGGCGGCGCAGACCACGCGCGCGCAGCAAATGCGCCAGCCGATTGGTGCGCGCCTCAAGCTCGGCATAGGTCACGACCTCGCCGCTCTCGGCCATGATGAAGGCCGGCTGTTGCGGACGCGTGGCGACGTGCGTGCCCGGGTACATCGGCTGTCCTACCTTCGCTTCACGCGCGCTTGGTGCCGTCCGCCTTGGACTTGCAACAAATTAAAGTCGATCATAGCGTGCGGGCGATCAGAATTTTCATGATTTCGTTGGCGCCGCCGAAGATACGGGCGACGCGCGCGTCCTTGTACATGCGGGCGATCGGATATTCGTCCATATAGCCGTAGCCGCCGTGAAGCTGCAGGCACGCATCGATGATCTTGCTCTGTAGATCGGTGATCCAATATTTCGCCATCGATGCGGTCGCGGCGTCGAGCTTGCCCTGTAGATGCTGCTCGATGCAATGATTGACGAAAACTCTGGCGACGGTCGCCTCGGTCTTGCACTCGGCAAGCGTGAACTTTACCGCCTGATTGTCGATGATCGGCCGGCCGAATGTCTGGCGTTCCCTGACATAATCGATGGTGACCGCGAGCGCGCGCTCGATCATGGCGACGCCGTGCACGGCTATAATCAACCGCTCCTGCGGCAGTTGCTCCATGAGCTGATAGAAGCCGCGCCCCTCCTCGGTGCCGATAAGGTTGGCGGTCGGCACCTTTACGTCGTTGAAGAACAATTCCGAGGTATCGGCGGCTTCGAGACCGATCTTGTGCAGGTTGCGGCCGCGCGTGAACCCCTCGGCCTCGTCGGTCTCGACGACGATCAGCGAGGTCCCCTTGGCGCCCTGCGCCGGGTCGGTCTTGCTGACGACGATGATGAGATTGGCGGTCTGGCCGTTGGTGATGAAGGTCTTGGCGCCGTTGATGACGTACTGATTGCCGCTCTTGCGGGCGCTGGTCTTGACCGCCTGCAGATCGGAGCCGGTGCCGGGCTCGGTCATGGCAATGGCCCCGACATATTCACCGCGCGACAGCTTCGGCAGCCAGCGCCGCTTTTGCTCTTCCGAGCCGTAGTTTTCGATATAGGGCATCACGATCGCGTTGTGCAGCGATACGCCCCAGCCCTCGATGCCGCGCCTGGCAGTTTCCTCGATCAATATGGTTTCGTGGCGAAAATCGCCGCCGATCCCGCCATAGCCGGTCGCAGTGGAAAGGCCCAGCAGGCCGGCGGCCCCCGCTTTAGCCCACAATTCGCGCTCGACCACCCTGTCCCTGCGCCAACGCTCGAACTTCTCCGGCGGCGCATTGTCCTCCAGGAAGCGGCCGACGGAATTCCGAAAAATTACAAATTCCTCGTCGGCCAGGAAGGCCGGCGTCGGAACGTTCAGAACTGGCATCAAGTGCTCCCTAGGATGGCGATCGTTTTGTCCGCGTCATACGCCCTTTGCCGACGCGTCAGCGCCGACGAGATTGTAGCCGCATCTTTGCAACCTGTCGCCATCGCGATCTAGCTGCGCGGCGCGGCCGATGGCCGGTCGTCAGCCCAAATTACCGCTTCATCGAGCGACGCGCGGTCGGTGCGAAAACCGTTCGCCTTGTGCGACTTATCTTCATAGCCGAAAGAGATGCCGCAGACGACGAGGCGATCGCCGGCGATGCCGAAATAGTCGCGCACGAATTTCGAATGCGAGGCGAGCGCCGCCTGTGGGATTGTTGCGACGCCAAGGCTTTGCGCCGCAAGCAGAAAATTGCTCACATAGGCGCCGCAGTCGATCGCGCCATAGGTTCCCAACGCTTCGTCCGTGGTTATGATGGCGACATGCGGGGCGCCGAAGAACTTGTAGTTCTCGAGCATTTGCGCGGCCGCGGCGACGCGATCGCCGCGCGCGACGCCGACTGCGTCATAGAGCTGAAAGCCGCAAGCGTGCCGGCGCGCGAGATAGGCGCCGCGGTATTCGCGCGGAAAGGCGATGTCGGGCGCCGCCGGTTCCTTGACGACATGAGCGCAAAGCGCGGCGCGAAACCTCTCGGTCGCCGCGCCCTTGGTCACGATGACTTGCCAGGGTTGCGCATTGCACCAGGAGGGCGAGCGCTGCGCCATCGCCAGAATTCTTTCGATGACGGAATCGGCAAGCGGTTCGGGAAGAAAGCCGCGGCAGCTATGGCGGGTTGCTAAGAGCTTTTCCAGCGTTTGCGCATCGCCGGCCGGTGAAGCTTGGATGTTCAAGGCTAGCTCCTGATCCCATGCGGCGGAATACCCGCCTTCCGAGCATTGGATGGGCGAGGCGCCAGTACGGCAACGCCTGCAATCGCGCCGACTCGCCGCAGCGCCGTCTCAATCATTTTCCTGCAGGACATCGTCCGCCAGCGCCGCGTCGATAAGGCGTCGACAGGCAATCAGATCGTCGAGCGCTGTCAGCAGCTTGCGCCGGTCCTCCTCCCCGATGCCGCGCCGCGGTATCGTCGTCGGCTCGCAGCGCGCCGCCGCGGTCTCCTTCACCGGGCGCTCGTCCGCTCGCGCGGGCAACAAGCCGAAAAAGGACGGCTCTTCCGAGGATCGTTCACCGGAAAGCTTCCCGGCCGTGTCGTCCCCTTCCCTGTCCTCCGCCGACTCCGGCGGCAGTTCGGCACCGGTACGCCAGACATTCTGAACGAAAGAAATCCCCTCTTCGCGCAGGATGCGCTGAACGCCGCGGATGGTGTAGCCCGCGCCATAGAGCAGATGGCGCACGCCGCGCAGCAAATCCACATCGTCCGGGCGGTAATAGCGCCGCCCACCGCCGCGTTTCAGCGGCCGTATCTGGGCGAAACGGCTTTCCCAGAAACGCAGCACATGCTGAGGGACTTTGATTTCCTCGGCGACCTCGCTGATCGTGCGGAATGCGTCAGGCGCCTTCTCCAAATCCCTACTCCCCTCCGCCCTCGCCGGCCGCCTTCCTTGTCGCCTCCGATCCGGCATTGATCCGCTGCTTGAGGATGGCGGAAGGCTTGAACACCATCACCCGGCGCGGCGAGATCGGTACCTCCTTGCCGGTCTTGGGATTGCGGCCGATGCGCTGGCCCTTCTTGCGCACGACGAAGGACCCGAACGATGACAGCTTCACGGTTTCGCCGCGCTCAAGGCAGTCAGTAATTTCCTTGAGTACAAGCTCAACGAGTGTGGCAGACTCTGTGCGCGACAGACCGACCTTCTGATAGACCGCCTCGCACAAATCCGCACGCGTGACCGTCTTTCCCGACATACCCAGCCCCACTCCAACGATCGATACGTCAACGATCAACGTATCGTGCTGAATTATCAACGATATTAGCTTGTCGGGGGGTGGTCAACGGGCTTTCCGCGGGCCCGCCATCACCAGCGCAGCAACGCGGCGCCCCAGGTGAAGCCGCCCCCCATCGCCTCGAGGAGCAAGAGATCGCCGCGCTTGATGCGGCGGTCAGCGACGGCATCGGCAAGCGCCAAGGGAATGGACGCAGCCGACGTGTTGCCGTGCCGATCGACGGTGGTGACGATTTTCGCCGGCGCAATGCCGAGTCTGTGCGCCGAACCGTCGATGATCCGTTTGTTGGCCTGATGAGGAATGAACCAATCGACGTCTTCGGCGCTGTAGCCGGTCGCCTTGAAGGCATCCTGAACCACGTCCGTGATCATCGCCACCGCGTGACGAAACACTTCCCGACCTTCCATGCGCAAATGGCCGACGGTGCCGGTCGATGACGGGCCGCCGTCCACGTAAAGCTTGGACTTATGACGGCCGTCGGAACGCAGGTGCCAGGTGAGGATGCCGCGGTCCTCGCGCGTGCCCGGCAGTTCCTGCGCATCGACGACGACCGCGCCGGCGCCGTCGCCGAAGAGCACGCAAGTGCCGCGATCGGTCCAATCGAGGATACGCGAGAAAGTCTCCGAGCCGACCACCAGCGCCCGGGAGAAGGCGCCCGACCTGAGAAGCCCATCGGCCACCGCTAGCGCGTAGACGAAACCGGAGCATACCGCCTGCAGATCAAAGGCGGCGCCGCGCGTGATGCCAAGATCGGCTTGCACCGAGACGGCGCTCGCGGGAAAGGTGTTATCGGGCGTCGAGGTTGCGAGCACGATGAGGTCGATCGACTGGGCGTCGACCCGCGCATGGGCTAGCGCCGCGCGCGCCGCCTGCGTCGCCATCCGCGACGTCACTTCGCCGGGCGCGGCGATGCGGCGCTCGTGGATGCCGGTGCGCTGCACGATCCATTCGTCGGACGTATCGACCTTGCCGGCGAGATCGGCGTTGGTCAGGACCTGGCTCGGCAGATAGCTGCCGCAGCCAAGGATGACGGAGCGGCGAACGGTCACGAGGCGGCTCCACCGCGGGCCGCGCATGGCCGCTTGTCGCGTCCCAGGGCGGCAGTGATCCTGGCCAGCAGGTCGTCGCGTACGACGCCGTAACCAAGCTCGATGGCGGCGGCAAAACCTTCCGCATCGGTCCTGCCGTGACTCTTGATGACGATGCCGTTGAGGCCGAGAAAGATGCCGCCATTGGCCTGGCGCGGGTCCATGCGTTCTTTCAATTGCCGGAACGCCGGACGCGCCAATGCATAGCCAATCCGCGCGCTCAACGAACGGCCCATCGCGTCGCGGAGATATTCGCCGATCTGGCGGGCAGTACCCTCGGCGGTCTTCAGCGCAATGTTGCCGGCGAAGCCTTCCGTGACCACGACATCGGCCCTGCCCCTGCCGATATCGTCGCCTTCGACGAATCCCACATAATCGAGATCGGGCCGTTCTTTCTCGCGCAATATGCGGCCGGCTTCGCGCACCTGTTCGAGACCCTTCACTTCCTCGACGCCGATATTGAGAAGGCCAACGCTCGGGCGATCAAGGCCGAGCAGGATGCGCGCGGTGGCCGCACCCATTACCGCGAGGTCAACGAGGTGCCCGGCATCCGCGCCGATCGAGGCGCCGACGTCAAGCACGATCGATTCTCCACGCAAAGTCGGCCATAGCGCCGCGATGGCTGGCCGGTCGATCCCGGCGAGGGTTCTCAGTTCGAACTTCGCCATCGCCATCATGGCACCGGTGTTACCGGCAGACACAGCCACATCGGCTTGCTGCTTTTTCACCGCGTCGATCGCCAGCCACATCGAGGATTTCCAGCGGCCATGGCGCAACGCCTTGCTCGGTTTGTCCTCCATGCGCACCGCGATGTCAGTGTGCACGAGCCGCGAGGCGGATTTTAGCGCCGGACGCGCAGCGAGCAGCGGGCCGACCAGCGAGGAATTGCCAAAGAACAGAAACTCGCTCTCGGGATGACGCGCCAATGCCAGCTCGGTGCCGGCGACGACCACGGCAGGGCCATGGTCCCCCCCCATCGCGTCGAGAGCAATGCGGACCTTTTGCGACATTGGATGACCTTGCGGCTTTATGTCCGCAAGACGGGGAGATGCGACCGGCCGCGAGAATACCGGTTCGGGGTACGGACACAACAACGATCGACGGCCATGTCAACCCTTCTTCAGCCTGGCCAGAGCGGCGAACGGGCCTTCATTTTCCGGCCTATCGGCCGGCGGCTGGAAAACAGCCCCCGGCTTGCGAGGATAGGGATCGAGCCCGAGGACGAGGAACTCGACGGCAAGCGCGCCGAGATCGACCACTCCGCCGATCAGCGGCTCCGGCCCGTCCCAATTCTCCGCTAGGGTCTCTTTCCCGGTCTCGGCGTTCTTGGCGCCCGCCTCGGGCTCCGGCCGCGGCGCGAATACGAGATCGATGGCCTCCTCGACCTCATTGGCGAGAGGTTCGAGGGTAACGACGCAGGTCTGACCGACCGTTGCGCAAACGCGGCCGACCACGCGCAGTCCGCCATTGCCGTACCGCGTCACGTCAAAATTCGCCTCTAGACGCGGCAAATCACGTAGATCCGCCATCCGCGCCACGGCGGTACGCTCGTCCGCATCGGCAGCAAGATCGAAGTGTCGCCCCGTCTCGGCGACATCTTCGATCGCAATCGGAACGCGCCAGGGTGATGCGCCTCCGCTTTCGGATCGATTCTCACGCATGTGCAAAAGCCTCAGGATCGGGGAAAGCCACCATGCCGGCGATTAAGGCGTCGTCCTCCTTAGCGTTCAGCCGGTTCATCACGGCGCGCTATGCGCGCCGACCGCACCGCTCTGTGGTCGATGTCGGCGATCTCGAAGATATTGCGTGCCAGCGCCTTCTCAAGCTCCCCGCAGCAGGAGACGAAGGACGATCAAATCAAAACGGCCTTGCACCGTGTCGGCCACGCCGTAGCGCGAGCAAGAGACCGGCGAGCGCGCCTGCGCCACGATCATGCCATAGAGAGCACGGAAGGTGGGGGCTCCGGGCCGCGCCGAAACGACGGCAATATCATGGGGTTAGGTCGTTTCCCCCGGGGCAACCCGGTGCCCTGCGCGGCGGCGGATTGTCATTTCTCTCCTTCGGGGGTAGGGCAGACGGCGATCGGACGCAAGCGGGTGGGAGAATCTTGTGCGAAGCGGAGACCGGCGCGCATTCGCGACCTTGGCGGTGATTTTTGCGCTTGCTCTGGCGCTTGGCGGCTGCTTCGGCGAAACATTTCAGCGCGGTTACGTCTTGCCTGAAGGTGCGCTCGAGCAGATTCCGCTCGGCGCTTCTCAGGAACAGGTGCTGATCGTGCTCGGCACGCCCTCGACGGTTGCCACGGTGTCAGGTGAGGCGTTCTATTACATTTCGCAGCGCGCCGAGCGGGCGGTCGCTTTCATGCCGACTAGGATCACCGACCAGCGCGTGATTGCCGTCTATTTCGACAGAAATAGGCGGGTCGAACGCGTCGCGTCCTATGGCATGAAGGACGGTCACGTCTTTGACTTCATCAGCCGCACGACCCCGACCGCCAGCGCCGACTACAATATCATTTCCAGCCTCATGCATGTCATGGAAAACGCCCACCTCGGCATTCCGGGACGGTGAGGCTCGTCGACGACGCCGGGCATCGAGTTCAGCGCGCCAGCACGGCAAGCAGCAACAGCGCGACGATGTTGGTGATCTTGATCATCGGATTGACCGCCGGACCTGCAGTGTCCTTGTAGGGATCGCCGACGGTGTCGCCGGTCACGGCGGCCTTGTGGGCATCGGAACCCTTGCCGCCGTAATGGCCGTCCTCGATGAACTTCTTGGCGTTGTCCCAGGCGCCGCCGCCCGACGTCATCGAGATGGCGACAAAGAGACCGGTCACGATCACGCCGAGCAACATGGCGCCGAGCGCCGAGAAGGCCGCCGATTTGCCCGGCGCACCGCCGCCGGCGATGAAGTAGATGACGAAATAGACAACGATCGGCGACAGCACCGGCAACAGCGACGGCACGATCATCTCCTTGATCGCCGCCCGCGTCAGCATGTCGACGGCGCGGCCATAGTCCGGCTTGTCCTTGCCCTGCATGATGCCCGGCCGCTCGCGGAACTGGCGCCGCACCTCCTCGACAATCGAGGAGGCGGCGCGACCGACCGCGGTCATGCCGAGCGCGCCGAACAGATAGGGCAACAGGCCGCCGAACAGCAGGCCAACCACGACGTAGGGATTGCTGAGCGAGAAATTCAGCGCCACGCCTTGGAAATAGGGATGCGTGGTGGCGCTGGAGATGAAGTAGGTGAGGTCCTGATTGTAGGCTGCAAACAGCACCAGGGCGCCAAGGCCGGCCGAGCCGATCGCATAGCCCTTGGTCACCGCCTTCGTGGTGTTGCCGACGGCGTCCAGCGCATCAGTCGATTTGCGCACTTCCTTCGGCAGGCCGGCCATTTCGGCAATGCCGCCGGCGTTGTCAGTCACCGGTCCGAAAGCATCGAGCGCGACCACCATTCCGGCCAGCGCCAGCATCGTCGTCACCGCGATGGCGAGGCCGAACAGGCCGGCGAGATTGATGCTGACAAGAATGCCGCCGATGATGACGAGCGCTGGAAGGGCGGTCGCCTCGAGCGAGACCGCTAGGCCCTGAATGATGTTGGTGCCGTGGCCAGTGACCGACGCCTTGGCGATCGACTGCACCGGGCGAAAGTTGGTGCCGGTGTAGTATTCGGTAATCCACACGATCAGGCCGGTGACCACCAACCCGACGATCCCGCAAAGGTATAGCGACAGCCCGGTATAGCTCGTACCGGCAACCTTTCCGAAGCCGATCAGCAGGTAGATGACCAGGGCGACGCCGCCGAGCGAAAGGACGCCGGTCGCGATCACGCCGCGGTAGAGCGCGCCCATGATCGACTGGTTTGCCGGCAAGCGGACGAAGAACGTGCCGAGGATCGAGGCGATGATGCAAACGCCGCCGATGGCAAGCGGCAGCGTCATCATCCGCGCCACCATGTCCGCCGAGACCGGACCGAAGAAGATCGCGGCAAGCACCATGGTCGCGACCGTGGTCACCGCGTAGGTCTCGAACAGGTCGGCCGCCATGCCGGCGCAATCGCCGACATTGTCGCCGACATTGTCGGCGATGGTGGCCGGATTGCGCGGATCGTCCTCCGGGATTCCGGCCTCCACCTTGCCGACGAGATCGCCGCCGACGTCGGCACCCTTGGTGAAAATGCCGCCGCCGAGACGCGCGAAGATCGAGATAAGGGAAGCGCCGAAGCCAAGCGCCACCATGGAATCAACCACGGTGCGATCGTTCGGCGCCATGTGCAGCGTGCCGGTAAGGAAGCCGAAATAGAGCGTCACGCCGAGCAGCGCGAGGCCGGCAACCAGGAGCCCGGTGATCGCGCCGGCGCGGAAGGCGAGCTCCAGTCCGCCGGCGAGTGAGCCGATCGCCGCCTGGGCGGTGCGCACATTGGCACGCACGGAAACGTTCATGCCGATGAAGCCTGCCGCGCCCGAGAGGATCGCGCCGATGGCGAACCCGACGCCGACCAGCCAGCCGAGGAAATAGCCGACGATGAGGAAAATCACGACGCCCACCACGGCAATCGTGGTGTATTGCCGCCGCAGATAGGCCTGCGCGCCCTCGCGCACCGCCGCCGATATCTCCTGCATCCTTTGGCTGCCGGGATCGGCCCGCATGACCGTGAAAGTGGCCCAGATGGCGTAAACGAGAGCAAGAACACCGCAGAGAACGATGAGCCACAAAGTCGACATTGGAAGGACCCCGTTGATGGGAGGCCGGAGGTGAACCCGGCCCGGAAGGAGAGCGCCGCGCCCCGCGAACGCCCCCCGCGCGCGTATCGCAAATCGGCGCGGACATTGCCAAAAACGGCGGTGGCGCGCAACGGCACAGCCGCTCATCGATGCCGGGCAAACAGCCCCCGTGCGAGTTTGCTTTGAAGCGCTGTGGTGTCGGCTTGCGCCTCCCGGCGGAAAGCCCGGCGTATTGCGCAACACCGATACTCCAGGCAGGGTGAGCGGGGCAGGAGACTTCAGGGATTGCTTAAGCTGCACGGCCGAACGGCTGTCGTCACAGGAGCCGCCGGGGGGATCGGCCAGGCGATTGCCGCGGCCCTCGTGCGCCGCGGCTGCCATCTCGCGCTCGCCGACATCGACGACGCCGCCCTGGAGCGCACGGCTGCCGAAGTCGCTGCGCCGGGCGTGCGCGTCAGCCGGCATCATCTCGACGTATCCGACGCTGCGGCGGTCGCCGCTTTTCCCCAACAGGTGACGGCCGCGCACGCCGGCGTGGACGTTCTCGTCAACAATGCAGGCGTCGCGCTTGGCGGCAGCTTCGAGCAGGTCGCGGAAGCCGATTTCGAATGGCTCTTCGGCATCAACTTCTGGGGCGTGGTGCGGATGACGCGCGCCTTTCTTCCCCTCTTGCACGAGAGCGACGAGGCGCGCCTCGTCAACATGTCGAGCGTGTTCGGCCTGATCGCCCCGCCGGGCCAGACCGCCTATGCGGCAAGCAAATTCGCCGTGCGCGGCTTTTCCGAATCCTTGCGGCATGAGCTTGCGCAAACGCGCATCGGCGTCACAGTGGTGCATCCCGGCGGCGTCGCCACGTCAATCGCCAAGAATGCGCGGCTGGCGAAAAGCATCTCCGAGGACGAGGCTGCGGCGAGGCAGAGACGGGCCGATTCCTTCCTGCGCATGCCGCCGGAGGTCGCCGGCGAAACGATCGTTCGCGGCGTCGAGGGCCGCAAGGCTCGCGTTCTCGTCGGCTCCGATGCGCAGCGCATGGCCATCGTCGAGCGGCTGATGCCTGTTTCCTATTGGAACGTGCTGGGGCGCAAGTTTAAGAGATGAGCGTTGCGATCATGGCCTGGATCATCGGCAGCGGGCTCGTGCTCATCGGCCTTGTGCTGAGCGGGCTCGCCGTTCATGCCGCCCGGACGGCGCGGCGGGTCGAGAAGGCCGTGCCGCCGCTCGGCTGTTTCATCGACGTGGACGGCACGCGCATTCACTACCTCGACGAAGGCTCGGGACCAACGTTGCTCCTCATTCACGGGCTCGCCGGCCAGATGCGTCACTTCACCTATTCCTTGGTCGAGAGGCTCAAGGGCGACTACCGGGTCGTCATTCTTGATCGGCCCGGCAACGGTTATTCGACGCGCCCGCCCGGGGCTTCGGCAGCGATCGCCGCCCAGGCGCGGACGATCGCGCGTTTTGCCAAGGCACTCGGACTGGAACGGCCGCTTGTTGTCGGCCACTCGCTGGGCGGGGCGATCGCGCTCTCGCTGGCGATGAACCATCCCGATGCCGTTTGCGGGCTGGCGCTGATCGCGCCGGCAAGCCATCTTGACCGGAACGTGTCGCCCGTTTTTCGCCGGCTGCTCATTCGATCGCGGTGGCTTCGCTCGCTCATGGCCTGGACATTGGCGATACCGTTGTCGATCCGGAACGCCGAGTTCGTGCTCACGACCGTATTCGGTCCGCAAGCGGTGCCGCCCGATTTTCCAAAAAAGGGTGGCGGGCTGTTGAGCTTGCGGCCGTCCAGCTTCATCGGCGCGTCATCCGATCTGGTTGCGGCCATCGAGGAGCGAGATGACATGCCCGCGCGCTATAGCAGCCTCACGATCCCGGTCGGCATTCTGTTCGGAACAGCCGACCGCATCCTCGATTTTAAGGCGCACGGCGAAGTCTTGGCTGCGAAGCTCACCGACGTCGATTTCGAGCTGATTGAAGACGGCGGGCATATGGTGCCGCTTTCATTTCCCGAAAGCAGCGCTAAGTTTATCGCGCGCATGGCGGGGCGCGTCGCCGCCCGCACCAGATCAGCGGTCACAGCCTAGCGCGGGATGGATTGCATGACGCCGGAACATTTTGACGTCATCATCGTCGGCGCCGGACTTTCCGGCATAGGCGCCGCCTATCACCTGCAGACCTATTGCCGCGGCAAATCCTACGTCGTTCTCGAGGGCCGCGACGCGATTGGCGGGACTTGGGACCTGTTCCGCTATCCCGGCATCCGATCCGATTCGGATATGTACACATTCGGCTATTCGTTCCGTCCCTGGCAGAAGAATTCGGCCATTTCCGACGGCGAATCGATCCGCACCTATATTCGCGACACGGCGCGAGCCTATGGCATTGATCGCGAGATCCGCTTCCGCCACCGGGTGCGAAGCGCGCGCTGGTCTTCCGCCGCAGCGCTGTGGACGGTCGATACCGAACGCGGACCCGAGCGGGAGCCGGTTCGCTTCACCTGCAGCTTTCTCTTCTGCTGCGCCGGCTATTATGACTATGCGGCGGGCTACACGCCGGAATTTACCGGCGCGGAAAGGTTTTGCGGCCGCCTCGTCCATCCGCAGCAATGGCCCGAGGATCTCGATCATGCCGGCAAGCGCGTGGTGGTGATCGGCAGCGGCGCCACCGCGGTCACGATCATCCCCGCCATGGCCGAGACCGCCGCGCATGTGACCATGCTGCAGCGCTCTCCCACCTACATCGTTTCACGCCCGTCGCAGGACGCCTTCGCCATCTGGCTGCGCCGCCATTTACCGACCAAGCTCGCCTATGACATCGCGCGCTGGCGAAACGCGCTTTACGGACTTTATTTGTACAATCGCTGCCGGCGCAAGCCGGAGCTGGTCAAACGTTGGATCGTCGGACAGGTACACCGACAGCTCGGGCCCGACTACGACGTCAAGACCCATTTCACGCCGCGCTACAATCCCTGGGACCAGCGCATGTGTCTTGCGCCCGACGCCGACTTTTTCCGCGCCATCAGAGCCGGCAAGGCCGACGTCGTGACCGACCAGATCGAAACCTTCACCGCAACCGGGATACGATTGCGGTCGGGCCGCGAACTCCCGGCCGATATCGTCGTCACCGCGACCGGGCTCAAGCTGCAATTGCTTGGCGGCGTGCAAGTTTCCGTCGATGGAACCCTCGTCAACTTTGCCGACACGATGCACTTCAAGGGTTGCATGTTCAGCGACGTGCCGAACCTAGCCAGCGTCTTCGGCTACACCAACGCCTCATGGACGCTGAAATCCGACCTCATCTGCGCCTATGTCAGCCGCTTGATCAACTACATGGACAGGCGCGGCTATGTACAATGCACGCCGCGGCAGCATGATCCCTCGATCAAGCCGGAGCCGTGGCTCGATTTCACTTCCGGCTATATCCAACGCTCGATCGACCAGTTCCCGCGCCAGGGCTCGAGGAAACCGTGGAAACTTTATCAGAATTACCTGCTCGACATGGTCAGCCTGCGGCTCGGGCCCGTCAACGACCGCGCCCTGGAGTTCTCGCGGTCCCGCGAGCGGAAGACGGCCGCGTAGCGCGAGCGCAAGACGTTTCGGCCGCGCTCACCTCGCCGCCGGCGTAGACCGCGTACCCCCAGGCCAACAGCAGCGCCGGCACACCAACGCTCTAACGACGCGGGGCAGTGTCGCTCTTGATCGCGGTCCAGGGCCGCCGGAGCGGACCGTGACGCTCTGGGTCGATTGACGCCCCGCGGTCTATTATATAAAACGACCATTCGTTTTACAGGAACCTATGTTGCGACCGAGCCGCACGGCGGAGTACATGGCGCTGTTTCGCGCCCTCGAATCCGCGCGTAGGCGCGATGCACGGCTGTTCTCCGACCCTTGGGCAAAGCGCTTCCTCAGACCTTCGCTACGGATCGCCGCCGCCGCGGCATGCTTGCCGCCCGTCAATTCGGCAATTTCCGCTTTCATCGACCAGCGCTGGCCGGGCGCTCGTCCCTCCGGCATTGCGCGAACGCGTTACATCGACGAAGCCTTGACCGACGCCCTGCAAGACGGACTCGACCAGGTAGTGATACTCGGCGCCGGCTTCGACAGCCGCGCCTATCGCATTCCCGGCATTGTGCGAGCTCGTGTATTCGAGGTCGATCGGCCCGCAACATCCAGGATCAAACAGGCGGTCCTGCGAAGGACACTGGGAACCCTGCCGTCGCACGTCACTTATATCGCGGTCGATTTCAATCGAAATTCCCTCGCCCAAGCCCTGGGCGCAGTCGCTATCGACCTCGACCGGCCGATATTTTTCCTGTGGGAAGGCGTGACCAACTACCTGACCGAACATGCGGTCGATGCGACGTTGAGATATGCGGCAACGGCCGTCGGCCGTAGCCGCATTCTGTTTACCTATGTCGATCGCGATGTTCTGCGTCCGCGGGGCACGTTCCGCGGCACAGCCGCCGTTCGCGATCTCCTGCGCGAGGTCGGCGAACCGTGGACGTTCGGATTCGCTCCGGCGGAGTTGCCGCACTATCTCGATGCGCGACAGCTGCGGCTGATCTCGGACGTTGATTCGCTAACATACCGAGCCCGGTATATGGGACGGCAGGGCCGTCATTTGATCGGCTATGAGTTCTACCGGATCGCCGTGGCGGAGGTGATGGATCACCATTCGACGCCGGTGGATGGCACTGCGCGATGGCAAGGCGAGCTCCATGCCCAAGGTTAGTCAGGCGCATCTCGACGCCCGCCGTGCTCAGGTCATTGAAGCGGCAAGCCTCTGCTTCTCACGCCGAGGACTGCACGGCACGACGATGCAGGACATCATTCGTCAATCGCGGCTGAGCGCCGGAGCCATATACAACTACTTCGGCAGCAAGGAGGAAATCATCGAGGCCATTGCCGATCAGCGTCACGCTCAGGAACAACAAGTGATCGGAAATGCCGGCCGGCACTCCGACCCTGGCGACGCCCTTGCGCGACTCTTGCGCCTTTTCTTCGGATCACTGCACGAAACGGATGAACGGGAGCGTCGCCGCGTTGGAATTCAGCTCTGGGCCGAAGCGCTTCACAACGAGCGTCTTCTCGCGGCGGTACGAAGGGGGGTGGATGAACCGCGCAGGATGCTCGCTACCATTGCTGCGGACGCGCAGCGGCGCGGAAAATTACCCAGGGATATCGAGCCCGATGCGATAGCGCGGGCGTTTATAGCTTTGTTCCACGGATTCATTTTGCAGCAGGCTTGGGATAAGCGCACGAGGATCAAGTCCTACCTCGCGGCCGTCGAGGCCATGCTCGGGTTGCTCCTTGGCAAACCGAACATCGTTCATCGGGCAAAGTGGAAGCTCAACGCGGATCGTAGGCCCAGGTCAAATAGATTCCGGCCCAGGTGAAGCCGCCGCCGAAGGCCGCGAGCACCAGCCGGTCGCCGGCCTTGAGCCTGTCTTCGTATTCCCACAGGCAGAGCGGAATCGTGGCCGTGGTGGTGTTGCCGTATTTGTGGATCGTTACCATCACGCGCTCGGGCGGCAGCTTCATGCGCTCGGCCGTCGCCTCGATGATGCGCCTGTTGGCCTGATGCGGCACCAGCCAATCGATCATGTCGCCCGTCAGTCGGTTGCGTTTCATCAGCTCGGTTGCCACCTCCGCCATGCGCGCAATGGCGAATTTGTAAACCGCGGCGCCTTCCTGGTGGACGTAGTGCAGCCGCTTGGCCACCGTCTCCGCCGTCGGCGGCATGCGGCTGCCGCCAGCTTTCTGGTGCAGGTGCTTGGCGCCGCCGCCGTCAGAATGAATCACCGCGTCGATAATTCCATATTTCTTGTTCGGCTCGAGGAGGACGGCGCCGGCGCCGTCGCCGAATAGCACGCAGGTCGCGCGGTCGGTATAGTCGATAATCGCCGACATTTTGTCAGCGCCGACCACTACGATCTTCTGGAACTTCCCGGCCTCGATGAATTGCGCGGCGATAGTGAGCGCGTAGACGAAGCCGGAGCATGTCGCCTGCACGTCGAAGCTGCCGATGCCGCGAATATCCAGCATGTCGCAGATGAGGTTGGCGGTCGAGGGAAACACGAAGTCCGGCGTGGTCGTCGCGCAGATCAGCAGATCGATTTCGCCGGGTGCGGTGCTGGTCTTCTTGAGCAATCCACGCACGGCTTCCGCGCCCATATGCGAGCTGCCGAGACCTTTGCCCTTGAGTATATGCCGTTCCTTGATTCCGGTGCGCTCGATGATCCACTCGTCGGTGGTATCGACCATCTGCGCCAGCTCGGCATTGGTGAGCACGTCGGGCGGCACGTAGCCGTACACGCCGGTAATGGCGGCGTGGATCTTGGACCGGCGAGGCGTTTTCTTTGCGCTCTTTGTCATGCCCAGGCGCGCTCGTCGGCACCGTCTGCCACTGTCAGTTCAAGAAAGTCCGCCTCGATCGCGAAATAGCGCACCGTCGGCGTCCCCGTCGCCATTGGCGCGATGGAAAACCTGCCGTCGGCGGGAAGCAAAGCGATAAAGAGAGGGTTTCTCAAACTGGGCTCAGACACTGCGGACAACGGCCTTGGTTAGCAGGATGGTCGCGGCATGGATAGAGCCGCCGGGACGAGCGGTTAACATTGGCGCGGCGCATTAAGGGCAGCGACGTCGCGGCGGCCGCGCCTGGCGACATCGAGGACCATGGCGGCCGCCTTGACGCTTGGTGCTGTGCCGAGCGCCATGATGCCGTCGAGCCGCCGGAATCCCTCGATCTGCCGCTGTCGTTCCGGGGTGTCGGAAATAAGCGGCTCGAGCGCCGCGGCAAGCTTGTGTGGCGTACAATCCCGCTGCAGGAATTCCGGCACGATGTTCTCGCCGATGACCAGATTGGCGAGTATCACGCTGTGCGGCCTCGAGTTGAGAGTGATCAGTCGCAGAGCGATCTCCTCGATCAGCGGCAATCGATAGGCGGCAACGGTCGGGATTCCGGCAAGCGCTAATTCCAGCGTCACCGTGCCCGATGCCGCAAGTGCGGCGCGCGCGGTGCGAAAGGCCGCCCACTTCTCCCCCGGTTCAACCACCATGCGCGGCGTCACCGCCCAGCCGGCGACACCCTCGCGCACCTGCGGCAGAAGGTGGGGCACGGTTGGCAGGACGAGTTCGATCGGCCCGATCCGCGTGGCGAGCCGCGCGAGCGCAGCACCGAAAATGGCGAGCAGGCGCCGGATCTCGCTCGACCGGCTGCCCGGCAGTGCAAGAACGAGCGGCGGGTCGGCGCGCCGGCGCTGCGCCTCGTCGGCGTTAGGTCGCAGGTCGGCAACGCGCTCGATCAGCGGATGACCGACGTAAAGGCATGGCGGGCCGCCCAGCCGCACATGCACGGCCGGTTCGAACGGCAGAATGGCGAGGAGGCAATCGACATAGGCCCGCATCGCACGCGCACGCCCGGGCCGCCAGACCCAAACTGTGGGCGACACGTAATTCAGGATCGGGATCGAAGGCGCAAGTCGCCGCACGCGACGGGCCACTCGGTGAGTAAAATCGGGGCTATCGATGATAACGAGAGCGTCCGGGCGCATGGCAACGATCGCGTCCGCGGTCTCGCGAATGCGGCGCAAAATCGCCGGCAGTCGCCGCGGGATTGCGCCAAAACCGAAAATCGACAGTTCGGCGATCGGGTAGGGGCTGGCAATTCCGGCCGCCGCCATGGCGCTGCCGCCGACTCCGGCGAGCTTCAGCCCGCCCGCCTCCCGCTGCACGAGAGCGCGCGCCAGTGCCGCGCCGAGCGCGTCACCGGATTCCTCCCCGGCAACAAGGTAGATCGAAAGCGATCGCGGCGGCGGCGCATAGTTCATCGTGCGGTTTCCTCGCGCACCCCGACGAGAAAGATTTTGGCGCGATCGGCCGCAGCGCTAACCTCGGCGGCCTCGGCGATGATCGTGCTGCCGGCAGCGATGGCCAGTCCCGCGAGGCCGGCGCGTGCAACGTTCTCCACCGTCTGCGGGCCGATCGCTGGCAGATCGAAGCGGCGATCCTGGCCGGGTTTCGGCGCCTTGACCAGAACACCAACCCCCGGCGGCGTTACCACGCGTCGTTGTCGTTTCAAATCGGCAATGCGCGTGAGCAAATTATCGGTGCCTTCCGCCGCTTCGACGGCGAGCACATGATTATTGGCGACCACCACGGCCTGACCGACGTCGAACGGTCCGAGCGCGGCGATCAGCTCGAGCCCGCGCGCAATGTCGGCGCGATCGCGCGGCGAGGGTTGGTAGCGGCCGAGCACCCCTTCGGGCACGATGATTTCCGGCACCGCGTCCTTGACGCCAACGATCCGCAGACCGCCCTCCTCCATCAGTCGCGCCAAGCCGGAAAGCAGCTGATCGTCGCCGCCGCGAAAGAAACCGATAGCGCGCGGCATCAACCGGATCGTCTGCCAATCGAGGCGGATCTGCGTCAGCGGCGGCCGCAGCAGCGTACCGATCAACAGCGCCTCGCGGCATCCCTCGGCGCGGGCAAGGCGGAAGAAACGCCCAACCTGCCCGATTGCGATCCAGTGATGGCGATAGCGCTCGATGACGTTGGAGTCGGCCCAGCCCTTGACGCCGAACATCACCGGCTCCCGGCCGCGGCGCGCGATCGCCTCAGCGACCGCGCCGGGAAAGCTGCCACCCCCGCAGATGATCGCGATCGGCTCACGGGCGGTCGCCACGTCCGCTGCGTCCGCCGCCTGAAGGCCGGCGTTTACCCGCTGATCAGCCTGCATCGTCGTCCTGCTCATCAACCCCGCGCCTGGTGTTGCGGGGCCGCATCAAGGAACGCTTGCCGCCGGCGCGAATGAAGGCGATGATCTTTCCCACCAACGGATCGTCGGGAAATTCGCCGGCGACGGCCTCGACGCGATCAGCGAACCGGCCTTCAACAAAGAACAGGCTGCGATAGGCGCGGCGCAGCCGATGCATTTCAGCCCGCGTCGCGCCGCGCCGCCGCAATCCCACCATGTTCAGCCCGACCAGCGCGCCGGTGTGACCGTAGGCAAATCCGAAGGGGATGATGTCGTCGCGCGCCCCCGACTTCCCGGCCATCATCACGCCCTCCCCGATGCGCACGAATTGATGGATGGCGACATGGCCGCCGAGAAAGGTGTAATCGCCAACGCTGACATGACCGCCAAGCAAGACGTTGTTGGCAAGGGTCACGTCGCTGCCGATCGTGCAGTCGTGCCCGACATGAGCGCCGACCATGAAGAGGCAACGCTCGCCGACGCGGGTAATTCCGCCGCCGTCCTCGGTGCCCGTATTCATCGTGACGTTCTCGCGCAGCTCGCAGCGCGCCCCGATCACCAGACGGGTTGCCCCGCCGCGATAGTGCACCGATTGCGGCGGCGTTCCGAGCGAGGCGAACGGATAGACGACGGCGCCTTCGCCGATTGTGGTGACGCCGGTGACGTGGACGTGGGCGATAAGGCGCACGCCGCGGTCAAGCTCGACTTGCGGCCCGACAAGGCAATAGGGGCCGATCTCCACATCCTCCCTTATGCGCGCGCCATCGGCCACGCGCGCGGTCGGATCGATTGCCATCTAGCCCTCGGTGATGATGGCGCCGATTTCGGCCTCGGCGATGAGCGTGCTGCCGACCTTCGCCTCGGCGCGGTACCACCAAATGTCGCGGCGCCGCGCGATCTTGTCGACGTGATATTCAAGCGTGTCGCCCGGCACCGCCGGCTTGCGGAATTTCGCTTTGTCGATGGTCAGGAAGAATATCGAGCGGCGCCGCTCGGCTGACGACATCAGCCGCAGGCACAAGACGCCCGCGGTCTGCGCCATCCCCTCGATCATCAGCACTCCGGGCATCACCGGATTTTCCGGAAAATGCCCGACGAAGTAGGGTTCGTTGAAGGTGATGTTCTTGATGCCGATGGCGTGTTCGTCGCCGCGCATGTCGATGACGCGATCGATCATGAGGAAGGGATAGCGGTGCGGCAACAGTCGCAGGATATCGCCGATGTCGGCAACGCCGAGGGTCTCAACGTTCATGCCCCCTCCCCTCCACGCCCGCCGCCACCTGCGGCGAGGCGGCGCAGGACCGCGACCGCCTTCCACCAATCGCGCGCCGGCCGCGCCGGATAACCGATCCAGCGTCCCCCGGCAGGAACGTCCGACATGAACCCGCTTTTCGCGCCGAGCATGGCGCCGGCGCCGATCGAAAGATGATCGGCAACGCCCACTTGCCCGCCCATCATCACAAAATCTCCCACTGTCGAGCTGCCGGAAATGCCGGTTTGCGAGGCAATCAGGCAATGGCGCCCGATCGACACGTTGTGCGCGATTTGCACCAGATTGTCGATCTTGGTGCCCTCGCCGATGACGGTGTCCCGGGTCGAGCCGCGGTCGATCGTCGCGTTGGCGCCGATCTCCACGTCATCCTGAACGATGACACGTCGCGTTTGCGGGATCTTTTGGTGGCCCTGCGGCGACGGAAGATAGCCGAATCCGTCCTGGCCGATGCGCGCGCCGGGGTGGATTATCACCCGATCGCCGATCAGCGCGTGGAGCACGGTCGCCCCGGCACCGATCGCGCAGTTGCGTCCGATGGCGACGCCCGGGCCGATCACCGCGCCGGCCGCGATCAGCGTGCCGGCCCCGATCTCGGTGCGCGGCCCGATAACCGCGAGCGGGTCCACGGTCACGCCCGCCTCGAGCCGCGCCGATGAATGCACCTGCGCGCCCGCCGCGCACCCGCGCGCGCCGAACAGCGAGGAAGGCCGTAGCGCGTCGGGAAAGAGCGCTCGCGCCACTGCGACAAAGGCACGGTACGGTTCCTCCGTTACCAGTACCGCAAGTCCGTTCGGCGCCGCCGCCGCGAAACGCGCCGTCAACAGGCAGGCGCCGGCGCGGGTAGCAGCCACCGCGCCGAGATATTTCGGATTATCGAGAAAGCTGACGTCGGAGGCGCGCGCCGTTTCCAGCGGCGCAATGTTGACGATGCGCCGGTCAAGCGGAGCACCCGGGCGCGGTTCGGCGCGCGTGAGCGCGGCGATCTCACCAATCGTCAGCGCGCCGTGCGTTGGCAAGAAATCAGGCATGGCCCCCTCTATACCCTCCGCCGCATGCGGGGGCGGGTAGGAAGGTGGCCGCCGTACTTGCAGCTAGAGCATGATCCGGAAAAGTGGAAACCGGTTCTCTGGAAAGATCATGCTCCACTGAAGAAAACTGGAACGCAATCGATTCAACCTGATGCGATTGCGCTCTAGAACCTCGCGCCGCCGCCGAACTGGAACCATTGCGTGCGATCATAACCCTCCTTCAGGATTGGATAGGCAAAATCGAAGCGCAACGGGCCAAACGGCGAATCCCAAATGATGCTGGCACCAACCGACATGCGTATCGCCGGACTGTCGACGTATTGCATGGCGCAATTGCCGCAATAATAGGAGCCAACAGCCCCACCACTCGGGCCAGGTATAACGCCATTATACTCGCCCGTTGCCGCCCACGATGTTTCCGCCTTGTAGTCCCATACCGAGCCAGAATCGACGAAGAGCGCGCCGCGGAAGCCGGAATCCTTAGGCAGGAAATAGAACGGATATTGCACCTCGACGCTGGCGCCCCAGTACAGCGTCCCACCCAGCGCATCGTTCGTTGTTCCCGGGGTAATGTCGCGTGGACCAATGCCGGCGGGCTGGAATCCGCGGACCAGATTGGGACCCATCTTGAAATCGTCGAGCATGCGCACCTCATTTGTGCCCAAGCCGACGATGTTGCCGCCTTGCAAATGCAGCACGCCGACGAGGTCGGAGACGATCTCGTAATAGGTGCGGAAATCCGCAACCGAGCGCATATAGGCCACATCGCCGCCGAGACCGGCGAAGTCCTGGCCCACGCTAACAAGCAACCCATTGGTGGGGTGCTTGTTGTTGTCGAGCGTGTTGTAAGCGAATCCGTATCCGGCAAGGGAGGTCAGATAGCCGCCGTTCGCCAGTTCCAGGCGAATGGGCAACGACGCCTGACTGGTGGCATAGCAGCTGGTCTGCCCGCCGGCCGCTAAGGCGGCGGCATAACCGGGCCAAAAAGGTCCTCCCGCGGCGGTTGCGGCGGCGATCGCGTTCGGCGTCGGGAAGGTGGTCGAGAAATTCGGACTGATGTTGTTGCAATCGTCCAAGGTCGACGGCAACGTGATCTGCTGCCAGAACGCCGAATAGCGCAGCTGGAAGGTGAGGTCCTCGCGCAGAGGAATGCCCGCCTTCAGACTGCCGCCATATGTTGACGTTCCGTAGGACACGTAGGGGCTCGCCAAGCTTTCCCGGGCAAACAGATCGATGCCCCCGGAAAGCCGGTCCTCAAGCAGATAAGGCTCGATGAAATTGAACTCGACGCCGCGAACATATTCGCCATAGGTGACTCCGAGCTTGGCGAACCGGCCGGTTCCAAAGAGGTTGCGCTCGGAGACAGTGACCTGACCCATCCAGCCATTCGCGGTGGAGTAGCCGCCCATGATCGAAAAGTCGCCGGTCGATTGCTCCTCGACGTCGACGTTGATCACCACCCGATCGGGTGCTGAGCCCGGTTCGTTGGTGATTTTCACCGTCTTGAAATAATTAAGGTTTTTTATGCGCCTCTCGGCGCGATCGATCAAGGCGCGGTTGTATGGATCGCCTTCGGAAATATCGAACTCGCGCCGGATCACATAATCGCGGGTCCGAGTGTTGCCGCGGACATTGATGCGTTCGATATAGGCGCGCACTCCTTCGTCCACGATATAAGTGACGCCGATCGTGTGCTGCTGCGGATTGCGATCACCGCGCGGGCGTACTGTGGCGAACGGATAGCCGTGTTTGGCAATTTCGACAGTCAGAGCTTCGACCGTTTTTTCCACCGCGTCGCCGTTGTAGACCGCGCCTGGATGCGTGCGCAGGATCGGCCGCAGCGATTCCGAATTGACGGCACGGATATTGGATTGAATGTCGATCGCGCCGAAATGGTACAGCGCTCCTTCTTCGATCGTGAAGGTGATGATGAAGCCTTTCTTGGCCGGATCATATTCACCGGTCGCTGCGACCACCTGCACGTCCGCGTAGCCGTGGCTTAGGTAGAAGCGGCGGATGAGGTCACGGTCGGCTTCGATGCGATCGGGGTCATAGACGTCCGTCGTCTGCAAAAAGCTGAACCAGTGCGATTCCGATGTCTTGATCACGTCTTTCAGGCGATAGTCGGAATAGGCCTTGTTGCCGACGAAAACGATCGACTTGACCCCGGTCTTTTCCCCTTCCTTGATTTCGAAGATCAGATCGACGCGATTGTTCGGCCGGCGGATGATCTTCGGCACGACCCGAACGTCGAAGCGACCGTTGCGATGGTAGACCTCGATAATGCGCTGCACGTCAGCCTGCACGGCTGCGCGCGAAAGCGTACCGCGCGCCCGCGACTGGATTTCCTGCTGCAACTGCTCATCCTTAATCCGCGTATTGCCTTCGAAGGCGAGCCGATCGATGACCGGCGCCTCGACCACGGTGACGATGAGGCGCCCGCCGGATTGGCTGATGCGGACGTCTTCGAACAGGCCGGAGGCATAGAGCGCTTTCAGCGCGGCATCGATCTTGGCGGCGTCAAGGCGCTCGCCGGGCGCCACCTTGAAGTAGGAGCGCACCGTGGCGGCTTCCACGCGGCGGTTGCCTTCGACGATAATGGAGGCCGCGCTCGGACCAGACTCCGCTGGCGCACCGAACGCCGCGCCAACGCCAAAGCCGAACAAAATCCCGCCGAGGAGCAAGCCGGCCACGACCAGCCCTCCCCCTACCCGCACACACATGCCCATGCGCAAAGCGCCCTTATTCCCCTCGTGGCCGCCCCCAGTGGCGGGTTGCTCAGAGTCTCCCTCAGCTTCTGGTGCTCAAAGCCTTGATGCCGCAGCCAATTCTCCCCACACCGGACACCCTCTACGTCAATTCGGCCGACCCCCCGAGGACGGCCGCTCTAGGAAGAGGTCAAATGAATGATGTCATTGAAAGTTGCAAATATCATCAACATCAAGACGATCGCGAGGCCGATGCGGACCCCGACCTCCTGGGCCCGTTCGGAGAGCGGCCGGCCGCGCAGCGCTTCGATCGCGTAGAACAAAAGGTGACCACCATCGAGCAAAGGAATTGGAAACAGATTGAGCAGCCCGATTGAAACCGACAGCACGGCGGCCAGCTGGATCAGCGGCACGAAGCCGAAGCTCGCCACCTGCCCCGACATCTGTGCGATCCGGATCGGCCCGCCGAGCTGATCCGCCGAGTCGCGGCCGGCGATCACACCGCCGATATAGCTCAGCGTTCGCGAGACGACGGACCAGGTTTCCTCAAGGCTCATCCAGATCGCCTGCGGCGGCGCGACCGGGTGCAGTTTGAGGTCCTCCGCTGCCATCGACCGGCTGATGCCGAGAACGCCGATGCGATGGACATTGCCGAAATTGTCCTTCATCTCCTTGAGCACCGGCGTGGCCTTGATGACTTTTTGCACGCGATCGCGATTCACGGTGATGGAGAGCGTCTCTCCCGCGCTCATGCTGACGATGCGTTGCATCTCGGCAAAGGTGTCGATGCGACGGCCATCGATCGCCACGACCAGATCGCCGGGTTGAAACCCCGCGGCAGCGGCGGCGCTGTCGGGCTGGATGGCATCGACGCGCGCACTCATCGTCGGCCGGCCGTAGAGCATGAAGATTCCGGCAAAGATCACGATAGCCAGCAGGAAATTCGCCAATGGGCCGGCAACGACGATGGCCGTGCGCTTCGGCACGGACTGAAACATGAAGCTTTGTGCGCGTTCGCCGGCATCCATCGTGGCGAGCCGCCCGCCGTTCGCGACGCTCGCCTCGTTGTCATCGCCGAAGAACTTTACGAACCCGCCGAGGGGAATAGCGGAGATCTTCCAACGCGTGCCGTAGCGGTCATTGAAGCCGATGAGTTCAGGACCGAATCCAATGGAAAACACCAGGATTCGCACGCCGCACCAGCGCGCAACCAGAAAATGGCCCAGTTCGTGAAAAAAGACGACGAGGCTGAGAACGAAAAGGAAGGGAATGACGTACCCGACGAATCCACCGCCAAGGGCGTGCAAATGCGACAAAAAATTCGACCCCATGGCTATCCCGCCCGGAATATTACCGCCCCGTTCCCGTCGCGAGGACGCTTAGGATGCCATTGCGGCAATTTCGGGCAAGAGGTCGGCCGCCAACCTTCTTGCGGTATGGTCAATGGCGAGCGCATCCTCTACCGATTGGGGCTCTGCCATGGCGCCCTCCCGCTCGGCTGCATCGAGCGTCGCCTCGACCAGGGCAGGAATACCGCTGAATCCCAGACGCCGACCAATGAATTCGCGCACGGCAATCTCGTTCGCCGCGTTGAGGATCGTCGGGGCGGCGCCGCCCGCCGCAAGCGCCCTGCGGGCGAGCGCCAGTGCCGGGAAACGCGCCAGATCGGGTTCCTCGAACGTCAGCGTGGCCAGGCGAGCGAGATCGAGCCGCGGCGCACGCGTACCCATGCGTACCGGCCAAGCCAGGCAGTGGGCAATCGGGATGCGCATGTCGGGCGAGCCGAGTTGCGCCACCACCGAGCCGTCACAGAATTCGACCAAGCCGTGGACGACGGATTGCGGGTGGACGACCACGTCGAGCGCGTCCGGCTCAAGCGCAAATAGGTGATGGGCCTCGATGAGTTCGAGGCCCTTGTTCATCAGCGTCGCCGAATCGATCGTGACCTTCGGTCCCATGGACCAGGTTGGATGCTTGAGCGCCTGCTCCACCGTTACTTTACGGATCGCTTCGAGCGACCAGGTGCGAAACGGCCCGCCCGAAGCGGTCAACACGATGCGGCGGACGTCCTCGCGCCTACCTGCGCCCAACGCCTGGAAGATCGCGTTGTGCTCGGAATCGACCGGCAAGACTCTGGCGCCGGCGGCAGCCGCGCGCCGCATGAATAGCCCGCCGGCGCAGACCAGGCATTCCTTGTTGGCGAGCGCCACCGTAACGCCGCGTTCGGCCGCGGCAAGGGTCGGTTTGAGGCTGGTCGCACCGGTAATCGCCGCCATGACCCAGTCGGCAGGACGTTGCGCCGCCTCCACGACGGCCGTAGGGCCGGCAGCGGCTTCGATGCCCGAGCCGGAAAGTTCAGCCTTGAGTTCGCCATAGGCCTGCGGATCGGCCACAGCCGCAAAGCGCGCGCCAAGCTCGCGGGCGAGCCGCGCCAGTACGGCCGCGTTGCGATGGGCGGTCACCGCCTCGATCCGATAACGCGCAGGGTCCTGCCGCAACAGATCGACCGTGCTTGACCCGATCGAGCCCGTGGCGCCGAGGAGCGTCACCGTGCGCGGCACTGGCGCCAGCTCGATTCTGGCCCGTGGCTGGGTCTGCTTCATCGCCCTACCATACAAGGAAGCCCCGCGCCGGCGCATCGGTTCCCTGCCGCAGGACGCCGATCAGGAGAGCCGCGAACGCAGCGACGAGAAAGCCGTCGAGACGATCCATCAATCCCCCATGACCCGGGATAAGCCGACCCGCGTCCTTTGCGCCGAAGCGCCGCTTGATCGCAGACTCGAACAGATCACCCGCTTGCGCCAACGCCGAAAGCAGCAGCGCCAGGAGTGCTGCCACCACGGGCGTGCCGAGATTGCTCGCATAGGCCACCGCGAGGCCGCCGGCAATCCCCCCGGCAAGCCCCCCGATCGCCCCGGCCCAGGTCTTGTTCGGGCTCACGCCTGGCCACAGTAACAGACCGCCCAGGGCGCGGCCGCAGAGAAAGGCAAAAATGTCGGTGGACCAAACGATTGCGAACAGGAACAGCAGCGTCGTGAGCCCCCATTCCGGATCGAGGCGCAGCAAGGCGGGGCTCAAGAAGGCGATGCCGGCATAGATCACCCCGCCGGCGGCCCAGACTCCGCCACCCGTATTGGCGCCCGGCGGCCGGCCGACCAGCCCGGCGGCAAGCGCGGCGCCTAGCGCGATCACGACCATTGCGCCGCCGGGCTGGTGGAGGCCGGTGAAGGCAAAGGCCGCGAGCAAGGCGGCCAAGCCCGGGCCAAGAATCCGCGGCTCTGTCCTGTCGGTGACGAGACGGGTCCACTCCCCGAGGATGCCGCCGGCCGCAACCACGCACAGGCCGAGAAACAGCCAGCCGCCGAAATATGTGATGGCCAGCACGACCGGCGCGAGCGCGGCCGAGGAAGCAGTACGCAACATCAGGTCGCGCCCGCCGCCCGACGAGACAGGTCCGCCTGCGCGGCTGTCGCGGTGGTCGTGTGTCGTCACGATCCTGTCTGTGCGACCAATCCGCCAAAGCGGCGCTCGCGGCGCCGATATTCCGCGATCGCGCTTTCCAAAGCGGCGCGGTCGAAATCCGGCCAGTTGATCGGGACGAAGATGAGTTCACTGTAAGCCGCCTGCCAAAGCAGGAAGTTGGAGAGCCTCTGCTCGCCGCTGGTGCGGATGATCACGTCCGGATCGGGAATGTCGGGGGCGTGGAAATGGCGCGCCAGCCGTTCCGGCGAAACGTCGTCAGCCGACAGACGCCCTTCGGCCACCTCGATCGCCAACAAACGCGCGGCGCGCGCGATTTCCTGGCGCCCGCCATAGTTGAAGGCAATGACGAGGGTCAGACCGTCATTGGCGCGCGTCAAATCTTCCGCCTCCTGCAGCAGCAGACGAACATCGCGGTCGAGGTCCTCGCGCTCGCCGATGACGCGCACATGCACGTTACTTTTGTGCAGGTCGGCAAGGTCGTTGCGGATGAAGCGGCGGAGAAGGCCCATTAGGTCGCGGATCTCGGACGGCGGGCGCGACCAGTTTTCCGAGCTGAAGGAAAAGATGGTCAATACGGAAATGCCGAGCTCGACCGCCGCGCGCACGGTGCGGCGCAAGGCCTCGACCCCGCGCCGGTGACCCTCCACACGCGGCAACCCCCTGGCCGCCGCCCAACGTCCGTTGCCATCCATGATGATGGCGACGTGCCGCGGCATGTCGAAGCCGTCGTTCCCTATCGGCAGCGGCCGCGTCGTCTCGCTCCTCGATCTGGCTGCGTCGCTCAAACGGTCATGATCTCCTTTTCCTTGCCGGTCAGCAGCTTCTCGACCTCGGCGATGGTTGCATCCGTGGCTTTCTGCACCTCACCGGCTTGGCGCTCGTGCTCGTCCTCGCTGATCTTGTGCTCCTTCTCCAGCTTCTTGAGCAGGTCGAGACCGTCGCGGCGCACATGGCGCACCGCCACGCGCGCGGCCTCGGCATATTTGTGGGCGACCTTGACGATTTCGCGCCGCCGCTCCTCGTTGAGCTCGGGAACGCGCAGCTTGATGACCTGCCCCTCGGTCGAGGGCGTCAGTCCCAGATTGGCGGCGGAAATCGCCTTCTCCACCGCATGAATCATCGATCGGTCCCAGACCTGGACGTTGAGCAGCCGCGGCTCCGGCACGCTGATCGTGCCCAGCTGGTTGAGCGGCATTTGGCTGCCGTAAGCCTCGACCTGGACGTGCTCGAGCAGTGCCGTCGAGGCGCGCCCGGTGCGCAAGCCGGAAAGCTCGTGCTTGAGCGACTGCAGCGCTCCCTGCATGCGGCGCTTGAGGTCATTCAGATCGAATGTGGTCGTTGCCATGGCGCCCTCCGCGATCGCCGTTGCGGGCCCGTTGCACGCTCGCCTCTACGCTTCGCACGGTTAGGCAAATCCTTCAGCCGACCGTGGTGAAGTGCCCCTTGCCGCGCAAGACGGCCTCGATCGCCCCGGGCTCCCGGATCGAAAAGACGATGATAGGCATCCGGTTCTCCCGGGCAAGCGCGAACGCCGTCGCATCCATGATTTTCAGGTTTCGGTTCAGCGCCTCCTGATGGTCGAGGCGCGTGTATCGCTTTGCCTTCGGATCCCGCTTCGGATCGGCGGTATAGACGCCGTCGACGTCGGTGGCCTTGAGAACGGCATCGCATTGCATCTCCGCGGCGCGCAGGATGGCCGTGGTGTCGGTGGTGAAGTACGGGTTGCCGGTCCCGCCGGCAAAGACGATGACGCGGTCATCCTCGAGGTGCCGCAGCGCCCGCTGGCGCTCGTAGGTCTCGCACACTTGCGGCATGGCGAGCGCCGACATGGTGCGGGCGCTCACCCCGGCGCGCTCGATCGCCGCCTCCAGCACCAGCGCATTCATGACCGTCGCCAGCATTCCCATCGCGTCGGCCGTCGGCCGCGACAGCCCGTTTTCCGAGATCTGCGCTCCGCGAAGGATGTTGCCGCCGCCGACGACCACTCCCACGCTGACGCCGAGCCCATGACAGGCCACGAGATCGGTGGCAAAACGATCGATCGTCGGCTGATCAATTCCGAATTTTTCCGGACCGCTCAGGGCTTCGCCGGAGAGCTTGACGATCACCCGTCGGTATTTCCGCGTCACCATCGAAACGTCCGCCCTCACCGTCGCTGACGGCGCAGTTGCAACACGGCCAGTGCATCTGCGCGCGAAACCCAAGAGGACGCGGCGCCGCTCATATTCGGTCGAAGCATGATCGCTTCCGAAAGCCAGCTTCCACTTCTCGGCTCTAGTGCGCGCCGGCAAGAGCCGCGACTTCGCCCCCGAAATCGCCGCCGGGTCGCTCGATACCCTCGCCCAGCGCAAAACGCACGAAACCGCCGATCTTGATCGCCGCGCCAGCCCTGCCCTCGCTTTCCTTCAGCGCCTGCGCCACGCTCTTCTTGTCGTCGAAAATAAACGGTTGATCGAGCAGGCAGACCTCCTTGTAGAAGGTTTTCAACCCCGATTCGACGATCTTGTCGATGACCGAAGCGGGTTTGCCCTGTGCTTTGAACTTCTCCGCCAGCACCTTTCTCTCACGGGCGACCGTGGCCGCATCGAGCCCGGCAGGCTCGATCGCCTGCGGATTGGCCGAGGCGACGTGCATCGCCAGCATGCGGCCGAACGACTTCAGTTCCTCGGCCTTACCGGCCGATTCGAGCGCGACGATCACGCCGATCCGGCCCAGCCCGTCGGCCACGGAATTGTGCACATAGCTTGCCATCACGCCCTGGCCCAGCGAAAGCGCCGCGGCGCGGCGCAGCGTCATATTCTCTCCGACCTTGGCGATCGTCTCGGCTATCGCGTCGGCGACCGCACGGTCGCCGACGCGCCCGGCGAGGATTTTGTCTACATCCGGCCCGACATCGAGGGCGACATCCGCGATCATCTTGACCAGACCCTGGAACAGATCGTTGCGCGCCACGAAGTCGGTTTCCGAATTGACCTCGATGACAACCCCCCGGTTTGCGGCAAGCGCGACACTGACGAGGCCATCGGCCGCGATGCGCCCCGCCTTCTTGGCGGCCTTGGCCAGCCCCTTCTTGCGCAGCCAGTCGACCGCCGCCTCGAGATCGCCACTGCTCTCGCTGAGAGCCGCCTTGCAGTCCATCATGCCCGCGCCGGTCTTGTCGCGGAGCTCCTTCACCATGGTCGCGGTGATATTGGTCGCCATCGTCGTGTGTCCTTGTCGCCGTATCGTCATTGCCCGGTACGAAGCAGCGGAGGCGCACAACGCCGAAGCAATCCGACCATCGTTACGGCCTGCCTAGATTGCTTCTTCGCCTCGCTCGTCGCAATAACGTCGCCCTCACTCCTGGCTCTCGCTCGCCACCTGTTCCTTGGCCCGGGCGATCCAGGCTTCGACGCGGCCGGGAAGCCCGACTTCCTCGCCGATATTATGTGCGGCGACGGGAGAAAGTTCGGCAATCTGCCAGGCGTGGAAAATGCCGAGGTCGTTGAGCTTCTTTTCGATCGTCGGCGACACGCCGGGGAATTTTTTCAGATCGTCGGCCGTCCCGCGCGGTCCGGACAGCGGCTGGAAGCCCAGTCGGTCGGTTTCGGTCGGCAATTCCTCGACCACCTCCGGCTCAACCAGGGCGCCGACGTCGATGCGCTCGCCCTGCGCCCGCGAGATGCCGTCGATCACCGCCTTGGCGACAAGATCGCAGTAGAGCGTGATGGCGCGGCTGGCGTCGTCATTGCCGGGAACGACGTAGGTAATGCCGTCCGGATCGCAATTGGTGTCAACCACGGCGGCGACCGGAACGCCGAGACGGCGCGCTTCCTTGATGGCGATGTCTTCCTTGTTGGTGTCGATCACGAAAACGAGGTCGGGAAGCCCGCCCATGTCCTTGATGCCGCCCAGCGCGCGGTTGAGCTTGTCGCGCTCGCGCTGCAGTGTCAGCCGCTCTTTCTTGGTGTAGCCCTGCGCCTCGTTCGAGCCGAGCATTTCTTCGAGCGAGCGCAGGCGCTTGATCGAATTGGAGACGGTCTTCCAATTGGTCAGCGTGCCGCCGAGCCAGCGTGAATTGACGTAATATTGCGCCGACTTTTTGGCCGCTTCGGCAATGGCGTCCTGCGCCTGCCGCTTGGTGCCGACGAAAAGGATGCGTCCGCCCTGCGCCACCGTGTCGCTGATCGCCTGCAGCGCCCGGTGGAGCATCGGCACCGACTGCGTCAGGTCAATAATGTGGATGTTGTTGCGGGTGCCGAAGATGTACTCCGCCATCTTCGGATTCCAACGATGGGCCTGATGGCCGAAGTGAACGCCAGCCTCCAAGAGCTGGCGCATGCTGAAGTCGGGCAGCGCCATAAAATTCTCCGGTTGATCCGCCGCGGACCGTTGAGCCCGACCTTGCGGCCGGGCACCGGACGGCGCCTTTGTCGGAGCCATGGTCCGCGTGTGAAGTTGCCGGGCTTATATAGGGTGGCCGGCGAGGCTGCAATATTGGAAAATTCGAGGCAAGGTAGAACCGCCGTTAGAGCGCCTCCACCGTCACTACACCCGATACTGCCTTGATGGCGCCGGCGATCTGCGGAGAGACCTTGAAGCGGCCGGGCAGCTTCACCTCGACCTCGTTGCCACTGTCGAGCATCAGCACCATGCTGACTTCGCCCTGGCTGTGATCGGCGCCGTTTCGGCCTGCGGCGAGCCCGGCCGGCTCGAGCCGTCGCGCCACGCCCTCGATCGGCGCTTCGCTGCGCAGGAATACTCGCAATCCTTTCTGCATTTTCGCTGCCGCCTCATCGAGCGGCTCGGCCGATTGGATGCGCGCGCGCACCTCCTCGCCCTGCACCTCGGCGGTCAGGAACAGCAGCACCGCGGTCCCGGGCTCGAGCAGGTCGCGGTACTGCGCCAAGCCCTCGGCGAACAGCACCGCTTCGTAATGGCCGCTCGCATCGGAGAGGCCGATGATGCCCATCTTGCTGCCGCTCCTGGTACGCCGTTCGATGCGCGTCACCACCGTGCCGGCGACGCGGCCCGCGCCGGCCCCGGCCTTCACCGCGCGGGCAAATTCGGACCAGGATTGCACGCGCAGGCGCTTGAGCGCGGCGGCATAATCATCGAGCGGATGACCGCTGAGGAAGAAGCCGATCGCATCGTATTCGCGCTGCAGACGTTCGGCCGGCAGCCACGGCTCCAGCGCCGGCAAGGCCAAAGGCTCGCGCGCCGCGGAGCCGGCGAAGAGCTCCGATTGGCCGAGCGCGACGTCTTCCTGCGCACGCTGCGCGGTGGCGAGGATGGCATCGGCCGCCGCGAATACGCGCGCCCGGTTCGCCTCGATGACATCGAAGGCGCCGGCAGCCGCCAGGCTCTCCAGCACGCGTTTGTTGACGGCGCGCGGATTGATGCGGCGGCTGAAATCCGCGAGGTCGGCGAAGGGGCGATCGCCGCGCGCCTCGACGATGCTTTCCACCGCCTGTCGGCCGACACCGCGCAGTGCCGCCAGCGCGTAATGAATGGTATTGCCGGCGACTTCGAACTCGACGCCGGAGCGGTTAATCGAGGGCGGCTCGACCCTGATGGCGAGCCGCTCGGCCTCGGCGCGGAATTCTGCGAGCTTGTCGGTGTTGCCCATGTCGAGCGTCATCGACGCGGCGAGAAATTCGACCGGGTAGTTCGCCTTCATGTAGGCGGTTTGATAGGTCAGGAGCGCGTAGGGTGCCGAATGCGATTTGTTGAATCCGTATTCGGCGAACTTAGCGCAGGCCTCGAAAATTGCTTCGGCGTCGTGCCGCGCGATGCCGCGCTCGACTGCACCGGAAATGAAATTGCCGCGTTGCGAGGCCATTTCCTTTTTGTCTTTCTTGCCCATGGCGCGGCGCAGAATGTCCGCCTGGCCGAGACTGTAGCCGGCAAGCTCGCGCGCGATCTGCTGGACCTGCTCCTGATAGGTGATGATGCCGTAGGTCGCCTGCAGGATCGGTTGCAGTTTGGGATGCAGATAATCGGTGCGCTCGTGGCCGAGCTTGCGCGCGCAATAGGTCGGGATATTCGCCATCGGACCCGGCCGATACAGCGCCACCAGGACGACAAGATCCTCGAAACGGTCGGGGCGCATGTCGATGAGCGCGCGACGCATGCCCTGACTTTCCACCTGGAACACGCCAACGGTCTCGCCGCGCGCCAGAATCTCGTAGGTCTTGGTGTCGTCGAGCGAAATACGCGACAGTTCGAGGTCGATGCCGCGCTTGCGCACGAGCTTCACCGCAATATCGAGAACGGTGAGTGTCTTCAGCCCGAGAAAGTCGAACTTCACCAGGCCCGCGGGCTCGACCCATTTCATGTTGAATTGGGTCACCGGCATCAAGGATTTGGCGTCGCGGCAGAGCGGCACCAGCTCGCTCAGCGGCCGGTCGCCGATGACGATGCCGGCGGCGTGCGTCGAGGCGTGCCGATGCAGCCCTTCGAGTTTCTGAGCGATGTCGAAGGCGCGCGCCACCAAGGGATCGCGGTCGCGCTCAGCCTGCAGCCGCGGCTCGCCGTCGATCGCGCTTTTGAGCGAGATCGGATTGGTCGGATTCTGCGGCACGAGCTTGCACAGGCGGTCGACCTGCCCGTAGGGCATCTGCAGCACCCGCCCGACGTCGCGCAGCACGCCGCGCGCCTGCAGCGTGCCGAATGTGATGATCTGCGCCACCTGCTCGTTGCCGTATTTTTCCTGAACGTAGCGGATCACCTCGTCGCGCCGCTCCTGGCAGAAATCGATGTCGAAGTCCGGCATCGAAATGCGGTCGGGATTGAGGAAGCGCTCGAACAGAAGCCCGAAGCGGATCGGGTCGAGATCGGTGATGGTGAGCGCGTAGGCGACCAGCGAGCCGGCGCCGGAGCCGCGGCCCGGTCCGACCGGAATGCCTTGCGCCTTCGCCCACTGGATGAAATCGGCGACGATCAAAAAGTACCCGGAATATTGCATGCGCTCGATCACGCCGAGCTCGAAGGCGAGACGTTCCTGGTATTCCTCGACGGTATGTTCTTGCGCGGCGCCGTGCTGCTTCAGACGCGCGGCGAGGCCGCTTTGCGCGGCACGGCACAGCTCTTGTGCCTCTTCGGCCTGGTGGGCCGCTTGCGCCGCTTCGCCCTCCTTCGCCTCGCCTGCTTTGCGGCCGGCGGAGTAGCGCGGCAGGATCGGCGCCTGCGTTTGCGGGCGGAACGCGCAGCGCTCGGCGATCTCCACGGTTGCCGCCAGCGCCTCCGGCAGGTCGGCGAACAAAGCCGCCATTTCGGCGCGGCTCTTGAAGCGGTGCTCCGGCGTGAGCTGGCGGCGCTCTCCGTCCGCTATGAGCCTGCCCTCGGCGATGCACAACAGCACGTCGTGGGCCTCGTAGTCCTCGCGGGTGGCGAAAAAGGGCTCATTGCTGGCGGCAAGGCCGATGCCGCGCGCATAGGCGAGCTCGGTCAGAACCGGCTCCGCCACCCGCTCGGCCGCCAAGCCATGGCGCTGCAGTTCGATGTAGAGACGATCGCCGAACAGGCGCTGCAGCGCTTCGCAGCGCGTCAGCGCCAGCGCGGTCTGGCCGGCGCCGATGGCAAGGTCGAGCGGCCCGTTCGGCCCGCCGGTCAGCGCGATCAATCCGTTCGTCTGCTCGGCGAGCCACGCGAGCTTGATGTGGGGCCGCTCGGCCGGCGCCGTCTCCAAATAGGCGCGCGAGGAGAGCCGCATCAGACTGCGATAACCGTCCTCGCGCGCCGCCAGAAGTACGAGCCGCGGCCACTCGTCGCCTGCCGCCGCTCCCCGTTTGTCCTGGTCGCCGAAATCGATGCCCAGCGCGCAGCCGACAATGGGCTGGATGCCGGCGCTCGCCATCTTCTCCGAGAATTCGAGCGCGCCGAACATGTTGTCGGTGTCGGTCAGTGCCAGCGCCGGCTGGCGGTCTTTCTTTGCCAACTCGGCCAGACGCGCGATCGTCAGCGCCCCTTCAAGCAGCGAATAGGACGAATGCACATGCAGGTGCACGAAGCCGGGCTCGGTTGCGGCGGGCATGTCCATCAATACTCGCAGATGATGATTCTGGTGATGATTCTGGCAGAGGGCCGAGGATGCGAGGCCGGCACGGCTTCTGTCCATCGCGGCGTCGCATCAATGCCGTCGCCGCGCACAGAAACTTCATCACTGTTCTTCATCGCGCCACCGCCATCGGCGTCGCGGTCCGGTCCGGCTCAGATGACTCCGAGCACCTGCGCCCAGACGACGACCATGGCCAGGAACAAGGTGATCGAGGTGAGGGCCAAGGCTTCCTCGGCAACGGCGCGAACCATGATGTCTCTCCCCTTCCCTGAACGGAAGAAGAACATTAGTTCACCCTTTGTTCGAAATCAAGCCTTGGGGCGACGTTACACTTGGCGGCCCTCATGCAGCGTTGCCGGCTTTGCGACAGCTTCCGAGGTGCCGGAGCATTTCAGCCCTATTGCTTAGTTTGGAGAGACCTTTCACGGAGCCGCCTAGATCAGCTCTTTCCGTTGGTGAATTCCGCTGCTGCGGTATCGAGGAGCATGCGTCGCGCCTGTTGCCGAACGGTCGCATCCTTCTTTTACAATGCATTCACCACGATTCCACGCCGTAAGGAGAGTGCGGCCGCGTGTTCGTGATCATGGTCACTTTTGGCCCGCGTGGAACTGTGCATAATACGCATGTTACCACCATACCGCAGCGTATGCGTACTTCCCCTGCGATTCACCACAACAACGAGGAGGGTCTGATGAGAAAGTTCGCACTGACCTTGGCTGCGACGGCGCTGGTGTTGGGCTCAATGGCCTTGACGGCCAATGCGCAAACCCAGCAGCCCGGGAGCTTCCACGCGCTGGCAAAGAACGCAACGCCCATTCAAAAAGCCGCCTGCAACGGAATGTGGGCTCGCTGTCCGCCCGGACGGCACTGGGTTTGCGGCCCCTATCGATGCTGGTGCGCGCCCTGCTGGTGATAACCGGCCTGGCAAGAACCGTGAATGCGAGGCCGCCTTCGGGCGGCCTCTTGTCTTTTACGCGGCGCAAAACGGATCCCCTCGGACGAAGCAACGCAGACTCTACCCGCGTCCGCTCTCCACGCTCGCGCTGACGGTCCCGCTTACGGGGATTCGTCTCAGGTGATCTCCGCCACCAGGCCTTCGCGGATGGTCACGCGCCGGTCCATCTGCGCGGCAATGTCGAGGTTGTGGGTGGCGACGACGGCGGCGAGGCCGGAGGCGCGCACCAATTGGCCGAGCGTGGCGAAGACGCGCTCGGAGGTGCGCAGGTCGAGATTGCCGGTCGGCTCATCGGCCAGGAGGATGCGCGGCGCATTAGCGACCGCGCGGGCAATGGCGACGCGCTGCTGCTCGCCGCCGGAAAGCTCGGCCGGCCGATGCGTCAGCCGGTCCTTGAGACCGAGATACGTCAACAACTCGGCGGCGCGCGCGCGCGCCTGCGCGCGCTGAAGCCCGCGGATCATCTGCGGCAGCATCACGTTCTCAAGCGCGGAAAATTCCGGTAGCAGATGATGAAATTGATAGACAAAGCCGATATCGGCGCGGCGGATGCGGGTGCGCTGCGTGTCGGTGAGGTGAGAGGTGGCGACCGCGTCGATATAGACCTCGCCGGCGTCGGCATGTTCGAGCAGCCCGGCGATATGCAACAGCGTCGATTTTCCCGCGCCGGAAGGGGCGACGAGCGCCACCGACTGGCCCGCCCAAACGGCCAGCTCCGCGCCCTTGAGAATGTCCAGCGTCGAGTCGCCCTGGCGAAACTGGCGGCCGACGCCGTGCAGGAACACCAGCGGATGATCCTCATCCTCGGCTGGCGGCGGGGCGGGCGCGCTTATCGTGGTGGCCTCGTCCATCGCGCGATCATTCGTAGCGCAAGGCTTCGACCGGATCGAGCCGCGCTGCCCGCCACGATGGATAGAGCGTAGCCAACAGCGACAGGCCGAGCGCCATGAGCACGACCGCGCTGGTCTCGGCGGCATTCATGTCGGCGGGCAGCCGCGACAGGAAATAAAGCTCGGGCGAGAACAGCTCGGTGTTGGTGAGCCAGGACAGAAAATGGCGGATCGATTCGATGTTGAGGCAAATGATGGTGCCGAGCAGGAAGCCGACCAGCGTGCCGACCACGCCGATCGAGGCACCGGTGATGAGAAAGACGCGCATGATCGCGCCCTGCGTCGCCCCCATGGTGCGCAGGATCGCGATGTCGCTGCCCTTGTCCTTTACCAGCATGATCAGGCCGGAGACGATGTTCAGCGCCGCCACCAGCACGATCAGGGTCAGGATCAGGAACATTACGTTGCGCTCGACCTGCAGCGCGTTGAAGAAGGTCGAGTTGCGCTGGCGCCAGTCGATCATGTAGATCGGCCGCGCCGCGGCCTCGGTGACCAGCGACCGGTAGCGGTCGACCCGATCCGGATCGTCGGTATAGACCTCGATCGCGGTGACGTCGCCGGCGCGATTGAAATAGGCCTGCGCTTCGGCGAGCGGCATGAACACGAACGCGGCGTCGTATTCCGACATGCCGATCTCGAATATCGCCGCGATCTTGTAAGCCTTGATGCGCGGCGTGGTGCCCATCGGCGTCACCGCGCCGCGCGGGGCGACCAGCGTGAGATTGTCTCCGACGCGCAGCGACAATTGCTCGGCGAGCCGGCTGCCGATGGCGACGCCCTGGCCTTGATCGAACCCGTCGAGCGTGCCCTGCTTGAGGTTCCTGGCGACTGAGGAGAGCTTGCCGAGGTCGCCGGCGCGGATGCCGCGCACCAGAACGCCGGAGGCGTTGAACGGCGAAGACGCGAGCGCTTGACCCTCGACGATCGGCGCAGCGAGACGCACGCCCGGGATCTTGGCGACGCGGCCAGCGACCGCGTCCCAGTCATTGAGCGGGGATTCGAGCGGCTGGATGAGCAGGTGCCCGTTGAGGCCCAGAATCTTGTCCAGGAGCTCCTGGCGAAAGCCGTTCATCACCGCCATGACGATGATCAAGGTGGCGACGCCGAGCATGATGCCGAGAAAAGAGAAGCCGGCAATGACTGAGATGAATCCCTCCTTGCGCCGCGCGCGCAGGTAGCGCAACGACAGCATCCACTCGAACGGCGCGAACGGATGGGTGCCTGTCGGCTCTGGCATCAATGCGAGGTCCCCACGGATTCCCCGAGTTTCACACGATTCTGGCGGATTCAAGCCCCGAAATTCGTGCCCTCGGGGCGGCCGCGCACAGCTTATGCAACAAGCCGCGCGAGTGCGTCCTCGGGGCTCAGGAGTTCCCGGGAGCCGTCGAAGCGCCGCTTGAGTTCGACCTTGCCTTCGGCAAGGCCGCGCGGCCCGACCAGAATCTGCCAGGGAATGCCGATCAGATCGGCGGTTGCAAATTTCGCGCCCGGCCGCTCGTCGAGGTCATGATAGAGCGTGTCGATCCCTTTGGCGGCAAGCGCGGCATAGAGCCGCTCGCAGGCTTGGTCGGTGTCGCCGCCGCCCTGCTTGAGATTGAGGATCGCGACCGAAAAGGGCGCGACGGCGTCCGGCCACCTTATACCCGCCTCGTCATGGAACGCCTCGATGATCGCGGCGACCAATCGGCTGGGGCCGATGCCGTAGGAGCCCATCTGCACCGGCCGCTCCACGCCGTCGGGCCCGGCCACCAGCGCCTTCATCGGGGCGGAATATTTGGTGCCGAAATGAAAAATATGGCCGACCTCGATGCCGCGCGCGGAGACGCGCTTCTCGGGCGCAAGCTTGGCGAAACTCGTCTCGTCGTGCTTGTCCGAGGTTGCCGCGTAAAGCTTCGTCCACATGTCAACGATCGCCTGCAGGCCGGCGACGTCGTTGAAATCAACGTCCGGCCCGGGAACTTCGAAATCGAGATAGTCGCGATGGCAGAACACCTCGCTCTCGCCGGTATCGGCAAGGATGATGAACTCGTGCGAGAGGTTGCCGCCGATCGGGCCGCTCTCCGCCACCATCGGAATCGACCGCAAGCCCATGCGTGCGAAAGTCCGCAGATACGCGACGAACATGCGGTTGTAGGCGTGCTTGGCGGCAGCAAAATCAACGTCGAAGGAATAGGCGTCCTTCATCAGGAATTCGCGCCCGCGCATCAGGCCGAAGCGCGGCCGCACCTCGTCGCGGAATTTCCACTGAATGTGGTAGAGGTTGAGCGGCAGATCCTTGTACGAGCGCACGTAGCTGCGAAAGATCGCGGTGATCATTTCCTCGTTGGTCGGGCCGTAGAGCATGTCGCGATCGTGCCGATCCTTGATGCGCAGCATCTCCTTGCCATAGGCCTCATAGCGGCCGCTTTCGCGCCACAGATCGGCCGGTTGAATCGTCGGCATCAACAGCTCGATGGCACCGGAGCGGTCCTGCTCCTCGCGCACGATGCGGCACACCTTTTCCAACACACGCAGGCCGAGCGGCAGGAACGCGTAAATTCCCGCCGCTTCCTGGCGCATCATGCCGGCGCGCAGCATCAGGCGGTGCGAGGCGATCTCCGCTTCTTTCGGCGTTTCGCGCAGGATCGGCAGGAAGTAGCGGGAAAGGCGCATGAATTCTCGTCGGGACAACGGGTCGGCCGCGGCAGTGAATCCGCAACGGCACCGGAAATACAAGGGGTCGTTCGCAGGAAAATAAGCCCGCTACGCGATGGCGAGCCCCGGCCGGCGAATTTTTTGTCATCAGGCGGCGCCAAGATGATGACATCGCATCTGAGATCGAGTACGAACAAATGCCCGATCTCGCCGGTGTGAGGTGTGTTTGGTGTGCGGCGGGAGCGGTCCAAGTCTTGGGAGGATGGTCCGGCGGCGCGAAGCAACGCTGCCGCCCCGCCGAATTAGAAAGCAGCGATCTAAGGCGCGGATCTAGGACGAATGGAAGGGTCTTGCAGCAGGGCTCCGGCCCTGCTTTTTTTCGGGTCAATCGCGGCCAGGCCGGCATCAAAAGAATAATGAGATACAGGTTGATTATGCCTCATCAAGGCATTGATATAACTGTACTTTTATGCTTGATGATCAATGCATGCCGAACGCCGCGGCGAGCCCGTCAAGCGTGACCAGGTGATCGACATAGACGACATAGCAGACGGCAAAGATCACCGCTGAAACAAAGGTCGTCCACAACAGCTTGCCGCGCAAATTCGGGATTGCCGGGGCGCCAGGATCGGTGCCGGGAGGGATGTCGCCGCCCTCGTGCTGGCTGCGGATTCCCCAGGGCAAGACCGCGAACAGCACCACCCACCAGATCAGGAAGAAGATCGCTGCGGCCGTGGTGAGGGGCATGTCAGCGTTCTTCCAGCTCGACCAGGGTGCCGGAAAAATCCTTCGGGTGCAGGAACAGTACCGGCTTGCCATGTGCCCCGGTGCGCGGCTCGCCGTCGCCGAGCACGCGCGCGCCCGCCGCCTTGAGCGCATCGCGGGCGGCGCGGATATCATCCACCTCGTAGCAGACATGGTGCATGCCGCCGTCGGGATTGCGCTCGAGAAACTTGCGGATGGGCGAGCCCTCGCCAAGCGGCTCGAGCAGCTCAATCTTGGTGTTCGGCAAGGTGATGAAGACGGTGGTGACGCCATGCTCCGGCTGCGAGACGGCGGCCGAAACCTCCGCCCCAAGGACGTCCCGATAGACCGCCGCCGCCTTGCCGATTTCGCGCACCGCGATCGCCACGTGATTGAGCCTGCCGATCATGTCGCCCGCCTCCTTCATCCCGGCGAACCATCTATAGCCGTTTCGCCGGCGGGTCGGCACATCTTAAGCCGCGGGCGCCCGCCCCGTCCGGGAGACGAGGCATGCGTCACACCCTCAAAACATGCACATGGCAGATGGGTTTCTTGTTCCAGCGCTCGGCAATGGCCGCGCGCACCGCGCGCCGCACCGCCTCGGCAACGGCATCGGGATCGCGCCGACGCGGCCTTGGCAGCGATTCGAACGCCTCCTCGACGGCATTGCGCGCGATCTGCTCAAAGCGCTCGCCGATGGCGTCGGTCTCCGGAATGCCGATCAGCTCGAGTTCCGGATCGGCCGCGAGCGCACCGTTCTCACTCAGCGCCAGCGCCACCGAAGCGATGCCGGAAAAACCGAGGCGGCGACGGGAAGCCACAGTGCGCGAGGCGGCCTCGATGAGAACTGCGCCGTCCTTGTAGAGGCGACCCGAGGGGACTTCGTCGATGATCTCCGGAGGACCGGGGGCCAGGCGGATGAGGTCGCCGTTGCGGCAGAGCAGGACATGCGGAACCCCTGCTCCGCGAGCCACACGGGCGTGCTCGGCAAGGTGCAAGGCTTCGCCATGAACCGGGACCAGGATTTGCGGCTTGACCCACCCGATCATGTCGATGAGTTCGGCGCGCCGCGGATGTCCCGAGGCGTGAACGAGGTGCGAGCGGTCGGTGATGACTTCCACCCCCTGCGAGACCAATCCGTTGATCACCCGGTCGACGGCCTTCTCGTTGCCAGGGATGGCGCGCGAGGAGAAAATCACGCGGTCGCCCCTATCCAGCGTGACTTCCGGGTGCGCGTTCTCGGCGATGCGCGCGAGCGCGGCGCGCGGCTCGCCCTGACTGCCGGTGCAGAGCGCCAGAACCCTGTCGCGCGGGAGGTAGCCGTAGCTTTCCACTGCGTTAAAATCCTGCACGCCGTTGAGATAGCCGGTCTCGCGGGCGACCTGGATCACCCGCTCCATCGCCCGACCGACCACGACCACTTCCCGATCCGCGGCGCGGGCCGCATCGGCGACGGCGCGGATGCGGTCGACGTGGGAAGCAAAGGTCGTGACCGCCACGCGCGCCGGCGCGGTGCGAATGAGTTCGGCAAGAGTCTTGGCGACCTCTGCCTCCGATGGCGAACGGCCGTCACGGATGGCGTTCGTCGAATCGCCGATGAGCGCGAGCACGCCTTCAGCCCCAAGCGCGGACAGGCTTGCCGCGTCGGTTCGCGCGCCGACCAGAGGGTCCGGATCGATGCGCCAATCGCCGGTATGCAGCACGGTACCGGCCGGGGTCCGGATCGCCAGCGCGTTCGATTCCGGAATTGAATGGGCGACACTGATGAAGTCGATCGCGAACGGGTCGAGCGGCAAATGTCCGCGCAACGGCACGACGTTGACCGGGATTTTCGGCGCGCCGGGCTCGGACTGGCGTCGCGCTTCGAACAGCGCGGCGGTAAACGGCGTGGCATAGAGCGGCACGTTGAGCCGCGGCCACAGGTCGATGAGCGCCCCCATATGGTCTTCATGGGCGTGGGTCAGCACCAGTCCGACGATGTCGCGCCGCTCCTCGATGAGAAAGCGGATGTCCGGGAGGATGAGATCGACTCCGGGCAGGTGCTCCTCGGCCGCGAAGGATACGCCACAATCGACGATGAGCCATTGGCGTCGGCGCGCGTCGCCGAAGCCGTAGATTGAGAGATTCATCCCGATCTCGCCGACGCCGCCGAGCGGCGCGAACACAAGCTCGCTTGCGGCCATTAATCCACGCGCCCCGTTGCGGCCGAACCAGCCCCAGTCGTGCGCGCGATTGGAAATACGTCGCCGGCCGTGATCGCCTCCAAGCTGCCGTCGGCAAGCCGCAGCAGCAGCCGACCTTGCTCATCCATCCCCTCGCCGCGGCCAACAAGCTCGCCGCGGGAAAGCCGCACCAGCATGGCGCCGCCGATCCCGGCGGCGCGCGCGAGCCAATCGGCGCGAATGGTGTCAAATCCGGCGCCGCGACGCCACTGGGCGAGCCGTTGCGGCATCATGGCGGATAACATCACAAACAGACCTTCGGCGGAAACTTGCGCGCCGGCCGCCGCGAGATCGGTCGCCGGATAATCCGTCTGCGGCGGATGGTGCAGGCAGTTCACGCCGATGCCGATGGCGACGGCGGATCGTCCCTTGCCTCCCTCGCCTTCGATCAGGATGCCGGCCAACTTGGCGCCGCCGCAGAGGATGTCGTTCGGCCATTTCAGCGCAAGCTCTCCGTGCAGCGCCGGCGCGCAGCCGAGAATGGCGTCATAAGCGGCAAGCGCGGCCACGAACGACAATTCCGGGGCACGCTCCGCTGGCGCCGGATCAGCGAGAAGAAGCGTGGCGTAAAGATTGCCCGCCGGAGAAACCCATTCGCGCCTGCGCCGGCCGCGGCCCGCGGTCTGCCGCTGCGCCGTCACCCAGAGCGGACCGCGCTCGCCGCGCGCCGCCAGCGCCAGTGCTTTGGCATTGGTCGAGGGCAACGTCGCGTGGGCCGCCAAGCGATAGCCTGCCGCCGCCGCCGCGGAATGTAGCTGCATCAGAACAGCGAACGGGCCGCCGCGCTGGCGACGCCGACAAGCGGCCCCGGGTAAAGGAAGAAGAGAATGTTGAACAGACCGCAGACCGCGAGCACGATCTTGAGCTCCGCCGGCATGCCGACAAATCCTTCCGCCGGCTCGTCGAAATACATGGTCTTGATAATCGCCAGATAATAATAGGCGCCCACCACGCTGGCGAGCACGCCGATCACGGCGAGCGCGTAGAGCCCGACCTTAATCGCGGCGAGAAAGACGTAGAATTTGGCAAAGAAGCCAGCGAGCGGCGGCACGCCGGCCATCGAGAACAGCAACATGGCGAGGAAGAACGCCATGGTCGGATGGGTGCGGGCGAGGCCGGCGAGCTGGTCGATCGACTCGACCATGCCGGTGCTTCGCCGCATCGACAGGATCACAGCGAAGACGCCGAGCGTCATGGTCACATAGATGGCGATGTAAAGGAGCACGCCCTGTACGCCCTCGGCAGTTCCGGCAGCGAGGCCGATCAGCGCGAAGCCCATATGGCCGATCGACGAATAGGCCATCAGCCGCTTGATGTTGCGCTGGCCGATGGCGGCGAAAGCACCGAGGGCCATCGAGGCGATGGCGACGAAGACGAGAATCTCCTGCCATTGCGCGGTGATGCCGGGGAACGCGGTCACCGCCACGCGCACGAACATGGCGATGCCGGCGACTTTCGGCGCCGCGGCAAAAAACGCGGTCACCGGCGTCGGCGCGCCCTCATAGACGTCCGGCGTCCACATGTGGAACGGCACGGCCGAGACCTTGAAGCAGAAGCCGGCGAACAGGAAGACGAGGCCGAAGATCAACCCCGGCCCGGCGCCCGCCGCCGCGTGCGCGATGCCGGCAAAGCTCACCGTGCCGGTGAAGCCGTAAGTGAGCGAAGCGCCATAGAGCAGCATTCCCGACGACAGCGCGCCGAGCACGAAATATTTGAGCCCGGCTTCGCTCGAGCGCAGCACCGAGCGCTGGCTGGCGGCCACCACATAGAGCGGCAGGCTCATCAGTTCGAGGCCGAGATAGAGCGCGATCAGATCGGCCGCTGAGATCAGCATCAGCATACCGAGAGTGGAAAGCACGATGAGAACGGAATACTCGAACCGCTGCTCGCGCTCGCGCGCGGCGTAATCGATCGACATCGCGATCGCCGCCGCCGAGCCGAGTATCGCCAGGATTTTCAAGAACCGGGCAAAGTCGTCGACGACGAAGCTTCCGTCGAAGGTGACCAGCCTGCCGGCGGGAAGCGCCAGCACGATGGCGCCGGCGGCGACGAGCAGCACGATCGCCGCGCCGTCGATCAGCCGCGCCGTGCGCTCGCCGCGATAGACGCCGAGCATCAACAGCGCCATGGCCCCCAGTCCGAGCACGATCTCCGGCAACAAGGGAACGAGCGCCGGCACGGTCAGAACAGCCTTCATCGCCTCACCTCGCCAGCGCCGCCGATTGCACGCTTCCGACCGCATGCTGGAAGTTGTCGATCAACTGCGTCACCGACACCGCCGAGATGTCGAGCACCGGCCGCGGATAGACGCCGAAGACGATGGTCAGGATCACGAGCGGCGCCAAGACCACGATTTCCCGCCAGCCCATGTCGGTGATCTTGAACAGGCTTGCCTTCTCCAGCTTGCCGAAGATCACCTTGCGGTAGAGCCACAGCATATAGGCGGCGGACAGGATGGTGCCCAACGTCGCCAGCGTCGCCACCCAATTGTTGACCCGGAAGGTGCCGATCAGCGTCAGAAACTCGCCGATGAATCCCGAGGTGCCCGGCAGCCCGACATTGGCCAGCGAAAACACCATAAAGACGAAGGCGTAGACCGGCATGCGGTTGACCAAGCCGCCATAGGCCGCGATCTCGCGCGTGTGCATGCGGTCGTAGATGACCCCGACGCAGAGGAACAAGGCGGCGGAGACGATGCCGTGCGAGATCATCTGGAAGATGCCGCCGGCGACGCCCTGCGTCGTCATCGCGAAGATTCCCATGGTCACGAAGCCCATATGCGCCACCGAGGAATAGGCGATGAGCTTCTTCACGTCCTCCTGCATCAAGGCGACCAGCGACGTATAGACGATGGCGACGACCGAAAGCGCATAGATCAACGGCGCAAGTTCGAGCGAGGCCTGCGGGAACATCGGCAGCGAGAAGCGCAAAAATCCGTAGCCGCCCATTTTCAAGAGAATCGCCGCCAGGATCACCGAGCCGGCGGTGGGCGCCTCGACATGCGCATCGGGAAGCCAGGTATGCACCGGCCACATCGGCAGCTTGACCGCGAACGAGGCGAGAAAGGCGAACCAGGCCCAGGTCTGCAGCGAGCGCGGGAAGGCGTGGTGCAGCAGCGCCGGGATGTCGGTGGTGCCGGCGTTCCAGTACATCGCCATGATGGCGAGCAGCATCAGCACCGAACCGAGCAGCGTATAGAGGAAGAACTTGAAGCTGGCATAGACCCGGCGCGGCCCGCCCCATACGCCGATGATCAGGAACATCGGGATCAGGCCGCCTTCGAAGAACAGATAGAACAGCACCAAGTCGAGCGCGCAGAAGGTGCCGACCATCAACGTTTCGAGCACCAGGAAGGCGATCATGTAGTCGCGCACGCGGCGCTGAATTGCTTCCCAGCTCGCCAGGATTGAGATCGGCATCAGCGCGGTGGTCAGGATCACGAACGGCAGCGAGATGCCGTCGACGCCCATGTAGTAGGTGATGGCGCCGCCCAGCCACGGCCGCCTCTCGACGAACTGGAAGTCGGCCGAGGCGGGGTCGAAGCGCCACACCAGGATGAGCGAGATCAGGAACGTGACCAGCGTCGTCCACAGCGCGACCCAGCGCGCGTTGCGCACGCCGGCCTCGTCCTCCGGCAACAGCGCGATGAACAGCGCGCCGGCGAGCGGCAGGAAGGTGACGACGGAAAGGATCGGCCAGCTCGTCATCAATGCGCTCCCGAGAACATGAACCAGGTGATGAAGGCGGCGACGCCGATCAGCATGGCGAAGGCATAGTGGTAGAGATAGCCGGTCTGCAGCCGCACGACGTTGCGCGTCACGTCGAGCACGCGCGCAGAGACGCCGTCAGGCCCGAACCCGTCGATGATGAAGCCGTCGCCGCCCTTCCACAAGGTGCGGCCCAGCCACATCGCCGGACGAACAAAGAGGAAATCGTACATCCGGTCGAAGTACCAGGCGTTGAGCAGAAAGCGGTAGAGCAGGTCCTGCCGGCGCGCCAGCGTCGCCGGAAGATCGGGCCGGCCGATATAAAACACCCAAGCCACCAGGAACCCGCCGATCATCATCACCGTCGGCGCGAGCGCAACGGCGAGCGGAACGTGATGCATGGACTCCAGGATCGTATTGCCCGGCCCGACTTTCAGCGATTCACGGAAGAATTCCTCGGCGCCGTGGCCGGTGAACAGCGGCAGGAACGGCCAGCCGGCCGCGATCGATCCAATCGCCAGTACCGCGAGCGGCACGAGCATCACCATCGGACTCTCGCGCGCCGCCTCGTAGTGGTGATGATCATGCGGCTCGCCGTGGAAGGTTTTGAACATCAGTCGCCAGGAATAGAACGAAGTCAGCGCCGCGGCGGCGACGGTCATGATTAAGCCGTAGCTCGCCATCGGATTGTCGGCGACGGCGGCCGCCTCGATGATCGCGTCCTTGGAAAAATACCCGGCGGTGAAGGGAAAGCCGGTGAGCGCCAGGGTGCCGACCAGCATGACGCCGTAGGTGAACGGAATCTTGCGCCAGAGACCGCCCATGCGCCGCATATCCTGCTCGTGATGCATGGCGATGATCACCGAGCCGGAGCCGAGGAACAGGAGCGCCTTGAAGAAGGCGTGGGTGAACAGGTGGAACATGCCGATCGAATAGGCGCCGACCCCCATGGCGACGAACATGTAGCCGAGCTGCGAGCAGGTCGAATAGGCGACCACGCGCTTGATGTCGTTCTGCACCAGGCCGACGGTGGCGGCGAAGATCGCGGTGGTCGCGCCGATGAAGATCACGAACGCCTGCGCGTTCGGCGATAGCGAGAACAGCGGCGAAAGCCGCGCCACCATGAACACTCCGGCCGTCACCATGGTGGCGGCGTGGATCAAGGCCGAGACCGGGGTCGGTCCCTCCATGGCGTCGGGCAGCCAGGTGTGCAGCAGGAACTGCGCGGATTTGCCCATGGCGCCCATGAACAACAGGATGCAGATTAGGGTGAGCACATCGGCGTCGAAGCCGAGAAAATGGTAGCTCTTGCCGACGAGGTCCGGCGCCTGGGCGAAGACGGCGTCGAGATTGATCGACCCGGTCAGCAGGAACACGGCGAAAATGCCCAGCGAGAAGCCGAAATCGCCGATGCGGTTGACGATGAAGGCCTTGATCGCGGCGGCGTTGGCTTCCGGCTTGTGAAACCAGAAACCGATGAGCAGGTAGCTCGCCAGGCCCACGCCCTCCCAGCCGAAGAACAGCTGCGCCAGATTGTCGGCCGTCACCAGCATCAGCATGGCGAAGGTGAAGAACGACAGATAGGAGAAGAAGCGCGGTTTGTACGGATCGTCGGCCATGTAGCCGATCGAATAGAGGTGGACCAGCCCAGAAATGGTCGTCACCACGACCAGCATCACGGCGGTGAGCGGGTCGATGCGCAGCGCCCAATCGACTTTGAGGGTGCCGGAGGTGATGAAATTGAAAACGGTGACGCGGGCGTCGTGCCCGCCGAAGCCGACATCGACGAAGGCGAAGCAGGAGAGCACCCAGGAGATCCCGAGCAGCGTGGTGGTGATGAGTTCCGCTGCTTGGGAGCCGGCGGCGGGCGTGACGCTCTCGGCTTTCTCCACGCTCGCGTGATCGATTTCGGCATAAGCCGTCTCATGCACCGGCGCGCCGTGTTCATGTGCTTCCGTCGCTGCAGCGGCGTGATCCTCGGCGCCAGGTCCGGGACTCGCGCCCGGGTGGCGCTTGCTCGCGCCGACAAGCGCAATCACGCCGGCGATGACGGCACCGAGCAGCGGCAGGAAGACAATGGCCTCGTACATGCCGCTAACCTTTCATCAGATTCACGTCTTCAACGGCGATCGAGCCGCGATTGCGGAAATAGGCGACGAGGATGGCGAGCCCGATGGCGGCTTCAGCCGCCGCCACGGTCAGCACGATCAAGGCGTAGACCTGGCCGACGATGTCGCCGAGAAAGGCCGAGAACGCGACCAGATTGATGTTGACAGAGAGCAGGATCAGCTCGATCGACATCAGGATGACGATGATGTTCTTGCGGTTGAGAAAAATGCCGAAAATCCCCAGCGTGAACAGGATCGCGGCAACCGAGAGATAATGGCCGAGCCCTATCGTCATAGCAGTCCCTGCCCCGACTTCACCTTGACGAGTTTGATCGAGTCCGACGGCCTGCGCGCCAGCTGGTCGGCGATCTTCTGGCGCCTGACGTCCGGCTTGTGTTGCAGCGTCATCACGATCGCGCCGATCATGGCGACGAGCAGGATCACGCCGGCCGCCTCGAAGAAGTAGACGTAGCGGGTGTAGAGGACCAGGCCGAGCGCCAGCGTGTTGCTGACCTCGCTCGCCGCTGGCAGCGGCGCCGCGATCGCCTTGGGCACGCCCGGCCGGATCACCCAGGCTCCGACCACGAACAACAGTTCCGCGAGCAAGACGACTCCGACCAAGACGCCGATCGGCAGGTAGTTGAGAAAGCCACGGCGCAGCTCGGCAAAATCGACGTCGAGCATCATCACCACGAACAGGAACAGCACCGCGACGGCGCCGACATAGACGACGATGAGGATCATGGCGAGGAACTCGGCGCCCATCAGGATGAATAGGCCGGCCGCGTTGACGAAGGCGAGAATGAGGAAGAGCACCGAATGCACCGGATTTCTCGCGGCGATGACCATGATCGCCGAGGCGATGCACACGGCGGCGAAGAGGTAGAAGAATATCGCTTGCAGGATCACGCGAACCTCACCGATATGGCGCGTCGAGCGCGATGTTCTTCGCGATCTCGCGCTCCCAGCGATCGCCGTTCGCCAACAGGCGGTCCTTGTCGTAGTAGAGCTCCTCGCGCGTCTCGGTCGCGAATTCGAAATTCGGCCCCTCGACGATGGCATCGACCGGGCATGCCTCCTGGCACAGCCCGCAATAGATGCACTTGACCATATCGATGTCGTAGCGCGTGGTGCGCCGCGTGCCGTCGTTGCGCCGCGGTCCCGCCTCGATCGTGATCGCCTGCGCCGGGCAGATCGCCTCGCACAGCTTGCAGGCGATGCAGCGCTCTTCGCCATTGGGATAGCGCCGCAGCGCGTGCTCGCCGCGGAAGCGCGGCGACAGCGCCCCCTTCTCGAACGGATAGTTGAGCGTCGGTTTCGGCTTGAAGAAGTAGCGCATCGACAGCACGAAAGCCTGCGCGAACTCCTGGAGAAAAACCGATCGGGCGGCCTGATCGAGTCTCATGTCAGCCTCGGGTGACCTCGAGTACGCCGGCGACGATCGCGATCATCGCCAGCGAGATCGGCAAAAAGACCTTCCAGCCGAGCCGCATCAACTGGTCGTAGCGGTAGCGCGGCACGAACGCCTTCACCATGGCGAACATGAAGAATATGGAACATGCCTTGAGCAGGAACCAGACGATGCCGGGGATCCAGGTGAACGGTTGCACCGGGAACGGCGGCAACCAGCCGCCGAGGAACAGAATCGTCGCCATGGCGCACATCGTCGCGATGGCGACGTATTCGCCGAGCATGAACATCATGTAGGGCGTCGAGCCGTATTCGACCATGTAGCCGGCCACCAGCTCCGATTCCGCCTCGACCAGATCGAAGGGCGGCCGATTGGTCTCGGCAAGCGCGGAAACAAAGAAGATCACGAACATCGGCAACAGCCGCAGCCAATACCAGCCGATGAACCCCCAGGGCGTGTTCTGCGCCTCGACGATGGCGCTGAGGTTGAGCGAGCCGACGATCAACAGCACCGTGATGATGACGAAACCGATCGAGACCTCGTAGGAGACCATCTGCGCCGCCGAACGCAGTGCAGCCAGGAACGGATATTTCGAGTTCGAGGCCCAGCCGGCCATGATCACGCCGTAGACGCCGAGCGAAGAGATCGCGAAGATATAGAGTATGCCGACATTGATGTCGGCGATGACCCAGCCGGCGCTGACCGGGATGACGGCCCAGGCGGCGAGCGTCAGCGTGCAGGTGACCAGCGGCGCGAGAAGAAAGACGCCCTTGTTGGCGCCGGCGGGAATGACCGGCTCCTTGAATACGAACTTCATTAGATCGGCGAAGGATTGCAGCAGTCCCCAGGGGCCGACCACGTTCGGACCGCGCCTGATCTGGACGGCCGCCCAGATCTTGCGGTCGGCATAGAGCACAAAGGCGATGATGACCAGCAGCACGGACAGCAGCAGCACGCTCTCGGCCACCATGATGATCAACGGCCAGAGATAGTTGGACCAGAACGCGGCCATCATGCTGCCCTCTACTGCGCCGCCGCCGAGGCCGCGCGTTCCTCCGCCAGCGCTGAGCATTCCGCCATCACGGCCGATGAACGCGCGATCGGGTTGGTGAAATAGAAGTTGTTCACGCTCGAGCGAAACGGCGCCTTGTCGGTATTGCCGCTGCCGGCCGCGATCTTGTGCAGGTCGGCGGCGGTGCCGGGAGCGATTTCGCCGATGCGCATGAGATGCGGATAAGTCCGGTACAGGGCCTGACGCAGCGCCGCCGGCGAATCGTAGGCAAGCCGTTTGCCCAAGACGTCCGACAGCGCCCTGAGGATCGCCCAATCCTCGCGTGCATCGCCGGGCGGAAACGCGGCGCGCGTCGCCATCTGCACCCGCCCCTCGGTGTTCACATAGGTCGCCGATTTTTCCGGATAGGCCGCCCCTGGCAACACCACGTCGGCGCGCGAGGCGCCGCGGTCGCCGTGCGTGCCGATATAGGCGACGAAGGCGCCCGACGGGACGTCGATTTCGTCGGCGCCGAGCAGGAATAAAACGTCGAGCGTGCCAAATGCCGCCATCTGCCGCGCGCTCAAAGCGCCTTCCCCCGGCACGAAGCCGAGATCGAGCGCGCCCACCCGCGAAGCCGCGCCATGCAGGACGCAATAACCGTTCCAGCCCTCCTTCACGGCGCCGAGATCGATGGCCGCCTTGGCCGCAAGTGCGGCGACCGCGGCACCGTCCGAGCGCGCAAAGGCACCGGCACCGACCAGCACCAGCGGGCGCTCCGCCTGGCGCAGAGTATCGCCGAAGCTGTGGCGGGCGATTGTGGCGAGCGTTTCCGGTCCGGCGCCGAGATAGTCATAGCTGTAAGTGAGCGGCGCCTTCGCGCCGATGAGACCGACGGGAAAGCTCTTGGCGGTCCGCCAGCGCTTGCGGATGCGCGCATTGAGCACCGCACCCTCCTTGCGCGGATTGGTGCCGACAATGAGCAAAGCGTCCGCCGTGTCGATTCCGGCGATGGTCGCGTTGAAAAGATAGCTGGCGCGGCCCCATTGCGGATCGAGCGCCGATCCGTCCTGCCGGCAGTCGAGATTGGTCACCCCGAGGCTGGTCATCAGATCTTTGAGCGCGAAGATCTCCTCGACCGCGGCAAGGTCGCCGACCAGCGCCCCCACCCGCTTGGAATTGGCCCGCGCCATCGCCTTGGCAATCGCGGCGAAGGCCTCATGCCACGACGCCGCGCGCAAGCGTCCACCCTCACGCACATAGGGCTGATCAAGGCGCTGCGCGCGCAGGCCATCGACCACGTGCCGGGTCTTGTCGGAAATCCATTCCTCGTTGATGTCGTCGTTGACGCGCGGCAGGATGCGCATCACCTCGCGCCCGCGGGTGTCGATGCGGATCGCCGAGCCGAGCGCGTCCATGACGTCGATCGACTCGGTCTTGCCGAGTTCCCACGGCCGTGCCGCGAACGCATAGGGCTTCGAGGTGAGCGCGCCGACCGGGCAGAGATCAACCACGTTGCCCTGCAGCTCCGACGTCATCGCCTCTTCTAGATAAGTGGTGATCTCCATGTCCTCGCCGCGGCCAATGGCGCCGAGTTCGGGCACGCCGGCGACCTCGGTCGCAAAGCGCACGCAGCGCGTGCATTGGATGCAGCGGTTCATCGACGTCTTGACCAGGGCGCCGAAATACTTGTCCTCCACCGCACGCTTGTTCTCGCGGAAGCGGGTCTGGTCGACTCCGTAGGCCATGGCCTGGTCTTGCAAATCGCACTCGCCGCCTTGATCGCAGATCGGGCAGTCGAGCGGATGGTTGATGAGCAAGAATTCCATCACGCCTTCGCGCGCCTTGCGCACCATCGGCGAGCGAGTCTTGACTTCCGGCAGCTCGCCCTTGGCGCCGGGGCGGCAGTCGCGCACGCCCCAGGCGCAACTGGCGATCGGTTTCGGCGAGCCGACCAGCTCGACCAGGCACATGCGGCAATTGCCGGCGATCGATAATCGCTCGTGAAAGCAGAAGCGGGGGATTTCCGCGCCCGCCGCCTCGCAGGCCTGGAGCAGCGTGTACTCCGGCGGAACGTCGATCTCTTTGCCGTCGACGATGAGTTTGGTCATGTGGTTCTCAAGCCGCCTGCCGCATCAGTGAAGCAACTCCAAAATCACGCCTGGAAGTGACAGAATGCGCGCCAGCGTTGTCGTGCCCAATCCGGCGTAGAAGCCCAAACAAAATCCAAGCACGAGCCCGATACCGATCAAGACGCTCGTTGCCGTCGCTGGCAGGTTCAGCGCCGTCGCCAATCCAAACCCGAGCGCTCCACCAACGATCGCCCAAAACAAGACGGCACCGGCCGCACCCCAACCGCCCCCCGGCTCGCTCGCGCCGTTCCTGATGTCGCGGAGAAGACCCACCTGATGCTCCTACTCCGCCGCCTCGGGCACCGGCGGATCGAGTACGCCCTCGGCGTCGGGATCGGCGGTGTATTCCTCGATCCGCCGCTCGATCTCGGGCCGAAAATGCCGCAGCAGGCCCTGCACTGGCCAAGCGCCGCCGTCGCCGAAGGCACAAATCGTGTGACCTTCGATCTGCTTGGTCACCTCCCAGAGCATGTCGATCTCACGCTTGAAGGCGCGGCCTTCGGCCATGCGCGTGAGCACGCGCCACATCCAGCCCATGCCCTCGCGGCACGGCGTGCATTGTCCGCAGCTTTCGTGCTTGTAGAAATAGGCGATGCGCGCCATGGCGCGCACGATATCGGCCGACTTGTCCATCACGATCACGGCGGCCGTGCCGAGCGCCGATTTCTTCTCGATGCAGCCGTCGAAGTCCATGATCAGGGTATCGGCCTGGTCGGCCCCGGCCGGCACCAACGGCATCGACGAACCGCCGGGAATGACGGCCAGGAGATTGCTCCAGCCGCCGCGTACACCGCCGGCATGCCGCTCGATGAGTTCGCGCAGCGGGATCCCCATCGCCTCCTCGACATTGCACGGCCGCTCGACATGGCCGGAAATGCAGAAGAGCTTGGTGCCGGTATTGTTGCGACGGCCGATGCCGGCGAACCAGGCTGCGCCGCGCCGCATGATGTCCGGCACCTGCGCGATGGTCTCGACATTGTTGACGGTGGTCGGGCAGCCGTAGAGCCCCATATTGGCGGGGAACGGCGGCTTGAGCCGCGGCTGTCCCTTTTTGCCTTCGAGACTCTCCAACAGCGCCGTTTCCTCGCCGCAGATATAGGCGCCGGCGCCGTGATGCACGAAGACGTCGAAGTCGTAACCGTGAACGTTGTTCTTGCCGATGAGCTTCGCCTCATAGGCCTGGGCAATCGCCGCTTCCAGCCGTTCGCGCTCGCGGATGAATTCGCCGCGGATGTAGATGTAACAAGTGTGCGCGCCCATGGCGCTGCCGGCGATCAGGCAGCCTTCGAGCAGGAGCTGCGGATCGTGCCGCATGATCTCCCGGTCCTTGCAGGTGCCGGGCTCCGACTCGTCGGCGTTGACCACGAGATAGTGCGGCCGTCCCTCGGTCGGCTGCTTGGGCATGAATGACCATTTGAGCCCGGTCGGGAACCCGGCGCCGCCGCGACCGCGCTGACCCGACGCCTTCATTTCGTTGATGAGGACCTCGCTGCCCCTCTGCAAAATGGCCTTGGTTCCGTCCCAGGCGCCGCGCGAGCGCGCGCCGGCAACGCCCCAGTCGTGGCGGCCGTAGAGGTTGCGAAAGATGCGGTCCTTGTCGGCGAGCATTGTCTATCCGCGTATCGGGTCAGTTGCATCGGCGAGCGGAGGCTTCGGCACCGCCGCCTCCTCGCGCGCGGCGGCGCCCGGCGATCCCGGGTTGCCGTTGCCGGCGTAGAGCGACGGGTCGGTGAGCGTCGTCTGAGCGCCGATCGGCGCCGAGAATTCACGGTCGATCTGTGGGCCCGGCTTCGGCGTCCTTCCGGCCGCAAGGTCGTTGACGATGCGGGTCAGCGTGTCCGGGGTCAGGTCCTCGTAAAAATCGGCATTGATCTGCACCATCGGCGCGTTGACGCAGGCGCCGAGGCATTCCACCTCGGTCCAGGAAAACGTGCCGTCGGCGCTGACGTGATGCTCCTCGCCGACCATGCGCCGCAGGACCTTTTTCAGCTCCTCCGAGCCGCGCAGCATGCACGGCGTCGTCCCGCAAAGCTGCACGTGAAAGCGGCCGACCGGTTCGAGATTGAACATGGTGTAGAAGGTCGCCACTTCGAGCACGCGGATTTTCGCCATGCCGAGCATTTCCGCCACCGCCTCGATCGCCTTCTGCGGCAGCCAGCCGCCCGACTGCTCCTGCGCCCGCCAGAGAATCGGGATCACTGCGGATTGCTGGCGACCCGGCGGATATTTGGCGATCTGCGCCTTCGCCCATTCGAGATTGGCCGGCGTGAAGGCAAAGCTCGACGGCTGCTTTTCGGCGAGGCGGCGTACGCTCATCGGTCGACCTCCCCGAACACGATATCGATCGAGCCGACGATCGCTGTCACATCCGCGAGCATGTGGCCGCGGGAGAGATATTCCATGGATTGCAGATGCACGTAGCTCGGCGCCCGAATCTTGCATTTGTAGGGCTTGTTGGTGCCGTCGGACACCAGATAGACGCCGAACTCGCCCTTGGGCGCCTCGACCGCGGCATAGACTTCGCCCGGCGGCACGTGGATGCCTTCGGTATAGAGCTTGAAGTGGTGAATGAGCGACTCCATCGAACGCTTCATCTGCCCGCGTCGCGGCGGCGTCACCTTGTTATCCTCGACGAGGACCGGACCTTGGCCTTCCGCCGACCGTAACTTGTCCAGGCACTGCTTCATGATCCGCACCGACTGGCGCATCTCTTCCATGCGCACGCAATAGCGGTCGTAATTGTCGCCGTTTTTGCCAACCGGAACGTCGAAATCGAGCTCGGGATAGCACTCGTAGGGCTGCGCCTTGCGCAGATCCCATGCCGCGCCCGCGGCGCGCACCATCACGCCGGAAAAGCCGCGCTTCCAGGCGTCTTCGAGCTTGACTACGCCGATATCCACATTGCGCTGCTTGAAGATGCGGTTGTCGGTCAGCAGCACCTCGAGATCGTCGCACACCTTGAGAAACGGATCGCAAAAGTCATAAATGTCATCGATCAGTTGTGGCGGCAGATCCTGGTGCACCCCGCCGACGCGGAAATAGGCGGCGTGAAAGCGCGCACCCGAGGCGCGCTCGTAAAAGCCCAACAGCTTCTCGCGTTCCTCGAAACCCCAGAGCGGCGGGGTCAGCGCGCCGATGTCCAGGGCCTGCGTCGTGACGTTGAGGAGATGGTTAAGCAGCCGCCCGATCTCGCAGAAGAGCGTGCGGATAAGCTGCGCCCGCTTGGGCAGCGTCAATCCGAGGAGCTTCTCCGCGGCCAAGCAGAACGCGTGCTCCTGGTTCATCGGCGCGACGTAGTCGAGCCGATCGAAATAGGGGATCGCCTGCATGTAGGTCTTGTGTTCGATCAGCTTCTCGGTTCCGCGGTGCAACAGCCCGATATGCGGGTCGACCCGCTCGACGACCTCGCCGTCGAGTTCGAGAATGAGGCGCAGCACGCCGTGCGCGGACGGATGCTGCGGCCCGAAATTGATGGTGAAATTGCGCTCGCCCGTCCCCGCCATCATGCAACCTGCGCAACTTTTGCCGCTTTGGCCGCGATCCGTGCGGCGAACTTGTCCCAGCCGACGACAAAGCGTTCGTGCCGGCCTTCGGCGATGAGATCGACGCCGTCATGGGCCTTCAACTTGAAGGTCACACGCCGCCCCGCGACCTCCGTACACTCCGCATCGACCGTCACCGTCATGCCGGGCGGCGTCGCCGCCAGGTGACTGACGTCGACATGCACGCCGACGCTGCCTTCGCCCGAATCGAGATGTGCCGATAAAAGCTGCATGCACGTCCACTCCATCAACGCGATCATGAAGCCGGTGGCGAAAACCTTCGGCATGGACGCGATCTCGGGAACGTCGGGGTAGGTATAGGGAACCGTCTTGTTCTCCGGCACCTTGTAGGCGAAGCGGCAGGTGAGCCCGGGCGCGAGCGTCGGCTTCATGTCACGAATCCTGCCCGTCTCTGCCGATGAGCGCCGCCTTTTCATCGCCCGGCAGCACATAGTCCGTCCCTTCCCAAGGCGACAGAAAATCGAAATTGCGAAATTCCTGGGCCAGCCGCACCGGCACGTAGACGACGCGCTTGAGCTCGTCGTCGTAGCGGACCTCGACAAAGCCGGTAAGCGGAAAGTCCTTGCGCAGCGGATGACCCTCGAAGCCGTAATCGGTGAGGATCCGCCGCATGTCCGGATGGCCGCTGAACACGACTCCGTAGAGGTCGTAAGCTTCGCGCTCGAACCAATTGGCGCCGGGGAACACCTCAATGATCGAGGGCACCGGCGTGGTCTCGTCGGTCTCGGTTTTCACGCGCACGCGCACATTGTGCTTGGGCGAGAGCAGATGATAGACGATGTCGAAGCGCGGCTCCCGGCTCGGCCAGTCGACCGCGGTCACATCAACGAAAGTCCAGAACAGGCAACGCGGGTCGTCGCGCAGAAAGCGCATGACCGACACGATGTCGCCCGCCCGCGCCTTTACCGCCAATTCATGATGCGCGATCGAATAACCGAGCACCGACGAAGAGAGTGCATCCGCAATGGTGCGTCCCAGCGTTGCGAGCGTTTCGTCCATTTTCAGCGTTCGATCGTAGCGGTGCGGCGGATCTTTTTCTGCAGCAGCAGCACGCCATAGAGCAGCGCCTCGGCGGTGGGGGGGCAGCCGGGTACGTAGATGTCGACCGGCACGATCTGGTCGCAGCCGCGCACCACAGAATAGGAGTAATGGTAGTAGCCGCCGCCATTGGCGCATGATCCCATGGAGATCACGTAGCGCGGCTCCGGCATCTGGTCATACACTTTGCGCATCGCCGGCGCCATTTTGTTGCACAACGTGCCGGCGACGATCATCACGTCCGACTGCCGCGGCGAGGCGCGCGGCGCGAAGCCGAAACGCTCGCAGTCGTAGCGCGGCATCGACATCTGGATCATCTCGATCGCGCAACAGGCGAGACCGAACGTCATCCACATCAGCGAGCCGGTGCGCGCCCAGGCGATGAGGTCATCAGCCGCGGCGACGAGGAATCCCTTGTCCGCCAGCTCGCTATTGATCTCGGTGAAGTACGGGTCGTTGCCCTCGGCCGGCCTGGCGCCGCGCGCGGCCACCAATCCCTGGCGCGGTGCGACGACCGCCGGCCCGCTCAGTTCCATTCGAGCGCTCCCTTCTTCCATTCATAGGCGAACCCGATGGTGAGCACGGCGAGGAACAGCATCATCGAGCAGAAGCCGAACAAGCCGACCTTGTCGAACGCCACCGCCCAGGGAAACAGAAAGGTGACTTCGAGGTCGAAAATGATGAAGAGAATGGCGACCAGGTAGAAGCGCACGTCGAATTTCATGCGCGCATCGTCGAAGGCGTTGAAGCCGCACTCATAGGCGGACAGCTTTTCCGGGTCGGGTTGCTTGTAGGCGAGCAGGAACGCGGAGACGAGGAGTCCGCCACCGATGACGGCGGCGATGGCGATGAACACGACGAGGGGGAGATAGTCGAGCAGGAACTGATTGAGCGATTGCGTCATCGCACGCCTCTGGCGGACCATGACCGGCCGCCTCACCTAGCCGCACGCCCCCCAAGGCGATGCAATTCCGTCTACGGAAAGCCGCGCCGATTTCCCCAAATCGTCGCGGATTCGCGCCGGAAAACGGGCGTCCCTTAGCGCAGTGCACAAGAAGGTGCAAGCCGACTTGTGCGCGCGGATGCCGTCGGGCGGAAAGCGCGCGAGCCCCCGCGGCTGCGCTGTGGACAAGACGCCCGATCGTGCGTCGGCAACGAAGAGTCGCAGCCACGTGGAGCGCAACCCATCGAAATGGTCGCGCGATGGGCGCTAAGATGCTGATCTTGCTGGCGGGAGCGACGGGACTCGAACCCGCGACCTTCGGCGTGACAGGCCGACGCTCTAACCAACTGAGCTACGCCCCCGCGGGCGCGCTGCGCAGTTAAGGCGCGCTCTCTCGCAAGTCAAGGATTTGAGGCCAGAATCGGCGTTTTCGGCTGGTCTTGGGCGCGCCACCGAACTCGCTGCCAAGATCATGGCATGCGCGAAAACATCGGTGGAATCGGCAAAACAAGGTGGTCAGTCGCAGCCGAATCGTCTAATTGCATCGGTGTGACGGGCACTTTTCGTGCGCCGTCACTTCATCGAGGAGGGCCTAATGCCTACCAAACCAGCCACAACGGTTACATTGAAGCATCTCGCGGCAAGCCTTGCGGAAGACAACGAACTTTCGAAAAAGCAGGCGGAAGCTATTCTCGGCGGTCTGGTCGGTCAGATCGTCAAGCATCTGAAGAAGGGCGAGCGCATCCGCATCGGCGGCCTCGGCATCCTGCAAGTGAGAAAGCGCGCCGCGCGCATGGGCCGCAATCCCGCGACCGGCGAAGCCATTCAAATAAAGGCGAGCAAGAAAGTCGCTTTCCGCGCTTCCAAGGAACTTAAGGAAGCGATCTGACATTCGGATGACGAAGAACGGATGACTGGATGACTGATGACGGAAGGTGCGGCCTTCCGTCGTCTGTCCTGTGATCCGCGCCGGCTTTCGCCGAAGATCGACTTCGGCGGCCTTGCCGACGCTCCATTTGCAAAGTTTGGTGGGCGGTGACGGACTCGAACCGCCGACATCCTGCGTGTAAAGCAGACGCTCTACCAGCTGAGCTAACCGCCCCGACCACGAGATTTATCGCCGACTGGCGCAGCCGCGCAAGTATGCGGATGTTTCTTGCACAGGCTCGAAGCCGACATTCTCGGCGCGGCCGCGGCCCTCCCGCGTGCGCGGAAAATATGACATAACACCCCGGTCACAGTGTGGGCCGAATGCCCGGAAAGGGGATCATGTTCCGCATACCCAGCTTGACCGTCGTATTCGCACTCACCGCCGGGACTGCCGCGCTGGCACAGTTGCCGCCCCAGCCTCCGCCGCCCAAGCTGCAGCTGCCGGGCACCGACCAGGAACATGACGCCTGTCGTCCGGACGTGATGAAATTCTGCCGCTACCTGTTGCCAGCCGACGTTAATGTGCAGCCGGACGTTTTCGCCGTCGCCAATTGTTTGCAAGCCCATCAAACGAAGATTAGCGCTGCGTGCAGCGCGGTCCTGACGGGACACGGCCAGTAACGGCGAATGCGGCAGGCGCTCGCCGCTGAACCGAAGGCCTCAGCAGACTTCGCGCACGATGGACGGTTGAACCTCGCCACGGTCGCCGCTCTCTTCTGCCGGCTCAGGCGGAGGAGCTTCGCCGCGCGCGACGTGCTCGGCCAGCCGCACCCAGGATTGGGCCAATGTCAGCCATAGCGCCTTGTCCTGATCGGCCTCGGCCGCCTGCGCCATCACCACGCATTGCTCGGCGAGCTTCCGATGATCGAGCCTCCGATGATTGAGCTTTCGATGATCAAGCTTCCGACGATCGAGCTTCCGATGCTTCTGAGGAATCCCCATTTCATCATCCCCGACTCAACGCAACACATACCAGCCGCGAATATGAACCGGTGAGTACGGCACGGTAGCGGTCATGCCGTGGCCGAATGGGGGCGTTCCCGGGAGCCAATCGCGGCGCGGGCCGCGCCCGGCATGCGGATGCTGTTCGAACGCGCCGGATTTCCGCGAAAGGGAACAAATTGTTGTGAATTCAATGCTCTACGCATGCGCATGGTTCATAGCTGCACCGCAGCAAATCCTATTGTGCAGCGCACGGTCGACCACCTATCTCGGTGCACGACACCGGCTCTGCCGGGGAAAGGATTTGATCCAATGTTCGCATCGATTGCCAATTTCTTCCGTACGCGGCATCGCTACCGCGTCGCTTTCGAAGAGCTTTCGCAACTGAGCGGCCGCGATTTGGCCGATATCGGAATCTGCCGTTCGGATATTCCGCGCCTCGCCTACGAGTACGCGCACAGCGAGCCGCGAGCTTCGTCTGCGCCGCGTTCAAGCAAGCGCCATTCTTGGAAGCCCGCCGCGATCCATACCTAAAACGCGGACCGGCTTTGCGCTTTCCGCCAGGGTGATACGGCATTGAGGCGCTGAGGGCGGACGACCCCACTACCCCATCATTAGGGATTGGCGACCCGGGAGGCCCAAGCGGGCCGATCCCGCGGTCGCCGCTTACGCTTCGATCAGCGAAAACTCGCGCAACCCGCTCACCTTTTAAACAATCCCATGATCTCCGCTCGCGCCAGCGTATTGAAGTGCAAATTGAAGCCGACGACCGCAGCCGACGTGTCCGCTTTGACATCGAGCCTGTCGGCTTTCACGGCGAACACCGTGAACAGATAACGGTGCGGATGATCGCCCTGCGGGGGGCAAGGGCCGCCATAGCCGGGCGCGCCGAAATCCGTACGCGTCTGCAGCGCGCTCGCCGGCAACTTGCCGCCCGCGCTCCCCGCGCCTTCGGCAAGCTCGCTCACATTCGCAGGAATGTTCACCACCAGCCAGTGCCAGAAGCCCGAGCCGGTCGGCGCGTCCGGATCGTAGCAAGTAACGGCGAAGCTTTTCGTCCCCGCCGGCGCGTCCGACCATTTGAGATGCGGCGACTTGTTGCCGCCGGCGCAGCCGAAGCCGAAATCGGCCGACAAAATAAAATCCTTCGGCAGATAGTCGCCGTCCTTGAAACTGTTGCTGATGACCGTGAATGCCATGTGCCCTCTCCTTCGCAACAAGCGCACCGTGAATGGAGCGTAAGCGCGCGACTTCTTCGCCCCTGTACAAAATCGACACCGCGGCCAACTGCGCGGTCTGCCCAGGATAGTTGGGCGGCATCGAGCGGAAAAGGCGGCGTTGGCGAGGGCGGGTGGACGTGCTAGCGGGACGCCATGCCGATCGTTTCACTCGAAGAGGCCGCCGCGCTGCTGCCGGCGCGCGGCGCGCTGATCGGTCTCGACCTCGGCAGCAAGACCATTGGGGTTGCCGTCAGCGACCCGGAGCGGCGGCTGGCCGCGCCCGTCGAGACGATCGCGCGCAAGCGCTTCAGCCTCGATGCCGAGCGCCTGTTCGCGCTCGCCGCCGAGCGGCATGTCGTCGGCCTGGTGCTCGGACTGCCGGTCAACATGGACGGCTCGGAAGGTCCGCGGGCGCAAGCAACTCGCGCCTTCGCCCGCAATCTCGCCAAGCTCACCGCGCTTCCGATCGCGCTTTGGGACGAGCGGCTTTCCACTGCGGCGGTCGAGCGCGCGCTGATCGCCGCCGATGTCAGCCGCGCCCGACGCAAGGCCGTGATCGACCAGCACGCCGCCGCCTACATCCTTCAGGGCGCGCTCGACCGGCTGTTGGCCTTGCACCGTCGCCCTGACGCAAGTGCGCAGCGCGCCGCGAAAGGCGACGGCTAGAGTTCCGGCAGCGCCCGTCGCAACGCGAGTTCGGTTGAGATCGAATCGAGCCCGTCGGCGCCGTACAGCGCGCCGCGCGGCCGCGTCAGCCGCGTGCGCACGAAGGCTTCGGCGATCGCGGGAGGCGCGCTGGCGTTCAGCGCAGCGGCGGCGGCCAAACCGGCAAGCCTGCCGACCATGATTCGGGCGGCGGCCTCGTTCGCGACTTCGTCCTTGGCGTCGAAGCGTGCCGTCTCCCGACCGATGAGCGGCGAAGCCTCGCGCACCAGGGAGCCGAACAGCTCTGCCGCCTCTTCGTCGCGCCTGACCGCGCGCAGCACATCGAGGCACATGACATTGCCGGAGCCTTCCCAGATGGCGTTGACGGGCGCTTCGCGGTAGAGCCGCGGCAACACGCTCTCCTCGACATAGCCGTTGCCGCCGAGGCATTCCATCGCCTCGTAGATGAAGCCCGGCGCGGTCTTGCAGATCCAATATTTCGCCGCCGGCGTGACGAGGCGCGAATAGGCGGCCTCGCGCGCATCGGTCGCGGCGCGGTCGAACGCGCGCGCGAGCCGCATTGCCAAGGCGACCGCGCCTTCCACCTCGAGCGCGAGATCCGCCAATACCGCGCGCATCATCGGCTGGTCGTACAAATGCTTCTGGAAGACGCTGCGATAGCGGCTGTGGTGCACGGCCTGCGCCAGCGCCATGCGCATGAAGCCGGCCGAGGCCAAAGCGCAATCGAGCCGCGTGAGCTGCACCATCTGAATGATGGTGCGCACGCCGGCGCCTTCCTCGCCGACCCGCAGCGCGAAGGCCTCCGCGAACTCGACCTCGCTCGAGGCATTGGAACGGTTGCCGAGCTTGTCCTTGAGCCGCTGCAGCCGCAGCGCATTGACCGAGCCGTCGGGCCGAAAGCGCGGGAGGAAGAAGCAGGTGAGCCCGCCCGGCGCTTGCGCCAGCACCAGGAAGGCGTCGCACATCGGCGCGGAGAGAAACCATTTGTGGCCGGTAATGGTGTAGAAATCGCCGGCCGGCACCGCGGTCGTGGTGTTGGCGCGCACGTCCGTGCCGCCCTGTTTTTCGGTCATGCCCATGCCGAGCGTGATGCCCGATTTCTCCCACCACGGCCGGAAGGTTGCGTCATAGCTCGTGGTGACGGCTTTGGCGGCGACTTGCGCGAGCAGTTCCGGCGCGGCCGCGAGCGCCGCCAGCGCCGCCCGCGTCATGGTCACCGGGCAGAGATGCCCGGCCTCGACCTGCGCTGCCATGTAATAGCGCGCCGCGCGCGCGACCTCCGCCGGTGCCGCGGCGCGCTTGCCGGACGACGTCCAGGTCGAGGCGTGCAGTCCCGCGGCGATGCTTGCGCGCATAAAATCGTGATAGGCCGGATGGAACTCGACGGTGTCGCGGCGAAAACCCTTGCCGTCGAAGGTGAAAAGCTTGGGCGGATTCTCGTTGGCGCGCCGCGCCAAAGCGAACATCTCCGCCGTCCCCCAGGAACGCCCGAAATCGGCGAGCGCCGCCGCTTCGCCGCCGGCGCCATTGGCCTTGACCGCCTCCATGAGCGGCGCATCGCTCGAATAGAGATCGACGTTCTCGTAGGGCGGCGATTGGTTGAGGATCTCGTGCGTGTCGAAGCTCGGCCGGGCGGTCATGGCGATTCCTCTCTTGGCTGAGCGCATCGTAGCACGCTCCATGCGGCAAAAGTTCCGGTGCATTTATCGGTCGAAATGGCCATAGCGGGCTTGCCCCGACGATCGAATTGGGCCTATAGCAGCGCTTTGATGACGAAATCGCAGTCGCTGACCCGCCATATCATCTCGATCAACGATCTCAGCAATAAGGAGATCGAGACGATTTTCGAGGTGGCCCAGGGATTGGTGAAGGAGCTGGCGGATCCCGACATCCCCTACCGGATCGGACGCGGCACCAGCATCGCCTCGAAAATGATCCTGGCGAGCCTGTTCTACGAGCCCTCCACCCGCACCCGCCTGTCCTTCGAGAGCGCGATGCTGCGGCTTGGCGGCGACAAGATCACCAGCGCCGATCCGGCCACCAGCTCGGCGGCCAAGGGCGAAAGCCTCGCCGACACGATTAAGGTCACCGCCAACTATGCCGACATCATCGTCATCCGCCACCCGCGCGACGGCGCGGCGCGGCTGGCCGCCGAATACTCGCCGATTCCCGTGATCAACGGCGGCGACGGCAGCCATGAGCACCCGACGCAAACGCTCTGCGACCTGTTCACGCTGCGCTCGAAGAACAAGAGCTTCAAGAATATGAAGGTCGCGATCTCCGGCGACCTCAAAGGCAGCCGCACCATCCATTCATTCGTCTACGCGCTCGCCCGGTTCGGCGCCATCATCGATCCGCTGCCGGCGCCGGGAATGGAGCTGCCGCCCCATGTCGACCGCCGCCTGCGCGAGGAATTTCACTGCCGGATCATCTCCAAGGCGCCCGAACCGAGCGATCGCGGCTCGATCGACGCGCTCTACGTCACCGCCGACCAGCCGCATCAGCTCTCGCTCTATGCCGAGCCGGAAATCGATTACGGGCTCCTCCTGCAGAAGAAGATCGACGCCGTTTACGTCACCCGCTTCCAGAAGGAGCGCTGGAGCGAGAAGGACCGGCCCTATCCGAAGATCGACGCCAAGTTCCTCGGCGAGCCGAAATACTCGGAAGCAAGCGTCATGCATCCGCTGCCGCGCGTCAACGAGCTCGACGCTTCCTTCGACAGCGATCGCCGCGCGGTCTATTTCCGCCAGGCCGCCTATGGCGTTCCGGTGCGCATGGCGCTGATCTCGCTGCTGCTGCATCTGCAGAACAAATCGCTGCACCGCTACCCGGGCGGCTTCGCTGCCCCCGATCAGCCGCTTTACGTGCAGCCGATCGGTACCGGCATCCACTGCATCAACAAAAATTGCATCACGCGCGATCCGGCGGAGAAACAATACGCTGCCAACAAGTTCTACATCGTGCAGGGCCGGCATCCGCCGGGATGCAAGCTGCGCTGCCTCTATTGCGAGACCGACATCGACGAAGAGGCGGCCGCCCAATTCGTCGTCGGCGACACCACGCGCAAGACCTATTCGCCGAGCTTGGCTGCGCTCCTACGCGCCACGGCTGACCGGCTCAGGCATCTCGTGGTCTTTGAGAGCGAAGCCGACGCGGCGGCCGCGGGCTTTGCGCCGCGCGAAAGCGGAAGAAAAGTCCGTACCGGCTGACGCAAAACCTCGCCGGGAAACGCCGCTGCCATGCTGCATCCGATCGACTGGTCGCTTGCGCCCGCCTATGCGGATGCGGCGGCATTCGTCTTCGGCTATCTCTGCGGCTCGATCCCGTTCGGCATCCTGCTGACACGGCTTGCCGGCGGCCCGGACCTCCGCGCCATCGGCTCCGGCAATATCGGCGCCACCAACGTCCTGCGCACCGGCCGCCGCGGCCTTGCCGCGGCAACGCTCATCGGCGACATGCTCAAGGGCACCGCGGCCATCGTGCTCACGAATTATTTCCTCGGCCGCGAGTTCGCGATCGTCGCGGCGGTCGCCGCGTTTCTCGGTCATTTGTTTCCGGTCTGGCTGCGCTTTCGCGGCGGCAAGGGCGTCGCCACCTATATCGGCCTGCTGCTCGGCCTCGCCTGGCCCACGGCGATCCTCTTCTGCGCCATCTGGCTCACGACCGTGGCGCTGACCCGCTACTCCTCGCTCGCCGCCTTGATCGCCAGCGCCGCGGCGCCGGCGTTTCTCTTGTGGCGCGGCGACGCTGCGGACGCGCTCGTGTTTCTTTTGCTCTCGGCGATCCTATGGATCATGCACCGCGCCAATATCGCGCGGCTCTTGCGCGGAACGGAAAGCAAGATCGGCGCTCCCTCGCCGACCGCAGGCGACCCTTGAATTACCGCCCTCATCTTAAGAAGGCGTGCGTCTCGCCGACGAGCAGCGGATCGACTGGCTGCGATCGATCCGCAGCAGGAACGTCGGCCCGCGCGGTATGATGGCGCAAGCGCCACAAGCGGCCGGAATTTAACGATCCAAAATGCCAATGCCGAGGAGACCTCGGCATGTTAAAGCCCGCCCTATGCGGCTACCGCCCCTTTCACTGGAGACGCTTATCGGCCTTTTCGTCGGCCTCTTGGTGGGGCTGGTCGAAATGAGCTGGGAGCTGCGAAGCTTGGGCGTTCTCTTTACGGCTGGATTGGCGGTCCATATCGCCAAGCGGCTCGATGTCCATTGGCTGGCCAAGATAGCGATCGCGGTGGTGGGGATCGGAGTGTTGGCAGCCGGGACATGGCGTCCAATTTGGACTGGATTCCATGAGGATTTCCCGTCAGTAACGGGACAACAGGTGCTCGCTCGGATAATTGAATTTGCCACGTTGGCAGCATCCGCGTTTGCGGCCTATGTTTTCTTAATCAGACCTCGCGGAAAGAAGGGTTATAGAGTGCTTCCCGCGCAAGTTATTGCATTTGGCGCTTGCGTAATGGTCTGCGGCCTAGCCGCCGTAGCAATTGGACTCATATGGCAATTTCAGCAGAATTGGGCCGCTGGTATCAAACCTAGTGGTGCCCCGACCTTCACAATTGGGCCGCCGCAGATCGCACCGCCAGCAGCCACCCCGGCACTGCCGCCGCCTTCACGGAATCAGGAAGCAAAAACGCCATTTTTTTCGAACTACAATTTGACAGACAGTGGCGTCGCCGCACTTGCAGATGAGCTTTACAAGGCGAGAGACACCTTTAAACGAAGGATCGAACTAAGTAGGATGAACACGGACGGAACTTCTGGGCCGTTTATAAGCAATTTTGGAAGGGCATGCGATGAGGCTGGAGTGGAATGTCCTGTCAACGCGGCTCACCCCAACTCGCCAGATGAAAAAGGTCTTCTGATTTACGTGGCTGATGCCAGCAAACCTCCAACCGCCGCAGAGGAACTGCGGACAATCTTGCTTAAACTCGGCATCAACGTGCCATTTGTGATTCGATCAGGCTTCGGAGAAGGTGCCTTTTCCTTATTTGTGGGGCCAAGGCCGCAGGACTAAATTTCTTCCAACGCTACCCCATCCAATTCCAATGCCGCAAGGCACGCCAGAAAAAACGTGGCCGGAAATGTCCCGCGCTTGAGCTTATTGGTGATCGACGCCTCGGTTTCCTTGAAGCCGTGCTTTTTGAACCGTTTCGCCAGCTCAAAATAGGTCACTTCGGCTTCCCGCAGCTTGTGCTTGAGGAACACAGCGGTTCGTTTCGCGCCACTCCTCCTCAGAAGCAATGGCCACGAGGCTTCCTTTCTTTTCGCCCACTCGGTGCGCGCTTTCGAGCTATGCTTGCGCCGCGCATGAGATAATGCGCCGTGAAGCGTGGGGGCGAGGTGAGCGAAGATCGAGAGGGCGTGCGTCTCACGGACGAGCAGCGGATCGACTGGCTGCGATTGATCCGCAGCCAGAACGTCGGGCCGCGCACCTTTCGCGCGCTCATCAACCATTGCGGCGGCGCGCGTGCGGCGCTCGCGGCGCTGCCGTCGCTCGCCCGCCGCGGCGGCGCCGGCGCCGGCATGGAGATTTGCGAACGCGCGGACGCCGAGCGCGAGATCGCCGCCGCGCGCAAGCTCGACGTCGCCTTCGTGGCGCTGGGCGAGCCCGATTATCCGCCGCGGCTGCAGATGATCGACGATGCGCCGCCGCTCCTCGCCGTGCGCGGCCACATTCCGGCGCTGGCGCTGCCCATGGTGGCGGTCGTCGGCTCGCGCAATGCCTCGGGCGCGGGCATGAAGTTCACTCAGCGGCTCGCGCGCGAATTGGGCGAGGCCGGTTTTGCCGTCGTCTCCGGCCTCGCGCGCGGCATCGACGGGGCGGCGCACCGCGCCTCGCTCGCCAGCGGAACGATCGCGGTTCTCGCCGGCGGCCACGACCGCGTCTATCCGGCCGAGCATGCGGAACTGCTCGATGCCATCCTGCCGGCCGGCGCCGCGCTCTCGGAAATGCCATTCGGATGGGAGCCGCGCGGCCGCGATTTCCCGCGCCGCAATCGGCTCATTTCCGGGCTTTCCCTCGGCGTCGTCATCGTCGAGGCCGCCAAGCGCTCGGGCTCGCTGATCACCGCGCGCTTTGCGCTCGAGCAGGGCCGCGAGGTTTTCGCCGTTCCCGGCTCGCCGCTCGATCCGCGCGCCGAGGGCACGAACGGCCTCATCAAGCAGGGCGCGACGCCGGTGACCGAGACCTCCGATATTGTCTCCGTGCTGGCGCCGATCATGGCGGAGAAAAAGTTTCCGGCGCGGGCGGGAGAGCCGACCGAAGAAGGTCGATCAGCGGAGGGGGAACCGGCGCCCGACGAGCGCAAGCGCATCATCGCGCTGCTCGGCCCCGCTCCGATCCTGATCGACGATCTGGTGCGATTGTCGCAAAGCACGCCGGCCGCGGTGCGGATGGTGTTGCTCGAGCTTGAAATCGCCGGACGGCTGGAGCGACATGGCGGCGGCCTGGTGTCGCTGACCTAGCGCGCGAGCGCTTCACGTTGAAGCGACTGCACTCCAGTTTTCTTAGTGGAGCATGATCTTTTCGGAAAACCGGATTTCCACTTTTCCGATCATGCTCTAACGCGCCGGCAGCAATCCGAGCCGGCCGCCGATCATCCGATCGACCACGCGCTTGGGAAGGTTGCTCGCCAGCCAGTGCTGCAAAGGCTGCGGCGAAACGGTGTAGCGCGCCTTGGGCCGCGCCGTGGTGAGCGCATTAAGGACCGCCGCGCCGATCCGCTCCGGCGGAAGCCCTGCCCTGCCGATCGCGAGCATATAGTTGCGCAGCCGCTCCAGCGCCAGCGCGTAGGGCGTGTCGCGATAAGACGAAGTATCGACCTCCTCGGCCTTGCTCCAGATCGGCGTCGCCACGGCGCCAGGGGCAATCACGATGACGTCGATGCCGAACAACAGCAATTCGCGCCGCAAACTTTCCGACAGGCCTTCGAGGGCGAATTTCGATGCGGCGTAGGGCGCCATGAACGGATTACCGATCTTGCCGCCGACCGAGCTGATGTTGACGATGCGGCCGGGGCTGCCCTTGAGCTGCCGATCGATTCCGAGCAGCGGCGCAAAGGCCTGGGTGGCGATCACCACGCCGACCACATTGATCTCGATCTGGCGGCGAAACTCCGCGATCGGCAGTTCGAGCAGCGGCCCGGCGACGGCGACACCGGCATTGTTCACCAGACCGGCGAGCGTCTCGCCCGCGAGCGCCGCGCGCACTTCGGCGGCGGCCTCCTTCACTGCGCCTTCATCGGTCACATCGAAACGGAGCGGCACGTAGCGCGGACCGAATTCGGCCGAGAGGCGCTGCGCGTCAGCCTCCTTGCGCACGCTGCCGAAAACGCGAAAGCCGTTCGCGACGAGAACTTTGGTCGCGCCCCAGCCGATGCCGCTGGACGTTCCCGTGATCACGACGCTGCGCATGACAGTCTCCTGGCGCATGGCGATCGATCAGCCCGATCGCATCTCCTGGCCGGTTTTTCGATAGCACAATGCGCGGTCGGCTTTTTGCGGACTGGGCCAGTTCCGGACAGCCCGGATTCCCAGCGGATGATCACCAGTGGCTGTAAATAACAAAAACTCAACCATTGGGATGCAATCTCCTAATGGCCGGCCGCAGAATCAGTTTATCGTGGAAACGCAGCATCTTGGCCGCGCTTGGCCGGCGGTCCGGAGCCGGGAGGATTTGACAGGGCGGGTCCCATTACCCATGTTCGCGGCGGCCTGACGGCCCCAAGCAGCCCGGCAAACAGCCGAAAACGCTTTCAAATCAACGGGTTTTCATGAATCTCGTCCTTGTGGAATCGCCTGCCAAGGCAAAAACCATCAATAAATATCTCGGCCGCGGCTACGAGGTCCTGGCCTCCTTCGGCCATGTGCGTGACCTGCCGGCAAAGGACGGCTCGGTCGATCCGGACGCCAATTTCCGCATGATCTGGGAGGTCGACCCGAAGGCGCAGAAGCGCCTCAATGAGATCGCCCGCGCGGTCAAAGGCGCGGAAAAGCTGATCCTGGCGACCGACCCCGACCGCGAGGGCGAGGCGATCTCCTGGCACGTGCTCGAAGTGCTCAAGCAAAAGAAGGCGCTGAACGGGCAGCCGGTCGAGCGCGTGGTGTTCAACGCCATCACCAAGCAGGCGGTGGCAGCGGCGATGCAGGAGCCGCGACGCATCGACCAGGCCCTGGTCGACGCCTATCTCGCGCGCCGGGCGCTCGATTATCTGGTCGGTTTCACGCTCTCGCCGGTGCTCTGGCGCAAGCTGCCGGGGGCGCGCTCGGCCGGACGCGTGCAGTCGGTGGCGCTGCGGCTCGTGTGCGACCGCGAGCTGGAAATCGAAAAATTCGTGCGCAGGGAATATTGGTCGCTCATCGCCACGCTGGCGACGCCGCGCGGCGAGGCTTTCGAAGCGCGTCTCGTCGGCGCCGACGGACAAAAGCTGCAACGCCTCGACATCGGTTCGGCCGCCGAGGCGGAAGCGTTCAAGCAGGCGCTGGAAACCGCCGCCTTCACCGTCGCCGCCGTCGAGGCGAAGCCGGTCAGACGACACCCGCAGCCGCCATTCACCACCTCGACGCTGCAGCAGGAAGCAAGCCGCAAGCTCGGCTTTGCTCCCGCGCACACCATGCGCGTCGCGCAACGGCTCTACGAAGGCGTCGATATCGGCGGCGAAACCGTCGGGCTCATCACCTATATGCGCACCGACGGCGTGCAGATCGCCGGCGAAGCGATCGCCGCGGCCCGCCGCCTCATCGAGACCGATTACGGCGCGCGCTACGTGCCGCACGCGCCGCGGCGCTACGAAACCAAGGCCAAGAATGCGCAGGAGGCCCACGAGGCGATCCGCCCGACCGACATCGCCTTCCGGCCGAGCGAGACCAAGCGGTTTCTCGATGCCGACCAGGCCAAGCTCTACGAACTGATCTGGTTGCGCACCGTGGCGAGCCAGATGGAATCGGCCGAACTCGAGCGCACCACCGTCGACATCGCCGCCAAGGTGGCGGCCCGGCTGCTCGAGCTGCGAGCCACCGGAACGGTGGTGAAGTTTGACGGCTTTCTCGCGCTCTACCAGGAAGGGCGCGACGAGGACCCCGAGGACGAGGAAGCGCGCCGGCTGCCGCAGATGAGCGCGGGCGAACGGCTCAGCAAACGCTCGATCGCCGCCGATCAGCATTTTACCGAGCCACCGCCGCGCTATTCCGAAGCGTCGCTGGTCAAGCGCCTGGAAGAGCTCGGCATCGGCCGACCCTCGACCTACGCCTCGATCCTGCAGCTGCTCAAGGACCGCAAATATGTGCGGCTCGACAAGCGCCGGCTTTATCCGGAGGACCGCGGCCGCATCGTAGTCGCCTTCCTCGAGAGCTTTTTTGCCAAATATGTCGAGTACGATTTCACCGCGGGCCTCGAGGAGCAGCTCGATCTCATCGCCAATAACGAGGTGGCGTGGCGCGATGTACTGCGCGATTTCTGGCGCGACTTCATCGGCGCGGTCGATGAGATCAAGGATCTGAAGATTTCCGCAGTGATCGACGCGCTCGACGCGCTCTTGGCGCCGCATCTGTTCCCGCCGCGCGCCGATGGCGGCGATCCGCGGCAATGCCCGAATTGCGGCAACGGCCGGCTCACCCTCAAGCTCTCCAAATACGGGGCCTTCATCGGCTGCTCGAACTATCCGGAATGCCGCTACACCCGCCCGCTGTCGATTCCGGGCGAAGGCGCCGCCGAGATTGGCACCAAAAAACTCGGCGAAGATCCCGACACCGGCCTCGAAGTGACGCTGCGCAGCGGCCGCTTCGGCCCCTATGTGCAACTCGGCGAGGCGGTCAAAGGAGAAAAGCCGAAACGCGCCAGTTTGCCCAAGGGCATGACGCCTGAGACCGTAGACCTTGCACGCGCATTGGCGCTTTTGTCGCTGCCGCGCGAGATCGGACGCCATCCCGAGGACGGCGAGCCGATCCGCGCCGGCATCGGCCGGTTCGGGCCTTACGTTCAGCACGGCAAGACCTACGCCAATCTCGAAGCCGGCGAAGACGTGTTCGCCATCGGCCTCAACCGCGCAGTGACGCTGATTGCGGAAAAACGCGCGAAGGGTCCGCGCTTCCGCCGCTTCGGCGCTGATCCGGGCCGCGCGCTCGGCGAGCATCCGACCAAGGGCGGGCCGGTTGTCGCGAAGAACGGCCGCTATGGTCCCTATGTGAGCCACGACGGCATCAACGCCACGCTGCCGCGCGACAAGACGCCGGAAACCATCACGCTCGAGGAAGCCGTTGCGCTTCTCGACGCCCGAGCCGAGCGCAATGCTCCTGCTCCGCATGCGCGACCGCGCAAGGGTAAGCGCGCCGCACCCATGACGGCGAGGCCCGTCAAGCGACCGGCTGCGAGACAACCATCAAAACGAGCCGCGGCCGCCAAATCCTCCCGCAAGGGCACGCAAGCTGCCGAATAATTCCTACATCAAGGGTCCTGGCCACCGACGCGGTCAAATGAACGGCCCCATGAGCGGCCCATGACGCGGCCCATGAGATCCACCCACCTCCCCTCGCGCGAGGAGCTTCTTGCCTTCATCCGCGAGCACACGGGAAAGGTCGGCACGCGCGAGATCGCGCGAGCGTTCGGCGCCAAGAACGCCGACCGGATCGCGCTCAAGCGCATGCTGCGGGAACTTGCCGAAGAGGGCCAGGTCGAGCGGCGCCGCAGGCGGTTGCACCATGGCGGCACCTTGCCGTCTGTGGTGCTCGCCGACGTCACCGGCCGCGATGCCGATGGCGAGCTTTTGGCGCGGCCGACCGAATGGGACGAAGACGTGCACGGCGCCGCACCAGTCATCCACATCGTCACGCCCCGCCGCGCCCGGCCCGGCGAAGTCGCCGGTGTCGGCGACCGCGCGCTGGTGCGCATCGAACGCACGAGCGAGGAGGAGACGAGCGCCCGAATCATCAAGCTCATCGACCGCGCCAAGCACCGCACGCTCGGCATTTTCCGCAGCGTCGCGGGCGGCGGCGGCCGCCTCGTGCCGATCGACAAGAAGCAACTCGGCCGCGAACTCATCATCGCGCCCAGCGCGAGCGCCGGCGCGCTCGACGGCGACCTCGTCGCTGTCGAGGTCGCGCGGCACGGCCGCCTCGGCCTGCCATCAGGATCGGTCGTCGAGCGGCTCGGATCGATCAAGAGCGAACGCGCGGTCAGCCTGATCGCGGTCCATGCCCACGGCATCCCGCACACCTTTTCCCGCGCGGTGCTGGCGGAAGCAGAGGCGGCGCGGCCGGCAACGATCGGGGACGGTGAATCCCTGCGCGAGGATTGGCGCAAGGTGCCGTTCGTCACCATCGATCCGCCCGACGCCAAGGACCATGACGACGCCGTCCACGCCGAGCCCGATCCCGACCCGCGCAACCGCGGCGGCCATCTCGTCAGCGTCGCCATCGCCGACGTGGCGCACTACGTGCAGCCGGGCTCGGCGCTCGACCGCGCCGCGACCGAGCGCGGCAATTCGGTCTATTTTCCCGACCGCGTTGTGCCGATGCTGCCGGAACGCATCTCCAACGATCTGTGCTCGCTGCGGCCCGACGAAGACCGCCCGGCGCTCGCCGTGCGCGTGGTCATCGGCGCCGACGGCCGCAAACGCTCGCACACGTTCCACCGCGTGATGATCCGCTCGGCCGCCCGGCTGCATTACGAACAGGCCCAGCTCGCGGTTTCCGGCCGGCCGGACGAGATCACCGAGCCGATCGTAAAGAAAATCCTCGAACCGCTTTATGCCGCTTATCGGTCGGTGCGCCGCGCTCGCGACGAGCGCGGGCCGCTCGACCTCGAAATTCCCGAGCGCAAGATCGTGCTCAAATCCGACGGCACGGTCGATCGCGTGATCATCCCGCAACGACTCGAATCGCATCGGCTGATCGAGGAATTCATGATCCTCGCCAATGTGGCCGCAGCCGAAACCTGCGAGCGAGCGCGCGTTCCGCTCGTCTATCGCGTGCACGACGAGCCGGCGCCGGAAAAGGTCAATGCGTTGCGCGAGTTCTTGGCGACGCTCGATATCTCATTGCCCAAGGGCGGCGTGCCGCGGCCGGATGCGTTCAATCGCATTCTCGAGCGGGTCAAGGGCCGCGACGTGGAGCGCCTAGTCAACGAGGTCGTGTTGCGCACACAGGCGCAGGCGGAATATGCGCCGGAGAATTTCGGCCATTTCGGCCTGGCGCTGCGCCGCTACGCCCACTTCACCTCGCCGATCCGCCGCTATGCCGACCTGATCGTGCACCGTGCGCTGATCCGCGCGCTCAAGCTCGGTCGGGACGGCTTGCCGGAGGACACCGACCTGCGCACGCTTTCGGAAGTCGCCGCCAATATTTCGGCGGCCGAGCGCCGCGCCATGAAGGCCGAGCGCGAGACTGCCGACCGACTGATCGCGCATTTCTTGGCTGACCGCGTCGGCGCGACTTTCGACGGGCATATTTCCGGAGTGACCCGGGCCGGTCTGTTCGTTGGACTCGACGAGACCGGCGCCGACGGCTTCATCCCGGCCCGCAGCATCGGCGACGAATATTTCCACTATCGCGAGGCGAGCCATGCCTTCGTTGGCGCGTCCGCGATCTATCGGCTCGGCGACCCGGTCACGGTCGAGCTCGTCGAGGCGGCGCCGGTCGCCGGCGCCCTGCGGTTCAAGCTCATGCGAGACGATCGGGCCGCCTTGCGCAGGGCTGGACATAAGGTGCCGCGGCAGCGGACAATCGCGCGTCGCTCGGAGCGACGCGGCCGGCGAGGCGGGACTGCATGAGCGACGACATCGAGACCAGAGTCGAACCCGGCACGGCGACCGACCGCGCCGAGCGCCTGACCCGCACGGTGCGCGATTTATCCTTCCCCACCATCAAACCGAGGGACTCCGCTACCCTCATTCTCATCGACCGCTCCGGGCCGGTGGCGAAGGTTCTGCTCGGGCGCCGGCACGCCCGCCATGCTTTCGTGCCGGGAAAATTCGTCTTTCCCGGCGGCCGCGTCGAAATTACCGATCGGCTGATGCCGACGGCCGCGCCGCTCGATCCGCGCGACTGCGCGCGCCTAATGCAGAAGGTGAAGCGGCCGAGTTCCGCCAAAGCGACCGCCTTCGCGCTTTCCGCCGTGCGCGAAACCTACGAGGAGACCGGCCTTATGCTGGGAACGCGTCGACGCGGGAGCTTCGCTGCGCCCGCCGGCCCCTGGCAGGCTTTTGCCCAGGCGGGTGTCCTCCCCGACCTCAGCGCCGTCCACTTCATCGCCCGCGCCATTACGCCCCCCGGCCGCCCGCGGCGTTTCGACAACCGCTTCTTTGCCGCCGACAGCTCAGCCATCGCCCACCGCGCCGAGGGCTTCGTCGGACCGAACGCCGAATTGGTGGAAATCGTGTGGCTGCCGATTACCGAGGCGCGCAGCCTCGACGTTCCCGGCATCACAGCAATCGTGCTCGAAGAACTCAAGGACCGCATCGCGGCGGGAATGAACCATGATCGTCCGGTGCCGTTCTACCGCATGCTGCACAAGCGCTTCGTGCGCGAGGTGTTCTGATTGTGCCGGCGTAGTTCTTGAGATTCGCTGCTTTCTTGACATTGAGGACGCGGCGACTAGGTTGATCGCCAACCCGCGCAGGATTGCAGGAATATCGAGGTCCGATCATGGCTAAGACCACAACGATCAAGGTCAAGCTGGTTTCGAGCGCCGATACCGGCTTCTATTACGTGACGCGCAAGAATTCGCGCACGATGACCGACAAGCTCGTGAAGAAGAAATACGACCCCGTAGCCAAGAAGCACGTCGAGTTTCGCGAATCCAAGATCAAGTAGCGCGCCGAAGAGGTGGCATCATCCGATTCGCCCGGTTTTGCGTCAGGGCGGCGGAACGAACCTCGACAGCCTTATCGGCGAAGTTGTGAGTTGCTCACCCTGAAAGGTGGCCGGCCGAGAGCGGTGTCATGAGGAGGCCACTCGCACCGCCCCCGGGCCGGCCGAACCCCACGGACCCAGGAGATGCGGCGGACCTGAGCATTCCGTAGGGTTATCGAACGCAGCACACGCCTGCCGGGCCTTTTCGGGCACGCGGCAAGGCGCCTTTCCATCATTGCTGATTGCCCGGCAAAGCTATCGCAACGGCCAGGGAAATCAACTGCCAAAATTTCGCCAAAATCCGCAATACGCCCAAAACTTGAAATTGGGCCCGGCCGGCGCCGCCTCGCCGAAGACCCGCGACCGGCTGCCAAGCGCGATCAGGCGGCGTCCGGCACAACCCGGTTTCTGCCGTCGCGCTTGGCGCGATAGAGCGCCTGATCGGCGCGCTTGAGCACGCTTGCGGCATTGTCGCCGCGCCCGCGCACGGCGGCAATTCCGATCGAAATCGTGACCGGGATGCAACGCGCTCCGCCATGGATCGCGAACGGCTCGGCGGCAATGCGCCGGCGCAGCCGTTCCGCCACCATAGCCGCCACCGTCATGTCGGTTTCCGGCATGACCACGACGAACTCCTCCCCGCCGTAACGGCACGCAAGATCGATGCCGCGGATCGACCGCTTGATGCGCAGCGCAAAGTCGCGCAGCACGTCGTCGCCGGCATCGTGGCCGTGGCTGTCGTTGACCGATTTGAAATAATCGATATCGATGACCAAGAGCGCCAGCGGCTTGCCGCGCGCGATCGCTTGCTCGAGCAATGTTGCCAGATGGCTTTCCATGTAGCGGCGGTTGAACAGGCCGGTCAGCGCGTCGGTGATGGCCATCTCGATCGAGATTTGCACATTGTCGCGCAGCCGCTCGGTGTAGCGGCGCTTGCGCACCTGGCTGCGCGCCCGCGCCAACAGCTCGTTCTTGTCGATCGGCCGCGTTAGATAATCGTTCACGCCGATTTCGAGCCCGCGCACCATGCGCGCATCGTTGTCGGGCTCGCTGATCGCGAGAATCGGCACGTTGCGGGTGCGGTCGAGCGAGCGGAGCTGGCTGCACAGCCGCAGCGCGTCGAAATTCTCCAAGGCCAGCGAGACGATGAGCAGATCGTAGTTGCCGTCGGCGGCGCGGAATAACGCTTCGTTCGGATTAGCCTCCACCTCGACGCTCTGCTCCTCGGCGAGCGTAGCCGCGATGCGCTCATGCGAGGCCGGATGATCGTCAACGATAAGCACTCGCCCGCCGCGGCCGCTGTCGGCGACCGCCGCGCGCTCCGGCGACTGGATGCCGATCTCGCGCGAGGTGACGGCGCGCATGCGCAGTTCGTCGGTGATCGTCTTCAGCCGCGCTAGCGAGCGCACGCGCGCGATCAACGCCAAGTCCGGGATCGGCTTGGTCAGAAAATCGTCGGCGCCCGCCTCCAGCCCGCGCACGCGGTCGGACGGCTGATCGAGCGCGGTCACCATGATCACCGGAATATGATGCGTGGCGGGGTTGGTCTTCAGCCGCCGGCATACTTCGAACCCGTCCAGGTCGGGCATCATAACGTCGAGCAGAACCAGGTCGCATTCGGCGCGTTCGCAGATCGCCAAGGCCTCCGCGCCGCTCATCGCCGTGATTACGTCGAAATACTCGGCCGACAGCCGCGCCTCGAGCAGCTTGACGTTCGCGGCAACGTCGTCGACGACGAGAACGCGGGCGGTCATTCGCTGGCCCTTACGGATTGCCGAGGAAATGGCGGATGGTCTCGATGAACTTGCCCACCGAGATCGGTTTGGAGAGATAAGCCTCGCAGCCGCCCTCGCGGATACGCTCCTCGTCCCCCTTCATGGCGAAGGCGGTGACGGCGACGACCGGAATGTGTTTGAGTTCCTGATCATCCTTGAGCCATTTGGTGACTTCCAGGCCGGAGACTTCGGGAAGCTGGATGTCCATCAGGATCAAGTCGGGATGATGCTGGCGCGCGAGGTCGAGCGCTTCGATCCCATTGCGCGTTCCGACCGTGTTGTAACCATGCGCTTCCAACAGATCGTGGAAGAGCTTCATATTGAGCTCATTGTCCTCGACGATCAGGACGGTCTTGGCCATCCCCCAATCCTTCGCCCGTCCTCGGCCAATGCCCGCCGCGTCGAGGGCGCGGGCCGCCCCCAAACGCACTGCCCCCAAGCACCGTTCAGGCTAGCCCCGATGTGTTACGGAAAGGCAAATGTAATCCAATGAGGGCGCCCTTGCGACCATCGCGGGAAACCGCGGAAATGCTGGCGATTCAGGCGTTTGCCTTCATCGCCGAAAAACCGGAAAGGCTCGAGCACTTCCTCGTCATGACCGGAATCGCGGCTGATGAGATGCGCACAGCCGCGCACTCGCCCGGCTTTCTCGCCGGCGTGCTCGAGCATATGCTCGGCGACGAGAATCTGCTGATCGCGTTTGCCGCCAGCGCCGGGATCGATCCGGCGGCGGTCGCGCGAGCGCACGGTGCGCTCGGCGATCAGGGAAACCAGGACGGGCCGTGAGCATCGCATTTTGCCGCGACTGCCTCGCCGACTCCCCGCCGCAATCGACGCGCTGCCGCGTCTGCGGCTCGCCGCGATTGCCGCGGCACAAGGAGCTGGCAACGCTCGCCATTGCCCATGTCGATTGCGACGCTTTTTATGCGACGATCGAGAAGCGCGACGATCCCGCGCTCGCCGCCGAGCCGGTCATCATCGGCGGCGGACGCCGCGGCGTCGTCGCCGCGGCCTGTTACGTGGCCCGCACCTTCGGCGTGAGATCGGCGATGCCGATGTTCGAAGCGCTGCGGCTGTGCCCGCAGGCCCGCGTGATCCGGCCCGACATGGAGAAATACTCCCGCGTCGGCCGGGAGGTCCGCCGGCTGATGCTCGCTTTGACGCCGCTGGTCGAGCCGTTGTCGATCGACGAGGCGTTCCTCGACCTGTCCGGCACCGAACGGCTGCACGGCCTACCGCCCGCGAAGGTGCTGGCGCGCTTTGCGACCGACGTTGAAAAGACGCTGGGCATCACCGTGTCGATCGGGCTCTCCTGCAACAAATTCCTGGCCAAAATCGCCTCCGACCTCGACAAGCCGCGCGGATTCGCGGTCCTAAGCGCAAGCGAGGCGCCGGCATTCCTCGCCGAGAAACCGGTCAGCTTTATTTTCGGCGTCGGCAAGGCGAGCGCGGCACGCTACGCGCGCGACGGTTTTCGCCGCATCGCCGATCTGCAGAACGCGAGCGAGGTCGCGCTGATGCGCCGCTACGGCGAGGAGGGCCGCCGCCTCGCCCGACTCGCCCGCGGCATCGATCAACGCAAGGTTTCCGCCGAACGCGAAACCAAGAGCGTATCGGCGGAAACGACCTTCGACCGCGACATAGCGGATTTCCGCTCTCTCGAACGCATTCTCTGGAGGCAGGCGGAGGAAGTATCCGCGCGGCTCAAGGCGAAGGCGCTCGCCGGCGCGACCGTGACGCTGAAGCTGAAAACCGCCGACTTCAGGATTCGCACGCGGGCGCGCTCGCTCGGCGCGGCGACGCAATTGGCGGGAAGGATTTTCGCCGCTGCCCGCAGCCTTCTTGAACGCGAAACCGACGGCACGAAATTCCGCCTGCTTGGCGTCGGCGCAAGCGCGCTCAGCACAGCGGAAGAGGCGGATCCCGTCGATTTCGTCGATGGGCGCGCCGCCGAGGCCGAGCACGCGGTCGACCGTGTGCGCGCCCGCTTCGGCGAGGATGCTGTGGTCAGGGGGCTTGCCTTCGCGGGGCCCAAGGAACGCTGAGCGTGGCGAAGCAATCGGTCGGCAGCTCTCGATTATGGGCGCCCGTGCGATTGATGGAATGCATTCACGGGCACGGCTTCGGCGCTTTGATCTCCAGTGAGGTGAGTTTGCCGGCGACGACGAAATCGTTGTAGTCGAGCGACAAGGCGCGCGAAATGCCGTTCTCATAAAGCTCGAAGCCGATCGCGTAAACCGGCGTCTGTTCGCCGGTCTTTTTCGTCTTGTCCTTTTCGAAATAGCTGATCGTCACCGGCCAGCGCTTGATCGCGGCAAGCTTCGGTGCATCGGCAGCGGCATCGGCGTGTTGACGCTCATCGGGCGCAAGTTTGCGACCGATCACCGTGAGCGTGTCGTAGACCTTGTCGCCGGAATCGGAACCGTCAAAGACGGGAAAGTCGAGGATCGTCCCGCCGGCGCGGGCCGCCGCGATTACCCGCACCATGTGCTCGGTCGGAAACACGACTCCGGCTTCGACGTCCAGCACTTTGTGCTCCGGCTTGATCAGGCTGACCGCGGTTGTGCCGGCGCCGTGCTCGGCGCGGCCGTCGACGGCGTCAACCAGATTCTCGTTGAGAAAGTTTTCCGACGCGAACTTGAAGCTCTTGGCGTCGCCGCCTTCCCAGGTCGTCGCGCGCAGATCGCTGGTCGACACCTTGCCGTCGCCGCTGTCGAGCTCGGAAACCTGGCGGAATTGCAGCGTATAGCCCTCGCAGGCATTGCCGTCGAAATCGTAAAGAATGCGCCCGCGCACGCCGACGATCTGCGAGTTGCCGCGGGTGTCGCCGAGGGTGAGCTCATAGACCGCCCGGTGCGGAACGAGCACGACCGGGCCGACCTGCGCTCGCGCGCCGCCCGCCGTAGCCGCGAAAATCAGGGCGAGGGTAAGGACGGCGCTGCGCGACGCCATGGTGTGAGCCACAGGATGAACCTCTCTCGCTCGCATCAATTCCGGATGTGTCGCCCTCTGCCCGTTCCCGCCAATGAGCCCCTTTTCGTCAGTCGGATCGCGGCAAAATAGGGTCCTCGCCCGCCCGCCGCAACTGCGAACCGCGCGCCGCCGGCTTTCGTGCTATGCTGCGATCAGCAAGAAATCCCGAACAACGCCTGGAGGAGACGAATGGCCGGCACGGTGGAAAAGAAGCTGAGCGAACTCGGCATCGTGCTGACGAAGCCGGCGGCGCCCGTTGCCAACTACGTTCCCTGCGTGCGCACCGGCAACCTGCTCATGGTATCCGGGCAGATCTGCCTCGACGGGGCCGGCAAGCTCGTCGCCAAAGGACAACTTGGCGCCGGTGTCTCGATCGAGGACGGACAGAAAGCGGCGCGGGCCTGCGCGGTCAACCTGCTCACCCAGGTCAAGGCCGCGCTCGGCGACCTCGACAAGGTGTCGCGCGTGGTTCGGCTCGGCGGGTTCGTGAACTCGGCAGCGGGATTCGTCGACGGCCCGAAGGTGATGAACGGCGCCTCCGACCTGATGGTCGCCGCCTTCGGCGACAAGGGCCGGCACGCGCGCACGACGGTCGGCGTCGCGGCGCTGCCGCTTGATGCCGCGATCGAGGTCGAGGCCCTGTTCGAAGTGTCCTGAACGGTGCGCGCCAAGTTCGACTGGCTCACCGCGCGCCCGATCGCCCATCGCGGCCTCCACGATGCCGCGCGCGGCCTGATCGAGAACACGGCCGCCGCCGCGCAGGCCGCGATCGCGTCCGGCTACGGCATCGAGGTCGACCTACGAATCAGCGCCGACGGCGAAGCCATGGTGCATCACGACGACGTGCTCGGCCGCCTCACCGAGGGCGAGGGTCGGCTCGACGGACTGAGCGCCGCCACGCTCAAACGCATCCCTTTCCGCGGCAGCGCCGAGCACATGATGACGCTTGGCGAACTCTGCGACCTTGTCGGCGGGCGCGGGGCCATGCTCGTTGAGCTGAAAAGCCGGTTCGACGGCGATCCCCGTCTCCCCGCCCGCGTGGCGGCGGTTCTCTCCGCATACCGCGGACCGGTCGCGCCGATGTCGTTCGACCCGATGCAGCTTGCGGTGCTGCGGCATGAAGCCCCTCGCCTGCCGCGTGGGATTGTGGCCGCCAAATATCGGCCGCATCCCTACTGGGATCGGATGCCGCTTTGGCTGCGTTACGGCATGGGATCCTTGCTCCCGTCCTTGACCGCGCGGCCGAGTTTCGTAGCCTATGCGATTGGCGATTTGCCGGCGCTGGCGCCGCTTCTCGCGCGGCATATTTTATGCCTGCCGCTGATCACGTGGGTCGTACGGACGCAGGCCGAGCGCCAGCGCGCCGCCCGTTGCGCCGACCAGATGATTTTCGAAGGCTTTCGGCCATGAACCACCTACGCGACGAGCCCCAGCCCGTCGAGGAACGCGAGCGAGCCGCGGCAGGACATCTGCGTGTCGGCGTAATTGACGCCATGCGCGAAGTCGAGGCGACGGCGTGGGACGCGTGTGCCAATCCGGCGGCGGATTCCGAGCCCGGCGGCATGCCCGGCTCAATCCATTCGCAAGCCGCGGATGGCAGTTGCCGAGCGGTTGGCGATCAGGCTCAATTTAACGATCAAGAACATGTCTATAACCCATTCTTGTCGCATGATTTTCTATCGGCGCTTGAGGCGTCGAAATCAGTCGGCTCGCGTACCGGATGGGACGCTCGGCACGTGCTGGTGAAGGCGGCCGACGGCACGCTTGTCGCCGCGGCGCCATGCTATCTCAAGAGCCACTCGCGCGGCGAATACGTATTCGATTACGGCTGGGCCGAAGCCTATGCGCGGGCCGGCGGAAGCTATTATCCCAAGCTCCAGGTCGCCATTCCCTTCACGCCGGCGACGGGGCGCCGGCTGCTGGTGCGGCGGGGTTCGCATGCGCAGCAGGCCCGCCGGGCCCTAACAGCCGGCCTCATGGAGCTGTGCCGGATCGACAGGACGTCCGGCGTTCACGTGACCTTTGCGACGGAGCCGGAATTCCGCTTCCTCGGCGAAATCGGATTCCTGCAACGCACCGACCAGCAGTTCCACTGGGAAAATCCGGGCTATGCGGGCTTCGACGAATTCCTCGCGGCGCTCGCCGCACGCAAGCGAAAGACCATCCGGCGCGAGCGCCACGAGGCCTTGGCGAACGGCATCAGCGTGCACTGGCTCACCGGCAACGACCTCAGCGAAGATGTATGGGATCACTTCTTCACGTTCTACATGGAGACCGGCTCGCGTAAATGGGGTCGGCCATATCTCACCCGGCCGTTTTTTTCGCTCATCGGCCAAACGATGCGCGAGCGCATCCTGCTGGTGATGGCCAAGCGTTCCGGCCGCTGGATCGCCGGCGCCATCAATTTCATCGGCTCGCACTCATTGTTCGGCCGCCATTGGGGGGCCATTGAGCATCATCCGTTCCTGCATTTCGAGCTGTGCTACTACCAGGCGATCGATTACGCGATCGCGCACAAGCTGCCGCGCGTCGAAGCCGGAGCCCAGGGTGAACACAAGATCGCCCGCGGCTACATGCCGACGACGACCTATTCGGCTCATTACATCGCCGATCCGGCGCTGCGGCGGGCGGTCGCCGACTATCTGGTGCGCGAGCGTGCCTATGTCGCGGCGGTCGGCGCCGAACTGGCCGCTGCCGGACCCTTTCGCAAGGATTTCGCCCGCGAACCGGATTGATTAGGATCGGGACGCCCGAGCGCAATCGTTTCGGTTGCTTCTCCGGATCATGCTCTCAAAAGGGGACCACGCGATGCCGAGCTACGATCCGAACAACGCCTTTGCCAAGATCCTGCGCGGCGATCTGCCGGCGCACAAGGTCTATGAGGATGACAAGACCTTCGCTTTTCTCGACATCATGCCGCGGGCGCCGGGACACACGCTGGTGATTCCGAAGGCCGCCGTGCGCACGATTCTCGACATCGACGCGGACGATCTCGCGCACCTCGTCAAGGTGACGCAGACGGTGGCGCGGGCTGCGATGAAGGTGTTCGGCGCCGACGGCCTCACCATTCAACAGTTCAATGAACCCGCCGGCGGCCAGGTGGTGTTCCACCTGCATATTCACATCATCCCACGCAAGAACGGCGTGCCCTTGAAGCCGCCGGCGAGCTTCAAGGAGGAGCCGGCGATACTATCGGACCGGGCGCTGAAACTCGCGACCGCGCTCAAGGCGAGGTAACGCCTTTTTCAACGCGTGCAACTACGACGGGCGCTCAGCCGACGCGACCGCGCGAGACCCGTTCTATCTCGGCTCGCACCAGGCGCTCGACCATGCTGGGAAGGTTGTCGTCGAGCCAGGTCTTCAGCATCGGCCGCAGCATCTCGCGCACCAAGTCCTCGAGCGTGCGGGCGTTCTGCACCAGCACGGTCTGCGCCAGCGTATTGAAGGCGGAATCGACCGCAGCGCTGGTCTCGCTGGAGATGAGCTGGGCACGCTCGTCGGCGTCGTGCTCGGCGGCCTCCCGGTCGAATTGCTGGCGCAGCCCGTCGATGGCCTTTTGCATGTCTGCCTTTTCGGCCGCTTCGGCAAAGCCGACGTCGGAATGACCCTCGATCTTGCGAAATTGCGGCGCCGGCCCGGGCACCGCGCTCGGCGCAGGAGCGGCTGCGGGCTCTTTCGGTATCGACGCCGTCATCGATTCGGTGAGATCGAGAATGTCGGAGGACTGACCCTCGACGGCGCCGCGCAACGCGGGCGGCTCGGGCAGCGCGGGCGGGGCGGCTGGAGGCGGCGGGGACGACGACCGCGGCGGCGGCGCGACCGGTCGCGAGACCGGCTTCACCGGTTCCGCTGCGCGTTGCCCCGTTTTGCTGGCGTCGTCGTCGGCGATGATGCGGCGAATGGAGGCGAGAATCTCCTCCATCGACGGTTCCTGTGATGATTTCGCCGCTTGCGTCATGCGCGCATCCCCACCCCTATCAGTCCCATGCCCCCTGATGCGTTCGCCGCCGCCGATGCCGTGGCCAAGCCCGCCGGCGGCGAATCACCCAACCGCGATCATGCGATGGTGCCGGTGAGTATGTCATCAGAAAAGTCGAACGCAAGCAGCGATAAGGGTTCGCGATGCGATGAGACCGGTTCCGCTGGGCCGGCCGCTCCCGCTCTATCGGCCATCGGGATTGCGGACGCCGATCCAAGCGTCGCGAACTTGCTGATAGTGCACCTGCGGATCGTAAATGACGACATTGAGGCCGAGCCTCTGCATCGACAGCCCGCCGACGGCGGCGAGCACCGTGTAGGAGGCCACAACGCGATCGTGCTGCGCCGTGACCAGCGCGACTCGCGCGTTGACGAGTTCCTGCTGGGCATTGAGCACGTCGAGCGTGGTGCGCTGCCCGACCCGCGCCTCCTCGCGCACGCCGTTGAGCGCGATCTCGGCGGCGTTGACCTGCGCGGTCGTCGCCTCGATCTGCGCCTTGGCGGCATCGAGTTGACCCCAGCTCTGCACCACGGTCGCTCGCGCCTGATCGCGGTTGACGTCGAGGTTGAGCCGCTGCTGCCCCAGCGTTTCCTTGGTCTGGCGGATCGTGGAATACTCGGAGCCGCCCTGATAGATCGGCACCGTCAACTGGCCGAGAACGGAAACTTGCGTCTGCTTGATGACCTCGAAGGCCGGGTCCGTTCCCTGCGACGCACTCGCCGCCAGCGCAAGCGTCGGATAGAGCGCGCCTTCGCTGATCTTGACCGCAAGCTCGGCGCTGTCGACCCCGTACATCGCCGCCAGCACCGAGGGGCTCTGTTGCTGGCCTTCGGTGATCGCGAGTGGAAGCGTCCTCGGCGAGAGTCGATCGACCGGGGTGCCGGGAGCAAGCCGGCCCGGATCGACCCCGATCACGCGCCGATAATTGGCCTGCGAGGTGACATAGTTCGATTGCGCCCCGAGCAGCGAGGATCGTCCGGCGGCGAGCCGTGATTCGGCCTGGGCGACGTCGGTGCGCGTGACCTCGCCGACATTGAATCGGTCGCGGGTCTGCTTCAGCTGCTCGGTGAGCACCTCGACGTTGCGCCGGTTGAGATCGAGGATCGCCTGGTCGCGCAGCAAGTTCATGTAGGCGGTCGCGGCATCGAGCAGCACCTGCTGCTCGGTGACGCGCAAGGTCTCGCGCGCGCCCATGACCTGGCTTTCCGCCTGGCGGGTGCGGTTGGCGGTCTGGAAGCCGTTAAAGAGCGTCTGCGTCGCGGTGGCGCCGACGCTGCGGGAGTAGAATGCCTCGGCATATTGGATGGTGCTGAGCGGCCCCCCGGTGGAGAGAGGAAACCGCGAGGTCGCATTGGTGGCATTGTAGCCGCCATTGGCGGTGACGCTCAGCTTCGGTCGATACCCGGAAAGGGCCTGCGGCACATTCTCGTCGATCGACCGCAGAGCTGCGCGCTGCGCGTTGAGCGAGGGATTGTTCTGGTAGGCCTGGACCAAGGCCCATTCCAGCGTGTCGGCCGCGGCCTGCGAACCGGCCATGACGGTAGCGCCGGCGAGAAAGAAGCATGCGCCGGCCCAAATCTTCCCCCGCAGCCCTCGCGTACTCATCGGACGCGCACTGCTCCCCGCCTGCCCTGCCGCGCTCCGCTCCGCAGGATCGTTGCTGCGGACAGCGCGACGCAAATCGCCGCCGCGGCAACCCGCGTCGGCCAATGAAGATCATGCGACATTATTCGGCTGGAGAACCGGGTGAAACCCCCGCGAACGGCCTTAGGCACAGAATTCCGGCGTATGGCGCATATAAGCCACAGGTCGCCGCCCGACCGGCCGGTCCCAGAGGCTTCTTCCGCCCGGATTCGCTAGAAAACGAAGGCCGGCGGCGCCGCGAAGCCGGGCAACAACCGGGCAACCCCATCGAACACCGGGCGGCCGACCGGTCGGCCTTCGATGACGCGATAGATCATGCCCTGCCCGCTCGGCGGGCGGCCGTAAATGCAGGCGATTCGGCCGTCCGGCTTCAATTGGCGCCCGAGCGAATCAGGCTCGATTTCGATGGCGCCGTCGATAAGAACAACGTCATAGGGAGCCTTGGCCGGCCAGCCGGCGCTCATAGGCCCGATGACGACCTCCGCCTTGGCGGCACCGACGGCGGCGAGCGCCTCCTTTGCCTGACGCGCCAAATCCGCGTCCTCTTCCAGAGCGACGACCGAGCCGGCAAGGCGCGCCAGGAGCGCCGCCGAGTAGCCGGTGCCGCAGCCGACGATGAGGACATGGTCTGTGCTGCGCACGCGCGCCGCCTGGATGAGCTTGGCCAGCACCATCGGCTTGAGCAGCGCGCGGCCGCCGCCGATCGGAATATCGTTGTCGAGATAGGCGAGCTCGGCGCGCGCCGGCGGCACGAAACGCTCGCGCGGCACCGCCAACATCGCATCGAGCAAGGCGGGATCGGTGACGTCGGTGGTGCGGACCTGCCCGTCCACCATCAGCCGACGTGCGGCAGCATTATCGACCATGCTTTGAGTTGCCATATTCATGATTGGAGCCGTTTTGGAATGCTGCCTTGTGCGGCACGGCCCGGCAAAATGCAAGTCCGCATGCGAGTCCAGCAAGGGAGAGCCATATTCGCCGTCGCGGCCGTCGGGAAGCCATCGGCAAACGCGACGTCAGTCGCGCTAAACCACGCCCTCTGGTGACGTGGCCGTACCGTTGTCGGACCCGCGGGCTTGCATTATAGAGCGGGACGCGAGGCATCGGCGGTCGGCTGACCTCCATGCCTTTGAGACGGCCACGTGGCGGAGTGGTTACGCAGCGGTCTGCAAAACCGTTTACCCCGGTTCAATTCCGGGCGTGGCCTCCACATTAGTGAAAAGCTCCAGTCTGCTCGGTCGTGCTCGGCGCCCTCGCCGGCGCGCGCGTCGGCTCTTTGCAAACAATCCGCAATTGGTGCCGACGCTATGAGATCGCCGAGCGCGTTGGCCGCGAGTGGTGGGTTGATCCCGACTTGCTAGCTGCGTTGCTCTCGGATCGGTGAATCATTGCATATCTTGAATCATACGATTCGTCGCATCGATACAAATCGACAGAAGATCTTGAGCTTCATCGATGTCGAACTGCTTCTCAGGATGCGCGGTTGGATTTCGAAATCCATGTCTAATGTGATCCAGCTGATTTGCGATGACCGGGGGAAACTTCCTTGGCATTGACTTCATCGATTGAACCATCGCGCCCCACATCAGATCGGATCGTTTTCTCTTCACCCTTTCGCAATAATATTTTTTCAGCACCGCCTCTGTAGCTCTGAGCATGTGAAATGCTGCCGCTGTCGGTCGTTCAAAAGCAAGGCATTTTCCGGATTCGGCAAAATCCTGTCGGGCTATTTCGGGTAAAAGATCGAGCACTCCATTTGCAAAAAGACCGCTGATATCGTCGACCAAGCGTTCAATAGGAAAGCGCCGCTCCGAAATGATATAGGCTAATGTACCTCGGGCTTCGGCCAACAGTGTTGGCCGCAACTCGCGCATAATTTTTGCCAACTCGGTAGCTTGCTCTTTGGTTAGTTTCTCGTTCTCAGCTTTTTCAAGCTTAGCTTGCAAATCCACGAGTGCGAATGCGGCCCGGCGAGTAACGGCGAAACCTAAATTATCGATATCACGTAAAAAGGAAATTATATTAGCTAATACACTGCCACGCGCCTTGATTGGGCGGCCCACCTTGGCCTCCTGAAGATACCGCTGACTCATTCCGATAAAGAGTAGGGAACTTAACGATTTTTCCAGCATTGCCTACACCACGTAAGTTATTACGTCACGAAAGCTTCATCCCTCGCAGCAGCTCGCGCGCGACGATCAATTGCTGCACCTCGCTTGCGCCCTCGTAGATGCGCAGCGCCCTGATCTCGCGATAGAGTTTTTCCACCGGCTGTTCGCTGACCACGCCCAGCCCGCCCCAGATCTGCACGGCCGCGTCGATCACGCGTTGCGCCTCTTCGGTCGCGGTCAGCTTCGCCATCGCCGCCTCGCGCGTCACGCTCTTGCCCTGGTCGCGAAGCCAGGCGGCGCGGTAGGTGAGCAGCGCCGCGGCATCGACCGCCGTCGCCATCTGCGCAAGCTTCGCCTGCGTAAGCTGGAAATCGGCGAGCTTCTGCCCGAACATGTCGCGCGTGGTTGCGCGCTTGAGCGCCTCATCGAGCGCGCGGCGGGCGAAGCCGACGGCGGCCGCGGCGACGGAGGTGCGGAAAATGTCCAAGGTCTGCATCGCCACCTTGAAGCCGCCGCCCGAAGGGCCGAGGAGCCGCGCCGCCGGAATGCGGCAATTGCTAAACGAGAGGAGCGCCAGCGGATGCGGCGCGATCAACGGGATGCGCGCGGCGATCGAAAATCCCGGCGTCGCGGCATTGACGATGAACGCCGAAATGCCGCGGCTTCCTTCCGCCTCGCCGGTGCGTGCAAAGACCACGTAGAAATCGGCGATGCCGCCGTTGGAAATCCACGTCTTCACGCCGTTGAGGAGATAGCCGTCGCCGTCGCGGCGCGCGACGCAGCTTAACGCCGCCACGTCCGATCCGGCATCCGGCTCCGACAGCGCAAAGGCGGCGATCGCCGCGCCGGAAGCGACCCGCGGCAGATAGGCGCGTTTTTGTTCTTCCGTGCCGTGGAGCGTGATCGCTCCCGATCCCAGGCCCTGCATGGCGAAGGCGAAGTCGGCGAGGCCCGAATGCCGGGCCAGCGTTTCTCGCAGCAGGCAGACCGCGCGCGTGTCGATTGCGTCATAGGCCGCGCCGTAGTCCGTGCCGCCGACCGCGTAGCGCACCCAGCCCGCAGCGCCGAGCTGGTCGACCAGCGTGCGGCAGGCGGCGTCGACGTCGCTGTCGTGATGATCGGTGATGTTTTCGGCCGCCCAGGCGTCGAGCTCGCGCGCAAGGCGGCGGTGTCGATCCTCGAAAAACGGCCAGTCGAGATAGGTCTTGTCGCTCATGTCGATCGCAAGGGCCGGAGTGCTGAAGCTTCCACGCAACTGCCTGTTTGCTCCACGCGTCCGGTTACGCGCGTCGTCCAGGCTTCCGGCGTTGCCGCGCGCGCCGCGCGGGCCGGACTCCTCTCGCCCTTCATGTTCGCTTCTCCCCCTTCTTGTTCGACGGTGCCAGCGCGGTCAGCTGCAGTCCGGATTTGAGCTTGGCGAGCAGCCGATAGGCCTGCTCCTTCTCCACGGCGTTCAGTCGGGCGAAGAGTTCGATGACCCATTGTTCGTTGACCGCCGCCATCTTGGCGAACACGCAGCGGCCGGCCGGCGTCAGCCTCACGGTCTGGGCGCGGCGGTCGCCGGGATCGGGCACGCGCACGACCAGGCCTTCCTTCTCCAACTGGTCGGTGATTCCGGTCACATTGCCGCCGGTCACCATCAGGCGCTGCGACAGCTCGCTCATCTTCAGCCCGCCGGGGCTGCGCTCGAGCTGCGCCATCAGATCGAAGCGCGGCAGCGTGGTATTGAACTTGCTGCGCAGTCGCCGGCGAATCTCGCCCTCGATCCTGTTGGTGCAGGCAAGGAGCCGCAACCACAGCCGCAGCGCCTGGTGATGCTGATCGCTTGCTCGCGTCTCGAGGTCATTCGGCGCCGACGCGGCTTCGCTCGTGCCCGGCGCGCTGCGCGTCATCACATCACCTCTCCCCCGGAGATGGAGATCGCCTGGCCGGTGATCGATTCGCTCCCCGGCAGGCACAGCCAGAGCACGGCGTTCGCCACTTCCTGCGGCTGCACCAGCCGGCCCTGCGGATTGCGGCGAACGAGTTCGGCCTTCGCCTCCTCGGCGCTGCGGCCGGTCTTGGCGATGATGTTGGCGACCGCGGCGCTGACCATGTCGGTCTCGGTGTAGCCCGGACAGACCGCATTGACGGTGATGTTCTTGCGCGCGAATTCGAGCGCGAGCGCCCGGGTCAGGCCGATGACGCCGTGCTTGGCCGCGCAATAGGCGGCGACGTAAGGCGCGCCCGCGAGCCCGGCGATGCTGGCGATGTTGACGATGCGGCCGTATCCGGCCTGCAGCATGCCGGGCAGCACCGCCTGCGCGCAGAGAAAAGTGCCGGTCAAATTCACGTCCAGCAGCCGCCGCCACAGCGCCATGTCGGTCTTCTGGAACGGCGCGCTCGCGGCCTGGCCGGCATTGTTGATCAGGATCGCCGCCGGCCCGAAGCCCTCTTCGGCGCGAGCAAACGCGCGCTTGACCGATTCGGGCGCGGCCACGTCAGCCTCGATCGCCTGAACCTCGGCGTCGCCGCGCAGCTTTTCGGCCTGCGCCTGCAGCGGATCGCGGCTGCGGCCCATCAGCGTCACGCGGGCCTCGGCGCGCGCGAGCGCCTCGGCGACGGCAGCGCCGATGCCGCGGCCGCCGCCGGTGACGATGGCGTGTTGATCGCGAAGACCGGCCATCGGGCCCCTGCCCCTCCTTCGCCGCCGCGCAAATTCGCAACGGGGCCTACTTTCCGCTAAATAGTTTAAGTGTCAAGCATATCGGCGCTCTCTTTGCCGCGCCGCGCATGGTCTAGAGCGCTTCGTTCGCGCGCGACCGGCGAATTCGCGCGAAGCGCTTTCAAAGCCGCGCCGGCTTTGTTATATGCAGCCGCGCTTAAAGCCTTCCGCTGCCCTTGTTCCCCGGTAGCTCAGCGGTAGAGCAACCGGCTGTTAACCGGTTGGTCGCTGGTTCGAATCCGGCCCGGGGAGCCACCTGCCAATATCTGCTTTTGATTTTCTTTGCCTTTCGTCCGATTGTCCAACCACGGCTCGGGTTCGATCGTTTCTTGCTCTCGCTTTATGAATTCTAGGCGCTTAAGCCCCCGTCGACCATCAGCAGGCTGCCGGTCGTAAAACTCGAGGCGTCGGAAGCAAGATAGAGCACCGAGCGTGCCACTTCCTCGGCGCGAACATGGCGCCGGAGCGGAATAACATCGTTGAAGAATTGAGTCGCGTCGCGGCCGAGTATGGCACTCAGGTTCTTTTCGACCTGCAGCTGGAATTCGTTCTCCACTGGACCGGGATGCAGCGTGTTGACGCGAATGTTGCGGCCGGCAAGCTCCTTTGCCAGCACGCGCATCAGCCCTACCTGGGCATGCTTAGCGGTGATGTAGCCATATACGCCGGGGTCCCCTTTGACCCCGACGATGCTCGATGTGATGATAATCGAGCCGCCGTCGTTCATATGCGGCACCGCGTGCTTGGCGCAAAGAAACGCGCCCTTGACGTGAACGGCGAGGACCGCGTCGAAAACGTCCTCCGGATAGTCGGCGATCAGCGCCACCGCGCCGAAATTGCCGGCATTGCTGAACAACACGTCGATCTTGCCGAACCGATTGACCGTGCTGGCAACGGCCGCCTTGACCTCGTCCGATTTGGTAACGTCGGCTGTGGCCCAGGCCACGTCACCGCCGCCGACAGACGCCGCCGCCTTCTTTAAGGCGGCGTCGTTCAAATCCACTAGCATCACTTTTGCGCCTTCCGCGTTGAGAAGCTTTCCAGACGCTATGCCGATGCTGCCGGCGCCGCCGGTGATGAGGCAAACCTTGCCTTGCATTTCTTTTGCCATGGAATGCTCCTGATGAGCGAAAGACACGTGGTTACACGATCAACAAATCCATAAACCGCTCATCCGACCCGAGGGTGGCCGACGGACCAGCGGCGACGACTTCGCCGCGCTGCATGACCATGACCTTGTCGCAGATGCGCATGGCGAGCTTCGGGTTCTGGTCGACCAGGATTAGAGCAAGCCTGCTCCGTTGCCTCACTTCGATCAGCGCCTGGGCGAGATCCTCGACGATCGACGGCTGCAGCCCCTGCGACAGTTCGTCGACGATGAGAAGCCGCGGCGAAGTGGCGAGAGCGCGCGCAATGGCGAGCTGTTGCTGCTGGCCACCCGATAGGGTACCGGCTGGCTGCAGCGCTGGGCGCTTGAGGTCGGGAAACAGCGCGTAA
>Ga0187784_10000019_pt1 | contig 104310 bp, 104 predicted proteins | sample 1015_SJ02_MP15_2_FD_132964 | JGI IMG/M metagenome (GOLD analysis project Ga0187784, IMG submission 132964) | Tropical peat soil microbial communities from peatlands in Department of Meta, Colombia - 1015_SJ02_MP15_20_MG | ecosystem: Environmental > Terrestrial > Soil > Wetlands > Peat...
GAAACAGCGTCGCTTGCCCGCGATCGATCCCCTCAACGAAGCGCCTCATCCGATCCCTCCGCAGCAGCAGAATCACACCGCAGAGTGAATCACATACAGCGCGTTTTTACACAGCCAGGGTCATCATCATCGGCTTCGTTGCCGGCATTATTGCCCGCTTTCTGGCGCCGGGCTCGAACAATCCGGCGGGCTTCATCCTCACCACGCTCCTTGGCATCGCCGGCGCCTTCATCGCCACTTTGATCGGCCAAACCATCGGCTGGTACGGGCCGAATCAAGGAGCGGGCCTCCTCGGCGCTGTGGTCGGCGCCGTCCTCGTCCTCTTCGTCTGGCACCGACTGGTTACGAATCGCGCCATTCCCGATCCCGGCCGGCGCTGGCTATAGGACGGCCCGAAGCCGTCTGCGGCTTAATGGCCTGCCGATCGGCTGCTCACGCCTGCATGGCGGGGCCCGCGCCGTTCGACCACCACCGCGCGCGCGGCACCGACGCGGCCGGCAATGGTCACCCGGCTTACATCCTTGCGCTGCCCCATGCGCAGGACCGCTCCTCTTGCCTCGTCGAGGGAGACCTCCATCAATGATGCCACGATCTCCATCTGCTCTTTGAGATCATCGGTGAGCCCTTGCGCAGCCAAGACCGCCTCCTCGATGGTCGGCGGGTCGCGCCTCACGCGCCGCCGCCCATCCTTGGTCTGCCAAACTTCGTTCATGTCCGCACCTTCATTCATCGCTATCTACTGGATATAATTATCGGCCTTTTATTGCGCTGCAGCAAGGAAAATTGTGCAGTGCATCACGAAAACATTCACACAAAGTTTAATGGGAATTTCCCGACGGAGCCGTTCGCATGGCGATGGAAGATTTCCAATCGTCGCATTAGAGCAGTGCTTCCGACACTGCTCGGTCGTGCTTGGGTCCGGTGCGCTTGCCTCCAGATCAGCGCCGTATTATCGGGAACTCCCCCCGGTAGGCTGTCAATGAGGGAGCTGAAAAATGAAACGATTGGCTTTTGCGGTCTGCGTGCTGGCACTGGGTTTCTCCGCTGCAACTCCGGCACGCGCGGATTTTGCCGTAGTCAAATTTGAATGGGGCTATTGCCGGATTTGGTGGAACAGTGCCGCCAATCCGGTCGGGACCGGATGGACCAAAGTCGCCGTCGGGTTGCCCGACCTTGGGGCGGCCTGGGCCGCACTCAACAAGGCGGTCGCGACGAAGGCCTGCAGGTAATCAATCGTTTTAGCCGCTAGATGCGTCCGCCCGCCGGCAACTGGCGGGCGGACGGGTACTGCGCGGCTAGCGATGGACCCGTCCCTTCGCTGCAACACCTGACGGCTGAATCCATCTCCTGCGCAATGACTAGGTGCGTGCGTCCCGCTATCGTCGCTGCATGATCGGGCCGCACCGCATCGAGGGCTACGCCATCGTCTCGGCAGACGGCATGATCGCCGACAGCAAAGGCGCGATGCCGGATGCGATCCGCAACGAGGCCGACCAGCGTTTCCTGCAGGCCGCCCTCGACCGCGCCGCCGCCGTCGTGCACGGACGCCACTCCCACGAAGGCGGGTCGCGCGCGGCGCGGCGCAACCGCTTGATCCTGACCCGGCAGATCGATTCGCTTGCGCCTGATCCGTCACATCCGCATTCGCTGTTATGGAACCCAGCCGGCGCGACCTTCGCAGCGGCCATTGATGCGCTGGGGGTCGGCGCGGGCGTGCTCGCCATCATCGGCGGCACCGAGGTATTTGATTTATTTCTGCCGCTCTACGATGCTTTTCACCTCAGCTGCGCGGCGCACGCCCGGATTCCCGGCGGGCAGCCGCTGTTCGCAGAAGTCGGGCCGCATTCGACGCCGCAGGATGTGCTTGCGCGCCATGGCCTCAGGCCCGGTCCACCGCGCGCGCTCGACGCCGCCGCGGCCATCACGCTGACCACGTGGGAACGCTAGCGCGGCGCGCCGCTTCCCGCTTTAACGGCTCGTTCACGACTTGCAACGACTTGCGCGATCCTGCCATGCGCGGCCGCAAAGCGCCACCGCAAGGCTTTGTTCACCGTTCCGACGGCATTCTCATCGCCGTTTCAATGGCCTGGCGTCGCCCCGGATGACTCGAACGCTGCCTCTCATCGACGAGCTCGAAGCCGCACTCAACTCCGGCACCAACGCGCGCCGTATCGAGATGCTCACGCGGATCACTGATCTCTTCGTCGGCGGCGCGCCGCGCTTTTCCGACGAGCATATCGGCGTATTCGACGACGTCATGGTGCGCCTGGTGATGACGATCGAAGCCAAGGCGCGCGCCAAGCTAGCGAACCGCCTAGCGCCGATCGCGAATGCGCCCGCGAACGTGATCCATATGCTCGCCTTCGACGACGACATCGAAGTCGCGCGTCCTGTGCTCAGTCAATCGGAACGGCTCGACGAGCGCGCCCTCCTCGCCAACGCCGGCAGCAAGAGCCAGCAGCACCTGTTCGCAATCTCGCAGCGCAAATCGCTGAGCGAGGCGGTCACCGACGTACTGGTCGAGCGCGGCGATCGCGAGGTCGTTCATGCGGTGGTCAAGAACGCCGGGGCGCGTTTTTCCGACGCCGGTTTTCGCATGCTGGTCAAACGCTCCATCGGCGATGACGACTTGGCGACCGAGGTCGGCATGAGGGGCGACATCCCGCGTCCGCATTTTCTCGTGCTGCTGGAGAAGGCCTCGAGCGCAGTGCGCGCCCGCTTGGCTGCGGAAAATCCGCAGGCCAGCACCGCCATCGAGGGCGTCGTGTCCGAGGTGGTCGGCGGCATCCGCAACGAAGCGCGCAATGCCTCGCCGGATTTTGCCGCCGCGCAGGCGGCGGTGGAGCGGCAGAACCGCATCCGCCGTATCGGCGAGGCCGAAATCTATCAATATGCGCGCGACCGCAAGTTCGAGGAAACGGCCATCGCACTGTCGCTCCTATGCGATACGCCGATCGACGTCGTCGAGCGTGCACTGCTTGATCCCGGCGCCGAGATCGTGCTGATCCTCGCCAAGGTGGCCGGCCTGTCCTCGACGACCACCAAGGCCATCCTGCTGTTGCGCGCGGCCGACCGCGGCATGTCGGCGAAAGACCTCGACCAGGCGCTGTCGAGCTTCAACCGGTTGCAACCCGATACCGCCCGGCGCGTGCTCGGCTTCTTCCGCACGCGCGTGAAAAAGCCGGCGCAGCCGATGGTCCCGCCGGCCGTTGCCATCAACGGCTAGTGCACCGGCCTTCGCGTCCGCCTCACGCCGGCCGGTCTCAATAGGCGCAGTAGCCCGGCTGGACCTGCAGCCAGGAGCCGTTCGGATAGCGGTAATAGCAGCCGCCCCGCCACCAGTAATAGCCGCTCGCTCGCCGCTGCGCTTCCGCGGCGATGACGGCGCCCGTCGTCGCGCCGATCACCGCTCCGGCAACGGCGCCGCCCGGACCGCGGCCCAGCGCGCCGCCAATGATGCCGCCGAGCGCCCCGCCGACGATCGCGCCGCCGAGCGGATCCTGCGCCGCCGCCTGCTGCGCCGGCATCATTGCCGCGAGCGCGAGAAACATCCCCGCCGCCAACGTCCGTATCATGTCCGTTCTCTCCCCTGACCGTGACCGAAAATCCCGGCGCAATCATACAACATCCGCAGGCGAAAGTGTGACCCTGGTGGGCGGGGCCCCAATATTCCACCCTGCACAAAAATGCTTTAGAACACGCACATCTCTAAACGACACAACGCTTGGGAGGATAGTGTCATGAAGCTGTATATGCACCCGGTATCGATGACCAGCCGTCCGGTACGGCTGTTCATCGCCGAGAGCAAGATTCCGGTCGAGGAAGTGACGGTCGACCTGTTTACCGGCGAGCACATGAAGCCGCCCTACGCGGTCATGAATCCCAGCAGTCTCGTGCCGATGATCGAGGACGACGGCTTCCTGCTGACCGAGAGCTCCGCGATCCTCAAATACCTCGCCGACAAGATCGGCTCGCCCGCCTATCCGAAGGATTTGAAGGCGCGCGCCAAGGTCAACGAGGTCATGGACTGGATCAACACCAACTTCTATCGCGATTGGGCCTACAATCTCTGCTACCCGCAGGTGTTCCCCAACAACAAGCGGCGCAGCGACGAGGCGCAGGCGGCCACGATCGAACTCGGGCAGAAAAACTCACGGCGCTGGCTGAAGGTCCTCAACGACCACTTTATCGGCCCGACCAATCAATATCTCTGCGGCAATCAGATCACTATCGCCGACTATTTCGGCGCTGCGTTGGTGACGCTGGGCGAGAGTATACACATCGATTTTTCCGCTTATCCCAACATCCGGCGCTGGCTCAACAATATGAAAAAGCTGCCGAGCTGGAGCAAGGTGAACGAGGTGTTCTATGGCTTCGTCGACTCGTTGAAGCAGCAGCAGTTCCAGGCGATCTGAGGATGACGACAGGGGACGGACGACGGATGACAGAATGACGGCCAAGTGCAGCCTTCTGCCTGCTCCGTCGTCCATTGTCCCGTAGGGCGGCGAGCCAATGAGAACGAGTCGCGACCATATCCTGACGAGTCACGCCGGAAGCCTCCCGCGTCCGGACGATCTGATCGAGGCCAATCGCGCGCGCGAGGCCGGCGAAACTTCCGACGAGCGAGCTTACCAGGAGCAGCTGCGGTCGGCCGTGGAGGCGGTCGTCCGCCGCCAGCGGCAGGTCGGCATCGACCTGCCCGGCGACGGCGAGTTCGGCAAGTCGATGGGCCACAAGGTGAACTACCGGGCGTGGTGGAGCTACTCGTTCCATCGTCTCGGCGGGCTCGATCTCGGCGCGCCCGGCGTCTACTACGAAGCGACGCCGAAGCGCTCTCGTCCCGGCGAGGTCGTGCTCACAAGCTTCGCCGATCGCCGCGATCGAAACAAATTCCTGGCGGTCTATACCGATCCGGACAGCGGCGCGTCCACCGGGCCGCGCGCGGCCAGCTGGCCGGTTTGCGTCGGCAAGGTCTTTTACAAGGGACAGGACGCGATCCAGGCCGACATCGCCCATTTCAAGGCCGCGCTCAAGGCCTGCGGCGTCGAAGAGGGCTTCATGACCTCGGTCGCTCCGGGCAGTGCCGCGCGCCTGGCCAACGAATACTACAAGACCGACGAGGAGTTCATCTTCGCCTGCGCCGAAGCCATGCGCGAAGAATACAAGGCGATCATCGATGCCGGATTGATCCTTCAGATCGATGACCCGTCGATCGCCGAGAACTGGGATATGATCAATCCCGAGCCTTCGGTGGAGGATTACAAGAAATTCTCCATGATCCGGATCGAGGCGATCAACCACGCCATCAAGGGTCTGCCGCAAGACCGGGTTCGCTTCCATCTGTGCTGGGGCAGTTGGCACGGCCCACACACCACCGACATCCCGATGCGTGACATCGTCGATGTCATGCTGGCGATCAAATGCCAGGCCTACTCGTTCGAAGCCGGCAACGTGCGCCACGAGCACGAATGGACCGTGTGGCAGGACGTGAAACTTCCCGACGGCAAGATCATTTTGCCCGGCGTCGTCAGTCACGCCACCAATGTGGTCGAGCACCCCGAGCTCGTCGCCCAACGCATTCTTCGCTTCACCGAGAGCGTCGGCCGGGAACGTGTCATTGCTTCGAGCGATTGCGGCCTCGGCGGCCGTGTCCACCCTCTGATCGCCTGGGCGAAACTCGAAGCTCTCGCTCAGGGCGCGGCCCTCGCGAGCCGCGCGCTTTGGCGCTGAGCCAAGGACCTGAAACGCCCGGCAAGATTTAAGCTCGCGCCCGCGAGAGCCGAGTCTTGTGCCGAGCCTGAGGTGTCATGCCATCGGCGCCGGCTGCGACGCGGCGTGTCGTTGCGCCTTCATCCACGCCTCGACCTCGCGCTCGGCTTCGGCCTGGGCGAAGCCGTAACGCGCCCGCAGGCGGCGGATCAGCTCCTCGCGGCGGCCACCGATGCGCGTGAGATCCTCGTCGGTGAGCTTCACCCAATTCTCCCGCACCCTGCCCTTGAAATGCACTCAATCGCTCTGAATCTGATCCCAGTTCATCGGCCGTCTCCGTGCTGAGCGGCGACGCCGCGCGCCGCACCGTTCGCGAAGGCGCGGATCACACCCTCGCGATGCGGCCTCAATTCGACGACATCGGGGTCATTCAACGAACAATTCTGACCGGGATCGGGCAAGCCGTCTTTGCGAAGAGCGGGTCGGACAATCGACACGACTCCTGATTTGCTTCGGCCGCTTGGCGCTCAACGCTTGGTGCGTCGCAAAGAAAAACCGGACCAGCTTGACGGCAGGCGCGTGCTCGCGGAAGAGAGATCATGGCCTCGTCCATTCCGACTTCCGATATTACCCGCCTCGCTCTCGACATTCGCGCCGGCGATCGCACCGTGCTGTCGCGCGCGATCACGCTTATCGAGAGCAAGCGCGCCGATCACCGCCGCACCGCCGCCGCGCTCACTCAGGCGCTGCTTCCGGCAACCGGCAAGGCGGTACGCGTCGGCATCACCGGCGCGCCCGGCGTCGGCAAGTCCATGACCATCGATGCGCTCGGCAGCATGCTCACGGGGAAAGGCAGCAAGGTCGCGGTGCTTGCGGTCGATCCATCCTCGCGCCGCACCGGCGGATCGATTCTCGCCGACAAGACCCGCATGGCGCATCTCGCCAACGACGCCAATGCCTTCGTTCGCCCCTCCCCTGCCTCGGGCACGCTCGGCGGCGTCGCGGCGAAGACGCGCGAGACCATGCTGTTGTGCGAGGCCGCCGGTTACGACGTGGTTCTGGTCGAGACCGTGGGCGTCGGCCAGTCGGAGATCGCGGTCGCCGACATGACCGACTTTTTCCTCGTGCTCATGCTGCCCGGCGCCGGCGATGAGCTCCAGGGCTTGAAGAAGGGCGTCGTCGAACTCGCCGACATGATCGCGGTCAACAAGGCCGACGGCGACAATGTCGCCCGCGCCAAGGCGGCGGCCGCCGAATATCGCGCCGCGCTGCATATCCTTGCGCCGCGCTCGCCGAACTGGTCGCCGCCGGTCATCAGCTATTCGGCGCTGACCGGCGAGGGTATCGCGGCGCTGTGGGCCCACGTCCTCGATCATCGCGCTCGGCTCACCGCGGCGGGGGAGCTCAAGTCGCGCCGCGGCGAGCAGCAGGTAAAATGGATGTGGGAAATGCTCGAAGAACGTCTTTTCGCGCCGCTGCGCTCCGACCGTGCGCTCAAGACGGCGCTGCCGCGGATCGAAGCCGAGGTCGCCGCCGGCCGGCTCGCGCCCAATGCGGCCGTCGAGGAGATCGCCGAGCTGCTCGGGCGATAAGGCCATGCGCGTCCTTCTCATCGGCTTCAATCCGTTTCCCGGCGCGCCGCTCAACCCGAGTGCCGCCCTGGTCGAGGCAATGGCGCACAGGCGGCGGCCGGCTTTCGCCAACATCGAAAGGCTCTCGCATGTCTTTCGCACCGAATATGCACAAGTAGATAAACTCCTGCCGGGACTTTTCGCGCTGCACCCGGACATCGTGCTGATGTTCGGCCTCGCCGGGCGCCGGCGTCAGCTCTCAATCGAGACGCGCGCGCGCAATGCCGTATCGGTATTGCGTCCAGACGCCGGCGGACATCGCCCGCAGCGCGGCTTCATTCAGTCCGGTGGCGCCGTGGCGCTCCGCGGGGCGGCGCCGTTCACCCGCCTTGTCGGCGCGGTACGCGGTTGCGCCGTCCCGGCCGGGCTGTCGCGCGACGCGGGCCGGTATTTGTGCAACTACGCTTATTGGCGCGCATTGGAGCGCGCTCCTCATGGCCGGCCGCTGGTGCAGTTCGTTCACATTCCGCTCGTCAGCCTTCATCCGCGGCCGCGACGGCGCGGACGTCGTTCGCCGTCATTCTCTGCCCTGATGACTGCCGCCGAAAGGCTCCTCATCGCGCTCCTCACCGCAAGCCGCCGTTAACCATGCCGGCGAGATAGTCGTCTGTGCCGAACCGGAACGGCTCTCCGGCACAGGACTTGATGACTCTTGCCCGCCTTTACGAGGAATCCACGATGAATATCGATCGCCGCCGCCTGTTTGCCGCGCTCACCGGCGCCGCCGGCGCCGCAGCGGCCACCGCTGCGGCGCCTGCGCTCGCTCGGAAGGCGGGCGATACCGAGTCGGGGAGCGCATCGCAATTGATGCCCGACCGCAACGCCGCGCCGCGAATGGGAATCGACGCCGGCGCGTTCGGTGTTCGGCCGAATGCCGCCGAGGATCAATCACAGACCATCCAACGGGCGATCGAACAGGCGACCGCGGCTGGCGCGACGCTGTACGTGCCGGCCGGAGTCTACCGCGCCGGGTCGTTGCGGCTGCCGCCCTACGCCGTCATCACCGGCACGCCGGGAACGACGCGCATCGTGATGTCCGGAGGGCCGTCGATGCTTTCGGCTGCCGGCAGCGACCACATCGCCATCAGCGGCCTGATCCTTGACGGCGGCGGCATTCCGCTGCCCGAGCGACACGGGCTCGTGCATATCGCGCAGGGCCGCTCGCTGCGGATCACCGATTGCGAGATCGTCAATGCCGGCGGCAATGGCCTCATGCTCGAGGCGATCGAGGGCGAGGTGACGGGAAACGTGATCGGCGCCGCCGACGCCGCCATCTTCTCGCTCGATGCACGCGGCCTGCGCATCGCGGGCAACACGGTGCGCGGCGCCGGTAATGGCGGCATCTTGATTTGGCGCAGCGAGCCAGGCGATGACGGTACGCTCGTCGTCGACAACCGCATCGAAGGCATCATGAACAAGGCCGGTGGCTCGGGCGAGCATGGCAACGCGGTCAACGTGTTCCGCGCCGACAATGTCATCGTGCGTGGCAATCGCATCCGCAACGCCGCCTTCTCCGCGGTGCGCGGCAACAAGGCGTCCAACCTGCAGATCGTCGGCAACAGCTGTAGCGGCCTCGGCGAGGTCGCGCTTTATGCCGAGTTCGGCTTCGAGGGCGCGCTCATTGCCGACAACATCGTCGACGGTGCCGCGCTCGGCGTGTCGGTTACCAACTTCAACGAGGGCGGCCGGCTCGCCATCGTGCAAGGCAATCTCATCCGCAACCTGACCGACCGGCACCCGCCCGGCACCGACCCGAACGATTCGGCCGGCATCGGTATCGGCGTCGAGGCCGACACGGTGGTGACCGGCAATATCGTGGAGAACGCGCCGTATATCGGCATTGCGGCCGGCTGGGGCCCCTATCTGCGCGATGTCGCGATCAGCGCCAATGTGATCCGCGGTGCCGATTACGGCATCGCGGTCTCTGTCGCGCCGGGCGCCGGCGCGGCGGTGATCGCCGACAATCTGATCTCCGGCGCCCGCCGCGGCGCCATCGTCGGCATGGAATGGAATAAGCCGGTCACCGGCGATCTCGCCAAGGACGGTGCTGCCCGTTACGCGCAATTGTCGATCGGCGGCAACCGGGCGCGGTGAACTTCCGGCAGCTCGTAGCCCGGGCGAGCGCGGCGAAATCCGAGGGTTTGCTCGCGCAGCCTCCCGCATTTCGCTGAGGCGCGGACTACGCCAGCGCCTCCGTCACCCGCAACGCGCCGACCTCGATGCCGTTCCAATTGCGCTGCACCGGATGAGCAAAGCGCGCCAGCGCCGCGCGCTCCGCATCGCCGAGTGGGAGAAAGCGGGCGATCACCGCCGCCATCACCGCCTCTGCGGCACGACCGGCGCCGTCGTCGCATTTGATCGCGATGCCGAGCCCACGCCCCGGCAGCGCGCCGCAAAAGACGCCCTCCGCCCCGGTCTTTACAAAAACGCGCTCGCCCAAGAGCCGCATGATGTCGGTGCCGAATCGTCCGGTGCCGGCGACATGCCATGGTTTTTGCGCGCAGGCCGCACGCAGCCGCACGGCGGCGACCGCTCGCGCGGGAGCAAGGCCGTGACCAGTGCCGAATTTGGCGAACGCATGCGCGAGATTTTGCAGCGGCACCGCCCAGGTCGGGACGGAACAGCCATCGACTGCGCAGTGCTCGGCCGACAGGACGGCGCCGGTCATATCTTCGAGCACCGCGCGCACCCTAAGTTGTACCGGATGCTGCGGACGCCAATAATCGACGTAATCCACCCCCATCGAGCGGGCGAGGCACAAGAACCCGGCATGCTTGCCCGAGCAATTGTTGTGCAGCGCCGACGGCGTGCCGGTTCGCGCCAACTCATGCGCCGCTTGCTGCGAGATCGGCCAATGCGCCCCGCAGCGGAGCGCCGATTGATCGAGCCCGGCCTTCGCCAGCATGCGCGCCACGACCTCGACATGTCCTGGCTCGCCGCTGTGCGAGGCACAGGCGAGCGCGAGCTCCTCATTGCCGAACCCGTAGCGGTCGGCCGCGCCGGACTCGACGAGCGGCAAGGCCTGCAACGCCTTGACCGCCGAACGCGGGAATACCGGCATTGTCCCGTCGCCGACGCTAAGCACGGGCGCTCCGTCGGCATCGGCGATCGCGACGGCGCCGCGGTGGCGACTCTCCACCAATTGGCCGCGGACGACTTCGACCAGAATGGGGTCAGTCATTTCGCCGCGGCGCGCGCGTGATCAAGGCACTCGGCATGGAGTTTCATATCGGCGGGCACGAGGATTTGGACAAGGTTCCCAACGCGACTATCGCCACGCTCAGCCCCTCACCTCGCCCTCCACCAGCGAAAGGCCGGCGATCCTTGCCCACTCGTCACGGATGCGGACTGCCTCGCGGATCGCTTCGGCGAGTTCGGCACGGGTGAAATAATGTCGCCAGCGGCCGCTGTCGCGAAGTTCGATGACGTGTGCTCTGCGGCGCTCCGCCAGCGCGAGCCATTTGCGGGCGACGCTGTCGTACGGGCCGGGTTGCCGTGCCGACATGAAGGAGACCAGGAATCGCACGCGAAATAGGGGTTCGTGATCGTCATTTGCGAACGCCCGTGCGGCAACGAAAATGCAATGAATGCGCGCACGACTCTGTGGAAGAATCAGATCGTTACGAGGCGCCGTGTGGATAATTGCGTGTAAAACGACGTGAGTTCAGAGCTGCACGCGCAGGCCATGGGCGATCTCGCCGACGATGCCCCGGCGGAAGACCAGCACGCAGACGACGAAGATCGCGCCCTGAATCACCAGCACCCATTGGCCGAAAGGCGCCAGATAGTTCTCCATCGCCACGATCACGAAGGCGCCGATCAGGGGTCCGAACACCGTGCCGAGCCCGCCCAGCAGCGTCATCAGCACGACATCGCCCGACATGGTCCAATGCACGTCGGTGAGCGAGGCGAGCTGAAACACCAGCGCGTTGAGCGATCCGGCCAGCCCGGCGAATGTCGCCGACAGGACGAAGGCGACGAGCTTGTAGCGCTCCGTCTTGTAGCCGAGGGAAACCGTGCGCGGCTCGTTCTCGCGGATCGCCTTTAGAACCTCGCCAAAGGGCGAGTTGATGATGCGGTAGATGACGAGGAATCCGCCAAGGACAACGACGAGGATGCAGGCATACATCGTCATTTCGTGGGACAAGTCGAACAATCCGAACAGTCGGCCGCGTGGCACGCCCTGGATGCCGTCTTCGCCGCCGGTAAATTTCGCCTGCAAGGCGAAGAAATACATCATTTGCGCCAATGCCAGCGTGATCATGGCGAAATAGATGCCCTGGCGGCGAATGGCGAGGCCGCCGGCGATGATGCCGAGTATTGCGGCGGTCGCGGTACCGACGACCACCGCGAGTTCCGGCGGCAACGCCCAGACTTTGGCGGCGTGCGCCGCCAGATAGCTCGCCCAGCCGAAGAACATGGCATGGCCGAACGAGAGCAACCCGACATAGCCGATCAGGAGGTTGAAGGCGCAGGCGAACAGCGCAAAGCACAACGCCTTCATGAGAAAGACCGGATAGACGACGAACGGCGCCACGGCCAGCAGCATCACCGTCGCCGCGAACGCCACCACCAGACTCCGCGGCGTCTCGCGACGGCGAGACAGCAGCGCCGGCTTAAGGACGCGCTCCATCACGCGGTCCGTCCAAAGAGCCCGGCCGGCCGAACGAGCAGCACAATCGCCATGATGACGAAGATCACCGTGTTCGATGCTTCGGGAAAGAAGACCTTGGTCAGCCCCTCGACGATACCCAGCGCGAAGCCGGTGAGGATCGCGCCCATGATCGAGCCCATGCCGCCGATCACCACGACCGCAAAGACGACGATGATGAGATCGGAGCCCATCAATGGCGAGACGTTGTAGATCGGTGCGGCCATGACGCCGGCAAGCCCGGCGAGCCCGACGCCGATCCCATAGGTGAGCGTGATCATGCGCGGCACGTTGATGCCGAAGGCACGCACTAGAATCGGATTTTCGGTGGCGGCGCGCAGATAGGAGCCAAGCCGCGTGCGTTCGATGGCGAACCAGGTCGTCAGGCACACCAAGAGCGAGAAGACGATGACCCAGGCGCGATAGTTCGGCAGGTACATGAAGCCGAGATGGCGGCCTTCCCGCAGCGCGTTCGGCACCTGATAAGGCAGCCCGGAGGAGCCGTAAACGTTCTGGAACAGCCCCTGGATGACCAGGGCCAGCCCGAAGGTCAGCAACAGCCCGTACAGCGGGTCGAGATTGCGCAGATGCTTAAGGAACAGTCGTTCGATAACGATGCCGGTCATGCCCACGATGATCGGGGCGAGGATGAGAGCCCACCAGTAATTGAGACCCGGATCGATATGTTTGAACACGATCGCAGGAAGCCACGACGCCGACGGCCCTTGGGAAAATTGCGGTATGGGCAGATCGAAGCCGTTCAACAGCAAATAAGCAGCAAAGGCACCCATCATGTACTGGGCGCCATGGCTGAAATTGATGATGTTGAGCATACCGAAGATGACGGCGAGCCCGAGACTGAGCAGCGCATAGAACGAGCCGTTGATGAGCCCGAGCAGCAATTGGCTGAACAGCGCCTGCGCCGGGAGGCCGAAGATCTCGAACATTTTTGACCGACCCCCTTCCCTTCGATTGCCGCATCACTGCCGGGCTTGCCCCGCCCCCGGTCGGTAGCCTTCGCCGGGCGAACGCCGCGGATCGTTTCGGCAGGGCAAAGGCCCGGCAATCCCCGTTGACGCGCAGCTAGCCGAGACCGGCCGCGTGTGCTTCCGCGCGTCCCGATCGCCCACCGGGCCAACCCGGCGTGGCAGTCGTCGTTGCGCCTACCCACTCACCAGCGGACAGCCGCCGTCCTTGAGCGGGCGAAAAGCCTCTGTCGCGGGAATGGTGGCGCGCAGCTTGTAGTCATCGCCCGGATATTTCGACTCCTCCGGCGTCTTCACCTCGAAAAGATAAGCGTCATGGATCTTGCGACCGTCGGCGCGGATCGAGCCCTTGCCGAACAGCGGGTCGTCGGTCGGCATTTCCTTCATCTTGGCCACGACCGCTCTGCCGTCGGTGTCGCCCTTGAGCGCGGCGACCGCCTTGAGGTAGTGGATGACCGACGAGTACACGCCAGCCTGCACCATGGTGGGGAACTTGCCCGGCCGCTCGGCCTGCCAACGTTTGGTAAAGGCGCGGCCGGCGTCGTTCATGTCCCAATACCAAGTCTCGGTCAGGACCAGACCCTGAGCGGTTTTGAGCCCGAGGGCGTTGACGTCGCTGACGAAGACCAGGAGGCCGGCAAATTGCTGGCCGCCGGCAGTGATGCCGAATTCGGCGCCCTGCTTGATGGCGTTGATGGTGTCGCCGCCGGCATTAGCGAGCCCGATGATCTTCGCCTTCGACGTCTGCGCCTGCAGCAGGAACGAGGAGAAATCGGCGGTGTTGAGCGGATGGTGCACGCCGCCGAGCACCTTGCCGCCATTGGCTTCGACGACCGCCGTGGTGTCGCGTTCGAGCGCGCGGCCGAAGGCATAATCGGCGGTCAGGAAGAACCAGGTATTGCCGCCGGTTTTTACCACCGCCTTGCCGGTGCCGTTGGCGAGCATCCAGGTATCGTAGGTCCAGTGGATGGTGTTCGGCGAGCATTTCGGCCCGGTGAGGTCGGAACTCGCCGGGCCGGAGGCCAGAAACACCTTGTTCTTCTCTCGCGTAACCTCGTTCACCGCGAGCGCCACGCCGGAATTGGGTATATCGACGATCACGGCAACGTGGTCGACATCGAACCATTGGCGGGCGATGTTGGCGCCGACGTCCGGCTTGTTTTGGTGATCGGCGCCGACGATCTCGACCTTCATGCCGTGCGCGGCGGGATTGAAATCCTCGACCGCCAATTTGGCGGCAACGACGGAGCCAGGCCCGCCCACGTCGGAATAAAGGCTCGACATATCGCTCAGCACCCCGATCTTGACCACATCGTCGTGTTGAGCCCGCGCGCCAGCCGCCGTGCACAGGAATGCCGCGACCGCGAGTGCCAATCGACCTAAAAGTTGCATGACCGCTTTCCTCTCTGCGGGCCCAAGCCCGCGAACGCTTTGTGATGCGTGCTTGCTTATCAAACTCCGAGATATTCGTGCAGCTTTTCCATGTTGGCCTTGAGGGCGGCGGCCGAAAACTCATCCACGATGCGCCCATGTTCCATGACGTAATACCGGTCGGCAAGCGTGGCAGCGAAATGAAAATTCTGTTCGACCAGCAGAATGGTGAATCCCTGCGCCTTGAGCATGCCGATCGTGCTGCCGATGTGCTGGATGATGACTGGGGCCAGTCCTTCGGTCGGCTCGTCGAGCAGCAGCAGGCGGGCGCCGGTGCGCAGGATGCGCGCGATCGCCAGCATCTGCTGCTCGCCGCCCGAGAGCTTCGTGCCCTGGGTGCCGAGTCGTTCGCGCAGGTTGGGAAAAAGCGCGAAAATGCGGTCGAGATCGAGGCCGCCGGGGCGCACTTGCCGCGGCAGCAGCAGATTCTCCCTGACGTCGAGACTGGAGAAGATGCCTCGTTCCTCCGGGCAGAAGGCGATTCCGGCCCGTGCGATGGCGTCGGAGGAAAGCCTGATCAACTCTTTGCCTTCGAAGCGCACCGCGCCGGTGCGCTTCTCGATGATGCCCATGATGGCCTTGAGCGTCGTCGTCTTGCCGACGCCGTTGCGACCGAGCAGCGTCACCAGCTCGCCCGGCCGCACGTTGAAGGTGACGCCGTGCAGCACATGCGATTCGCCGTACCAGGCCTCAAGCTCGCTCACGGCAAGGAGCGCGGGCGTTTCAGGCATGGCCGGTCCCGAGATAGGCCTCACGCACCGCGGGATCGGCCGACACCGTCTCGTAATTGCCCTCGGCCAGCACTTGGCCGCGGGTGAGGACAGTGATGCGGTCGCAGAGGTCGGCGACGACGCTGAGATTGTGCTCGACCATGAGCACCGTGCGCTCGGCGGCGACCGACTTGATCAGCGCGCTGATGCGTTCGATGTCCTCGCGCCCCATGCCTGCCGTCGGTTCATCGAGCAGCAGCAGTTCGGGTTCGAGCGCCAGCGTGGTGGCAATTTCCAGCGCCCGCTTGCGGCCATAGGGCAGTTCGACCGCGAGCGCGTCCGCGTAGGGCGCGAGCCCGACATCGTCGATCAGGGCCAACGCCCGCTCGTCGAGAGCGTGCAGCACGCGTTTCGAGCGCCAAAAATCGAACGAGTTGCCGCGTCGGCGCTGCAGCGCGATGCGCACATTCTCGAGCACGCTCAGATGCGGGAACACGGCCGAAATCTGGAACGAGCGGCCGAGCCCGAGGCGCGCGACATCCGCCGGCCGCAGCGCGGTGATGTCGCGCCCGGCGAAAACGATGCGCCCGCGCGTCGGCGAGAGAAACTTGGTCAGGAGGTTGAAGCACGTGGTCTTGCCGGCGCCGTTCGGACCGATCAGGGCATGAATGCTGCCGCGCAGAACACGCAGGTTTACGCCGCGAACGGCGATGAACCCGGAGAATTCCTTGGTCAGATCCTGCGTCTCGAGGATCGAGTCTGCACGCACGACATCCCCCTCGGGAGGCATTTTCAGCATGTTCGGCGCTGGGGTAAAGACGAAATTCAGCGGTAGGCGCTGGGACTGCAGGCGTCGGGACCGTCTCGTCCTTCTCGCTTTTCACTTCAGCGCGGTCGAGAGGGCTGCAGCTGGCACAGCGAGCGGCCGTCCCCTTGCCCGGCACGTCCGCTGGATCGTCACTGCTTGAGCGTGTTCGCCACCTTGTAGCTCGCCTCGGTCTTGCCCTTGATGTCCTCGAGTGTCACGTCGGGAGCGAGCTCGATCAGCGTCATGCCGCCGCCCTTCCGGTCGATGGTGAACACGCCGAGATCGGTGATCACCATGTCGACCACGCCGGCGCCGGTGAGCGGCAGCGTGCAGCGGTGCAGCAGCTTCGCCTCGTTCTTGGCCGAGTGCTCCATGACCACGACGACCTTTTTGACGCCGCCGACGAGGTCCATGGCGCCGCCCATTCCCTTCACCATTTTGCCGGGAATCATCCAATTGGCGAGGTCGCCGTTTTCCGCCACCTGCATGGCGCCGAGGATCGCGATGTCGATATGGCCGCCGCGGATCATTGCGAAGGAATCCGCCGAGCTGAAATAGCTGGTGGTAGGCAGCTCGGTGACTGTCTGCTTGCCGGCATTGATGAGATCGGCGTCCTCCTCGCCTTCGAATGGGAAGGGGCCGGTGCCGAGCATGCCGTTCTCGCTCTGCAGCTGCACGCTCATTCCCGGCGGAATGAAGTTCGAGACCAGGGTCGGAATGCCGATGCCGAGATTGACGTAGAAGCCGTCGCGAAGCTCCTTGGCGGCGCGCTCCGCCATTTCATCGCGGGTCCAGGGCATCAGACTTCTTCTCCTGTTCCGGCCGGCGCGTCGGCCTTTTGGCGCTGGCGAACCGTGCGCTGCTCGATATGTTTCACCGCGTTCGGCACGTGGATCATCCGCTGCACGTAGATGCCGGGCGTGACGATATGGTCCGGGTTGATATCGCCGGGCTGCACCAGGTGCTCGACCTCGGCGACGGTCACCTTGCCCGCGGTGGCCATGGGCGGATTGAAGTTGCGCGCCGTCTTGCGATAGACGAGGTTGCCCTCGGTATCACCCATGAACGCATGCACGATCGAGAGGTCGGCGACGAGCCCACGTTCCATCACATAGCGCCCGCCGTCGAACTCGCGCTGGTCCTTGCCCTCGGCGATCTGCGTGCCGACGCCGGTCCTGGTGAAAAACGCCGGGATGCCGGCGCCGCCCGCACGGATGCGCTCGGCAAGCGTGCCCTGCGGATTGAACTCGATCTCAAGTTCGCCGGCGAGGTATTGCTGCGCGAAAGTCTTGTTCTCCCCGACATAGGAGGCGATCATTTTCTTGATCTGCCTTGTATCCAGCAGGATGCCGAGGCCCTTGCCATCGACTCCGCAATTGTTGGAGACCACCGTCAGGTTCTTGACCCCGGAGTCGCGGATCGCAAGGATCAAGGTCTCGGCGATGCCGCACAGGCCGAAGCCGCCGGCCATGATCGTCATGCCATCCGTGAGCAATCCGGCCAACGCAGAGCGCGCATCCGCATAGACCTTGTTCATGACGCCTCCGTTTCTTTCCGCGAGCTCTCAGTTACGCTTAATGGTGCTGGCGGAAAGGTCAACAGCGGCGTCAAGCCGCCGCGGCGCGGGTCACTTCATAGCTTCGTCGGCAGCGGCATGCCGTGCGGATAATAGGTCCATGCCACGAACAGTATGGCGAATATGATTCCGGCGAGGATGGCACCGAGGACGCGACTCTTGAATGCAATGAGGCTGCCGAGCAATGCTGAGATGAAGGCAATTACCGCCAGCACGGCGACATACATCCAATTCACCGCGGAAAGATCGATTGGCATCGTTTGCTCCTGCGTAGCTACCCAAATCGGACGGTCCGGTTGCAGTTTACCCGAGCTCAACGCGTCGCGCGATGGCTTGGCCTGGCTGCGCACAAGAAGTTACAGCTGCGCCCCCAGCAGCTCCGGTCCTTTCCTGCCCGAACAACCCATCCCATGCAAGTCAATCGATCACGCCGGCAATTATGCCCAGCTATAGCAGCAAGCACGGAAAAGAACGTGAGGCCGCTCTCGGGCGCTGACCCTCGGCAACAAGCCAATGACGAGGCTACGACATAGGCGCCGCGGAAACATCTCAGCTGAGCCGCTTCTTCGAAGTCATCGCCGAAATCACTTGCGGCGAGACAGTCATTTCAGACGCACCGTGCAGCCGAAATGGAAGAAGCCGATGGCCGAGCGCCAACTGGAAACGGCCGTCCAGTCGCCCCAGGAATGGCACAGCGCAGTGCTAGCCGGCCGCTTTTAGTCCACTCTTTGCGCGAAAAAATCCCCATTTGCGTCACCTTGAGGTCACTCCGGCCTGTCCCGATGCGCGCGCATCTTCTAGCGAGGAAGGACGCAATGGCGAATATTCGCACGGTCGCTGCCGCCACCGCTTTTTTCGTTGGCTTGCCTTTACTGGTCGTTCCGCTGGATCGAACTGCAGCGCAGACCGTGGCCGACCCGGCGCCCGGCAAACCCATTCCGTTGCTCCAGTTCCGCGCCCCGCCGGACAAAGCCGAGGCGACACCCCATGGCAAGAAAATGAGCAGGACGGCCGGCAAGGCCCGTAGCGTCGTCGCGAAACGAAACGCGACGCGCCTGGCTAAGACTGCGACGGCCGAAGCGGCCGCACGCGCTTGGCCGACGCCGGCGGCCCCCTTGCAGACAAATCTCGCCGCAGTCGAAGCGGCGGAGCAAATCGCGTCTTCAGCCGACGCGCCGGTGTCGAGCGAGCTGGTCATCGGGGGCCATACCGTGCAGATCGTCTCTGCCGACGCCGCCAACGAGATCGACCTCGCCGCCGACACGCCAACCGCTGCGGCGACGACGGTGCCGCCGAGCGATCTCGCCGACGCGGCATCGGCGGCAGAACCGGTATTGGAGCGCCCGGCCGTGGCACCGGCGCGACCGGCATCGAGCGCGTTCGACAGCAGCTCCTGGATCGCGCAAATGTTGGCCGCGCTTGGCGGCGCGCTCGCGGCCGGCTCGGTTGCCTGGTTCCTGATCGGCTCGGCGCCGCAGCGAACGTATGGATGAGCAGACTCTCCGTCGTCGCCGCAAGCCGCCGCCATTGCCGGCCGGCTCTACTTAGGCCGCCTCTTGGGCTAATTCGTGCGGCCCGTCGGCGACCAGGGCAAGCGCGGCGAGGAAGAGGCCGACGCCTGCTTGCGGCGTCGCCGCGGCGCGCCCGAGTTCCCGGCGAAAGGCGCGCGCTCCCGGCACGGCGCGGAACAGGCCGTGCAAGTGCCGCGTAACCGAGTGAAGCCGTGTCCCCTGCGCAAGCTCGCGCTCGATATACGGAATGAGCGCAATCGCGGCCTCCTTTGCCGAGGCGAAGCGGCCGTCCTCGGCAAAAAGGAGCGGATCGACGGCGATGAGCCGCCACGGCTCCTGGTAGGCGGCGCGGCCCATCATCACCCCGTCCACGTGAGCGAGGTGCGTGCGTGCCGCCTCGATGCTGCCGATGCCGCCGTTGAGAACGATGGTCAAGCGCGGGTGCGCAGCCTTGAGGCGATAGACGCACGCATGGTCGAGCGGCGGCACCTCTCGGTTCTCCTTCGGCGATAGGCCGTTAAGCCAGGCCTTGCGGGCATGAGCGATGAGCGCGTCGGCGCCGGCCTGTTCGACAGCGCGGGCGAAAATCTCAAGCGCCTCGTCCGGATCCTGGTCGTCGATGCCGATGCGGCATTTCACGGTAACGAGGACCGGGGCGGCGGTCTTCATCTGCGCCACGCACTCGGCCACGAGTTGGGGCTCCGCCATCAGACAGGCGCCGAAGCGACCCTCCTGCACCCGATCCGACGGACAGCCGGCATTGAGATTGACCTCATCGAAACCCAAATCCGCGCCGATGCGCACGCAAGCGGCGAGCGCCTGCGGGTCACAGCCGCCAAGCTGGAGAGCGAGGGGATGCTCGGCCGGATCATAACGCAAAAGCCGCGCCCGGTCGCCGCGCAGCACCGCGCCGGTGGTCAGCATTTCGGTATACAGGAGCGCGCGGCGCGTCAGCAGCCGATGGAAGAACCGGCAATGCCGGTCGGTCCATTCCATCATCGGCGCGACGGAGAAGCGACGATTTACCTTCAACGCTGGATATCCAGTTTCGGTCAAGGTCCAGTTCATAGCAAAATTGTGGCGTGGGCCAAATTGATCCATGCTTCGGGGGACGCTGTCGCTCCGTAGCAAGGATCGGGCCCGCATGACCGAAAAGGAAAAGGCCGCGCTGGTTTCGATCGCCGCCTCCGGCGGACTGACGGCGGCCAAAGCCATCATCGGGCTCCTCACCGGCTCGCTGGCGATCCTGTCGGAGGCCGGCCACTCGCTGATCGATCTCGCCGCAACGGTGCTGACCTATTTCGCCGTGCGAATTTCCGGCAAGCCGGCCGACGCCGAGCACCAGTACGGCCACGGCAAGGTGGAAAGCGTGGCCGCGCTTGCCGAGACCGCTTTCCTGTTTCTCCTCGCCGTCGTCGTGCTGTTCGAGGCGGCGCAGCGGCTCTTCGGGGAGCAAGTCTATGCGATCGAGGCGACGCCGGCCGCCTTTGCGGTCATCGCCGCCTCGATTGCCATCGATTTTTTTCGCGCGCGCGCGCTCTATCGCGTGGCCGCGAGGACGTCGAGCCAGGCGCTCGAAGCCGACGCGCTGCACTTTCGCTCCGATATGTGGTCGTCGATCGCGGTCCTGATCGGCCTCGCCGGCGTCGCCTTTGGCTATTTCCGGGCCGATGCGGGGGCGGCCATCATCGTGGCCGTCTTTATCTGCGTGGCGGGTTGGCGGCTTGGCCGGCGTACCGTCGATACCTTGACCGACGCCGCGCCGGCCGGCGTGAGCGAGCGCGTGGCGGCGATCGTGCACGCCGTGCCCGGAATCGTCGCCGTTGAGCGCGTGCGGGCGCGGCCGGCGGGCCCGGTGCTGTTCGTCGAACTCGGCGTCGGCGTCAGCCGGACCCTGCCGCTCGACCGGGTCGCCGTCATCAAGGAACGAGCGACACGGGCCATCCGCGCCGCGTTGCCCGAGGCCGAAGTCACAATCATCACCGAGCCGCGTGCCCTCGACGACGAGACGGTGCGCGAGCGTGTCATGCTGATCGCGCGTAACCGCGGTCTCGCCATTCATCACGTTGCGGTGCAGGCGATCGCGGAGCGCCTGTCGGTGTCGGTCGACCTCGAAGTCGACGGCACGCTGCCACTGGCCGCTGCGCACAACATCGCCAGCCGGCTCGAGGAAGCGATCCGCGAGGAGCTCGGGCCGGATGTCGAGGTCGAAACGCATATCGAGCCCCTGCCGGCCGTCGTTCTCGCCGGCTGCGACGCGGCGCCGGCTCGCGTCGGCGAGATCGGCGAGGCGCTCGCCGCGCTCGCCTCGGGACTGGCCGGTCTCGGCGAGGTGCACAACGTGCGCGTGCGCGAAACCGCCGACGGCGAGATCGTCAATTTCCATTGCCGGGTCGATCCGGCGCTCTCGGTCAGCGCCGTGCACGATCTGGTCGATACAGTTGAGCGCGGCCTGCGTCGGCGCTTTCCGACCGTGGCCCGGATCATCGGCCACGCCGAGCCGCGTGGCTAGCGCCTCCTGGCAAGCGACCGCGAGTCGCGAAGGTAGGTCAATACCCGCACCGAGGAACATATGGGCGTCGCCCGAGTTTTAACGTAATCGGATCGCAGAGTGGCTTGCATAGCGCCTATGCAAGGCTTTGCGAATGGTGCTATCCTTAGCGGCCGTTCTTCGACATCGCTCGAACATATGGGAGGACTCCTAATGCCGCGCGCGAAGGCTTCCAAGCGAAAGCGTCGGGGTGCAGCGGTACCCGCCCTGGGAATCGCCGGGGTATCTTTAGCGATGGCGGGTGGAGCATCCGCGTCAACCAGCGGACCCGCCACCGATCCGCAATCGCAGAATACGTCCCCGCGTCATGAAATCTTCCTCGGCGAGGAGGAAATCTCTGACGTCAGCCTGTCGACGTTCTATGTCTTCGACAAGGAAAACTCGGCCACGCCCCGGGCCGGCGAGAAACTCGCGTACTATGGGGGACGTTGCCGATGCGGCGGCTGCAGATGCGGCTGTGGCTGGAGAGCCTGCGGAGGCTGCGGAGGCTGCGGAGGCTGCTGTGCCTCCTGGGGATATTGCCGCTATTGCTAGACGGGAACGCGTCCCGAGCGCGCTAGCGGGGAACGAAGGCCATTCATGGCCGGGCTGCGTGCGGCTCGGCCTATCAGCTTTGATTGCGGCGCTCCCGTTTTGAAGCGCAGATCGTGGCTGCGGATTGCGTAAAGGGGGCGGTCAAACGGGATCGACAACAGCCGGGCGCCCCGGCTAGATGATCTCGCAACCCGAAGAATGCCTGCCTTGCAATGGTGATCCACACTGCTGCCGATAGGCGCAAGCACCTGCGCGCCAACGTCCCGACTGGCGATCGCGGTGAGGGTCTCGCGCAGCTTAGTGAGAACGACGTTGCGCAGTTCGCTCCCAATTTTTCCGTCTACCTGATGCCGCCTAATGCCGTGTGCCTCTATTCTGAGGACCGGAAGTTTTTCCTGCACGGCGAGCTGTATTGTGCGCTCGCCGCCGCCATCGGAAAGGGCGAACGAAGCTTTCGCGATCTCGTTCGCGAACTGGAGCGGGATTTCCCATCCGACAAAATTCACGAAGCCGTCGGCCGGCTGGTCGACCGCCGGTACGTTGTGGCCAAAGGACGCTCGTCCGGGGACATAGCGGCCGCTTATTGGGCGAGTCTCGGCTTGCCACTGGCTACGGCGGAGAGAAATCTCCGGAACTGTCGTGTCCGCATTCAATCGATCAACGTCAAAGGCGCAAACGAACTCGGCATCGCCCTTAGTTTGCTCGGCGTCCGCGTCGTGAAGAGATCGCCCGACCTCACCATCGTAATGGTCAGCGATTATCTCGAGGAAAGACTGGCCGAGCTAAACCGACAGCATTTGTCGGCCCGGACGCCCTGGCTGCTGGTTCAACCATCCGGGATTTTTCCCCTGGTCGGACCGGTGTTCACGCCCGGCAAGAGCGCCTGTTGGGGTTGTCTCACTCATCGGATGCAGCGCAATCGGGAGGTAAAGACGCTGCTCTGGTGGAAACGCGCGCGCTGCATCTCTGCTTCGCCCCTCTCCCGCGACACGCTCGGACAGAGCGGCATTCAACTGGCGGCCATCGAGATTGCGAAGGCAATCGCCAGCGAGTTTCGCACGCAACTCGGCGATCACATCATCAGCCTCGACCTGTTAGGCTCGACCATCGCAAAGCATTACGTAGCGCATCGCCCGCAATGTCCGGCCTGTGGCCGCAAGAAACTGCGCGATCCCGGCCGCGAGCCTCTGCCGATTGACCTTGCCGCCGGCGGCAAGCTCGTCATGACCAGCGGCGGTTATCGGAGCGTTTCGCCGCGAACGACCGTTGCGCGCTACCGAAAGCATGTGAGTCCACTGACCGGCGTCGTCTCGCGGCTTGAACGGGTGGAAGTCGATCTGCCCTTGAACACCAACTATTACGCGACGCATAACTTTTCCGGACCGGCCGACAATATCGACCAGCTCAGGGCAGGATTGAGCGGCGGGAGCTTCGGCAAGGGCAGCACGGCCGATCAGGGGGAAGCCAGCGCGCTGATGGAGGCCATCGAGCGTTATTCGGGGATTTATCAGGGTAACGAGATCAGAACGAGACGGCGGTTCACCGATTTCCCGCCGGGCGACGCGATTCTTCCGAACGACGTCTTGCTGTTCAGCGACGCGCAATACCGGCGAGAACGGCCGGCCGGTCCGGATGAGACCCCGATGCCGGAGCCATTCGATCGATCCGCCGAGATCGAATGGTCGCCAGTCTGGTCGCTGCGCGACGAACGTTTCAGATATCTTCCGACCAGCCTGTTGTACTTCTTTTACAGCGGCCGCGACGACGCCGGCCACATCCACGCCGATTCCAACGGCTGCGCGGCCGGCAACACGCTCGAGGAGGCCATCGTGCAAGGCTTTCTCGAACTGGTGGAACGCGATTCATACGCGATCTGGTGGTACAATCGTTTGCGGCGGCCGGAACTGGACCTCGGCCAATTCGACGAACCTTATGTGCGCGACCTGAAAGATCAGCTTGCCGAAACCGGACGACGGCTTTGGGTGCTCGACACCACGACTGACCTGGGCATTCCAAGCTTTGTGGCGCTGTCGCACTCTAAGGAAAACTCGCATGAGTTCGTCGAGTACGGTTCCGGCGCGCATTTCGATGCGCGAATCGCGCTGTTGCGTGCGCTGACCGAGGTCAACCAGTTCCTGTCCATCGGCCTTATGGGGGCCAGGGACTCCGGCAGATCGAGCAACGACCGCTTCGGTCCGTTCCGCCTGGACGACCATCCCTATCTGACACCGAATGGCAATCCGACATCCCGAGCGGCCTTCGGCTCAAATTTCGGCAGTCTCGACCGGCGCGCGCAGGTCATGGCCTGTGTGCAAATCGCCGAGCGCCAGGGTCTCGATTTCCTTGTGCTCGATCAGACGCGCCCCGATATCGAGGTGCCGGTAGTGCGCGTGATCGTTCCCGGTTTGCGGCACTTTTATCGCCGCTTCGCGCCGGGCCGGCTTTATGACGTTCCGGTAAAGCTCGGATGGCGGGATCGCTCGCTGTCGGAACGCGAGCTCAATCCGCTTCATCCCCATACCTGAAGGTGATCCCGGTTTGCGCAGTTCCGCAACCATGAGAAGACGACGGGTTCCGCTGCCGACCATCTCTGACCGATTCATTTCTGCTCGGCTTGGCGATCACGTCACGCTGGAAGCGCGCCCCGACGGGAACATCGCCGCCTCGTTCGACGGCTGTTCGGTCGCCTTGGGAACGTTCAGCGAGGGGGTAGCGGAGCGCGCGCAGAGCCTGCGCACGGGCCTGCCACTCGCCTCGTTTGCCGTCAGCAAACGGAAAATCGATCGCGAAATCGATCTGTTGGTGCGTCGATTGGCGCGGAGTGGCCTAATAGAATACCGCCTCCGGCATCGGCAAAGCGGCGGAGATCTTCTGGTCATTGAACCGCAACTTGCCGATTATTGGCCGCGAACACCGCGGATCGGCAATGCCGATATTCTTGTTCTGTCGCGGTTCGCCTATATGCGGCGGCGCGGCAACGACTTGGTGCTGGAATCGCCGCGCGCCGGTGCATTGTTCAGGATCCGCGATCCAAAGATCGCCGCCACGCTGGCCACACTGTCCGCCCCGCAGCCGATCAAACAACTTCGTCGGCAGGACAGCTTCCCGGGACTCGAGCTTCTCGCCCTGCTGGTGGATTGCGAAATCCTTTTCAAGATCGAGGTCGCTGCTGACGGTGGCCTTCGCCCGGCCGAGGGTGACCACAACCTCGTTCTTTGGGACTTTCACGACCTGTTGTTTCACGCGCGCAGTACCGAAGGTCGGCATGCAAACCCAATGGGCGGAGTTTATGCCCATGCCGGCCTGATTTCTCCGCTTCCCGCGGTGCGGCCCACCTGGCCGGGAAAGAAACTCGATTTGCGGAAATTCTCGACCGCAGACACGGCGGCGATCTCGCCGACGGCAAAGCTTTTGCGCGAGCGTCATTCGACGCGCAGCTTCGATGACAAGCGGCCGATCACGCTCGGCGAGTTGTCGACGTTTCTCGACGGCACCGCGCGCGTTCTGTCGATATCGAGCGGCACGCTCGATCCGGGCGATGGCAGTCCGGAAGTCGCCTACGCCGCGCGGCCGTATCCGTCGGCGGGCGCCGCCTACGAACTCGAACTTTATCTGGCCGTCGACAGATGCGAAGGGTTGGCCCGCGGCTTTTATCATTACGACGCTGGCGCTCACGCGCTAGTGCCCATTAGAGTTGCCGCCAATGAGTTCGAGGCGCTGTTGACCGGCGCCAAATTCGCCATGGGTGCACCCGCCGCGCCGCAAATTCTAATAACGATCGCGGCGCGGTTTGGCCGGATTTCCTGGAAGTACAGCTCGATCGCCTATGCGCTGATTCTGAAGAACGCCGGTGTATTGATGCAAACACTTTACCTGATGGCAACCGACATGGGGCTCGGTGCGTGCGCAATCGGCACCGCCAACATCGATCTGTTCGCGAAGATGACCGGGATTGAATTCCACGTCGAAGGGCCGGTCGGTCAATTTGCGATCGGCCGCGCAGCGAACGCTGGGCTCTCCGGCTGAGCACCAGGCGATCCGTTGCGTCTGCACAATGCCCGCGCCTTGCCGCGCTAGCGGCCGAGGCGACAAATGGCGATCGGCCGGCCACTTGCCGGCCCTACCAATTCCACCTCCGGCCGCGCGTGTTGGCGAGACCGCGCGAAGCGTCGCGCTCGAAATATCCGATGGCCTTGTCTCTCGGTGATGCTGTCAGCGCGAACATGGCTCCCTGAGGGTCCCGGCATAGCGCGACGCGGCCGCCGTTTAGCAACGCAACGGGGCCTTCGAGGATTAGCCCGCCACCGGCCTTTACGCGCTCCGCGGCCGCCCCGATGTCGCCGATGTTAAAGTAGTAAAGCCAGAAAGGGATTGGCACCGCCGCAGGTTTGTCAAACATCCCGCCGATCGTCTGCCCGCCGGCGGAGAACAGCTGATACGTGCCGATCTCGTCGACGACGGCACCCGCTTTCTGCCAGCCGAAGAGTTCGCCGTAGAAGGCCCATGCCTTCTCCCGGTCGGCTGCGAGCAGCTCATGCCAGCCCGCGCGCCCCGGTTTGCCCGGTGCGAGGGGCTGCTCTCGGCCGGCCACCCTGATCAACCCGAGCATTGCCATCTGCGGGTCGGCGATGACGGAGAAGCGGCTGACGTTGGAAACATCCGTCGGTGGAACGTGCACGGTTCCGCCAAGCTGCATAACCTGCTCGACGGCGACGTCCACATCGTTGACGCCGACATATCCGATCCAGCGCGGCGTCGCGCCCATTTTCATTGCGTCCTCTGACAGGACCATGAGCCCGCTTACCGAAACATTTCCAACGGTAAACAGAGTGTAGGCCGCACCCGGCATCGACGCGTCCCGCGCGCGCCAGCCTACGACCTTGCCGTAGAAGGCCTTGGCGCCCTCGACGTCGGTCGTCATCAATTCGTACCAGAGGAACCGGCCATGAAAATCGACCATGTTCCATTTTCTCCCGTTTGAGCCGGCAAAGACGTCGCAGTGCCGGCCACGACTCGGCCACTCCCGGGCGATATCCCTACCCGGCATTGAGTAGCAGCGAAATCCTGGATAAGCACCGGCGCGGCTGAATTCGGCCGGGACTTCATTTCGCTCCGTCCGAGCGCTGACCGGCGACGACGAGCGACGGCCGCATCGGCCGGCAGCGCCAAGGCTCACGGAACAAGGACGGCGGCGCCTTCGAAACGGCCGGCGCGCAGATCGTCGAGCGCCGCATTTGCCTGCGCCAGCGGATAGGGCGTGATCTTAATCTTGATGCCGGCCCGTGGCGCGATCGTCAAAAATTCCCGCGCGTCCTGACGCGTGAGATTGGCGACCGAGCGCAGTTCGCGCTCCTCCCACAGCAGGTGATAAGGGAAGCTCGGAATATCCGACATGTAGATGCCGCCGCAGACGACGCGGCCGCCCTTCTTGACTGCGCCGAGCGCCGCCGGAACCAGCGCCCCGACCGGCGCGAAGATGATGGCGGCGTCGAGCGGCTCGGGCGGCATCTCCTCGGACCCGCCGGCCCATACCGCACCGAGCGAGCGCGCGAAATTTTGCGAGGCCTCATCGCCGCGGCGGGTGAAGGCGTAGACGCGCCGGCCCTGCCAAACGGCGACCTGCGCCAGAATGTGCGCCGCGGCGCCGAAGCCGTAAAGACCGAGCGCAGCCCCCTCCCCGGCCATGCGATAGCTGCGCCAGCCGATGAGGCCGGCGCAGAGAAGCGGCGCCTCTTCCGCCGCTTCCAAGCTTTCGGGGAGAGGGAAGCAGAACCGCGCATCCGCCAGCGTATGCGTCGCGTAGCCGCCATCTCTGGTGTAGCCGGTGAACAGCGCGCGATCGCACAAATTTTCCCGGCCGGAACGGCAAAAAGGACAAACGCCGCAGGTTGAGCCAAGCCAGGGCACGCCGACGCGCGCCCCGGGCTCAAACCCGGTCACCCCCTGCCCCAGCGCCGCGACACGCCCGACGATCTCATGTCCGGGCACGATCGGCAGCTTCGGATCCGGCAGCTCGCCGTCGACGACGTGCAGATCGGTGCGGCAGACGCCACAGGCCAGGATTTCCACCAAGACTTGACCGTCCGCCGGCTGCGGAATTGATCGCTTCCGCGGCACCAGCGCGGTCTTCGGTTGCTCCAAAACCATCGCGCGCATAATTGACATGGGCAGATGTCCGGGCGGGCAGCGACCGCTTTATCCCTGCGCTTTCAATTAGCCAGCGAAGCTTCTACATCAAGCCCATGCGCACCGAAGAACCGCGTCCCGTCCGGCTCAAGGACTACCGGCCGCCCGATTGGCTGATCGATACCGTCGCGCTCGACGTGTCGCTCGACCCGGCCGCGACCACGGTGCGCGCCAAGCTCAAGCTCAGGCCGAACGCCGCTGGCGCGCCGGCAGCCCTTGTCCTCGACGGCGAAGACCTGAAGCTTCGCTCGCTGGCGCTCGACGGCAAGCCCTTGCCGGAAGGGAGCTTTCTCGCCACCCCGGAACGGCTCACCATCGCCCAGCCGCCGAACCGGCCGTTCGAATTGGCGATCGAAACCGTCGTCGATCCGACCGGCAACACGCAACTGATGGGCCTCTACCGCGCCGGCTCGACCTACTGCACGCAGTGTGAGGCCGAGGGCTTCCGCCGCATCACCTACTTCCTCGACCGCCCGGACGTGATGGCGGTCTACACGACGCGCATCGAGGCCGACAAAGGTGAGGCGCCGGTACTGCTGGCAAACGGCAATCTCATCGCGCAAGGCGACGTGCCGGGCACCAATCGCCATTTCGCGGTCTGGCACGATCCGTTCAAGAAGCCCTGCTATCTGTTCGCGCTCGTCGGCGGCAAGCTCGCGCGCGTCACCGATAGTTTTACCACTATGTCCGGGCGCGGGGTTGCGCTTCACATCTATGTCGAGCCGGGCAAGGAAGAGCGCTCGCTCTACGCCATGGACAGCCTCAAGCGCGCGATGCGCTGGGACGAACAGGTGTTCGGGCGCGAATACGACCTCGACATTTTCATGATCGTCGCCGTCTCCGCCTTCAACATGGGCGCCATGGAGAACAAGGGCCTCAATGTCTTCAACGACAAATACGTCCTCGCCTCGCCGGCGACGGCGACCGACACCGACTTCGCTCATATCGAGGCGGTGATCGCGCACGAATATTTCCACAACTGGACCGGCGACCGCATCACCTGCCGCGACTGGTTCCAGCTCTGCCTGAAGGAGGGCCTCACCGTCTTCCGCGATCAGGAGTTCTCCGCCGATCAACGCTCGCGCGCGGTCGAGCGCATCAGCGACGTGCGCGCGCTACGCTCGCATCAATTCGTCGAGGATGCAGGTCCACTGGCCCATCCAGTGCGACCCGAGCTCTATCACGAGATCAACAACTTCTACACGACGACGGTCTACGACAAGGGCGCCGAAATCGTGCGCATGATCAAGGTGCTGATCGGGCCCGATCTATTTCGCCGGGGCATGGACCTTTATTTCACCCGCCATGACGGCGAAGCCGCGACCGTGGAGCAATTCGTGCAATGCTTCGCCGATGTCAGCCGCCGCGACTTCTCGCAGTTCAAGCGCTGGTATACGCAGGCGGGGACGCCGGAAATCGCAGTCGTTGCGCACTACGATCCGGGCGCGAAGACCTATCGGCTCGACGTCGCGCAGACCATCCCGCCGACGCCCGGGCAACCGGACAAGGAACCGATGGTCATTCCGCTCGCGATCGGGCTTGTCGGCGCGAACGGCGACGATCTGCCGCTCGCGCTCGATGGGCGCCTGCTTGAGCGCGGCGTTTTGGAACTCAAGGAGCGCAGCCACAGCTTCATCTTCACCGGCGTCAGCGAGCGGCCCATCCTGTCCCTCAACCGCGGTTTTTCCGCGCCGATCAAGCTCAAGCTGCCGCTCGAACCCGACGAACTGCGCTTCCTCGCCGCGCACGATGGCGATCCGTTCAATCGCTGGCAGGCGGTGCAGACATTGGCGATGTCGCTTCTCACCGGCAATGTCGCGGATTTGCGCACCGGCGCGCCGGCCCGCGAGGATGAAGGTCTCGTGGCCGCGCTCGGTGCGATCCTCGCGAACCGAGGACTCGAGCCTGCCTTTGTCGCGCTCATGCTCACGCCGCCAAGCGAACCCGACATCGCCCGCGAGATCGGCCGCGACGTCGATCCCGACGCGGTCTTTGCCGCGCGCCGGGCGCTGCGCGCGGCGACCGGCAGACGGCTCGGCGCTGCGCTCGCGGAAACCTATGGGCGCATGATCACCCGCAGTCCCTATCGACCGGATGCCACCGGCGCCGGCCGGCGTGCGCTGAAGAATATCTGCCTCGACCTTCTGGCGGCGACCGAGGAGAACGATGCAATCGCCCGAGCAATGTCCCAATACCGGAGCGCCGACAACATGACCGACCGCATGGCGGCGTTGGAGACGCTGTCCCTGCACGACCGGCCCGAGCGCGCCGACGCGCTGGAAGACTTCTACAGGCGCTACGCCGATGATCCGCTGATCATCGACAAATGGCTCGCTTTGCAGGCGGTCATCCCCGAACGGGCGACACTCGATCGGGTGCGGGCGTTGACCGCGCATCCCGCCTTCTCGATGGCCAATCCCAACCGCGTGCGCGCGCTGATCGGTTCGTTCGCCCAGGCGAACCACACCCAGTTCAACCGCATCGACGGCGCCGGCTATGAGTTCGTCGCCGATATCGTGCTGACGCTCGATCCGAAGAACCCGCAGGTCGCCGCGCGCATCATGGGCGCGTTCCGCTCCTGGCGCGCGCTCGAAGCGCAGCGGCGCGAACGCGCGGAGGCGACGCTGCGGCGCGTGGCGGCGGCGCCGGCTCTGTCCCGGGACGTCGCGGACATCGTCGCGCGGACGCTCGGCGAGGGCTGAGCAGCGCCGCGGCGTTGCGAGCTTTGCTTGCCGGGGGGCGTCTCGCCAATGATAGAGACGCGTCGCGACTGCGCCAAAACGATCGTGGGATAGCCGACGAAAAATATTGACTCGGGACTCTCGACAAATCGATTCGCATCGATTCTTATCGGGGTGATTCGGAAAGAGATGCGGCACATCGTTCCGATCGCGGGTGCAGGGGACTGTCCGAACGGAGGCAGGCGATGGCGCGCGCCGAGACGGCGAGTGCGTCCCTACGTTCCGATTCCATCAAGGGCTTGGCGCAATCGATCGCCAACCCGGCCTATCGGCGGCTGTTGAGCGCCGAGCCGCTCCTGCGCCGAGCCGTCCCGGTCCTCATCGTCGCCTTCCTCTGCACCATCTGCATAGGCGCCGTGGTGCAAGTGCTCGAACAGCGCCGGCAGGTCATGCTCACCGCGCGACAGGCGATCGAGGCGCTTGCCGATCAACTCGCCGTTGCGCTCGACCATCCCGGCCGGGACGCCAAGGCCAACGGCGGCCGCACCTCCGAGGCACTCGAGCACGCGCTGCCGGCCTGGGCGGCGCGCGCCGACCGGTTGATCCTCGTCGCCGATGCCGACGGCACCATCGTCGCCACCGCGCCGAGCGAGCCGCAGAAGCTCGGACGCCCGCTCCTCGACGTGCTCGGACCCTCGCAGCCGCTGACCACCTTCGCCGCCGCCGCCGGGACGCTGGAGATCACCCTGCCCGACGGCGCCGCCGCCTTCGCTACGGTGCGGGCGCTGAGAAATCCGCTGGGCCTGCTCGCCGTCGTCGAGACGACGAGCGACGCGCTCGCCAACTGGCGCTCGACCACCACGCTCACCGTCACGCTGTCGGCCACGACCGGCTTCGTCGTGCTCATCCTCGGCTTCGCCTTTCACTGGCAGGCAACGCGGGCGCGTGAGGCCGACCTCATCCACGACACCGTGCGCAGCCGCATCGACACCGCGCTCAACCGCGGCCGCTGCGGGCTGTGGGACTGGGACATCGCCCGCGGCCGCGTGTTCTGGTCGCACTCGATGTTCGACATTCTCGGCCTGCCGGCCAAGGACGACCTGCTGACTTTCGGCGAGGTCAACGCGCTGGTGCGCGAGGGCGACATCGACCTCTATGAGCTGGCGCGGCAAATTGCCGACGGCAAAGTACAGTCGATCGATCACGCCTTCCGTATGCGTCATGCCGACGGCCGGTGGTTGTGGCTGCGGGCGCGCTGCGAATTGGCGCGTCAGGAGCACGAGGCTTCCCTGCATCTCATCGGCATCGCTGTCGATATCACCGAACAGAAGAACCTGGTGGCGAGGACGACGGCGGCGGATCTGCGGCTGCGTGACGCGATCGAAACCATCCCGGAGGCTTTCGTGCTTTGGGACGCCGACAATCGCCTGGTGCTGTGCAATTCAAACTTCCAGGAACTGCATCACCTGCCCGAGGCGACCGTGGTCGCGGGTACGCCGTACGAGGCGGTGGTGGCCGCCAGCGGCAGACCGATCATACGCACGACCGCGGCCAACGGCGCAGGCCAATCGCCCGGCGCGCGCACCTTCGAAGCGCAACTCGACGACGGGCGCTGGATGCATATCAGCGAGCGCCGGACCAAGGACGGCGGCTACGTCTCCGTCGGCACCGACATCACCGCGCTCAAGCTGCACGAGCAGAAGCTGATCGAGGTTGAGAAACGACAGATGGCGACCATCCGCGACCTGCGCAAATCGCAGCAGGCGCTGGAGCACCAGACGGGCGAATTGGCCGACCTCGCCGAGAAATACGCCAGGGAAAAGACCCGCGCCGAAGAGGCCAACCAAGCTAAGTCGAAGTTTCTCGCCAATATGAGCCACGAGCTGCGCACGCCGCTCAACGCCATCATCGGCTTCTCGGAAATCATGGAATCGGCGATGTTCGGGCCGCTCGGCGCGGAAAAATACTGCGAATATTCCCGCGACATCCGAGAAAGCGGCCAGTATCTGCTCGATGTCATCAACGACATCCTCGACATGTCGAAGATCGAAGCCGGCGGCATCCACCTTGCGCCCGAGGAGGTGGAGCTCGACGCCGTACTGGCCGACTGCTTGCGCGTCATTTGGGAGCGCGCGCGCGAAAAACGTCTCACGCTCGATTCGCATATTGCGCCCGCGATCCGGCTGAAGGCCGACCGCCGCGCGCTCAAGCAGATTGCGCTCAATCTTCTCTCGAACGCCGTGAAGTTCACGCCGGACGGCGGCGCCGTGATGGTGCGCGGGAGGGTGCGCGGCGGCATGGTGACCATCGCCATCGAGGACAACGGCATCGGCATCGCCAAGGATGCCCTGCACAAACTTGGCCGGCCGTTCGAACAGGTCGAGAGCCAGTTGACCAAGCGGCACCAGGGTTCGGGGCTTGGGCTGGCGATCGCCAAATCGCTCGCCGAACTGCACGGTGGCGCGATGCGCATCCGCTCGAGACCCGGCGTCGGCACGACGGTCGTCGTGCGTCTTCCGCTGGAAGCGCGTGCCGTTCTCCCGGGCGATGCGGGGCACGGTGCATAGGCGGCCGGCTGTTTTACCCAAAGGACGCAAAGCGTCAGCCGTGGCACACGGCGGCGAGTCTACCCTTGGCGAAGCCGGTTCCTCTGCTGACAAAGCCATCGCATGCTGGCGCGGTACTTGGGCGCGTCCGTCTACCATGCTACCCATGCTCCTAAATCCCCGCGATGGAGGAAGAAAACACGGAATGTGTCATGCCTCAGAGAATCAAGAACGGATTTCGTGCCCTGGTCGATGCCGCCGAACGCGAGATCGAGATCGTGTCGGTTGAGGAGGCGCTTGCCCTTCATGGGCGCGCCGACGTGGTCTTTATCGATGTTCGCGACATCCGCGAGCTTGACCGCGAAGGACGCGTGCCCGGCGCCTTTCACTGTCCGCGCGGCATGCTCGAATTCTGGATCGATCCGGAAAGTCCCTATCACAAAACGATCTTCGGCGAAGACAAGCGCTTCGTGTTTTTCTGCGCCGGCGGCTGGCGTTCGGCGCTGGCCGCGCAAACGGCGCACCGCATGGGTCTTGTTCCCGTCGCACATATCAAGGGCGGATTCGGTGCCTGGCGCAAGGCTGACGGCCCGATCGAATCGCCGCCGACCAAGACCAAGCCTGCTTAGCGGCGGCACTCACGCTCGCGCCTACGGCGCCGCGCCCAATATCCGAACGAAGCATTCGCGCACCTGACGCTGCGTCTCGACGACATGCGCCTCGACCGCCGGGAAGTCGGGCAGATCGGCGGCGCGGGCAAGCAGGCCGAGCACGCCCTCGCTGGTCGCTTTCGGGTCGAAGGCGCCGGGCAGGCAGAGTCGGAGAATTTGCGTGAGGTCATGAAAGAGCCGCACGGCTGCACGCAACACAGCGGCGTCCGCGGCCGCCAGCGCGCCGCAACGTGCGGCCTTTTCCAGCGTGCGCGCCGTCGAGGCGTCGAGTATGTCCGGGGTCGCGGCGGCATGCACGAGCTGCAAATATTGCGCGATGAACTCGATGTCGACGAGCCCGCCGGACGCGTATTTGAGATCCCAGGGATCGGCGTCGCCCTTTTCCTTGGCGATTGCTTCGCGCATCTCGACGACATCCTCGGCAACCGCGCGCGCATCGCGCTTGCGGCAGAGAACGCGACGGATCGCCGCCTCGACGCGCGCGCAAAAGGCCGGCGATCCACAAACGACGCGCGCGCGGGTGAGCGCCATATGCTCCCAGGTCCAGGCCTCGCGTTCCTGATAGTTGACGAAGCCGTCGATCTGCGTGGCCAGCGGACCCGAGCGGCCGGACGGCCGCAGCCGCATGTCGACCGGATAAAGCACGCCGTAATTGGTCTTGACCGTGAGCGCGCTGATCAGGCGCTGCGTGAGACGCGCGAAATACTGCGCACCGTAGAGCGGACGCTTGCCGTCGGAGTTTGGGTGCTCGGGGTCGAAATCGTAAACGACGATGAGATCAAGGTCGGACATCGCCGTCATCTCTCGCGCGCCAAGGCGACCGAGCGCCAAGATCGCAGTCTCCTGGCCGCGAATCCGGCCGTGCGCGGCGGCGAAATCGTCTTCGACGCGGGCGTAGAGCGCGCGGATCAGGGCCTCGGCCAGGCCGGCGAACACTTCGCCCGCCTGCTCGGCCGAAACCAACCCGGAGAGGATGCGCGCGCCGATCAGGAACATGCGCTCCTGACCGAACAGGCGGATCGCGTCGAGCACCTCCTCATAGCCGCGCGTCTCGCCGAGCGCGCGCGCAAGCTCCGCTTCCAGGCGCGGTTGGTCGGGCAGCGCGCCAAAAAAACTCGGATCGATCAAGGCGTCGATGACGTGGGGGTTTTGCGCCAAAATATCGGCGAGGCGCGGGGCGACGCCGAGGATGAGCGCGACGAAACGAATGAGCTCCGGATTCTGCCGCAGCAGCGAGAGGAATCGTCCGCCGGCGCGCAACCCGGCCAGAAAAGCGTCGAAAGCGGCAAAAGCGGCGTCGGGATTTTGCACGCGTGAGAACTGATCGATGATCAGCGGCACAAGCGCGGTGAGATTTTCCCGCGCCTGCTCGCCGCGCAACGCGCGGTAGAGGCCGGTGTGCCAGCGATGCACCGCCGCAGTGACCTCGCGCGGCTGCCGGAAGCCCATTTCCGCCAGCCGATCCAGCGTCTCGCCTTCCCGCTCGGGCGTTAAGAACGAAAGTTGCTGCTGCTCGGCGAGGGCAGCCGGCGCGCGTTCGAACAGTCTGACATAGTGCCGCTCGACCGCCTGCAGGTGCCCGAGCAGGACCGCGGCGAAGTCGTCGCGTCCGGCAAAACCGAGAAAGCGGGCAAAATCCCCGAGCGCGTCCGTATCGGACGGCAAGGTGTGGATCTGCTCATCGGCCATCATCTGCAGGCGATGTTCCACGCGGCGCAGGAATTCATAGGCCGCGGTGAGCTCGTCGCGCGCGGCGGCGTCGATCCATCCGCCGGCGGCAAGGGTAACGAGCGTGGCGACGGTCGAGCGCTCGCGCAGCTCGCTGTGACGGCCGCCGGCAATCAGCTGCTGCGTCTGCACGAAGAATTCGATCTCGCGAATGCCGCCGCGGCCGAGCTTGATGTTATGACCCTCGACCGCGATCTCGCCATGGCCTCTGTAAGCGTGGATCTGTCGCTTCATGGCGTGCACGTCGGCGACCGTCGCGTAGTCGAGGTATTTGCGCCAGACGAAGGGCGAGAGACCGCGCATGAGCTCGGCGCCGGCAACGCGATCACCGGCGCAGGGTCTTGCCTTGATGAGCGCGGCGCGTTCCCAGTTCTGTCCGCGGCTCTCGTAGTACTCGAGCGCCGCCTCGGTCGAGATGGCGATTTGGGTCGAGGACGGATCGGGGCGAAGCCGCAGGTCGACGCGAAAGACGTAGCCATCCGCGGTGCGCTCCTGCATGAGCTTCACCAATTCGCGCGTCAACCGCGCGTAGAAGGGCGCCGGCTCGACCGCCGGCGCCAGCGATGTGGCAGCGGCAGCGACATCGAAAAACACCATGAGGTCGATGTCGCTCGAGAAGTTGAGCTCATAGCCACCCATTTTGCCCATCGCCAGCACGATCAAGCCGGAGCCGGCCTCCAAATCGTGCGGATCGGGGGCAACGAGCTTGCCGCGGGCGGCGGCTTCGCCGAGGAGATAACGCGCGGCGACGCCGAGCGCGGTCTCGGCCACATCGGTAAGCGCTTGCGTCACGCGCGCGAGCGGCCACACTCCGCCGATATCGGCAAGCGCGATGATGAGCGCCGCCTTCGCCTTCATGCGGCGAAGATTGCGCATCACCGCATCGGACCCGCGCGCCGTCGCGCCCACCCGGCATGTTTCGGCGAGCAGCACTGCAAGCTCCTGGTCAGGGTCGGCGGTGAACAGGCGCAGAGAGCGCGCCGGGTCCGCGCGAATAAGGTCCCAAAGATAGGGCGCCGCTTCGGCAATGCCGGCAAGCAAATCGGCGAGCGGCGGATGTTTTTTGACCAGAGATTTGAGCGCTCGGCCGGCGGCCTTGTTTGCCACCGCGGCGAGCCATTCGGCGACGCGGCCGCGGCCCAGCGCCGAAGACAGCGGCAGCCCGGAGCGTCGCCCTCCCCGGCCAGCGGGGAAAGGATCGGAGGGGGCTAGCCGCCGCACCAGCGCCGCTTCGTCGAGGATCTGCTTCGGCCGTTTTCTCTCGGGCACCGGCCGGCGCATCACGTCCCCGTCGGTCCGGCGCGCGGCAGAGCGATGATGCTCTTCAATCCCGGATGATTGTCTTCGAGCTTGAGTTCGCCCCCGTGCAGGCGCGCGACGGCGGAGGCAAGGCTCAGGCCCAGCCCGGAGCCGGGCTCCGAGCGGCTCTGCTCGAGCCGCACGAAGCGCTCGATGACGCGGCCGCGATCGCTCGCGGGAATGCCGGGACCGCGATCGGCCACGGTCAGCGTGATGCGCTCGCCCTCGGCGTCGGCCCTGACCACGATCTCGGCGGCGGCGCCGTTGATCCTCCTCGCTTCCGGCCCGGCGTATTTGATCGCATTGTCCACGAGGTTCGCCAGCGCCTGGCTCACCAGCTCGCGATTGCCGCGCACGCGCGCCGCAGCCGGCGCATCAACCTTGAGCGCAAGTCCCTTCTGCTCGGCGAGCGGCTCGTACAATTCGCTGACGTCGCGCGCAATCTCGGCGGCATCGAATTCACTCATATTGTCGCGCGCCTGCCCGGATTCGGCGCGCGCGATCATCAACAGCGCGTCGAAGGTCCGGATAAGCTCGTCGGATTCGGCGATCGTGCTCTCCAGGGCCGCGCGGTAGTCGGCATCGCCCCTGGCCCCGCGCAGCGCCTGCTCACAGCGGTTGCGCAGCCGGGTGAGGGGCGTCTTGAGATCGTGAGCAATATTGTCGGAGACCTCCTTGAGGCCGCGCATGAGCGCCTCGATGCGCTCGAGCATGACGTTGACGTTGCCGGCGAGACGGTCGAGCTCGTCGCCAGTGCCGGCGATCGGCAAGCGACCGGTGAGGTCGCCGGCCATGATAGTGTGTGCCGTGTCGGTCATCGCGTCGATTCTCTTGAGCACGCGGCGGCTGACGAAGAATCCGCCGGCGAGACCGAGAACCACGACAAGTGCGAACGACCAGCGACCGGCGTTGGAAATGATGCCGTAGATGCGCTCGCGCTCGTCGAGGTCGCGCCCGACCAGGAGGCGGAAGCCGCCCGGCAGCTCGACAATCCGCGCCAGCGCATGATGTTCGACGTCCTCCGGCGCCTCGAGCCGGCGATAGGCGGTTTCGAGCCAACCCGCGTGGTCGAGCGCGCCTGGCTGCAGCGCGCCGACATTGCCGGCCAGCCCTTCTCCGCTCGAAGTGGTGAGGAGATAGAGGCTCGAGCCCGGTCGACGCGAACGCAGATCGATGATGGTCACCAATCGCCGAAGCCCGCCTTGCTCGTACTGCTCGCTTAAGCCGGCGATTTCCGTATTGACCCGGCTGGTGATCTGTTCGGTGATCAGGCGGCGCGTATTGAGGGCGAAATAAGCGAGCAACGACGCCGCGAAGATCACGAAGATCAAGAGATAGACGAGCGTCAGCTGAAACGCCGTCGTGCGCAGGAGTTTACCTAGCGCCGTCACGGATCAATCTCTCCTTTTTGCTCGCGCACTGCCCTGCGCTCGGCGGGGAACGATGGCGAGCTTGCCCGAGAGAGGAGCGGCAATTTGAATCGGTCGTCGGGTGCCATGTCACACGAAAATTTCGCCCTCGGCGGAGTCGCCTTCCCGGGACTCAAGCGAGGCGTATTTGCCGCCGCACTCCTTCGCGGCCTCGACCCATAATCCCTGAGCGCGGGACCGGCCCCCGAGCCCAAGATGAAATATGCTTCTCCAGTTGACAAGAAAATATGCACATGCAGCCTAGGCGTGCCATTTTTGCGGTGTATGCGGAGGAAAGGCCGGCGAGCATTAGCAGCCAAAGGGGCGCCCGCCTGATTCGACTGTGCAGTTGCACAAAATTCTCCGGGCGTCGAAGTTCGCTTGCAGCAAGCCTCAGGATCGTCAAAATCAGGGGGAGCGAGGAGCTTCACCATGTTGCCGGCGGCGGACAGAATTGTCCTTTATGCAGCGCTTGCCCTAGCGACCGCCGCGGCCTGGTCGGTCGCCTGGATGCAATCGACCGATGTCTCGCTGCCGGTATGGAGCCCATTTCTGGTCCATACCTTTTGCGGCAGCGCATGGACCATGGGCGGCGCCGCGGCGTCCTTCATGATGTGGATCAGCATGATGGTGGCGATGATGCTGCCGGCGACGGCGCCGATGGTCGAAGCCTTCGCCACGATCGCACGCCGGCGCCGCACGCGCAGGCAGCCTTATACGCCGACATTCGTGTTTATCGCCGGCTACGTTCTCGCCTGGTCCGCTTTCAGCGCGGCGGCGACGCTGACGCAATGGCAGCTCTACCGTGCCGCTGTGCTCACGCCGACGATGCAGAACACCAGCACCGTCCTTGCGGGAATCGCCCTTTTGATCGCCGGCGTCTATCAATTCACGCCGATAAAGATGGCGTGCCTGCGCGGTTGTCGCGGCCCGCTGTCATTCGTCCTGGGCGAATGGCGGGACGGCCATCTCGGCGCACTGTTTATGGGCGCGCGGCATGGGTTGTCCTGCGTCGGCTGCTGCTGGGCGCTGATGACGCTGATGTTCTGCGTCTCGCTCATGGACTTGCGCTGGGCGGCAGCGTTGGCCGTCTATGCCGCCGCCGAGAAGCTTCTGCCCCGCGGCGACAGCATCGTTGCCCCGGCTTTCGGTTCGGCGGCAATCCTGGGCGGAGCGAGCTTGATTGGACTTAGTCTATTCTGACCCCTCCCCCGCTTGAGCGCACAGTATGCGGACATCAGGACCTCTCGCTGGCATTCGCGTCGTCGAGTTTGTTGGCATCGGCCCCGGGCCAATGGCGGCGATGCTGCTCGCCGACCTGGGCGCGGACGTGATCCGGTTGGACCGGCTGACCCCGAGCGGCCTCGGCGTGGACCGGCCGACGCGTTTTGATCTACTGGCGCGCTCGCGCCCCTGCGTGGCGGTCGACCTGAAGCATGCTGACGGGGTCGCGCTTGCCGGCGACCTCGTCGCCAAGGCCGATGCGCTGATCGAGGGATTTCGCCCGGGCACGATGGAACGCCTCGGCCTCGGCCCGGAGGTAATGCTCAAGCGAAATCCGCGGCTCGCTTACGGCCGCATGACGGGATGGGGACAATCGGGTCCGCTCTCTCAGGCCGCCGGTCACGATCTCAATTACATCGCACTGGTCGGGGCGCTGGCGGCCATTGGGCGGGCCGGCTCGAAGCCGACGCCGCCTCTCAATCTGGTGGCGGACTTTGGCGGCGGCGCGCTCTATCTCGCGTTCGGCTTGGCCTGCGCCATGATCGAGGCGCAGCGATCCGGCAAGGGCCAGGTGGTGGACGCGGCGATGATCGACGGCGCCGCCTCCCTGATGATGATGTTTTATGGCCTGCACGCCGCCGGTTTCCACAGTCTGGAGCGGGGACACAATCTGCTCGATTCCGGGTCCGCGATCTACGAGGTCTACGAATGCGCGGACGGCCGCTACATTGCGATCGCGCCGATCGAGCTCAAGTTCCGCAAGGTGCTGTTCGAGAGTCTCGGCCTGCCTTACACCACCGACGATGGTGCCGAGCTGCGCGGCAAACTCGAACGCCTGTTCAAAACAAGAAGCAGAGACGAATGGTGTTCGGCTCTGGAGGGAACCGACGCCTGCTTCGCGCCGGTTCTCAGCATGGAAGAAGCGCCGCATCATCCGCACAATGTCGCCCGCGGCACTTTCGTCGAGATCGACGGCGTGGTGCAGCCGGTGCCGGCGCCGCGCTTCAGTCGGACGCCAGCCGGCTTGCCGACCTCGCCGCAAGCGCCCGGCGAAGGAACGCGTGCGGCCCTCGCCGAATGGGGCATTACCAATGAACGGATCGATGCGCTGTTCGCCGGCGGCGTGCTCGCGGAGCCGGAAGCGCAATCGGAGGTCGCACCGTCGGGGTGACGGAAACGCTGGTCTTTACCTTGTCGACTCGCGGATCATGTAGCCGGCCCCGCGCACGGTGTGGAGGAGCGGCTGGGCGAAGCCTTTGTCGATTTTGGAACGAAGCCGCGAGATGTGCACATCGATCACATTGGTCTGCGGGTCGAAATGATAGTCCCAAACGTTTTCCAGAAGCATGGTGCGGGTGACGACCTGGCCGGCGTGCCGCATCAGATATTCGAGCAAACGAAATTCGCGCGGCTGCAGCTGCAGCTCCTGCCCGGCACGACTCACCTCGTGGGAAAGCCGGTTCAGTTCCAGGTCGGCCACACGATAGACGGTTTCCTCGCCCCGGCTGCCCCGCCTGCGCGCCAGCGCCTCGATGCGCGCCAGCAATTCCGAGAACGCGTAAGGCTTGGCCAGATAATCGTCGCCGCCGGCACGTAATCCCTTCACCCGGTCGTCGACTTGGCCGAGCGCCGAGAGGATGAGCGCAGGCGTCTCCACGCCCTTGCCGCGCAAGGCGGCGATGATCGACAGGCCGTCGAGCTTCGGCAGCATGCGATCGACGATCAACACGTCGTATTGACCGTCGAGCGCCAGCGCCAAGCCCTCCTCGCCATCGGTCGCCTGTTCGGCGACGTGGCCGACCTCGCGAAACGCCTTGACCAGATACTCGGCAGCGTCGCGGTCATCCTCGATGATGAGAAGTCGCATGGTATTGCCGCGGGCAAAAATCGATTCGGCGGGGCCGTCCGCCCGTACATCAGTCATATCGGCTCGGGCAGCTCTCATGGCAATGTCGTTCGGCAATACCGCATGTCCTGACGGACCTTTCCGTTGCTGAGCAAAGGCCGGCAACCTGAGGGGGTGGTGAGCCCTTAAGCCCGCCACCCCCTCGACCGACTCCGCTCCGGCGGGGGCGACGGATGCCGGCAGGCGGAGTTGGTTTCAGCGGGGACGGGCCTTGCGACCCGTCCCCAGGGAACGCCCGCCAGCGGGGGCGACGGATGCCGGCGGATCGCCCCATTGCAATTGCGATCAGGCGTCGCCGAGGGGGAGAGCGACGAACCGCGTGCCCTCGTTCGACTTAACCCGAAATAACAGCGTGTGCTTGCCGTCCTTGCGCGCCTCGACGAGTTGCTTGCGCACGTCGGCCGGGGTCGACACCGGCTTGCCGCCGACATCGAGGATCACGTCGCCGACCTGGAAGCCATGATCGGCGGCGACGCCGTTCGGATCGACAGCGGTGACGACCACGCCGCCGCCCTCCGACCCGGCCACCGTGCCGCCGGGCGCGAGCGTCAGGCCGAGCTTCGGCACGCCGCTATCGGGAACTTCGCGCTGGTTCTGCTGGTCCGCCGCCTGCTTCTCGCTCGGCAGCGTGCCAAGCGTCAGGGTCACGGTCTTCTCCTGACCCTGGTGAATCAATCCGAGCTTGACCGAGGTGCCGGGAACCATCGTGCCGATCCGGCGCGCCAGCTCGCGCGCATCGTGGATCGATGTGCCGTCGAGCGAAATGATGACGTCGCCGCTCTCAACTCCGGCCTTGACCGCCGGGCTGTTGGGCTGCGGCTCGGAGACGAGAGCGCCTGCAGCCTTCTTCAAGCCGAGGCTTTCAGCGAGCTCCGGGGTCACCGGCTGAATCTGCACGCCGATCCAGCCGCGAGTGACGCTGCCCTTCTCGCGCAGCTGCGCGATCACGCTCTTCACCGTATCGGCAGGGATGGCAAAGGCGATGCCGACGGAGCCGCCAGAGGGTGAAAAGATGGCGGTGTTGACGCCGATGACGTTGCCGTCGACGTCGAAGGTCGGGCCGCCGGAATTGCCCTTGTTGACCGGCGCATCGATCTGGATGAAGTCGTCATAGGGTCCGGCGCCGATATCGCGGCCGCGGGCCGAGACAATGCCGGCGGTCACGGTGCCGCCGAGCCCGAACGGATTGCCCACTGCGAGGACCCAGTCGCCGACCCGCGGCGCATTGTCGGCAAGCTTCACGTAAGGGAAGTTCTTACCTTCGACCTTGATCAAGGCCAGGTCGGTGCGCGAGTCAGTGCCGATGACCTTGGCGCTGTATGTCTTGCCGTCATCGGTCGTGACCTGCAAATTGTCCGCGTTCTGCACCACGTGATTGTTGGTCACGGCATAGCCGTCGGCTGAGATGAAGAAACCGGAGCCTTGACCGGTGACGACCTCGCGGCCGCCTTCACCATTGTGCGGCATACCGAAGCGCCGGAAGAAGCGCTCGAATGGCGAGCCGGGCGGGAATGGAAGATCGTCCTCGCTGAACCGCGAATTGGTCGGCCGCTCCATCTTGACGCGCACGGAAATGACCGCCGGCTTTACCTGCGCGACGATATCGGCGAAGCCGACCGGATGTTGCGGAAGTTGCTGGGCCTGCTGCGACAGATTCTGCGCATGCGCCGAGCCCGCGAAGAACACATTCTGCGACGTGGGGTACGCTGCGAACAAGGCCGCCGCGCCAAAACCGGCGATGGTCGTCGCCAAAAGCGCCATGCGCCGCGCGGACAGACCGCGGCGTGCGGGTGGTGTACTGTCATTCATTTGCCGTCTCCAAATTTCAATGTTCGTCTCCGACGAACGCTGCCCGAGACCCCTTCCTTGCTCAGACAATGCGTCGGCACTCCTTACCGCGCGCTGTCGGCGGCATTAAAAATTCGTAATGTCGCCGGGGAGCAATTGTGTTGCGCGAACAGAGAGTTGCTCTCGGCGAACCGAGGGCGGCGGACTTCAAGCCCGGCGAAGCTCGCGAAGCGAGCCTTGGGCGCATCGCTTCAGACAATGACGCTCGGCGGGAGCTTTAGCTTTCGCCGCGCAAGAGAGCGGAGAGACGGGCCTCCTCGGCAGCCGTCAAATTCGGCTCCGCTCTCGCCGTGGTCCGCCGCCGCCGGACGACAACGACGATAGCGAGGATGCCAACGAGCAGCGCGGCCGGCGGCAAACCCCACAAAGCCGCGGTGTGCCACGACAGCGGGGGCTTGAGCAGCACGAACTCGCCATAGCGAGCGACCAGAAAGTCGATCACCTGGGTGTCGCTGTCGCCGGCTTTGAGGCGCTCGCGCACCAAGACGCGCAGATCGTGCGCGAGCGGCGCCTCGGAATCGTCGATCGACTGGTTCTGGCACACCATGCAGCGCAATTCTTTGGACAGCGCGCGGGCGCGTGCTTCGAGTGTCGGGTCTTTCAACATCTCGCCGGGCTCGACCGCAAGCAGCGGGGAAGACGCCCACAGCACCGACGAGAGCGCCACCGCAAGCACGAAAAAGCTCAGGAACTTCATGGCACTCACTCCGCCGCCTGCAGCGCCGCGCTGGCTTTTCTCGCCGGCCTTGGCGCGCCGACACGCAGCCGTCGGTCGGAGAGCGAGAGGCCGCCGCCGACGAACATGATGAGGGCGCCAAGCCAGATCATGAGCACCTGCGGCTTGAAGTAGAGGCGCACGGAAACGGTACCGTCCGGGTTCGGGTCACCGAGCGACACATAGAGTTGGCTCACGCCGCGCGTCATCAGCGCGGCCTCGGTCGTCGCCATGTTGCGGGCCGGAAAGGTGCGGCGGCTCGGCTCCATCGCCCCGATCAACTCGCCGCTCGCGCGGCGTACGGTGAAATGACCGACGCGCTCGCGATAATTGGCGACAGAACGGTCGAACATACCGTCGAGGGTAAGCCGATAGCGCGCCACTTCGATGGTCTCTCCCGGCTTGATCGCCGCGATGCGCTCGCTGCCCCAGGCAGTCACGGCGACGATACCAAGGAGCGTGGCGCCGATGCCGAAATGCGCGAATGCCGTTCCCCAGGCGGAGAGCGGCAATCCGACCGCACGCCGCAGCGCCGCGCCGAGGGGTACGCGCAGAATCATGATGCGCTCGGCAATATCGATGACCGCACCGACCATGACGAAGACCGCGAGCCCGACGCCGAACGGCGCCAGCACCGGACCGCCATGCACAAGCGCGAATGTCGCCGCGATCGCCAGTGCCGCCAGCATCCCCGCCGCCAGCAGCCGTTGCGCGGCGCCAAGAAGATCTCCGCGCTTCCAGCCGAGCAACGGCCCAAACGGCATCGCCAGCATCAGCGGCATGAACAGCGGGCCGAATGTCGCGTTGAAGAAGGGCGGGCCAACCGAAATCTTCTCGCCGGTCAGAGCTTCGAGCGCGAGCGGGTAGAGCGTACCGACGAAGACGGTGGCGCAGGCCGCCGTTAAAAACAGATTGTTGAGGACGAGCGCGCCTTCGCGCGAGATCGGCGCGAACAGGCCGCCCTGCTTGAGCTGCGGCGCGCGAACCGCATAGAGCGTAAGCGCGCCGCCGATGAACAGCGCAAGAATGGCCAGAATGAAGATGCCGCGCCTCGGGTCCACCGCGAAGGAGTGGACCGAGGTCAGCACGCCTGAACGCACCAGGAAAGTGCCGATGAGCGACAGCGAGAAGGCGAGGATCGCGAGCAAGATGGTCCAGACCTTGAGTGCGCCGCGCTTTTCCATGACCACGGCGGAATGCAACAGCGCCGTGCCGGCAAGCCAGGGCATCAACGAGGCGTTCTCGACCGGATCCCAGAACCAGAAGCCGCCCCAGCCGAGTTCGTAATAGGCCCAGTAGGAGCCGCCAGCGATTCCCAGCGTCAGGCACATCCAGGCGCCGAGCACCCAGGGCCGCACGAAGCGCGCCCACGCCGCATCGATGCGGCCTTCAATGAGGGCGGCGATCGCGAAGGAGAAGGCAATCGAGAAGCCAACATAGCCGAGATAGAGGAGTGGCGGATGGAAGGCGAGACCGGGGTCCTGCAGGATCGGGTTGAGATCACGGCCCTCGAGCGGCGCGTCGGCGATGCGCAGAAACGGATTGGACGTAGTGAGAATGAAAAGATGGAAGGCGGCGGCGATCCAGGCCTGCACGGCGAGCGCGTTGGCCTTGAGGGCCGCCGGTAAGTTGCCGCCGAAGACCGCCACGAGGGCGCCGAACAAAGTCAGGATGGAGACCCACAGCATCATGGAGCCCTCGTGGTTGCCCCAGATGCTGGTGAGCCGGTACAGCAGCGGCATCGCCGAGTTCGAATTCTCGAAGACGTTGAGCACCGAGAAGTCGGAGGTGACATAGCAAATAGCGAGCGCGCCGAATGCGAGGGCGACAAAGACGAATTGGGCGAGCGCCACCGGCGCCGCCATGCTCATCAGCACCGGGTCGCCGCTGCGCGTACCAAGGATCGGCATCGAGGCCTGAATGAGCGCGAGGCCGAGCGCGAGCATGAGAGCGTAATGGCCGAGTTCGGGGATCATGACCGGCGTCCTTCCCTCGACCTCGGCATCCGCCGGCGCTCGCGAACGCCGTCATCCGGTCGGCCAAAGGCCGGAGCCGACGCCGTGCGCCGCACGGCAACAGCGAAACATGGCTCACTTGTCGCAATCCGCATCACCTACCCCCCGCACTGACCGGCGGCCCGGCCCCTTGCGCATAATCGTCCTTCCAGTGCCCCGTCTTCTTCAGAGAATCGGCGACTTCCTTCGGCATATAGGTCTCGTCATGCTTGGCGAGAATCGTGTCCGCGTTGAACACGCCGGCACCGTCGAGCGTACCCTCGGCCACGACCCCCTGCCCTTCTCGGAACAAATCGGGCAAGACGCCCTGGTAGGTGACTGGCAGTTCGCGATTACCGTCGGTGACCTCAAAGCGAACTCGCAGATTGTCGCTGCGCACGAGGCTGCCGGTCTTCACCAGTCCGCCGAGCCGGATTCGCGCGCCAGGCGCAACGTGCTTCTCCGCTACGTCGCTCGGCGAATTGAAGAACACGATGGAGCCGCTGAGCGCGTTGAGCACCAGCGCAACCGCAACGGTCAGCACGGCGAGACCGCCGCCGATCAAAACGAGGCGTCGCTGCTTGCGCGTCATCGCTGTTGCTTTCCCCGCATAGTCTCCCCCGTCAGCTTTCGATGCCGAGCCCCTCAGCCAAATCGTCGTCGCGCCGTGACCTCCTCGGGAGCCCGGCCAGCGTCCGCTTCGCTTTCGGCGGCAGCGGCCGTCGCTTTATCACGGCTGCCGAGAACAACATAGCGCACCATGGCGCCATTCTAGCCGGCGAACCTGCCGACCGCAGCTAGGGGAAGGCGCGGCAAATTGCGCCCATGCGAGGGGGCAGCCCTGACCGATCGAGGCTTCAGGAGGTTACGCCCGCGCCGGCTTGCGCTCGGCCGGCCCGCTCAGCAATGCGATTTCGGCGGCCTTGACCAGAAGCCCGGCATAATCCGCGCCGAACACGATCTTGCAGAACCGCACCGCGGCGTCGACCTGCGATTGCCGAAACGGCCGGTCGCCATCGCCGGCATGGCGCAACGCATCAAGCAACACCTTGGAGGTGGTCTCCAGGTATTGTTGCAGTTCCGACCAAGTGCGCGTGGTCACTTCGTTGATCGCGAGCTCGTTGGCATAGCTGCGGCAGGCATCGACGAATTCGACCAGCATTTCGGCGTCGCCCACGTCGATGGCGTCGAGCAGCGAGCCGGACGCGATCTCTTTCACCGGACGCGGCCGCAGCAGGCGCCGGACGCGGCCGGGCGTCGCCTCGATCTCGGTTTTGAGCAGACTGGAAATTTCCGTGCAAATGGCGGCGAGTTGCCGGCTCCAGGGCGAATCGACCGAGAGGTCCATTTCGGTGCGCAAGCCACGCGCCGCGTCGTGGATGGCCTTGAGCAGCGAGGTGACCGGACGGTGCGCCTTGAGCTCGGCGCGAAGCTCGCTCACCATGCTTTCCACCTCGCCGATCACGATGGTGACCGCCACCGCAAAGGGCGTGTCCGCGATGCGGGCGGCATCGTCGCTCTCGGCCGCGCGCGTGGCGATGCGGATAAGTTGCCAGGGTGCCGCGAGGCGGCCCATGACCAGGATCAAGCCATAGAGGAAGACATCAGCCTTCAGCGTCGGGCCTGTTGCGGCCGACTTCTGCGCCGCGACCGAATCGAAGAGCGGCTTGACCTGATCGATCTGCTCGCGCTCGAGGGCGCGTATGTGGTTCGGCAGGCGCCGCGCCAAGTCGCCGAGTATATCGCGAATCGCGAGGATGCGTATGAGCGTGCTGAGATCCTCCAGCGCCCGCGGCGTACCGACCTGCACGCCGAGGCGCCGGCGCGCCTTTTCGTCGCCTTGGACGCGGTCGATGGTGTTCTTGATGCGCTGGATCGCCCGGTCATGCAAAGCGCGGGTCAGCTGCTCGGTCTTGACTCGGTCGTCGGCGAGCAAGGCGCGGTTGATGTCCTCGCTGAGCGCATTGGCTTCGGCCGGCATCAGATCGCGGCCGATCCAATTCCAAATCGGTTCGAGCGATACCCGCGCGAAGCGCCCGATGCGCTTGTGATCGGCGGCGTCGTCGATGAGGAACGACTCGAGCGGCGCGAAGAAGAGACGGGCTGCATCGCCGATGCGCGGCACCGGCTGCCCGACGGCGCGGATCGTGCGCCGCAACTCCTGGAGCACCAGTTCGTTGCCGGCGCCTTCCTCACCGCGCAGCAAGCCGCGCTCGAGCTGCGCAACAAGCATCGCTCGTGCCTCCGGCCTGAGGGTCCGGAGATAGTCGCGCAGCCGGTCGACGGATTGTCCGTCGCTCGTCATCGAAATACCACCTTACCAGGACGGCACCGGATACCTTCTAAGCGCGCGGCGCTTAAGAAGCCGTTACGCAAAGTGTCAGGAATTCAAGGCGATAAGTGACCGCCGCCGCAGCTTCTTTGGCGCCGGTCTAATGCCGGCATTGGCAACGGCAATCAGCTCACTGTCGTCCAGGTTCCGTCGGGATTGCGACAGGCGGTGCCTCGCTCAACCTGCGGCTTCCCGTCGATATAGACTGTGTGGGTGTATTCGCGACACGGGGCGCCGTTAACCTGGTAGGCGGGGCCGGGCACGACGTTTCCATAGCGCCCGGAATCGGGGTTCCGCCAGGCGACGGGCGCGCCGGAAGGGCCGGTATCCAGCGCCTGCATCTGCGCCGCATAGGCGCGGCGCTTGTCCTCGTCATCGAGCGCTGCGCCGATGCGGTTGCCGATGAACCCGCCGATCGCGGCTCCGAGCAGCGTTCCGGCAATGCGATGACCGGCAGTGCCGCCGATCGCATTGCCGATCAGTCCGCCGGCGGCAGCTCCGACCGCCGTACCACCGACCTCCTTCGGTCCGGAATCGGATGAGCAGGCGGCAACGCTGAAGCAGACCAGCGCAAGGGCAACAAACCTGATCGCCGGCATTCTTTTGACCCCGAGCCGGCCGGCACGCGAGGCCATCCGGCCTCAGTCGTATAAGCCACGCGGACGAACGGAGCAAAACTCAGTCCGGCCCCTGCCTTGCGGGGAGGATCGAGCGACGTCACCCCGCGGGCAGCGCGAGTTCGGCGCGCAGGCCGCCGATCGGCGCCGTCGCCAGCCTCAGCGTGCCGCCGTAAAGGCCGGCAAGTTCGACCACGATCGAGAGACCGAGGCCAGAGCCCGGCTTGCTTTCGTCGAGCCGCTGCCCGCGCAACGCCACCTGCTCGCGCTCGGCGGGCGAAAGGCCCGGTCCGTCGTCATCGACGATGATGCGCACGCGCGGCTTGCCGTCGCCTTCAAAACGGTCGGCCACCACTTCGATGGCGACCCGCGACTGCGCCCATTTGCAGGCATTATCGACGAGATTGCCGATCATCTCCTCGAGGTCCTGCTGCTCGCCGCGAAAGCGCGCCTGTTCCGGCACGTCGATGGCGATGGCGATGTCGCGCGCGCGATGGAGCTTCTCCATCGTGCGCGCCAGCGCGGTGACCACCGGAGCGACGTCGATCATAGCGCCGACGACAGTGGAGCGCGCGGCGAGCCGCGCGCGCTCAAGCTGGCGCGCCACCTGGTCGCGCATGATCTCGGTTTGCTCGCGCACTTTGTGCGCCAGCGGATCATCCGCCCGCGCCGCCGCCTCGTTGACGAGAACGGAGAGCGGCGTCTTCAGCGCATGGGCAAGATTGCCGACGTGGGTGCGCGCGCGCTCGACGATCTCGCGATTGGCCTCGATGAGTGCGTTGGTCTCGCGCGCGAGCGAAGCGATCTCGACCGGAAATTCGCCTTGCAGCCGTTCCGCGCGACCGGAACGGATCGCCGCCAAGCTCTCGGAAATGCGCTTGAGCGGCGCCAGGCCGAAGCGAACCTGCAGGGCGGTGGTCAAAAGCAGCGCGATGGCGAGCGCGGCGAAGGTCGAACCGATGACGCGGTCGAAGCTCAGCGTCTCGTCGTCGATCTCGGACGCATTGCCGGCCACCGCGATCAGGTAACGGCCTTCGTCGCCGAGGTCGATATTGCGTTCGACGAGGCGGAGTCTCACGTCCTCCGGGCCTTGAGCGTAGCCCTTCAGGTAACCACCGGGGACCGGCGAGGCCGCGTCGGTGCTGGCAAGGCGCGGCAGGTTCGAGTCCCACAAAGAGCGTGAGGAGTGCAGCTCCGGCTTCGACGTGTCGAGCCGCGTCACCTGCCAATACCAGCCGGACAGCGGCAGCTCGAACAAAGGTTCGCCGATCGATTGGGGAAACTTGTCGCTGCCTTCCTCAGGCGAGGCCACTTCGGCGACCAGCGTCCGCAAATAGACGTCAAGGCGCCGGTCAAAGGCGCGCTCGACGGCGTGGCGATAGAAAGAAGACAACGCGACGCCGGCGACGAGGAGGATCACTACTGTCCAGCCGGTCGCCCAGAGGAACAGGCGAAGCGCAAGCGAACTAACGCGCATCGGGCGGAGTGAGCAGGTAGCCGAGACCGCGCACTGTCTGGATCACGTCGACCCCGAGTTTCTTGCGGATGCGGCCGACGAACACCTCGATGGTGTTGGAGTCGCGGTCGAAATCCTGGTCGTAGAGATGCTCGACCAGTTCGGTACGCGATACCACGCGGCCGGTGTGATGCATGAGGTAGGAAAGGAGCCGGTACTCGTGCGACGTGAGCTTGACGGGATTGCCGTCGACGGCCACGCGCCCGGTGCGGGTGTCGAGGCGCACCGGCCCGCAGGTGAACTCGCTCTTGGCGTGACCGGCCGAGCGACGCAGCAGCGCGCGCATCCGCGCTAATACCTCTTCGAGATGAAAGGGCTTGGCGACATAGTCGTCGGCGCCAGCGTCAAAACCCTGCACCTTGTCGCTCCAGCGGTCACGCGCGGTGAGAATGAGCACCGGCATGGCGCGGCCGGCCCTGCGCCACGCTTCCAGCACCGAGATGCCGTCCATCTTCGGCAATCCGATGTCCAGGATGACGGCGTCGTAAGGCTCGCTCTCGCCGAGGTAGTGACCCTCCTCGCCGTCGAATGCACGATCAACCACGTAACCGGCATCGGTCAGTGCCGTGGCCAGCTGCCGGTTGAGGTCGGGATCGTCCTCGACTACGAGAAGGCGCAAGAAAAACTCCGAAGGATCGCTCCGCTCAAAGGCCGCCGACGAGCGTGCCCTTGACCGCGTCGACGATGACTCGCGCCACTTTGCCATCGTGGGCAAGAACTGTCAGCACATAGACGAGACCGTCCGGGCGACGGCAGAGCCGCGCCCGCACCAATGTCCCCGGAACACGGTTTTTCACCGCGCGCAAGGCGACCGCGAGGCGCAGTACGCCGCCGCTCTCGACCAGGGCGCGCCGTTCTTTCTGATTGAGGCACGCGCGAGCGGTCTCTGCGCCGGCGTGCGCAGCATGCCCGACCTCCTCGGCGCGCGCCGGCGCAGGCGCGAGCGCAAGAGCGAGCAGCACGGCGGTGAATGCTCGTCCGGTCTTACCCATGCGTCCTTCCTAGGCTTTCCGGGGTGAACAAGACCTGAACGGCTGATTGGGAGGCTGGCGGCGGGCGAAGACACGCGCTCCCAGACGGGCTTGGTATCCCTCAGGGGCTTCGGTCTTTCGTCCTCCACCGCATCGGTCATTCTAACCGGCGCGGCAATTCGGACGTTACAAGGGGTCTGACCGATTGCGCCTCGGCGATTCCCCGTCCCTGTCTCTCATTGGCCATAAGTCCGATTGGGAATCGGAAACCCGCAGCTCGAGCCGTCGGTAACCTGCACCTCGTCCTCCCAAGGCAGCCGGTACCTGCCGGCGAACAAATCGCGCATGTAGGTGTAGGGGCAATCCTGGGCGCCGCCTTTGACCGCGACGAAGCCGCGATGGCCGAATTGGTAGATGTTGTTCTCTACGCCCCAGATGCGCCGCGCCTCGTCGGCAAGCTTTGGCCGCACCTCGGCCGTGATGATCTCGTCGGGCACCCCGTTACCGGTCGCGAGCGGCACGCCGTCAAAATTGACGATCATTCCTTCGCCCATGGAATTGAACACGCCGTCCGTTCCGGCCATGCAAACGTTCGCCGTGTACATCAGATTGGCGAACGCATTGCTCTGGTTGGTGACGTGCCACGCGTGCCTGATTGGCGCCGTGTAGCCGGCCGTGCGCAACATGATATTGGCGCCCTTGTAAGCGCATTCCCGAGCCATCTCGGGGAACATTCCGTCGTGGCAGATGATCAGCGCGACTTTGCTGCCGTTCGGGCCGTCGCAGACCGGAATACCAATGTTTCCTGGCTCCCAGGGCTCGACGGGAACCCACGGATGCATCTTGCGGTAATAGAGCCTCAGCTCTCCCTGATCGTCGATGATGATGCCGCTGTTGTAGGGATTGCCCTCGGGATTGTATTCCATGATCGAGAAGCAGCCCCAGATGCGGTTCTCGGCACATGCCTTCTTGAAGGCGCCGACTTCCGGCCCGTCGAGTCGCGACATCAGCTCGGCGTTGGTATCCATCGACAGGCCGTGCAGCGAGTATTCGGGAAAGACGACGAGGTCCATCGTCGTCATTCCTTTGCGCGCTTTCTGCACCATGGCGCAAATTTTTCTAGTCTGCGCCGCCAGATCGCTTTTGCTGGCGATTATTGGCAGTTGCAACTGAACCAGCCCGATGACCACGCCGTCGGGTGTCTTGTTCAAGCCGCCGAGACCACTCATCGACATTCTCCTCCTTCATCACGGGGTTCCCGGCCGGCCATTATTTACACCTTTCCTCATGCAAGCGGGCGCGGAAAACGCAGCGTCATTTCTCTGGCGATATGCTTCTTGACGTCCGATGCCATTATCATTCGAGCGGCCTCACCGCCGCCGTGTCGGCAGCGGACGCACCCTCCGTCGCGCCCGCTTCGGCAGCTTCAGCGGCCAGCTCACGACGTAGTCCTCAAGGTCGTCGTCGGACACGTCGGTCTCGCTCGCGCGGACTCGCGAGCGCACCGAAACGCCGGCGGTGTGCACGGTCTCCGGGTCGCCGGAGACAAGCGGATGCCACCAATAAAGGTCCTTGCCCTGCTCGAGCAGCACGTACGCGCATGAGGGCGGCAACCAGGTGATGGTCTTCAGGCTGTCCGGGGTCAGCTGCACGCAGTCGTCCACCTTTTCCAGCCGGTGTTTGTAGTCGCGGCAGCGGCAGCTCTGGTCATCGAGCAGGCGGCAGCCCACATCGGTATAGAAGGTGCGGTCGCGTCCCTCCTCTTCGAGCTTGTTCAGGCAGCAGCGTCCGCAACCGTCGCAGAGGCTCTCCCATTCCGAATCCGTCATTTCCGCCAGCGACTTGCGCCGCCAGAACGGGACGTCCCCGCGGTCGTCATCGACCGCCATGTCGCGCTCCCGACCTGCATTCTCCATTCCCAAAAGTCCTTTGAAAACCATAGTCTGGGGCCGGCGGTTATTGCTGCCGTACCGCGGCTTCCTTCCGAACGACGGTCGCGCCTTCCTCCTAAGCCCAAATTACCCCCAATTTCCATTCACCCTGTGGCCGCCGCGTCATTGGCCGAAGCCGCCCGCTCGGCTAAATCTTGGCCGGCCGAAGGGATAAGGCAGGGCGGGTGCAGCCCGCTCTCGGAGTAGCGAAGCGTGACGGACCTGTTCCCCGATCCGAGCGACGACTGGAAGCTTAAGCTCAAGCGGCTGCTGCTCGATATCGACGCGCGGATCGATTCCGCGATGTTCGAGAGCGGCAAATGGACGCGCGAACTTTATGAGCGTTTCACGGCGACCATGGATCGCTGCCACGTCGCCGGCTGGCGCCGCTGGTTGCTGGTCGAGCCGATTTCGGAAGGAGCAACGCTTGGAACCGGCGCGCTCTTCCTCATGCTGGCGCTCGCCATCCCCGCGTTTCGAGAAACATCGGACGACGACTGGTTGAAGAAATCCGAGCTGGCGGTCAGCTTTCTCGACCGCTACGGCAACGAGGTCGGCAATCGCGGGATCAAGCACAACGATTCGGTGCCGCTCGAGGAAATGCCCGATCACCTGATCAAGGCGGTGCTGGCGACCGAGGACCGACGTTTCTACGAGCATTTCGGCATCGATTTCTACGGTACCGTCCGCGCCCTGATGACCAACGCCAAGGCCGGCGGCGTGGTGCAGGGCGGCTCCACCATCACCCAGCAACTGGCCAAGAATCTGTTCCTGTCGAACGAGCGCACCCTCGAACGCAAGATCAACGAGGCGTTCCTCGCCACCTGGCTGGAGGCGCGGCTGCCGAAGAACGAGATTCTCAAGCTCTATCTCGACCGCGCCTATCTCGGCGGCGGCGCCTTCGGCGTCGACGCGGCAGCGCAATATTATTTCGGAAAATCGGTCCGCGACGTGACGCTGCCGGAGGCGGCGATGCTCGCCGGCCTGTTCAAGGCGCCGAGCAAGTTCTCGCCGCTCGTCAATCTGCCGGCAGCGCGCGCACGCGCCAATGTCGTGCTCGACAATCTGGTCGACAACGGCTTCATGACCGAGGGTCAAGTCTACGGCGCCCGCCGTAATCCCGCCACGCCGATCGACCGCAGTGCCGAGGACGCGCCGAACTACTATCTCGATTGGGCCTTTGACGAGATGCGCAGGCTCGTCGATACGTTTCCCAAATCGGTCAACGAGCGCTTCTTCGTAGTGCGCACCGCGCTCGATTCGAACCTTCAGCGCTACGTCCAGCACACGATTGAGTCGGCGTTGCGCCAATACGGCCACGACTACGGCGCCAGCCAGTCCGCCGCGGTGATCGCCGATCTCGACGGGGCGGTGCGCGCGATGGTCGGCGGACGTGATTACGGCGAGAGCCAGTTCAACCGCGCGGTCGATGCGCTGCGCCAGCCCGGATCCTCGTTCAAGCCCTATGTCTATGCCACGGCATTGGCGAACGGATTCAAGCCGACCTCCGTCGTCGTCGATTCGCCGGTGTGCATCGGCAATTGGTGTCCGCACAACTATTCCGGCGGCTATTCCGGAGCGGTGACGCTGACGCAGGCGATCACCCATTCGATCAACGTTATTCCGGTCAAGCTCTCGATCGCGCTCGGCGACGGCAATCCCAAGCTCGGCCGCGCCAAGATCGTGCAGACCGCGCGCAATTTCGGCCTGCGCGCGCCGCTTCCCGACACGCCCTCGCTGCCGATCGGCGCCGACGAAGTAACCGTGCTTGAGCACGCCGTCGCCTATGGCACCTTCCCCAATCTCGGCAAGGCGGTCGCTCCGCACGCCGCGCTCGAGGTACGCACCGGCACCGGCGAGCTGGTGTGGCGCTTCGACCGCGACGGCAAGCGGCCGGAGCAGGTGATCAGCCCGCAAGTCGCGCTCGACATGATCGGCATGATGAACTCCGTGGTCGAGAACGGCACCGGCAAGCGGGCGCAGCTCGACGGCATCAAGGTCGCCGGCAAGACCGGCACCACCAACAGCTGGCGTGACGCCTGGTTCGTCGGCTACACCGGAAACTTCGTCGGTGCGGTTTGGATGGGCAATGACGATTATTCGCCGACCAAACGCATGACCGGTGGCACCATCCCGGCCCTGGTCTGGCACGACGTCATGGCCTACGCGCATCAGGGCGTGGAGCTGCGGCCGCTGCCCGGCCTGCCCCCGCCGCAGCACGCCCCGACAGTAGCGGAAGCGGCGCTCAAGGGCAGCGAAGCGCCGCCGCAGGTCTTGCTCACGCGCAGGGGTACGGAGGCCCTCATTCACGTCGAGCATGTTCTTGATGACGCAAGCCGCGCGCTTGCGGCCCAGGTCGCGCCCGCCGGCACGATCGGCGCGCTCGATAAGAAGGTCGGCCGCGGCAACACGCTCACCGCCGCGACGGACCGTGAGTTTTTCGCGATTCCGCGCGGCGACTAGTGCGGGTCATGCGCTGGTGCGGCTGAGACAACTGCCTTTCAATCGGGTCGGACGTGCGCCTGTTTTTCGGTTCCTGCTTCGCGTTGGTGCTCGCTGCCGTCATCGGGCTGGGCGCGACCTGGCTGACGCTCACGCGCGGCGTGGCTTTCGGCGCGCTGAGGATCGGGGGATGGACCGCATGGCCGAAAAGCGGATCGGTGGACATCGATCCCTATGCCCGCGCCGCTATCGCCCGCACCGGCGAACTGCCGCTCGGAACCGGTGACGGCGTCGCCTTCTACGCCCGCAGCGATGACGCCGGAAACGCTTTCGACGGCCGCTGCACCTTCGTGATCAGCGGCGTGACGCCGCCGGCGCGCTATTGGACCCTCACGCTCTACGATCCGGAGGGGCGGCTGGTCGCCAACATGATCGACCGGCATAGCTTTACCAGCGCGGAAATCGTGCGCGAGGCGGATGGGCGCTTCGCGGTCAGCGTCGCGCCGCGCGCGCGGCCGGGCAATTGGCTGCCGACCGGCGGGATCGAACAATTCGTCCTGGTGTGGCGCCTCTACGACACGCCGATCGGCGTTGCGACACGGACCACGAAGGAAGGCCCGATGCCGGCCATAGCGCGAAAGGGATGCCCATGACCCGGCTGCTGCTGTGGATTCTCGGCGCCATCCTGCTCGGCGGCATCGTCCATCTTTCGACCGTGTTGGCGATGCCGCGGACGGCGAAGCAGGACGCCTATGCGCGGCTGGCGGCGCTCGCCCCGGTCAACGCCGTAGCCTTGCTCCCGGCGCCGAGCGCCCAGGCCGCGATCATGCCGTTCATGGACCCGGCCTTTGCCGTCGCGGTTTGTCGATACGACATCTCGAGCGGGCCGCTCAAGCTCAACACGCCGGTGAGTCAAGCCTACACATCGGTCACGTTCTACACGCGCAACAGCGTCGCCTATTACGCGATCAACGACCGCGCCGCCGGCCGGCGCACGATCGAGCTCAATCTCATGACCGCGGAGCAGCGGGCGCAAATGCCGACGGAGGAGGACGTAACCGCCGCCGACCGATTGATCATCGAGTCCCCGACCACCACCGGGCTGATCCTGCTGCGGGCCTTGGCACCGGAGCCGGGATTGATGCCCATGGCGCGCCGTACGCTCGCCGGGGCGCAGTGCCGCCTCGAGGAGGCGCGGCCATAGAAACTTTTCGGCGCAGGATCTGACGCAGGACTTTTCCGAAAACCGATAACGGTTTTCGCGATCGTGTTCTATCTGACCGCGGCGGATTCCTGTGCCGCGAGGTTGCGCGGCACAGCGGCAAAATTTGGCGCCGGCAGCAATTGGTTCGCGGCGATCTGTTGTTGCAGTTGCGTGAGCGCGATGTCCGCCTCGGCGGCGACCCTTTCCGGCTCAGCCACCACCAGATGATTGAGTGCAAAGCGATAGCCGGCGCAGCGCTGCGTCAGCGAATGATGTACCCAGGCGATGATCAGGCTGTTCTCGCCCATGCGCGCCCGCGCGTCGAGGCGTTCCGCCGGACTGAGATCGACGACGTGGCGCATGGTCTCTTCGCGCCGGCGGTCGAGATCGAGCACGCGATGCGCCATGTCAAAGAACGGTCCGATGCGCACCACATCGTTGCGGATGTCGTCGACCAACTTGTTGTAACGTCCCGTCGTCGAACGATAGCCGGCCGCTTGCAGATAACTGTAATAGTCGGCGATGTTCAACGTCCACAATTCGCGCCGGAACTCGTGCTTGGTGCCGTATTCGTAGAGCACGGCATCCCAGCGTTGCCGGTCGTAGGGCGGCTCGATCAGCGGAAAGGCAAGGTCGCGCAGCGTGCGCTCGTCGTCGGTCAAATTGTACAGCGAGACCGGCGCGCCGGCGTTCGCCGCGGCCTCCTGCCCGACCCAGGCGTGGATGTCGTCGGTAACGATGGCGGGTTGCAGCCGGCCGAAATCGCCGATGCTTGAACATCCAGGAAGCAGTACGAGAGCAAGGACGGCCAGCGGCTTAAGGTCCATGTCGCGACGGCGACGGGTTCGCGGCGACATCGACGTGACCGCGTTCAGCGGCGCCTCATGCGGCGGCGGCCGCCATTGTTGCCGGGCGGAGGCGTCCGCGGCTCGGCCTCCTCGGCACGCGAATCGTAATGCCGCTCGACGCGGATGACCGGAAGAATGATGACGGTCGCGGATTCGTCCGGCATGTCCGCGCGGCCGAACCGCACCATGCGCCCCTCATCGGGGAATTTGATAACGTTGCCCACCAGCCGCTGCCCTCTGCCTGCCAGCGCGGACAGCCCGATCCGTGCATGTCGGCATCTCCACAATTAAGCGGCATGCAAGGTTAACGCTCCGCTAACGGCAGCGACTTAGGCTCAGGGGTCGTTCCGCCAATGCGACCGGTGCTGCGATGGAGTTTCAGAGTCTCATGAGCCTTGATGGGCTCGCCGATCTCGGCTCACGCAACGAGGTCGACATGCGCCCGACATTGCTGCGCGTCCTCACCGACCTCTACGTGCAGAAACTCAGGCACACACTGGACGAGGAGCGACACTATACGGAACTGGCGCTGCGCCTGCTCGGCGCCGTGGACGTGCCGACACGCATCGAAGTGTCGAGCAAGCTTGCGCGCCATCTCTCGCCACCGCGACAGGTCCTGCAATTCCTGGCCGGTGACGTGCCGGAAGTCGCCGCCCCGCTGCGCGCGCATCCCCTGCTGCAACCGTCTGCCCCGGTCGGCGCAAACGCGCCGCTTGCGGCTTTGCCCCTATTTGCCGAAGACGGCAAGCCGGACCGAGAAGGCGCATTCGCCCGCGCCCCGCGCGCGGTCGATGCGGCAATGGCCGGCGAACTCAATGAGCTGTTTCTCGCCGCCAATGCGAACGAGCGCCGCCTCATTCTGCTCAACCTCGAAATTGTCGCTCCGCTTCCCGCCGACAGTATCGGCATCGTGCGCGATCCTTCCGTCGGCGAGCGGCTCGAAGCGGCGGCGCTTGCCCGCAACCCCGCTGATTTCGCGCGTCATCTCGCGCGTTCGCTGCAGATTCCGCGCGAGCAGGCCGCGCGTCTCGTCGCCGACGATCTGGGCGAGCCGGTCATCGTAGCCGCCAAAGCGCTCCGCGTGCCGCGCGATGTGCTCTATCGCATACTCCTGTTCGTCAATCCCGCCGTTGGAAACTCGGTCGAGCGCGTCCATGCGCTCGCCACCCTTTACGACGAGATCACGCCGCGGGCGGCGGAGGGGATGATCGCCATCTGGCGGGCGCTGCCGGGAGCCGACCGCGCCGAGGTGCGATATCAACCAGTCACGCGGGACGACGAGGCGCGCCCGCGTGCACGCCCGGCGTCGACGGCGCAGCGCAGCCCCGCCGGAGCGCGAACGAACGACCGTCGCAGCGCTTCTTGAGCGCCTTCAACCGGCAACGATGTCCAAATAATTTCGCCCGGCGCGATCCTCGACCTCTACGATCCAGACGTCGGGATCGAATTTGATCTCGCGCGCGAGAAAGGCTTCGACCGCCGCATCCGACGCCGGCAGCGCCGCTAAGCTGGGCGCGAAGGCGCGCGCCGCGCCTTGTGCGGCATCGAACGCGCTTTGCGGTGCGGGGCCGAACAGGTCGGAAGTGCCGTCAAGCCTGCTGATACGCACGAATATGGCGCCCGCTTCCTCGGCGCCGCGCCGGCGGACGACGGCGGATACGCCCTCGACCTGACAGCGGCGCAAATAGGCGGCAACCCAAAGCGCGGTTTTGAGGCGCATCACGCCGCTCATATCGCTCTGTCACATGGGATGCGCAACCGCAGGCCGAAGGCTCGGCCCTGGAACGTTACTCACTCCAAGGGCTGCCCGGTCATGGCCGCAAGTTCGCTCATGAGCCGATCGGAGAGACGCCCGGTCGCCGGCAGTTTGTGCTCGCGCTCAAATTTTTCGATCGCCGCACTCGTCGCATCGTCGAGAATGCCGGTGGCCCTGATCTGGCCGTAGCCAAACCCGGACAAGACGCGCTGCACGGCCATCAGACGCGAGGACGACCCGATGAGTTCGGCAATCGGGTCATTGCGCCGTGCGGCGACGGTTTGCGGCGCCCGCCCAGCCGTCGCCTCCAAAGGCTTGGACGTTGTGGTGCCGACGACATTACGACGACTCTCGGCCGGCGGCGCTTGCGTCGGATTGGTAAAGAACGGCGCCGTGTGTGACCCCGATTGCAGAAAGACCGCATTGACGACGATGACGAGGCTCGCCGCAGCCGCGCCGAAGATCGCCAGCGAATCGACCGGGCGATGCGCGGCTTTCGCCCACAGGCGACGTCCGATCGACGCTGCGACGCCGCCGGCACCGGCGCGCCGATTATCGTAGCGACGGTCACGCACTTTTTTTCATCCGCGTATCGATGCGCAAAACCGAATCTTCGCACCCAGCGGCGGGACTCATCTGCGGTGTCGGCACGTTCTTCGGCAAACCCGGCGAACGATCGGTCACAGCGGCCTCGGCTGGCACAGATTGCCTTTGCGCCGGTCGCGCGCGCTCGCAATCGAGCGGCAGGCGCACGGTGACACGCGTGCCCTCGCCGACCCGGCTGCGTATGCTCATCTCGCCGCCATGCAGCCGCACCAACCCCTTGACGATCGAGAGTCCGAGGCCGGTGCCGCCATGGCGGCGGTCAAAGGCCGCGCGCGCCTGAAAGTACGGCTCGCCGACGCGCGCGAGATCGGCATTGCTGATGCCGACGCCGTTGTCCTCGACCACGAAAATGATGCTGGCCGCCTCGGCGCGGGCGCCGATCGTCACTTTGCCGCCGCGTTCGCTGAAGCGGATCGCATTTGACAGCAGATTGATCAGGATCTGGCCGAGGGCGCGCTTGTCGGCGATCATGTCTGGCAAATCGGCGGCCGCCATCTTGTCGAGCACAATGCCGGCCTCGTGCGCCTGCAGCGCTAGAAGGTCGCAGCAGCCGGCAATCACCCGAGACGGCGCGAACGACTCCGGCGTGAGCGCGAAATTGCCGGTCTCGATTTTCGACATATCGAGAATATCATCGATGACCGCCAGCAGGTGATGCCCGGAATCATTGATGAGACCGGCATAGTCCTTGCGACGGCCGGCATCGAGCAACAACACCGATTCCTTCATCAACATCTCCGAGAAGCCGATGATGGCGTTGAGCGGCGTACGCAATTCGTGGCTCATGGTGGCGAGGAAACGGCTCCTGGCGGCATTAGCGCTCTCGGCCTCCGCGCGCGCCTCCTTGAGCGCCTGCTCCTGCTGCTTGCGTTCGGTCACGTCGCGCAGCACCGCCACGACTTCGCGGCGGTCCCGACTGCCGGAGCCCGCCGACGCTTGTTCGACCGGCCGACAGCGCATCTCGATCCAAACGAATTGCGTCTGCGGACGGCCGTTGGCGTCAGAACTCTCCCGCCGCACGCGGAATTCGACCGACCGGCTCTCGGCCAACACCGCGGCGTCGCCGAGAGCAGCGAGATAGGCGGGACGGTCGGCGACATGGACGCGATCGAACAGGCCGTACGCCTGCAATTCGACGACGGGGCAACCGAACAACGATTCCGCGGCCGGCGACGCGAACAGCACGCCGCCGTCGCCGCCGTGCCGCGTGATCACGTCGGTCATGTTGCCCGCCAGGAGTCGGTAGCGATCCTCCTCGGCATAAGGCAGCCAGAAGCTGCTGCGAGCGAGAGCTTCGGCGCCGAGCGCGAGGCCCGTCGCGTAGAGCGCAGCTGATACGATGCCGAGCGCCGGGAGCGCCACATGTCCGCTCGGGCTCGGCGCCGGCAGCAGATCGAGAACGGCGAAGAGCACCAATAGGCCAGCGGCAGCGACCGCAATCGTGGATGCGGTCGCGATCACTTTGCGTGACGCCGAAAGCGCCGCCTCAATCGGTACGACCACGAGCCAGATGGCAGCGAAAGAGGCAATACCGCCGGTCGAGGCCGCCACCACCGTCACTAGTCCTGTTAAGGCCGCCGAAGAGAGCGCATAAGCGCTTTCGTAGCGGCCGGTGCGCGAGAGGAAGTAGGCAGTAAGGATGGGAGCCACCAGCCAGGCGAATATCATCAGCTCGATCGCGCTCGGCGCGCCGCGCGCGATCAGATAGGCCGGAAACGACGCCAGAGCAACGATGCTGCCGAGCAGTCGCGGCGCGATGAAGGCGCGATGGCGCGCCGCGGTGAGCGCATCCTGCCGCGCCGAGGGGTGGACCAGCGCTTCAATATAGTCTCGTACCGCCGCGAAGAGGCCCACGTTCCCGATCGCACGTCCGGCTCTGGTAGACGCGCCCCCTTTTTCTGTCCGACGATCGTGTCAGAGGCCGCTTAAGCGAACGCTAAGGCACCGCGCGCGGGAGTGCGTGGCGACGTCGCGGCGCCACCCTGCCCGCGCCGCGCCGCGGCGGATTCGTCGATCATGGTGAATGGCCCGTTGCTGGAACGACCGGCCGGCGCGCGGCGCACGCGTTGGCATTTGCGAAAGCGCGTCGGACCGAAACATCCTTCGCTGACGATAACGGCGCAAGAGGCGCTACCGCACGCGTTCGCGCAAATTTTAGGTAAATTATATTTTTTCGATTTGCGCGAAAATTTGCGGCGTATTCTGCTCGATTATGGGCAAAAACGTCCCCGACCCGCGAACGTCGCTTTCAACGCCGCGTGCTAGGTTGCGCGCGCGTGCGGCAACGCTGGCCGCGAGGGATGCGGGTCTCATGTTCTTCCTGTTGCGAATGGCCTTCTGGCTCGGCATCGTGCTGATCCTGTTGCCCAGCGGCGCCCCGCAGCGAAGCCCCTCGACCTCCGAGGTCGGCGCCTCCGATGCCATCTCGGCGGCTTCCGCCACCGTGCAGGATCTGCGCGGGTTCTGCACGCGCCAGCCCGATGCTTGCACCGTCGGCTCGCAGGTGGCGACAGCGATCGGCTACAAGGCGCAGGCGGGCGCAAAAATGCTTTACGATGTCTTCACCGAGGCGCTGACGCCGCACGATGCCGGATCGCTTGCGCGCGGCACCCCCGACAGCGCCGTAAAATCGGCGCCAGCGAAATCTGCGCCGCAGAGTGCCTCGCAGAACACCTTGACGCCGGCCGATCTCGCGCCGACCTGGCGCGGGCCGCCCGCGCGCAAGGACGGCAAGCACGCGGTATAGCGTAAACCCGCTGCCGACTTTATTCCGGGCCCACTGAAGGTCGAACCGCTGGCTTGGCTGCATCGTTAAGCCTCGAACACGTCGACCGACGCGCCATAGCGCCCTATATTGAGGGTGACAGGAACGGCGGCGCGATGGCTGACATCCGCGATATCATCGACAATTTCTCGGTCCTTGAGGACTGGGACGATCGCTATCGCTATCTGATCGAGTTGGGGCGGGAACTGCCTCCGCTTGCAGAAGCGGCCCACAGCGACGCCAACAAGGTGCAAGGCTGTGCAAGCCAGGTCTGGCTCGCCACTCACGTGCGCCCGAATGGCGCAGGCGGGCCCGTGCTCACATTCCTGGGCGACAGCGATGCTCACATCGTTCGCGGACTGATCGCGATCCTGTTTGCGATCTATTCGGGCAAGAGCGCCAAGGACATTCTTTCAATCGACGCACTGGCGCTGTTCGAACGGATGGGCCTGCGCGAGCACCTCACGCCCCAGCGCTCGAACGGTTTTCGCTCGATGGTCGAGCGCATCCGCTCCGATGCGCGTGCGGCGCTGGCGACCGCCGCGGTATAGCCGGCGGGTGACAATGGGAAACCGTGCGTTGCTACCCTTCTCCCACGCACGGGAATCATGGCCACATCGACGATGCCGCACCCTATGAGGAAATCAAACGCGAGCGCCCCGCGCTCAGTCACCCTGTGCTCGGTTATGTGATCGCGGTAATGACGGAGCGGCTCAGCTTTGCCGACCGTCTGATCGGCGTGCTGCAGCGCTGACCGGCGGACACCGAGCTTGCCACGCGGCCCGTCAGCCGCGTTCTCTGCGACGCCGCCGCTGTTGGCCGAGGCCCATCTGCTTGGCGAGCTGCGAGCGGGCCGCGGCGTAATTCGGCGCCACCATCGGATAGTCGGGCGGCAAACCCCATTTCTCGCGATACTGTTCCGGCGTCATGTCATATTGCGTGCGCAGGTGACGCTTGAGCGATTTGAATTTTTTCCCGTCTTCCAGGCAGACGATGTAGTCCGAAGTAACTGAGCGCTTGAGCGGAACGGCAGGCTTAAGCGGCTCCGCCGTGGTTGCCGCCTGGCCGCCGGAAACCCGCAGCAAGGCAGAATGCACCTGGGCGATCAGATTCGGTATTTCCGCGATTGGAACCGTATTGTTGCTCACATAGGCGGAGACGATGTTCGCCGTGAGCTGAATGTAGCTGCTGTCGCCTGGATTCTCAGCCATCTTGGGTCGATCTCTGGTCTGTCCCGAGAGTCGTCCGCACCGCACCTTGGCCGCCAGCGCTGAGGCAAAAACCTGCGGTTCAGGTCAGATACAATCAAAAGCCCGTGCAACGCGAGCCGAACCCCTCACAAGATTAGACTATATAATATCTCAGCAATTAAAGCAACAAATCTGCTACAGGCCGGGGCAACCTTGAATAAATGAGCTATATCTTCGCAAAATACAGAATTCCGCGAGGTTGCAATAGTCGAGTGCGCCAACTATCCAAGAATGGTCCGCTAGGCGAGGAGGGCGAAGACATTCGCTCCGGGCGTCGCGTCGAGCGTTTGTTACTTGCAGCTTCGATCCACGCCGGCAGTCATTGAGCGATCGATGCGCCCACAATTTCCACCTCTAGAACGCGCAAGTGCGCCGGCTGAACCGCGCGCGAGCGAACGGCCTTTTTCGCGCATGGTCCACGGCGTGCGACTGTCCGACGAGTTCGCCTGGCTCAAGGCTGGCAATTGGCAGGAAATCACACGCGATCCGGAAAAGCTCGATCCGGCAATTCGCGCTTATCTGCAGGCGGAAAACGACTATTGCGAGCGTGTGCTGGCCGATACGGCGCCGCTGCAGGCGGCGCTGTTTGCGGAAATGAAGGGCCGGATCAAGGAGGACGACTCTACCGTGCCCGACCCCGACGGACCGCACGCCTATTACCTGCGCTTCCGCAAGGACGGGCAACACCCACTGCTGTGCCGGGAGCCGCGCCATGGCGGCGCGGAGCAGCTCCTGCTCGACGGGGACGCGCTGTCGCAAGGCAAGCCGTCCTTCCAGCTCGGCGTCGCCCGTCATTCGCCCGACCACCGTCTGCTCGCGTGGCTGGCCGACGAGACCGGGTCCGAACGTTACGTGGCGCGCGTCCGCAACATCGCGAGTGGAATCGACCTAGCCGACATTGTACCGGATGTTTCCGGCGCGGTGGTTTGGACGGGGGACGCCACCGCCTTCTACTATGTGCGGCTCGATCAGAACCACAGACCGGCCGGCGTATTTCGCCATCAGCTGGGGACGCCGGTGAGCGTTGATGCGCGCGTGATCGCCGCGCCCGATCCAGGTCTCTTCCTTTCGGTCGGCCGCCACGCTTCCGGCCGTTTCGGCGAAATTTCGGCGCACGATCATGAGACGTCGGAAGTGTGGTTGGTCGATCTTTCCGTGCCGGATGCGCAACCGACGCCCGTTGCCGGCCGCGAAACCGGCGTCCAATACGAGGTCGAACATCATCCGGCCTACAACGGCGAGCTGGTCTTGTTCATCCGCACGAATGCCGACGGCGCGGAGGATTTCAAGATCGCCTGGACGCCGCTGGCAACACCGGGCCGCGAATCGTGGCGCGATCTCGTTCCGCACCGGCCCGGCGTCTATGTCCTCTCCTTCCAGGTTCTCCACGACTGGCTCATCCGGCTCGAGCGCGAAGACGGCTTGCCGCGCATCGTGGTGCGGCGGATCGCGAGCGGAGAAGAGCATGTCATCGCCTTCCCGGAAGAGGCCTATTCGCTCAGCACCAGCGGCGGCCTTGAGTTCGCCACCGATCTGCTGCGCTTCAGCTATTCCTCGATGACTACGCCGTCGGAAGTCTGGGACTACGATCTTGCGACACGCGCCCGCACGCTGCGCAAACGTCAGGAGATCCCGAGCGGCCACAACCCGGCCAATTACGTCACCCGGCGGTTGTTCGCGCCGGCCGCGGACGGCGAGACCGTTCCAATCTCGCTCCTTCATCGCAAGGACGTCGTGCCCGACGGCAGCATGCCGTGCCTGCTCTATGGCTACGGAGCCTACGGCATTTCGATCCCGGCGGCGTTCAGTGCCAACCGGCTGTCGCTCGTCGACCGCGGCTTCGTCTATGCCATCGCCCATGTGCGCGGCGGCAGCGAGAAGGGCTGGCGCTGGTATCGCGAGGGCAAGCTCGCAAAAAAGCCGAACACCTTCAGTGATTTCATTGCAGCAAGCGAATATCTGATCGGGAAGGGTTGGAGCGCTCCCGGGCGCATCGTCGCCCATGGCGGCTCCGCCGGCGGCATCTTGATCGGGGCAGTCGCCAACATGCGCCCGGATCTCTATGCCGGGCTGATTGCCGAAGTGCCGTTCGTTGATGTGCTCAACACCATGCTCGACGAGACCTTGCCGCTGACGCCGCCGGAATGGCCGGAATGGGGCGATCCGATCCGCGATGCCGCGGCGTTGCGCACGATCATGGCCTACTCGCCTTACGACAACGTGCACGAACAGGACTATCCCGCGATCCTGGCGCTCGCCGGCCTGACCGACCCGCGCGTCCTTTATTGGGAACCGGCGAAATGGATAGCCCGGCTTCGCCGACGCCGCACCAATCGAAACCTGATCGCCTTTCGCACCAATCTCGACGCCGGGCACGCCGGCGCTGCCGGCCGCTTCGACCGTCTCAAGGAAGTGGCGCTCGCCTATGCCTTCGCGATCAAGGTCGCGGGCGCAAGCTATGAGTCGCTTTCGATGTGATGGCGCAGTTCGGTGATCGAGCCGAACCGCAAGGTGCCCTGCGGCAGCTGCGCCTCGATCGAGCCGTCCGAGTAGAGCGTATAGGCCATCCCTTCGACGACGCCGGATTTGAGCACGGTGACTGATGCTGCGGATTCACCCGCGGCGGGACGCGTATCGGCCGCTGCCTCGCCACCCGGCGCCGGTTCTATCACCGGCGCCGCCTGCTCGGCGGTCGCATGCACCGCTGCGCTTTGAGTGTCCCGTTTCGGTCGCTGCCCCTTCGGCCAGAATGAATCGAACATGGAGGCCTTCAGCGGTTCGCGAGCGCCCGATGCGCGGGTAACCGAATCGCGGCGCGGCGCAGCTCGCGCCGACGCGGCGGTGCTCGCTGCCCCGCCGACGGCGGCCCTATTGTCCGCCTCGCCAACAGCTTCTTCCGCCCGGGCCGGGGCTCCTCCGGACGACAGCGATACGAGCGATACGTCAGTGCCCTCCACGACCGGCGCGAGCCGCACCAAAGTGGGAAATCGTTCTCGCGCGCGCTCGGATGCCGTCTCCTCGGCTGGCGCCGGGCCGTTAGCGGCACCAATGTGGGCGACTTGCGGATGCGGCGCCACCTTCGGCTTGGGCGGGAATGGTATGCGAAGCGCAACGCTTGGCTGTTCGCCGGCGGCGGCAGCGGCAGACACTTCCCCAGGGCGCGCCGCCCGTGGCATCGGCCGCGCCGCAAGCGCCCGCTCGATTCGCTGCAATTCACGAACGAGGACTGCTAGTCCGATCAGCACAAGCCCGCCGACAACGGCGATGATGCCGGGGGTGATCGCGGACAAACCGTCTTCCGCCACACCGGACGCGACAAGCGCCAAACCGGCGAGGCTCGTCACCGCACCCAAAATCAACAAAAACACATACATACGCCCGTCCCTGCCCCGATCAGACGGCGGCGATCCACAAAGTGGCACGATTTTGGCCGCCATCTCGACAAGACGCAAGGAATTATTATTCCTGCTTGCCGACCAGGACGCGGCGCGAGGGCGTCCCTGCCGTCATCTGGACGGTTCGAATGGCGCGAACTTCTCGGTAATTCCTTGCATGATATGGGGAATCGGCGCCGCGCCCCCGTCAGATCCCCGACCGAGCGGCCGGCCGTCGCCGACAAGCGTTGCCCAGGGCCCGGGATTAGGCCTATCTAGGCGGAACCCTTTTCTTGCTTCAGCGGTTTCACGCGCACACCCGCCCGGTCTCGTTTCACATTGAGGAGTAGACCAATGGCATTCACCCTGCCCGAACTTCCTTATCCCTACGACGCACTTATCCCGCACATGTCCCGCGAGACGCTCGAGTTCCACCACGACAAGCATCACCAAGCCTACGTGACCAACGGCAACAACTTGGCCAAAGGCACCGAGTGGGAGAACAAGCCGGTCGAGGAGGTGGTGAAAGGGACGTTTGGCAAGAACCCAGGCCTGTTCAACAATGCCGGCCAGCACTACAACCACATTCACTTCTGGAAATGGATGAAAAAGGGAGGCGGCGGCGACAAGTTGCCGGGAAAACTGGAAAAACAGATCACCAGCGACATCGGCTCCATCGCCAAGATGAAGGAGGATTTCACCCAGGCCGGCGTCACCCAGTTCGGCTCGGGATGGTGTTGGCTCGCGGTGAAGGACGGCAAGGTTGCGGTGACGAAGACGCCGAACGGCGAGAACCCTCTGGTGCACGGCGCCAAGCCCATTCTCGGCTGCGACGTTTGGGAGCACGCCTACTACATCGATTATCGCAACCGGCGGCCGGACTACATCAAGGCGTTCCTCGACCATCTGGTCAATTGGGACCATGTGGCCGAGATGTATGAGGCGGCGATGAAATAGCCGCGTTGACGCGCCGGGCTGAGGCACAATCGCGTCAAGTTCGATCGGCTTCGCGCGGGTTCCTCCGGTGTGGCATGATCTGTTCGGAAAGCCGGTCTTCTACTTTTCCGGATCATGCTCTAAAGCGCCCGGGCTTCCGCCCCGCTTCTTGCAATCGGCATTCAAAACGGCACCGCGACGCGTCATGATCGGGCGCACTTTGACGCAATGTTTCGCCCGCCGGTGAGGGGCCTGTGCTGAACCTCGAGGCGAAGCAAAGCGCCAAGATCGGGTCGATCGTGTCCCCATTCGCGGTGAGGCCCGCGCGCTCGCCGGCGGAGCCGATCAGAGCGGCGCGCGGGCTCGATGCAATTGCGGTCGGCACGCTGGTGGTCGTCGCCGTGATCGCCGCTCTCACCTTTCGCGATTATGGCCTCGGCTGGGACGATTACACCCATTCGCAATACGGCAGCCTTCTGGTCTCGCTTTACGAATCGGGCTTTGCCGACAAGCGCGCGCTGTCATTCGTCAATCTCTACATGTACGGCGGCGGGTTCGATCTTCTCGCCACGCTCGCCGCGAAAGTGCTGCCGTTCGACCTATTCGAGACGCGGCGGCTGGTCGGCGCCGCTATCGGCCTCGTCGGCCTTTTCGTAACTTGGCGGCTCGCTCGCCGCCTCGGCGGCCCGCTCGCCGGGCTGCTCGCTCTCGTCCTGCTAGCCACCTGTCCGCTCTATTACGGCCACATGTTCATGAACGCCAAGGACGCGCCGTTCGCGGTGGCCATGGCGATCGCACTTCTCGGTATTGTGCGCGCGTTTACGGAGTATCCACGCGCGACGCCGGCAACGATTGCGCTGTGTGGCATCGGCGTCGGTCTCGCACTCGGCTCCCGCGTCATGGGCGGCTTCGCGCTATTGAACGCGCTGTTGCCGCTTTTGCTTGTCGTCGCCATCCGATCGCGCGAGAGCGGTTTCAAGCCGGCGCTCAGCGAATGTCGGTCGTTCCTCGCACCGTTTATTCCCGGCACACTCCTCGCCTATCTCGTCATGGGCTTGGTTTGGCCATGGGCGGTCGTCTCGCCGCTCAACCCGTTTCGCGCCGTCGAATATTTTTCCAACTTCTTCGAGAAGCCCTGGCGGGAGTTGTTCGACGGCCGATTGATCCTGGTTCCGGATATGCCGCGCAGCTACGTGCCGACCCTCATCGCGCTCACGCTGCCAGAACTGATGCTGGTGCTCGGCCTCTGCGGCACGGTCGTCGCAATTGTCGCCGCTGCACGCGGCGAAGCCGGGCGTGCCGGCCTAGCCGCCGGACGTCGCGCCGCATTGCTGGCAACGGCGCTCGCAGCCGCGCTTCCGCTTCTGGTGACGGTCGCGATGCGCCCAGCCATGTACAACGGCATCCGCCATTTCGTGTTCCTGATGCCGCCACTGGCCGCACTCGGCGGCCTCGCCGGCGCCTGGATCGCGCAGCGTCTGCACCGTTATGGCCGCACCGCAATGACAGCGGCGGCCGTCGTGCTGGTCATCGGGCTTGCCTCTCCGGTCGTCGAGATGGCGCGGCTGCATCCTTACGAATACACCCACTTCAACCATATTGCCGGCGGCGTAGCCGGGGCGCGGCCGCGCTACATGCTCGATTATTGGGGCTTGTCGATGCGGCAGGCGTCGCAGCAATTACACGCGCTGCTCGCCGAGCGCGGTGAGACGCCGCGCGGGAAGACCTGGGCGGTCGCGGTCTGCGGACCGCACCCGGCGGTCGTGGTCGCCTTAGGCCCGCAGTATTCCGCGATCTGGAATCCGAAGGGCGCCGACTTCGCCATGACGCTCGGCGAGTTCTACTGCGCCAAGCTCGACGCCCCGATTCTTTTCGATGTGATGCGCGAAGGCGTCGTCTATGCGCGGGTCTATGACATTCGCGGCCGTTCGGTTTCAACGCTGTTGACCGTGCGCGGCCCCGACTAAAGCGCAATCGCTTCAGGTTGAAGCGATTGCGCCGTTGCGTGCGCAAAGTCGCGGTGCAGTCCGCGAGCGTTACGCAAGGAGATCGCGCATGATCAACACCTACGTCTTCGATGCCTATGGCACGCTGTTCGACGTCCATGCCGCGATCGCCCGCCATCGCGCCACCACCGGTCCCGATGCCGAGCGATTCTCGGAAATCTGGCGAGCAAAGCAGCTCGAATATACCTGGACATTGACGTTGGCCGGCCACTACGTCGATTTCTGGACGCTGACCGAGCGCGCGCTGGACTATGCCTTCGCCTGCGTCCCCTCGGTCGAGCGCGCGCTGCGGCCGCAACTGCTGGAAGCATATTTCAAACTGGACGCGTTTGCCGAGGCAAGCGGCGCGCTTACCGAACTCAAGACGCGCGGCGCCCGGCTTGCCATCCTCTCCAACGGCACGCCGCAGATGCTCGCCGCCGCTACGGCGGCGGCGGGGATTGCCGCGCTCATCGACGCCGTCCTTTCCGTGGACGCCGTGCGCCTCTACAAGCCGCGGCCGGAAGTCTATGCGCTCGTCACCGACGGCTTGGCGGTGAGGCCGTCGGATGTCGCGTTCGTGTCGTCAAACCGCTGGGACGTGATGGGCGCCGCCTCATTCGGCTTCGACTCAATCTGGGTCAATCGCGCGCGCAAGCCGGACGAATACGCGCACCTTGCACCGCCGCGCCAAATTCCCGATCTCGCGGCGCTCGCGAACCTCGACCGGTAATGTTGCGCAAGTCGCCGCCCTTGGCGGGCGATCGCTTCAGGTTAAATCGATTGCGCGCGCGAGTTTTCCCTATTGGAGCATGATCTTTTCGGAAACCTGGTTTCCACTTTTCCGGATCATGCTCCTAAGCCAGCGCCGCAGCGGTTGCTGCCACGCCGGCGACGCCGACCATGGGCGCGGCGCCTTCGGCCTCTTCGAGCCGGCGATCGATTTCGCGGATGACAAAGCGCGAGAACGGCCCGAGATGCATATAGAGCGCCATCAAGGTCACGATATAGCGAACGGCGCTTGGATTCGTCTTGACGCATTTCATGAACACGCTCCAAAACGCCTCGCGCGCCTCCGGCGCCTTGGTGATGATGCTGTGCACGATGTCGAACGAGCCGAGATTGCGCCGCTTGTCGCCTTCGGCGAGTTCCGCCGGTCGGCCGGAACGGTCGAGCATCGCCGCAAGGCGCTCCAACCGCCGGGCGTAGGCCACCGGATCGTAGATGCGTTCGAGGATGCGCCGGTAGTCGAGCAGAATATCGCGCTCCGGCCGCAGGCTGTCGTAGTTGAGGCCGAGCGTGCAATGGTCGCCGGTCTCCTCGATCATGCGGTCGTGGTTGGCGTGCAGCCGACCCTCCTTCTGCAGGCGCCGTGTGAGCTGCGTGTTCGGCAGTGCGTAGAGCAGCCCGACCATGGCCATCGGAATGGCGGCGTCTTCAATCAACTCCACCATGGCGTCAGCAATCGAGACCTTCTCGGTGTCGAAGCCGACGATAAAGCCGGCGGTAACGAACATGCCGGCCTGGTACAGCTTGTGGATGCTTTCCGCCAGATTGCGCCGGGTGTTCTGCTTCTTCTTGGTGTGCACCAGCGTCTCGGGATCGGGACTCTCGATGCCGACGAAGACGGCGAAGAAATTCGCCTTGCGCATCAGCTGCAAAAGTTCGTGATCGTCGGCCAGGTTGATCGAGGCTTCGGTCGAAAACTCGAACGGATAGCCATGCGCGCGCTGCCACGCGATCAGCTCCGGCAGGAAGATGCGCAGCGACTTGCGGTTGCCGATCAGATTGTCGTCGACGAAATCGACGTGCCCGCGATAGCCGAGATCGTACAGCGCCTGCAGTTCCCCCAGCATCTGCGGCGGGGTCTTGGTGCGCGGAACGCGCCCGTACAGTTCGATGATATCGCAGAACTCGCAGGTGAACGGACAGCCGCGAGAATATTGCAGGCCGATGTACATGTAGTGGTCGGTCCTGAGCAGGTCGAAACGCGGCGCCGGGGTCTTGGTCACGTCGATCTGGAACTTTTCGGCGACGAATTCGCCGCAGCGCTCGCCGGCGTCCCAGGCCGCGACAAAACGCGAAAGGATATTCTCGACCTCGCCCAGCACCCGGAAATCGGCTTCCTGGTAGATATGCGGGCTCGAGGTCGCATCAGGCCCGCCAACGACAACCGGCTTGCCGTGCTTATGCGCCAGCTTGATGAGCCGCAAAGTGTCGATCTGCTGATTGATCATGCCGCCGGTCATGATCATCTCGGCCCAAGCGAAATCCTCCTCGCTGACATCCTCGGTGTTGCGGTTGACGAGACGGACGGTCCAATTCGGCGGCAACATGGCGGCCACGGTGATCAGCCCGAGCGGCGCCGTCGGATAGCGCGCGCCGACAAGCTTGCAGGCTTCGGAGAAATTCCAGAACGTGTTCGCCTGAAAACGCGGATAGATCATCAGCACGTTGCAAGCGCGCGGTGCCGGCATGCCGGCGATTTCGTTGCGTTGCTGTTCCAAGGAAAACCACCCCCCGCGGACCCGGTCGCCACGATCCGCGCAGTATGGCGTAATCGCGCGGCAGTTCAAGGCGAAAGCCTGCGTCCCGTTCGGGTGCTGGTTCGATCCGGAATGCGACGCGCGAACAGAGCGTTATCCCCGGGCAGCGCGTCCTGGGATGCTCGGCATGCGCGGTTAGTCGCCGGGTTGCGCCGCATGAAGGCGGCGCGCCGCCGGCGCGGTCGGCAAATCTTTATGCGCACGCGGCGCGCGGTCGGCGCCCGGACGACATGCCGGCATCGAAGCAAGGCTCTTATGCAGCGTTGTCGTGCGGCTCGGTCCTATCAGGATTCTTGAGGGCGGTCACGATCTGCTGTTTGGTCAGCCGCGTGCCATCGTCACCTTCGACGAGGAGAGCGACACGGCCGCTGTCGTTGATGTGTCGCGCCCAGCTCATCGCCTCGTCGAGCAGGCTGAATTCCTTGTAAAGGTGGCGATCCTTCTCCAACGGGGAGATCGATTGCGAGCCGCGCGGGCCGGAATAGACGCGATAGGTCATTGTCGGACCTCCTGTTCAACGGACATCGTCCACGGACTTGGAGCGCAAGCACGAAACGATTGCGTCCTTGCTCGCCTGGTGGAGCACGATCTTTGCGAAAAACCGTCCCACTGCCGGGTCATGCCGTCCATATCCGATTAACATGCTGGCCGTGTGTCATTGCGGCGCGGCGCGTTGACGCGGGGCGAAGGGTCCGTTCCGGCATGGCCACGGAAAATGACCGCTTTGCGGCGTTTTTCCTTTCGCCTATCGTTTCCGCGCTGCGAAAGATTGATCGCTATAGGGAAGCTGCGATGGACGTCGAATCACGATGAAGTCGTGATCGAGCAGGTGATGGCAGCCGTTGCAGCCAGCGGTGAGCGTGTCGAAAGCGCTCGTGAAGGCGGCGTGGTCTTTGGCGTCGATCGCCTTCTCCAGCGCGGAAATGCCGGCTCCGACGGCCTTCTCGACCGTATCGCCGCCGAGCTGCCTGTTTACGGCCTCGAAACCATCTTTCAGCTCGTCCACCTCGTAATCGGCGAGCGGCCAATTGCGCGCGCGACCGGCAAACCAAAGCTTGATGTGACGCATCTGCTGCAGTGCCATGATTTCGGCGAGTCCGGGCTCGTAGGGTTCGCTTGCCGCGGCTGCCGCCGCGACTTGCGGCGTCGCTTGCTCCTGGGCGCTCGCTTTCAGCGTCGCGAGCAGCATCGCCGCGATCAAGATGGCAAGGACGGGCTTCATCGATTCCTCCTTCGGCACGGCAAGGTTTTACCCCGGTGATACCCGATGTGCCTCCCGTCGCGCCGAATGCTCAGCTCAGGGGCGCGAGTGGCTCGCTGCACTGCTTCGGATTGGTTTCCCGGCAGGCGCGATAAAGCGCCGGGCAGGCCTTCGCCGCCGCGAGCGCCGCCTCGACGGTCCGCAACGGCTCGCCCGCCGCGCGCGACTGGCCGTCATAAACCAGGACGGCATCGATGCGTTCGATCCCGCGGTCGGCGATGAGGAAGCGTTCGGCGCCGTTGAAATAGGTGGTCGCCGTCTTGATCGCCTCATTGAGCTTCTTGGTCAGTTCCGCATTGGCTTTGGGATCGGGTTTGACGACGCGGGCGCGCACCGCGGCATCGGTGTAGAGGATATTGAGCTTGAAGTAGATTCCGCCGCATTGGGCGAGCGCCAGCCAGTAAGGCCTGCCGTTGAAAGCGCCCGGCGCCGCCACGAGGCTGTCGCGCTTGTCGGTCGGCATCGCGGTGGGAGAAGGCTGGACCTCCCGCTGTTGGCGCTGACGCTGCGTCTGCGCCTGCGCAATCGTGACAACGATGAGGGCAAGCGTGAACGCTGCCGCCTTTGCGAGCATTGCCGGCATGGCGCGATTATAGCCGGAGCTCGTAGCAAGATTCAAAAGACTCGAAATCTCTCCGCCCAGGACCCCAGCTCGATTGCCGATCCGTTCAGTCGACCACCGCGACTGCGTTGATTTCGACCAGGCAGCGTGGATCGGTGGCGAGCCGCACCACCTGGACGGTCGTCGTCGCCGGCTTGGCATCGCCAAAATATTCGCCCCAGATGTGGTTGAGCGCATCCTGATCGGACAGATCGGTGACGAAACGAGTTGCGGTGACCACATCGGCGAAGCTCGCGCCCACGGATTGCAGCCCACGCTTAAGATTTTCCAGCGCTGCGCGCGCCTGCCCGGCCATGTCGCGCGGCATGGCAGCGAACTCCTCCGGCCGATGCGGATGATGATGATAGACCGGTGCGGCGGTGACGCCGGCAAGGTAGACCGTCGCCCCACCGCTGACCCTGATCGCCGGTGCATAAGGCATCCAAAGGTTCGGCGCGTCGGGCCAGTGGATGTGTTCGATGATCTTGGGCATGGACTCCTTCCCGTTGCTTGATGTCGAGATTTACCGTCATACATTACCTTGGGAGGCGGTCGGCAATGAGCGGGATCGAAACAAATCCCACCCTTTGGCGGATCGGAAGGGAACGCAAGATCGACACATTCACGCTATCGCTGGGCGTTGCTGCTAAAACGATCTGCAGAGGAGAAAAGTCATGTTGTCCAAAACTTTGATGATGGGCTTGGCCGTGGTCGCCGTGATGATCGGAACGATGCTCGTCCTGAGTGACGCTTCAGCCCGGGTAGGAGGGCTTGGCTTCGGTGGCGGCGGCCCCAGCATGTGGGCGTTCTATCCGTTTCTCGATCCCTACAACCGACCCAACTGGTGCGACTGGGAGAAGGTGAACTACTACCGTCACAACCGACTGCAGGAGCGATGGGTCTACCGGTGTCCGCATTGAGCTGCGGCCATCTTCGAAAGGCTGTGCAGCCGCGGGCGCTTGCTGCGCGCGTAAGATGTGACAGCGGCTGAGCACTGAGGAAATCAAATCGCGCCGAATTGCGAATCCGCAGTCTTCACATCCGGAACACCCCGAATTTCGTCTCGGGGATCGGCGCATTGAGCGCGACGGAGAAGCATAAGGCGAGCACGCGGCGCGTCTCGGCGGGCGCTATGATGCCGTCGTCCCACAGCCGCGCGGTGGCGAAATAAGGATCGCCTTCCTCTTCGAATTTTTCGCGGATCGGCTGCTTGAATTCCTCCTCCTCGGCCGCGGACCATTTCTTTCCCGCGGCCTCCAGGTTTTCGCGCCGCACCGTCGCCAGCACGCTTGCCGCCTGCTCGCTGCCCATTAGCGCGACGCGCGCGTTCGGCCACGTGAACAGAAAGCGCGGGCCATAGGCGCGGCCGCACATGCCGTAATTGCCGGCACCATAGGAGCCGCCGATCACCAGCGTGATTTTCGGCACTCGCGCGCAGGCGACTGCCGTCACCATCTTCGCTCCGTCCTTGGCGATGCCGCCGGCCTCGTAATCGCGCCCGACCATGAATCCGACGATATTCTGCAAAAACAGCAGCGGCACCCGGCGCTGGCAACACAGCTCGATGAAGTGCACGGCCTTGAGCGCGCTCTCCGAAAACAGAATCCCGTTGTTGCCGAGAATGCCGACCGGGATGCCGTGAATATGCGCGAAGCCGGTGACCAGCGTCGTGCCATAGAGCGCCTTGAACTCGTCGAGCTCGGAGCGATCAACGAGGCGCGCGATCACCTCATGCACATCGTATTGCTTCTTCAGGTCGACGGGAACAACGCCGTCGAGTTCGCTGACGTCATAGTTAGGTTCGGCCGGCTTGGCGAGCGGCAGATCGCTCGCCTTCCTGGCATGCAAATTGGCGACGATGCCGCGGCAGATCGCCAGGGCATGGCGATCGTTCTCGGCGTAGTAATCAGCGACGCCGGATTTCTTGGCGTGCACGTCGGCGCCGCCCAGCTCCTCGGCGGATACGACTTCGCCGGTCGCCGCCTTAACGAGCGGCGGGCCGCCGAGGAAAATGGTGCCCTGGTTGCGCACGATGATGGTCTCGTCGGACATCGCCGGCACATAGGCGCCACCCGCGGTGCACGACCCCATCACCACGGCGATCTGCGGAATCCCGGCGGCCGACATGGTCGCCTGATTGTAGAAGATGCGGCCGAAATGCTCGCGGTCCGGAAACACGTCAGTCCATTGCGGCAGGTTGGCGCCGCCGGAATCGACGAGATAGATGCACGGCAGCCGGTTCTCTCGCGCGATCTCCTGCGCGCGCAGGTGCTTCTTCACCGTCATCGGGTAATAAGTGCCGCCCTTGATGGTGGAATCGTTGCAGACGATCACGCATTCGCGGCCGGCGACTCGGCCGATGCCGGTGATGACGCCGGCGGCATGAATGGGCGTGCCGTACATGCCGTCGGCGGCCAGCGGCGATAATTCAAGGAAAGGCGACCCCGGGTCGACGAGCGTCATCACGCGCTCGCGCGGCAACAGCTTGCCGCGCGCGAGGTGGCGCGCGCGGGAGCGCGCCGAGCCGCCCTCGGCCGCTTTGCCGCGGCGCCGATGAAGTTCCGCGATCAGCGCCCGCATCGCCGCCTCGTTGGCACGGAACTCCGGCGAGGTGGTGTCGATCGTGGAGGTGAGTACGGTCACGAGCCCCTCTCGTCCGACGCGGACAATACGGGCAGCGCCGACAAAATCAAACGGGACCGATCAGACGCTATCGGGCGCGATTGCGCTCTAGTTTTCCTCAGTGGAGCATGATCTTTTTCAAAAGCCCGGCGCTCCACTTTTCCGGATCATGCTCTATGCGCGCACTTCCTGGCGCTGGAAGATCACGTAGCCGATGACAAAGAGTAGGATGGCGCTTGCGATCATGCCAACCGCCTGCGGCCAGGCGATCAAAACGCTTTCGCCGAGCGGCAGCGGCGCGCCGAGCACGGCACCTTGCAGCTGGCTCAGATAGATCGGTCCGAGCGAGCGCGTGGTCGGATCGAGCAGCGCCACCACGACCTCGGCGAACAGGGTCGACGGCGACAGCCGCGCCAGGATCTGCTCGACCTGCGTGGTCGCCGGTGTCGGCAATCCGAGCGCGACGTAGCGCGGATCCGGCGGCGCAACGATTTGCGCGACAGCGCCGGCGAGCACCGGCCAAATGAAGGTGACGAACAACCACAAACCGAGGGTGACGAGAGCGGCGGTTGCGGCGGAGCGAAACAGGATCGAAAACAGGAGTGCCAGCGCCAGCCATACGCCGGCATAGATGATGGTCACCAGCAGGAAGAGAAAGCTGCGGCCGATCTCCTCGACGCCCGGCGGGACGCCGATCAGCAGCAGGCCGAGTCCGACGACCAGCAGCCAGAGCGTGATCAGGCTGATCGCAAGCGTCACCAATCCGGCAAGAAACTTGCCGAACAGCAATGCATCCCGATAGATCGGCTGAGCGAGGATGCGCGAGAGCGTGCGCCGGTTGTACTCGCCGTTGACAGCGTCGAAGCCCAGGCCGATGGCCATCAGCGGCACCAGGAAGGATATGAAGGAAACGAACGAGGGCAGCGGCTCGCGCGAGGTGGTGAACAGGCGCAGGAACAGGAACGGGTCCTCCGCGGTCGTGTCCTTGATCTGCTGGATGGCGCCATAGAGCGCCGCCAGCGCGACCAGCACCACGAGCCATTCGAGGACGCGCATGCGTATGCTGGTCAGGTGGTCCGACAGCTCCTTGAGCATGACCACGCCGAGGCCCTGAAAGGCCGAGCCTTCACGCCGCATGTCGCGTTCCTTCCTTCATGGCCATTTCCTCCTCGGGCCGGGTCGCAAAATAGCGGGTGTAGATCGCGTCGAGGCTCGGCTCCTGGACGCCGAGGTATTTGAGGCGGCCCTGCATCGCGACCACTTCCGCCGCCGCGTCGGGACGCACGTCACGCTCGGCGTGCAAGCGCAATTTGCCGATGCCGGTCTTCTCCACGCCGCTGACGCCGGGGATGAGCGCGAGCCGCTCGGCAAGTCCGGCGCCATCCGCCTCGATGTCGACGACGTAGCCGCCGCCGAGCACCTCGCGGCCGAGATCGGCGACCGAACCCATCAATGCGATGCGGCCGGCGCTGAACAAGGCGACGCGGTCGCACACGCTCTGCACCCGTTCGAGCAGATGCGAGGACAACAGAACCGATACGCCGTCGGCCTTGAAGCCGCGTATGATCTGGAGGAGTTCGGCCGTGGCCTGGGGATCGAGCCCCGAAGTCGGCTCGTCGAGGATGGCGACTTGCGCGCCCTTCATGAGAATCTCGGCCAATCCGAGCCTCTGGCGCATGCCATGGGAGAAGGTACCGACCCGCTTTTCCGCAAGCTGGAAAAGCCCGACCCGATCGAGCGCCTCGGCGATTCGCTGCTCGCGCTCGACCGGCCTGAAGCCGATCAGTCGCGCGGTGTAGCGCAGATTGTCGGCGGCGGACAGGTGATCGTAGAAGCCGACGGTGTCGGGCAGGTAACCGGCACGACGCTTGACCGAGAGCGGCTGGCGCGCCGGATTGAACCCGAGTACGCGCACCTCACCGCCCGATATATCGGTCAAGCCGAGCAGCATGAGGATGGTCGTGGTCTTGCCGGCGCCGTTCGGCCCAAGGACGCCGAAGATCTCCCCGCGCCCGACGCTGAACGAGACGTCGTCGACGGCGACCGCGCGCCCGTATTTCTTGGTGAGGCCCTTGGCCTCGATGACGACCTCCTCGCTCATCGGCGGCCGAACCTTGCGACGGCGCCGACCATCACCAGGAGCGCGACGCCGATGATACCGACGCCGGCGATTCCCCACAGGGTCGAGGTGGTCACCGTGACGCGGAAGGTGGTCGAGGCCGACTCGCCGCGGGTCGACGCGCGGATCGTCGTCACATAGTCGCCAGCGATCGCCTTTTCTGTCGGCGTGATCAGCGCCTGCACTTCCTTAGTCTCGTTCGGCGCAATGCGCTCGACGGTCTTCGGATCGAAGGTGATTTTCCACCCGCTCGGCGCCGAGCCGTTGAGTTCGACGTCATCGGCCGGCGCGGTTCCGGTATTGGCGATGACGACCGGCACCGAGGTCTCTTTGCCGGCCGAAGCGCGCGTCGAGACGAGGCCTTCGCGGCCGCTGATGTCGAGCTTCGGTTGGCCGGTGATGTCTAGGGTCAGGTCGGTCGTCGCCGAGGCGTCCTCGGCGGCGACCCGCGCCGCGACTTTGTAGCTTCCGGCCGCGGCCGTGTTCGGCGGGCGCACCTTGAGTCTCACGTCCTTGGTCTGCCCGGGATCGACCGGCACGGCGTTAAGCTCCTGGCTGCCATATTGCTCGGTGAAGGAGGCGTCGAAATTCTGCGGCGCCTGGGCGGCAAGACTGACGGTAAGCTTCTTGCCGCTGTCGTTCTTGATGCCGAGTTGGTACTCGAAGCTCGACCGCGAGGTGCCGCGCAGTTCGGGAAGTTGCGGCGTCAGCGTCAGCTTGGCCGGCAGGTCCTTGGCTAGCGTCACTGCGATCGGCAGCTCCGCCTTGGTGGAGCTGCCGGTGGCGGCGACAGTCAGCGTTTGCGTGCCTTCAGCGGCGTTCTTCGGCACATCGAGCCGCAATTCGAGCGCCACGCTCGAATTGGTCGCCGGCATGGCCGCCGCGACCGGCTGACCGCCGCCCATCAGCGTTGCCGTCCAGCCCGCCGGAACGCCGGCGATCGACAAATTCAGGCGCTCAGGCGGGAGTTCGTAATTGTGCAGCCGTAGAATGATCGAAGACGTCTCCCCCGGCCGCAGCGTGACCGCCGGATAGTCGCTCATGAGATAGAGGCCTTTGACGTCCTTGGGGGTGTCCTCGGCCTTGGCGCCCGCCGCGAGCAGCGTCGCCAAAGCGGCAAGAGCGGCGATAAATCGATATCGCATTGGTGTTGGCTCCCGTGCAGGAAATGGTTCGGTGTGGACCCTTCCACGCCGCGCTCGCTTGGGGGCGGGCTGAGGAGGCCGGCATTGTGGGCGTAATCGTGACAAAATCATGCAGACAACAGCCGATAATGGTCCGTTTGGCAAGGCCTGCGGTAGAGAGCCGCAGCTTCGAAAGAAAGCGTTCGAGGGATGCGTCGTAGCTCCGAGATCAGCGCCGGGCTTCTGGCCTTCCGGCGCAGGAACGCGCTCGAGGTCCTGCTCGCGCATCCAGGCGGGCCATTCTGGGCAAAGAAAGACGACGGCGCGTGGACCATTCCGAAGGGCCTGGTCGAGCCTGGCGCCGATCTCCTCGCCACGGCGCGGCGCGAATTTACCGAAGAAACGAACCTGGCCCCTGCCGGCGACTTCATCGCGCTTGCGCCGGTCAGGCAGAAGAGCGGGAAAGTGGTGCACGCCTGGGCATTCGCAGCGGATTTCGATCTGGCGTCATTCGCCAGCAACACGTTCGAGATGGAGTGGCCGGCGAAGTCGGGGCGGCGGCGGCTCTTTCCGGAAATCGACCGCATCGCCTGGTTCGACATGCCCACGGCAATGGTAAAAATTCTCCCCTATCAGCGACCCTGGCTGATGGAATTACAGAGGCGCATCGCGGCGACGCTTTGAGCGCCGAGCTCCGGCGGCCGTCGTTCCCGATTGTGCCAAGGCGAGAGCGTTGGCGAACAGCCGAGGACCCGAGGACGACGATGTCATTGACCAGCCTAGTTCTGAATTTGCTTTGGATCGTGTTCGGCGGGCTATGGATGGCTGCAGGTTGGCTGCTCGCCGCGGTGATCATGGCGATTACGATTATCGGCCTGCCATGGGCGCGCGCGGCCGTGACGATCGCGCTTTATACTTTCCTGCCTTTTGGCCACACGGTCGTGGACCGATCATCCGGGATTAGCAGCGGTCCCCTCGGCACTCTGGGAAACATCATTTGGCTTTTGCTGGCCGGATGGTGGCTTGCGCTCGGGCATCTGATCGCGGCGCTTTGCCTCGCCTTGACCATTATCGGCCTGCCCTTCGCATGGGCGCATGTGAAGCTCGCGGGACTTGCGCTTTGGCCCATCGGCAAAGATGTCGTGAACACCTAACCGCCTGCGTTCTTTTTGAACAGACGCCGCAGCCGAGAAAGGCCCAAAGTCTGTCTGCCTAACCGTCTTCGCGCAGCACATCCGGCCAGTCGATTTCATCCTCCGGGATCACCCAGGGCTCGCGCCGGGCGGCGTCGCGCCATTCGCTCCACGCCGGCAACGCTATGATCGCGGCCATGTAATCGCGCGCGGTCGCGCCGACCTCGACCGCGTAGGTATGGAAGCGCGAGACGACCGGCGCATACATGGCGTCGGCAGCACTGAACGCCCCATAGAGAAACGGCCCGCCGTCGCCGAAACGCGTGCGGCAATCGTTCCAGATCGCATCGACGCGCCTGACGTCGGTCGCTGCGTCGTCTCCGAGCGCGTGCGCCTTCACCGGCCGCCTCACATTCATCGGCAATTGGCGCCGCAGCGCCGCAAAGCCCGCGTGCATCTCCGAGGAAGTCGCGCGCGCGTGGGCCCGCGCCTGCGGGGGCCGCGGCCATAACGCGGCAGCGGGAAATTTCTCGGCCAGGTATTCGAGGATCGCCAGCGATTCCCAGACGCGCAGATCGCCGTCAATCAGCACCGGGACCTTGCCGGCGCCGCTCAATGCCGCGACCCGCGATTTGAAATCGGACGCGTCGAGCGGGATCACCGTTTCCGCAAACGTGATCCCAGCGACCTTCATCGCCAACCACGGCCGCAAGGACCATGAGGAGTAATTCTTGTTGCCAATGACAAGTTGAAGGCCCATGGCTGCCCTGCTCGCTTCTCATCCGGCGAGATCTCAGCACATCAATCTCGCGCGAGCAACCGAGCGGCCGCTTACAGGAGGCCGGTTACAGGAGGCCGGTTACGACGGCAAGAAAGGACACGAACAGGACCGCCGCCGCGGTGAACGATGCAGTCAGCGCCGTTGCGAACCATTTGCGCGCCGCCGGTGCCGCCTCGGCTGGGCTTTGCGCATTCTCGCCGGCGAGCGCGGGCGGCATTTCGGTCGACATCTTGGTAGTTCCCCCCAACCACATCGGCCTCGCGCAAGGATGCCGCGACGGCACGATGTGACGCATGGCCTATCACTCACAATACAGCTGAACACTATCGCCTCAGGCCGTGAAGGATCGATGAACGGCGCGCGGCGCCGCGATCCACAACCATCGAAAATGCCGATCAGGGGCCGGGAAACAGTTCCGACGTCTTGCCGGCGAGCCGATAGAACAGCAAGCCGACCCATTCGCGAACCGCAGTATCCGTCCGCCGCAGGCCCTCGCCGAGCGAAGCAAACGGCCGTGCGGCATCGAGCAGCCCCCGCGTGCGCCAATCGACCGGATAGGCCTCGACCAGGAATCCGGCCGCCCGGAACGCGGCCATCGCGCGCGGCATGTGATAGGCCGAGGTCACCAGAAGCCAGCGCTCGCCGGGCCTCGGATTGGCGAGGAGGCGTGAGAACACCGCGTTCTCGATGGTGTTACGCGACTGTTCCTCGGCGGTGAGGCGTTCCTGCGCGACGCCGAGAGCCTGCAATTGCTGCACGGCAAAAGCAGCCTCGGCGCCTTCGTCGAAAATCAGGGCGTTACTGCCGCCGGAAAAGACGATGCGCGCATTCGGGTAGCGGCGCGCCAATTCGGCGGTCACGGTGATGCGCTCGGCCGCCTCGTCGAGCGCGACCGCGCCGCGGGCGGCCGACACAGCAGGCGAGATCGCGCCGCCGAGCACGACGATGCCGTCCGGCGGGCCGAGCGAGGAATCCCACGGCGGGAAGCGTTGCTCCAATGGCAGGATCAGCGCGTTGCCGAGCGGCGACAGGCCGGCGACGGCGATGAGCACGAGGCTCGTCACCACGAGCCAACTGGCGAGCCGCGTAAAGCGCGTCAACAGGAGAACGAGGCCGACGAGCCCGATCACTATCAAGAAGTTCGAGGGCAGCGCGAAGAAGCCGAGAATCTTTGAAAGGATGAAAAACATCCCGCTACGCCGTCGCGACTGGAACTCTCGCCGCCTTGTGCAGAATATTGAACGGTCCGCTCATCGTCCGCCTGCCCCGAATGAAGCGGCCGCATCAGCCGGCGTCATTTCCCCGCCTTCCATTTCGCGTATCCCGCCGCGCGCAGCCGGCATGCCGGACACGCGCCGCAACCGAAACCCCATTCGTGGCGGTGCAAACGGTCGCCGAGATAGCAGGTGTGCGTCTCGTCGAGAAGGAGGGCAATCAGCGACTCCCCGCCAAGCTCCTGCGCGAGCGCGAACGTGCCCGCCTTGTCCACCCACATCAGGGGCGTGTGGATGACGAAGCGCCGATCCATGCCGAGCGTGAGCGCGAGCTGCATCGCCTTGATCGTGTCGTCGCGGCAATCGGGATAGCCGGAAAAGTCGGTTTCGCACATGCCGGCAACGAGGTGCTTGAGGCCGCGCCGGTAGGCCAACGCGCCGGCAAAGCAAAGGAACACGAGATTGCGGCCGGGCACGAAAGTGGTGGGCAGGCCGGTCTCGGAGACTTCGATTGCAACCTCGTGCGTAAGCGCGGTCTCCGCCACCGCCGCCAATGCATCGATGCGCAGGATATGGTCATCGCCAAGCCGTGTGCGCCACAGCGCAGAGAGCCCCGCCAGCCGCGCGCGAATGCGCGGGCGCACCTCAAGCTCGACGGCGTGGCGTTGCCGGTAGTCGAAGCCGATTGTCTCGACGTGGGCGAAGCGCTCAAGCGCCCAGGCGAGGCAGACCGTCGAGTCCTGGCCGCCGGAAAAAAGCACGAGGGCAGATTCAGAGGGCGAAGATTCCATCTAGCTGCGGCCGGTTTCCGCACCGACCCCCTCTCGCCGCTAAGTCACCAGACCTCGTCTCAGCCAGTCTCCAATCCGCTCGACCGCTTCGTGCATCTCCTCGCGCGCGCCGGCATAGCACAGGCGCAGGAAGCTCTTTCCGCGCAACGGATCGAAATCGACTCCGGGCGTTGCCGCCACGCCCGCCTCTTCCAGCATGCGCGTCGCGAACGCAAAACTATCGGTCGAAAAGCGCGAGACATCGGCGTAGAGATAGAACGCGCCGTCGGCGGGTAAGAAGGAATCGAGGCCGGCGCGCGGCAATCCTTCCAGCAGAATGCGCCGATTCTCTTCGTAGCCCCGGCGCACAGTTTCGAGCTCGGCGCGCCCCTCGAAGGCTGCTTCGGCCGCGATCTGCGAGAGGGTTGGTACCGAAATCGCGAGGTTCTGCTGCAGTCGCTCGACTGCCCGCACCAGTGCCGGGGGCACCACCATCCAGCCGATCCGCCATCCGGTCATGCAGTAATATTTGGAGAATGAGTTGATGATGATGGCGTTGTGCGAAATGCGCGCGGCGCTCTCGGCGGCGAAGGCGTAATCGAGGCCGTGGTAGATCTCATCGGAAATGACGGCGATGCCGGCTTCTTCAGCGCATCCGATCAGCTCGGCGAACGCTGATGCTGACATCATCGTGCCGGTGGGATTACCGGGAGAGCCCACGATCACGCCTTTGAGTTGTTGTGCGCGGTGAAGCGCGAGCAGAGCCTCGCCGGTGATCGACCATCGCGTTGACGCACTCGTCTCGATCCCCACCGGCTCGCAGCCGAGCGCGCTGAGGATGTGACGGTAGGGCGGATAGCCCGGCAGTGCCGCCGCCACGCGGTCCCCCGTCTCGAAGGCGGCGAGAAACGCAAGCATGAAGCCGGCCGACGAACCCGTGGTGACGACGACGCGCGCCGGATCGAGGTCGAGGCCGTGCCATTCGCCATAGGCGCGCGCGATGCGCCGGCGCAACGAAGCGATGCCGAGCGTTTCGGTATAGCCAAGCGGACCGTGGGAGAGGGCCGCACGCGCCGCGGCAATAGCCGTCGTCGGCGCCCCCGCGGCCGGCTGGCCCACTTCCATATGGATGATCCGTCGCCCCTGCGCCTCAAGGCGGGCCGCCGCAGCCATCACGTCCATCACCATGAATGGCGGCACGGCGCTGCGCCTGGATGGCTGCAGCAGGAGTTTCGCCCTCTCAAGCATCGGTTCGCATTGACGGCCCGGATCGTCGACGCCGGCGGCATCGCCCCGGTACTGCCGCATTCGCCGGGTTTCGTGATTTGCGGCTTCGCCTTCGCCGATGTGCCGGCTGTGTTGACCCTAACCGCTTCCATCCATAGCCTTCGGTCCCGGGCCGGGGCACCGAGACTTTGTTCCAGATGATAGCCGACAGAGGTCCTAGCAAGATGCGACCGGTGAGGCCAGCGTCGCGCGCAGTCGCGCTGGTCGCGGCGGCGGCGGTCGCGCTCGGCAGCGCGCCGGCACCGGCACAGACCGGGTCCGCCGCCGGCATTCCGATGATTCGCGATGCCGAGATCGAGCAGCTGCTGCGCGAATACACGCAGCCGATTCTGCGCGTTGCCGGTCTCAGCCAGCAGAACGTGCAAGTGGTGATCATCGGCGACAAGTCGTTCAACGCCTTCGTCATGGACGCGCACCGCATCTTCGTCTTTTCCGGCGCGTTGATGCAGGCCACCACACCTAACCAGCTGATCGGCGTTTTCGCGCACGAGACCGGGCACATCGTCGGCGGACACTTGTCGAAGATCCGCCAAGAGCTTGCCAACGCGCAGACCACCGCGATCGTCGCCATGCTGCTCGGCATCGGCGCAATGGTTGCCGGCGCGCGCTCCAACAGTCCCGACATGGGCAATGTCGGCGCCGCAGTGGTCAGCGCGCCGCAATCCTACCTGCAGCACACGCTTCTGGCCTACCAGCGCGCCCAGGAGGAACAGGCCGACCGCGCCGGCGTGCGCTTCCTGACCATGACCGGTCAATCGGCCAAGGGCATGTACGACACGTTCAAACGCTTCGCTGACGAGGTCATGTTCGCGGCGAGCTATATCGATCCCTACGTGCAGAACCACCCGATGCCAGCCGAGCGCATGGCCGCGCTGGCGGAGATGGTAAAGACCCCCTATTGGGACAAGAAGGACCCGCCGGAACTGCAATTCCGCCACGACATGATGCGGGCGAAGCTTTACGGCTTCATGGAGCCGCCCAGCACGCTGATGCGGCGCTATCGGTCGACCGACACCAGCATGCCGGCGCGTTACGCGCGCGCCATTTCCGCCTACCGTTTCGGCGACGTGCGCGGCGCCATCGCGCAGATCGACGAGTTGATCGCGTCGATGCCCAATTATCCTTATTTCTACGAGCTCAAGGGGCAGGCGCTGCTCGAAAGCGGACACCCGGCCGAGGCGATCGCGCCGTTGCGGCATGCCGTCCAGCTTGCGCCCAATCCTGCTCTCATCCAGATCCTGCTGGCGCAGGCGCTGATATCCACCAATAATCCCAAAATGGCCGAAGAGGCGATCCCGTTACTGCAGGCGGCGATCGTCAAGGAGCCCGAGAGCGGCGATGCCTATGAGCAGCTTGCCATGGCCTATGGCCGCAAGTCGGATTTTGCCGATGCGGATCTTGCCTCGGCGCAGGCGGCCTTTGCCCGCGGCGACAACAAGACCGCCCGCGAGCTGGCAGCGCGCGCCAAGATGCGCTTTCCCATCGGATCGCCCGGCTGGGTGAGAGCCGACGATATCGTCGCCTTCAACAAGAACCTGAAGCAAAATCCGCTTCGCCCGGGTCAATGAAGCCGAAAGGACAACCGAAATGACATCGAGCCCGCGCATGGCAATTCCCGTCGCCGCCGCGCTGTTTTTGCTGCTCCCGGCGGCGGCACCCGCGCAAGCGCAAAACTTTTCCGCCGAGCAGCGCCATGAAATCGAAAGCATCGTCAAGGATTACCTCGTGCAGCACCCCGAGGTGCTGCATGACGCAATGATGGAGCTGGAAAAGCGCGAGCAGACGGCGGAAGTCGAAAAGCATCGCGCCGCAGTCGAGGAGAATTCCCAGGCGCTTTTCAGCTCACCTCATCAGGTGGTGCTCGGCAACCCGAACGGCAATTTCACGATGGTCGAGTTCTTCGATTACAACTGCGGCTTCTGCAAGCGCGCGCTGTCCGACATGCTCGATCTGTTGAAGTCCAACCCCGATCTCAAATTTGTGCTCAAGGAATTTCCGGTGCTCGGCGAGGGATCGGTCGAGGCCGCCCATGTCGCGGTGGCGGCGCGCATGCAGGACCCGACTGGGAAAAAGTACCTCGAGTTTCACCGCAAGCTCTTAGGCGGTCGCGGCCCGGCCGACGAGGCGCGCGCGCTCGCGGTCGCCAAGGAGGTCGGCTTCGACATGGCGCGTATCGCCAAGGATTTGGGCAGCGAGGAGGTGAAGACCACCATCCACGAGAGCATGACGCTTGCCGACTTGCTCGGCGTCAGCGGTACGCCGACCTATGTGGTCGGCTCCGAGGTGATCGTGGGGGCAGTCGGGCTCGACGCGCTCAAGGAGAAAATCGAGGCCGTGCGGAAGTAGGCGCCGCTCTCACTTTGCCAAATAGTTCCGGTGCACCCAGCTGCCGTCATCGCGGCGGGTCTCGGCATAGAGCGAAATATCGCCGTCGAGCGTGACCAGCCGCACGCTGGCGTTGATCGCGCGCTCAACCTTCGTGCCAGTCATCGCCTGCCCGAGGAAGGTCTCGACGTCCTTGATCGACGGCGGTGCGGCCGCTGCCGCATCCTTGTCGCCGATTGCTTCGGTCACGCTAGCGGCGAGCTGCTTGCGCCACATTTTGCGAAACAACGCGTTCGACGCGTAGACGTCGCCATTCCTGATCTTGCCGTTGATGGCGACAACGTAGCCGACAATATCGGCATCGGCCTCACCGGCATCCTGAAGCCCGGCGATGTAGGCCGCCTGGGCTTGCTGGAGCTTTTCGCTTTCCAGCGAGAGCTGGAGGCTCGACGGCGAGGCCGGGGCTGCCACGGGCGCGCCGACGGAGCGCGCCAGACGATCTTGCGTCGATTTAACGGTCGCCCAAATTTTCCGCTGGCTCTGGCCGGTATCGGAGCGCGGTGGATGGGCCACGGACGGGCCGGCGGCGAGCCGCGGGGCCGCTGCTTCGGTTGACCCGGTAAACGCCCGCATCGCCAGCCGCGCCTCCTGTGAGGGCATGGCGGTCCCGGCGCTGGAGAACTTCCGCGCGTCTTCATTGCCGCGGGCCGACCAGCGGCCCTGCTCGACACAGAACGCCGCAATCGATACCCGGCCGGAGCGTGGCGGCAGCAGTAGATCGACCGACAGCACGCGGTCCTGCCGCCCGCCCTTTACGATATCGCCGGCCTGAACGAAAACCTCGTTATCGCCCGCATTCTCGACCGTGAGTTCGTTAACGCTGCCGGTTTCGTCGACCTTGACCGTTCCCCTGGCCAGAGCCTCCTGCAAGGTCAGCGGCACGGCGCCCTCGGCGGCAGAGCCGTGCACCAGGTAGATTGCCAGGTTGTCATGAACCATTGGACCCGAAACGCGCATGTCGTCGGCGGCAAGGCCCGCCGAAACGGCGAGAAGCGAAGCAACCAAAACCGTGATGAGATGCACAAATGCTCTGCGGCGCATGCAATTCCCTCCCGATCGTGATCGCCCGCCGGCGGCCAGCGTCGATGCACTCTGTGGTTTGGTCGCGGTTTGGTCGCGGAGCCGCAGTGGCGGATTCTGGGATTCATCGTGGCGGCCGCGGCAGGCGGCCCGGCTTCCACTTTGCGGGTGGCTTCCCTATAAACCTAGCAGGCGCGGCGGGCCTCGCGGCGCCGGCCTGGTGCAGCTCTTGCAGATGTCGAAGACCGTCTACATTCTCAATGGGCCAAACCTCGATCTGCTCGGCTCGCGCGAGCCGGAAATCTACGGCCGCGCCACGCTCGCCGATGTCGAGAAGCTCTGCCGCGCAACGGCCGAACAGCACGGGCTGGCGGTCGAGTTCCGCCAGTCCAATCATGAGGGGGCCATCATCGACTGGATACACGAAGCGCGCGCGCGCGAGGCCGCCGGGCTCATCATCAACGCCGCCGGCCTTACGCATAGTTCGGTCGCGATCCTTGACGCGCTTCTCGCCATGGCGGCGCCGGTCATCGAAGTCCACATCAGCAACATCCACGCGCGCGAGCCGTTTCGTCGGCATTCCTACATTTCGCGCGCCGCGCGCGCCGTCATATGCGGCTTCGGCATCGACGGCTATGCGCTCGCCATCCATGGTCTCGCCGCAATGATCGGCGGCAGCGGTCGGACAAGGGATTGATCGTGGCGCGCAAGCTCGGGAGCCGATCGATGCCGAAGACGCCTGCGATCGATCACGACGTGATCCGCGAACTGGCGAAGCTGCTCGACGAGACCGGCCTCAGCGAAATCGAGTTTCAACGGGATGGAGTATCGATTCGCGTCGCCCGAAATTTGCATACGCCGGCAACGCGGGCGCGGCCGGCGGAAGCGCTTATGAGCGCGCCGGCTCCAGCCGTGGCGCCGGCTGCGGCCGCGCTCGATCCGACGCACCATCCGGGCGTCGTCGCCTCGCCGATGGTCGGCACCGCCTATCTCGGACCGGCTCCCGGCGCGCGGCCCTTCGTCGAGGTCGGCGGAGAGGTCAAGTCAGGCGAAACGCTGATTATCATCGAAGCGATGAAGACGATGAACCAGATTCCCGCGCCGCGCTCCGGCACGGTGACCCAGATCCTGGTCGAGGACGGCCAGCCGGTCGAGTACGGCGAGCCGCTGATGATCATCGAGTGACGCCAGTTGTGGACGGCGAATAGCAAAATCGTGTGATGCTCCAATACGCCGCTCGTCGTCGATCGACGTTCGCGATTTAGTTCCAAGAGCCGCAATGTTCGACAAAATCCTGATCGCAAACCGGGGAGAGATCGCGCTGCGCGTGTTGCGGGCGTGCAAGGAGCTCGGCATTCCGACCGTGGCGGTGCACTCGACCGCCGATGCCGACGCCATGCACGTACGGCTTGCCGACGAGAGCGTCTGCATCGGCCCGCCAGCGAGCAAGGACAGCTACCTCAACATTCCAGCGCTGCTGGCCGCCTGTGAGATAACCGGCGCCGACGCCGTGCATCCCGGCTACGGCTTTCTCGCCGAGAACGCTCGTTTCGCCGAGATTCTCTCCGAGCATAACGTGCACTTCATCGGCCCCCGCCCCGAGCACATCCGGCTCATGGGCGATAAGATCGCGGCCAAGCGCGCCGCCAAGCAACTCGGCATCCCCACCGTTCCCGGCTCCGACGGCGGCGTCGGCTCCGACGACGAGGCCAAGCAATTGGCGCGCGACGTCGGCCTCCCCATCATGCTCAAGGCTGCCGCCGGTGGAGGTGGCCGGGGCATGAAGGTTGTCCGTGCAGAGAGCGAACTGGCCGCGGCCTTGGTCATGGCGCGCGCCGAAGCAAAGGCTGCCTTCGGCGATGATACGCTTTATCTGGAAAAATACCTCGAGCGGCCGCGGCACATCGAGATCCAGGTGCTGGGCGACGGCAAGGGCCGCGCCGTCCATCTCGGCGAGCGCGATTGTTCGCTGCAACGCCGGCACCAGAAACTCTGGGAAGAAGGCCCCTCACCCGCCCTCAACAGAGCCGCCCGCGACCAGGTTGCCGAGATCGTCGCGAAAGCCATGCGCGATATCAAATATCTCGGCGCCGGCACCGTCGAATTCCTTTACGAGGACGGCCGATTCCACTTCATCGAGATGAACACCCGCATCCAGGTGGAGCACCCGGTGACCGAGATGATCACCGACATCGACCTCATCGCCGAGCAGATCCGCGTCGCTTCCGGCAACGATCTCACGCTGGCGCAGAGCGATGTGGCGTTCCACGGGCACGCCATCGAGTGCCGCATCAATGCCGAGAACCCGGTTTCATTCCGTCCCTCGCCGGGGAAGATCGTGCACTACCATCCTCCCGGCGGACTGGGCGTGCGGATCGATTCCGCCGTCTACCAGGGCTACGCGATTCCGCCGTTTTACGATTCGCTTGTCGGCAAGCTCATCGTCCACGGCAAGACGCGCAGCGAATGCCTCATGCGCCTGAAGCGCGCGCTCGACGAGTTCGTCGTCGAAGGCATCGAGACCACGCTGCCGCTGTTCCGCGCCTTGGCGCGGGAGAACGACATCATCGATGGGTCTTACCACATCCACTGGCTCGAGGAGTTCCTCGCGCGCGGCGCACTCGAGCAGTAGCGCTTTACGCTGGTATGCGCCGGGCCGTTGATTTCACGACGACATGGGCGAGGAGCCGTCCGACCAGCGCCGGGGCATAGGGCTTGGGCACGAACATCGAGCCGGCCACCTGCGCCTGCGGGTCCCACGCATTTGCCCGGGCCGAGGCGTAGACGACCGGCAGATCGGGCCAAGATTCACGCGCGCGCCGCGCCAGCGCCGAGCCGTCCATGCCGCCGCCGAGGTTGATGTCGGTGAACAGCACGTCGACCGGCGCCGCGGCGAGATGCCGCAAAGCGTCGACCGCGTTGCCCACGACGCGCACGGAAAAGCCTTGCTCGGCCAGCGTTTCCGCCAGCCATTCGCCAATGAGAGATTCGTCCTCGACGACGAGGACGCGAATCGGCTCGGTGTCACTGCGGATCGGTTTCGTCACGTCGATGCTCTGATTTGCTCTGATCTGACGCGATTTTGCTGACGCGACAACGCGGCGCGGGCGAATGCGTTCAAGCAGGCGAAAATTTTAGCGAAATTATCGTTTGCCAAAGGTTAAGGCTGACGCCCTGGGGGTTACCTTGATCCGGGTTCCAATCACCTGCGCGCCGGCCGCCACTTGAACCAGCGGTACGGAGCCGGCTAAACGACAGGCATGGCTGCCCGCGAGTCGGCCCTTGTCGATATCACGCCGGAGGTCCTGCTGAAGGCCTATGCCTGCGGCATCTTCCCCATGGCGGAAAGCGCCGAGGACCCGGCGCTCTATTGGATTGAGCCGGAACGGCGCGGCATCATTCCGCTCGATCGCTTTCACGTGCCGGGCCGTCTAGCGCGCACGGTACGGTCTGACCGTTTCACGGTGTTCGTCGACCGCGATTTCGATGCAGTCATTGCCGGCTGCTCACAGCCGATGCCGGGGCGAAACCGCACCTGGATCAATGCCCGCATCCGCAGCCTCTATCGTAGGCTCCACCAACGCGGCGACTGCCATTCGGTCGAGGTTTACGAGGGCGGCGAGAACGGCGAACTCGTCGGTGGCCTTTATGGCGTCAGTCTTGGACGGGCCTTCTTCGGTGAGAGCATGTTCCACCGCGCGCGAGACGCATCCAAAGTCGCCCTCGTGCATCTGGTGGCGCGACTCAAGGCCGGCCATTACCGCCTGCTCGACACCCAGTTCGTGACCGACCATCTGCGCACTTTCGGCGCCATGGAGGTCTCGCGGCCCGCCTATCACAAGCTGCTCGAGGCCGCGCTCGTCGGCGAGGGAGATTTCGGCGCGATCGCGCTCGACCGCCCAGTCTCCGGCAGCACGGTGCTTGCGCATCTCGCAGCGGACTGAGCCGACTTAAGTGGCCGCGCCGTCAGGGTCACCCCCTGACCTCTCGCGTTGGTCCACCTCGCCCAATTTGGCGTGGTGGTGGAACGCCGCGCACGACCGGTGGACCGCCGTCTTCGCGGTATCCGCCCCTTCCCGAAAATAAATCTCGCACCCCGTTGCCATCGCCAGAGTACTCTGCTATACAGAGATATCTGTTATGGAGAGAAACGGAGAGAATCAATGACCTGGTCGGCGTGGATTTGGCGATCGTTTCGATGGATCCTGACGATTATCGGTCTCCTGGCCCTCGCCGCGGGATCGCTTGTTGCTCTTCCGGTCTCGCGGCCGCCCGAACTCAAATCAATCCGCGCGGGAGCGCTTGCCGTCGATCAATCCGGAATGCCTGACCCTTCGCGGTTTCAGGCGCGCGACGGGACTTCCCTCGCCTACCGTCGCTATCCCGCCACAGACGGCAGCTCGCAGAAGATCGCGATCCTCATCCACGGCTCCGGCGGTCATTCGACCGGCATGAACGAAATCGCCAAGCATCTCACGGCCGAAAATTTCGTGGTCGTCTCACCCGACATGCGCGGCCATGGCGGCTCTGGCACGCGCGGTGACATCGGCTATTACGGGCAACTCGACGACGATCTCGAAGATCTTCTCGCTACGTTGCGGCGGCAATATCCGGATGCGCATTTCGCGCTGCTTGGTTTTTCTGCGGGGGGCGGCTTTGCCTTGCGTGTCGCAGCCGGAAAGCTTTCCTCCGACTTCGATCGCCTCATCCTTCTGTCGCCCTATCTCGGCTATGACGCCGCTTCGACCCGCAGTCCCGAAAATTCGGCGCTTTGGGCAAGCGCCGATATACCGCGCATCATCGCATTGGCCATCTTGCGGCGCCTCGGCCTTTCCTGCTGCGAAGCCTTGCCGGTCGTCGCCTTCGCGGTTGCGCCGGGCTCGGAGAAACACGTCACATCGCACTATTCCTACCGACTGATTGCCAATTTCACAGCGCCGGCCGATCTCGGCGCGGCTTTTCGCCGGCTCAAGATGCCGACGACGATCATCGCGGGCAGCGCGGACGAACTCATGCAATCCGACAAATATGCCGACATCGTCGGCGGCGTGGAGCCGGCGATCGACGTGAAGCTCCTGCCCGGCCTCGGCCATATGGATATGCTGCACGCCGCACCCGCAATCGACGCAATCGGCGCCGCGTTCAGGGAGAAATGACATGCAGATCGACGCTAAATCGGCTGAAGCCAGTCTTGCCGACATCGACGTCATCGTCGCGCGCTTGAAGCAATCGTCCTTCTATCGCGGCGCCAGCACCCTCATCATCGGTTGGGGCGCGCTCGTCGCTTTCGGCTACGTGGCGAGCTCCTTCGTTCCGCGCGAAGCAGGCCTCATCTGGGTCATCCTCAACGGGCTGGGGCTGATCGCAACGGTTGCGACCGGGCTACAATATCGACGCAAGGGAGCGGATTTCGAGTGGCGCATCGTCATCGCTCTCGTTCTCTTTTTTGCGCTCGGCTTGGTCTGCTGCCGCATGGGCCATTTTGGGTGGCGCGAGATCGACGCCTTCTGGCCGATCCTGTTCATGTTCGGCTACGCGCTCGCCGGTCTTTGGCTCGGACGCGCTTTTACGCTTCTTGGCGTCGCCATCGCCGCTTTGTGCTTCGCCGGCTATCTTTGGGTCGAACGCTGGTTCGATTTCTATCTTGCGGTCGTCGATGGCGGCGGACTGATTCTCGCAGGCCTCTGGATGCGGCGTGCCTGACATGGCCAAGGCGGACGACATCATCCATCAGCCGCTGCGCTTGCGCATCATGGCAGCGCTGAGTGCCGGAAATGGCAGCGGCCAGGAGTTCGATTTCGCGCGGCTCAAATCCGTGACGCAAGCGAGCGACGGCAATCTCGGATCCCATATTGAGACGCTCGAACGCGCCCATTATGTCGAGGTCGAGCGCGGCTATCGCGGGCGCCGTCCGCGCATGGTGGTACGCCCGACGCCGCAGGGGCTGCGCGCCTACAAGGACCACGTGGCGTTTCTTCGTTCGATTATCGAAGGCGAAATGGAGCGCTGATCAGGTTCCAGGAACTAATGCACGGCTTCTAACGCGCTTCCGTCCCGGCCGACGGTGCCGAGAGGGCTGGTGCCACCGCCGGTACTGTCTGTGGACGCGGCTGCGCCGGTTGACGCGGGCGGGCCTGGTTTTGCACGCGGGTACTGGTCACGGCGGCTGCAGGCGTCGGTCGAACGGCCGGCTGAGCGACCTGCGTCGGCATTGGCGACGCGCAATCGGTCAGCCAGACGTCGTAGATCGGATGCTCGACGGCATGGAGTCCCGGGCTCGACGCGAAAATCCAGCCGGTGAAGATGCGCTTGATCTCGCCCTGGAGCGTCACTTCATCGACTTCGATGAAGGCGTCGGTATTCGTCGGCTCGGTCGGAGGACGCGTATAGCATACCCGCGCGGTCACCTGCAGCGCGCCGAATTGCACCGTTTCACCGATTGCCGCATCGAAGGAGATGATGCGGCCGGTGATCTTGTCGAGCCCGGAAAACACGGCGCGCCCGTTGGCGATTTTTTGCGAGGGGATCTCGGGGACGAGGGTGTCCTCAGGATGCGGCGAGGTATCCGCCGGTTGCGGCGGCGGAGGATTAGCCGGTTGCGGCGCAATACGCGCGCGCTGCACGGGCGGCGTCTGTGGCGCGATGCTCTGCCCTGGCACGCCCGGTGGAGCTGCCGAAGCCCCTTGCGGCGGCGGCAATGGCTGCGCCTGGACGGCCGACGAACGGCCCTCAGGATATGCCGGGAACGGAGCCTGTCCAGGGAGCTGCGGCGGGGGCGGTTGCGGCGGGAATGCCCCGTTTAGAACATCAGCGGGCGGGCGCGGCGGCGCATCGCCGTAAATGGACTGCGCTTCGACCGGTCCCGCTGCAAGCGTCCCGCCGAGCATGACCAGGAAGGCGGCGATACGAAGCATAGAACCTTGAGCGCGACCGAGTTGGCCCATGACCGCGTCGCGGGTTAACATGCCCAATGCGGCAAATCCAGGGATCGTTCGTCAGACGCAAGGAGAGACTGCCTGACACCGCGGCTTATGGCCGAACCCCTATGCTCCGGGCGTCCAGGCCTTGTAATCACCCGTCGCCTTGGGACGACGCCCCTGGGCCAAGGTCGAGCCGCTCGGACGGTAGGCGCCTGCCGTGCCGGTGAGGTTGGGCCGATGCGGCTTCTGCCAGCGATAGGGCCGCACCTCGTCAAGCGTCGGCGGTAAATCGACCGTGTGATGCAACCAACCATGCCAGTTAGCCGGCACGGTGGAAGGATCCGCATACCCCTTGTAGATCACCCAGCGCCGTTCAAGGCCGAGCGTCGAATCGATCTTGCCGCTGCGCGTGCGGTAATAGCGATTGCCGAATTCGTCCTCGCCGACGAACTCGCCATAGAGCCTCGTCCACAGTTGGGTCCCAAACGTCTGGCTGTTCCACCATGTGAAAAAACGCAAGAGGAAGGTCTTCATCGGCGGTCATGCTTCGAGTTGTTGGCGCGCGGTGGCGCGTTGATGCCACTTCAGGCCGGCTCTGTCCAGAGACCGAGGAATGGACCCGGCCGGAAAGTTCGCTTGCTGATCGCGCCGACGGCGCGGTCAGCGCTATTGCGATCCAAGGAGAGCGGAGGTGATCGCCGCCCATTCCCTCGCCAATTCCCCTTGCGCCGGCTCGCGGTGCGCCTGCCGATACCAATAGCGCGCATTGTCGAGATCGCCTTCGACCCGGTGAAGATAGGCGTGGACCCAAGCACAATCGGCGCTGCCCTCGCTCATGACCAGTTCATGCGCCTTGTTCCAATCCTCCTTGCCGATCCACCAAAGCGCCTTGAGCGCCGGCGAAAGGCTCGCCGGCGGCGCCTGTTTGGTCAGTGAGCGCTTGAATTCAGCGGGTGTCATCCATGCATCGCCGTCAACAATCGGCAGCCGCGGCTTACCACCAGCGCTGCGGAACGAATCTTCCCGCCGCCTCCTCGATGACGGCGCCGAGCGCGACCAAACTCTCCTCCGCAAACGGCCGCCCGATGAGTTGCAAGCCGAGCGGCAGGCCGTTTGCATCAAGGCCGCTCGGCACGGAAATGCCGGGCAATCCCGCCATGTTCACCGTCACCGTGAACACATCGTTGAGGTACATCTCGATCGGATCGACGCGGCCCTTTTCGCCGACCGCAAAGGCGGCGGACGGTGTCGCCGGTGTGAGCACCGCGTCGATGCCGGCAGCAAAGCACGCCTCGAAGTCGCGCTTGATCAGCGTGCGTACTTTCTGCGCGCGCAGGTAGTAGGCATCGTAGTAGCCGGCGGAGAGCACATAGGTGCCGATCATGACGCGCCGACGCACTTCCCTGCCGAAGCCGGCGGCGCGCGTCGCCTCATACATTTCAATGATGTCGCGGCCGGGAACGCGCAGCCCATAGCGCACGCCGTCATAGCGCGCGAGATTGGACGAGGCTTCGGCTAGCGCCACAATGTAGTAGGCCGAGAGGGCGTATCTGGTGTGCGGCAACGAAATCTCGACCATCTCGGCGCCCGCCTCGGTGAGCCATTGCGCGCCGCGCCGCCACAGCGTCTCGACGTCCGCCGCCATCCCCGGCATCCGGTATTCCTTCGGTACGCCGATGCGCATACCCTTGACCGACACGCCGACCGCGGTCTCGTAGTCGGGCACCGGGATATCGGCGCAGGTCGCATCCTTCGCATCATGACCGGCCATCGCCCGCAGCAGGATCGCGCAGTCGCGCACGCTGCGCGCGAGCGGGCCGGCCTGGTCGAGCGAGGAGGCGTAGGCCACGATCCCCCAGCGCGAGCAACGGCCGTAAGTCGGCTTGATTCCGACCACGCCGCAGAACGCCGCCGGCTGACGGATCGAGCCGCCGGTATCGGTGCCGGCGGCGCCCACACAGAGGTTCGCCGCCACCGCAGCCGCCGCGCCCCCCGAAGAGCCGCCGGGCACCAGCCTTGCGTCCGAGCCGCGCCGCCGCCACGGCGAGACGACCGGACCGAAACACGAAGTCTCGTTCGACGAGCCCATGGCGAACTCGTCGTTGTTGAGCTTGCCGAGCAGCACCGCGCCGGCGCGCCACAGCTTCGCGGTGACCGTCGACTCGTAGGTGGGAACGAAATTCTCCAGAATATGCGAGCAGGCCGTAGTGCGCACGCCGGCGGTGCAGAACAGATCCTTGATGCCGAGCGGCAATCCTTCGAGCGGCCCGCCCTGCCCTTTCGCCAGCCGCGCATCGGCGGCGTGCGCCATGTCGCGGGCGCGCTCCGGCGTCTCGAGCACAAAGGCGTTGAGCGCACGCGCCTTCTCCATGGCACGCAGATGCGCGTCGGTCAGTTCCGTGGCGGTAAATTCCTTGCGGCGCAACGCGTCGCGCGCCTGCGCCAGCGTGAGCGAGGCGAGATCGGTCATCCGGCCGTCGAGCCGTCGCCGGAGAACGCGGTCGCATGCGCCGGCGCAGATGCGCTCTTTTCTTCCTGCGCCGGCAGCAGCGCGTCCGCAGAAGCGGTGAACAGCGCTTGCGCCGCGGCATCCTCGACCGCAACCAGGCCGCGGCGTTCAAGGTAGGCGAACCACATGGCCTGTCCACAAGCGATGCACATCATTCCACCACCTTCGGCACGAGAAAGAAGTGATCCTCCTGCGCCGGCGCGTTCTTCATGATGTCCTCGGCGATGCCACCCTCGGTCACCTCGTCCTCGCGCATCTTCATCGCCATTGGCGTGACCGAAGTCATCGGCTCGATGCCCTCGACGTCGACCTCCGCGAGCTGTTCGACGAAGGCCAGTATGGCGTTGAGCTCGCCCTTAAGATGCTCCACCTCCGCGTCGGCGACCGCGATGCGCGCCAGATGCGCGACGCGGCGGACGGTATCGGCGTCAACGGACATGGCGGGAGATCAAGCCTCGATGCAAGGTCGGCGCAATGTGTGGGCTATAGCAGAGGGCCATCCTTGAGCCAACAATACAAATAGGCGCTTTTTCCGCCGCGGACATCAGCTATGGTGGTGCCGGCGGTTTCGCAGTTCGCGCGCGGCTCAGCGTTTTCAGATTCCTTGGCGAGGGAGTTCGGAATGGCTGTCTTTAGTTTGTGCGGCGAAAAGCCGGATATGGCACCTGCCGATCAATGTTATGTCGCGGAGACGGCGGTTGTCATCGGCAGAGTGCGCTTGAAAATCGGCGCCAGCGTTTGGTTCGGCGCGGTCGTCCGCGGCGACAACGAATGGATCGAGATCGGCGAGCGAACCAACATCCAGGACAACAGCACGCTGCATTCCGACCCCGGCTTTCCACTCACGCTGGGCAGCGGTTGCACCGTCGGTCATAACGCGATCCTGCACGGTTGCCTGATCGGCAACAACACGTTGATCGGCATGGGGGCGATTGTCATGAACGGCGCGCAGGTCGGTTCCAACTGCATTGTCGGCGCCGGCGCGCTGGTCGGGGAGAAAATGATAGTGCCAGACAATACGCTCGTTGTCGGCTCACCGGCACGCAAGGTTCGCAGCATCGACGATGCAACCGTGCGGTTGATCGAGTATTCGGCCAAGGTTTATTTAGAGCGTTGGCAGACCTATGCGACGGGCTTTGCACGTATTCTGTAGAGAGGCAGTCCGGTCCGGTCGGGCAGATTGGAGGACATGACGCGCTCCTTGCCGCCCGTCCATATTGTCGGCGGCGGCCTTGCCGGTTCGGAGGCCGCCTGGCAGATCGCGTGCCATGGCGTCCCGGTCGTGCTGCACGAGATGCGGCCGCTGTGCTCGACCGCCGTGCACAAGAGCGGACAATTCGCCGAACTGGTGTGCTCGAACTCTTTTCGCTCCGACGACGCACAGGGAAGCGCCATCGGGCTCCTGCACGCCGAGATGCGCCGGCTTGGCTCGCTGGTGATGCGCGCGGCCGACGCCCATAAGCTCCCGGCCGGCGGGGCGCTTGCCGTCGACCGCGAAGGCTTTTCTGCCGCGGTCACTTCTGCGCTCGAGCAGGAGCCGCTGATCGAGATTCACCGCGAGGAAATTCTTGCACCGCCGGCGGATTGGGACAGCGTCATCATCGCCACCGGCCCACTCACCTCGCCGGCGCTTGCCGACACGATCCGCGCACTAACCGGCGAGGCCGCGCTGGCCTTTTTCGACGCCATCGCGCCGATCGTGCACCGCGACACGATCGATCTCGAAATCGCCTGGTTCCAGTCGCGCTACGATAAAACGGGTCCGGCCGGCTCCGGCGCCGACTATGTCAATTGTCCGCTCACACGCGCAGAGTACGAGGCATTCGTCGACATGCTGCTCGACGGCGAGAAGATTGCGTTCCTCGATTTTGAAGCAACGCCTTATTTTGACGGTTGTCTGCCGATCGAAGTGATGGCCGAGTGCGGACGTGAAACGCTGCGCCACGGGCCGATGAAGCCGTTCGGCCTCACCGATCCGCGTCGACCGGCGGCAAAGCCTTACGCCGTTGTGCAATTGCGGCAGGACAACAAGCTCGGCACGCTGTTCAACATGGTCGGGTTCCAGACCAAGCTGAAGCACGGCGAGCAAGTGCGCATTTTCCGCACCATTCCCGGGCTCGCCAAGGCCGAGTTCGCCCGGCTCGGCGGCTTGCATCGCAACACCTTCCTCAATTCACCAAAACTGCTTGACGAGACGCTGCGGCTCAAGGCCGAACCGCGGCTGCGCTTTGCCGGACAAATTACCGGCTGCGAGGGCTATGTTGAGTCGGCGGCGATCGGCCTTCTCGCCGGTCGCTTCGCCGCGGCGGAACGGCTGGGCGCGCGGCCTTGTCTGCCGCCGCCGACCACCGCGCATGGGGCGCTTATCGGCCACATTACCGGAGGCCATGTCGAGACGATCGACTCCGGCCCGCGCTCGTTCCAGCCGATGAACGTCAATTTCGGCCTATTCCCGCCGCTCGCAGGCGGCACCGCGCGCGGCATCAGGAAGCAGGTGCTTTGCGCGCGCGCTCTCGCCGACCTCGAGGCGTGGATGGGCGCCACGCTGCCGCACGCGGCCGAGTGATCGTGCTACAAGCTGCGCATGGACATGCGTGAGGATTTGCCGGAACTCGCCGGACGATGGCACGGCGACGTCGTGCTCAAGCGCGACGTGTTTTCCACGGTTGAGCGAGGCCGCTTTCGCACCGAGGCCGGCGAGATCGACGCCGTGCTGCGCCGCATCGACGGCGTGCCGTGGTGGAGTCGCGTGCTCGCGCATCTTCTGTTCCGGCGCGAACGCCGGGCGCTGGCGATCGCCGGCCGTCTTGGGATCGCGCCGCCGCTCATCTTTTCCGGACGCGACGTGCTGGTGCGCGGATGGCTCCGGGGCGTCCCGCTGCACATCGCCAAGCCACAGGGCGACGCCGCCTATTTCCGCTCCGCCAAGGCGGCGTTACGCATGCTTCATCGCGCCGGAATCACTCACAACGATCTGGCCAAGGAACAGAACTGGCTCTATGCCGGCGGGCGCGCCGCCATGACCGACTTCCAGCTCGCGTCCTGCTTCCGCCGCCGCGGCGCCCTGTTTCGCCTCGCGCGCTACGAGGATCTGCGCCACCTGCTCAAGCACAAGCGCCGCTACGCTCCCGGCGCGGTCACCGCCGCCGAGCGCCGCGTGCTCGCGCGCAAGAGCCTTCTCACCCGGCTGTGGATGGCCACCGGCAAGAAAGTCTATTACGCGATCACGCGCGGGCTGCGGGTCACCGACCGCGAGGGTCGCGGCACGCGGTTCACGCGCGACGCGCCGGCGATCGCGGCCCGTCTTTTGCTGCATCCCGGGGTGCGCGATGTGGCGATCGTCGCCTTCCCCGACCGCCGCGCCGGCACCGGGCTCTACGCCTTCGTCGAGGGAAGCGCCGACGATCGCGAGCTGCGCGACCTTCTCGGCCGCACCGGACCCGAGCATCTGCAAATCGTCGAGGCGTTGCCGCGCAATGCGCAGGGTGAGGTGCGCAGCGAGATTCTCGAACTCGTGGCCATGAACCAGCTCGACCTCATTGCTTCGCTCATTCACAGCGACGCGGAGCGCGCGCTCGTCGGCCGCATCGTTGCCGGCCGGCGTAATCTGCGCGACCGCTTCGCGTTTTGATCCGAATCATCCCGCGAGCCGCGCCGGGTTTCGCGCCGCGCGCCAGATCAGCCATTGCCGCCGCCACGGCGAGAGTTCGGCGGGCGCCCAGGGATCGCTGCGCTCCAGGCGATCGAGCGCGGGGCGCACCAGTGCGAGCGGAAGCAAGGCCGGCATCGCCTGCCGCGGCAGTGCCGTCAGCGGCTGATGCGCCGCGGCCAGGTGGCGGCGTCCGATGTTTCGCAACTCGCCGAGCGCCGCCGCAAGACCAGCTGATGATCGTCCGGCAAACAGGTCATCCCGACGGACCTGATGCCGGTCCAGAAGCTCGATCGGCACGTAAAGCTGATGCCGCGCAATGTGGCCGGGAAAGGCCCGCAGCAGACCGGCAATAGCATAGGCCAAGCCCGCGGGTCCCGTGGCCGGTGCCTCCTCCGTCCCGGCGAGAATTTGCGCCGCCAGAGCAAACAGCGCCGAGGAGGTTTTCCAGGCATAGGTCTCGAGGTCCGCCAGTCCCGCCATCGGCTCGTCGTAGAGGTCGAAGCGGCGCGCCTCGATCAGGTCGGTCAGCTTCTGCACCGCAATTTGATGGCGCCCGATCGCAGCGAGCAGCGCCGCGGCGACCGGATTGGCACGCGCCTCCTCGCCCCGTTCGCCGCTGATCACCTCACTCCACCACTGCAGGCGGATTTCGCCCGGCAGCGGAGCACGCGCCACGTCGCGCACGCGCGCGATCTCGCTGTTGAAGGCGTAGAGCGCATGAAGTGCGCCCCGACGATCCGCCGGCGCGAACAGCGAGGCGATGAAGCGGTCCCGATCGGCCACCCGGACAAGCTCGGCGCAATAGGCGAACGCATCCTGCATCAATGCATAATACCTCCCCCTCTCGGGGAGGTCGGCACCCTAGGCGACCGCGATCAGACCAGCGCCGACGCGGCGGCTCTCCATCAGCATAACGTTGTAGGTGCGCACTGCCGGTCCGGTGTTCATCGTCTCGAACGAAATGTGCGCCGCACGAAACTGCGCGCGCAAGAAGTCGGGCATGAGCCACGGCGCCTCGCCAGTGCCGAGAACGAAGAAATCCAAGTCGCCGGCACGAGCAAAAACGAGCGACAGCATCTCGTCGGTCAACGCGGCGGGGTTTGCAATGGGCCACGCCCACATGCCGTCCGGCAGGCACAGAAGCGAGCCGCGATGCGACATGCCGGCGAAGCGGAAGCCACCGCCGCCATGAGCATCGATCAACGCCTGACGCGGCAGATGCGGGATCTCCACTATCGGCGAGCCTTTACCCGGCGCGGCGGCAGAGACGCCGCCGACGGTGCCGCGGTCGCCGCCGGCGGCGTCTCCGGCTCCTCCGCCTCGCCCAGCCGCGTGCGGCCGACGCCAAGATAGATCAGGATCGGCGAGGCGATGAATACCGACGTATAGGTGCCGACCAGCACCACGCCGAACATCATGGTCGCCGTGAAGCTGCGGATCGCCTGGCCGCCGAACAGAATCAGAGCGAGCAGCGACAGCGACACCGTGAGATGGGTGACGATCGAGCGCGACAATGTCGCATTGATCGA
>Ga0187784_10000020_pt1 | contig 93170 bp, 93 predicted proteins | sample 1015_SJ02_MP15_2_FD_132964 | JGI IMG/M metagenome (GOLD analysis project Ga0187784, IMG submission 132964) | Tropical peat soil microbial communities from peatlands in Department of Meta, Colombia - 1015_SJ02_MP15_20_MG | ecosystem: Environmental > Terrestrial > Soil > Wetlands > Peat | place...
CCCCGTGGCGTCAAACGCAAGATGAGCAACTTCCCACTCCGTCCACGCTGCGCCAAACCCCAGACGCCCATCGAAATCCGTCGCGCGCTCAGGATCATTAAGTGAACAGTAGTAGGGTTAGCAGAGGGACTTCGACCGCGTCTCGATTCACTCTACAGGATTCTTGTCGACGCGCTTGTGCAGGATGCTGACCTTGTAGACCCGGTGCATAATGCCGCGGATTTTTGGGACCATCGTCTAGGCCAGTCCGTTCACGGTACAAAGCGGCTTCAGCCAGGGCTGAATCTCCAGCGGCCGAATATCGCTCGCGAGTTCATCCCCCAGCGGGAGATGAGGTAATCCCGAACGTAATGCTCCACGATCGGGACAGTGTTAGCAGGTGGGGAATCCCCCGGCTCCACAAAGGAACAACCCTAATGGGCACCGGTTGAAAGCCGAGTTCCCTGGCTTGTAGATGTGGTCTGGCCGATTTCTGGTGTTGCCGGCGCTCCTCCTGCTTTTGAAAGGTACTGGCGTCGTATTCCTGTTGGGTAGTGATCATGTGGTAGATGATGCGGGCGAGTTTGTGAGGGGTGGCGGTCATGGCCTTCGGAATTCCCATGCGGGCTTTCATACGGCGGAAGTCGTCTCCGAGGAAAGTGTCGCTGCGGTTTAACGCCTGTGTAGCCACGCGCAGGGCAAAGGCGGCACGATTCTTGGTCGGGCGAGTCCGAGAGGATAGGACCTGGCCGCCGCTGATCTTCGGGTCCGGGCACAACCGCAGCCAGGAGCAGAAGGCGGCGGCTGTGGGGAATCGAGCGAGATCCGGGCCGATCTCAGTGAGCAGCATTTGTGCGATCAGGGAGTTGATGCCAGGAATCTCGGTCAGGTCCACTCCAAACGCTCGATAAAGGTCTGCGCGCAATTGCGGCGGTTCATTCCTCCAGGGGACCTGGCGAGCGCGGCGCTTGTCTCCCATCGGAGGCGCATCGTCTTCGGCAACTTTAGTCCGTGAGAAGCTTATCGGGCTTTCGGAGTAGGCCGCGAATCATGAATCCGACGAAGATAAGCCCGAGCAAAAGAAGGACGGTTGTGGCGACCTCGAGGGGCAGCACCTTGTATGGGTCGCCACGGCCAAAATCTCTCGCAACCAGAGTCAGATTTTGACCTGGCAGGAAACACAAGAGCGCCACCACACTTATCTGAGTACGCAGGGTGAGGACCACCCGCTTTGGGCTCTGCAAAGCATGGCGAAGAATCGATCAAAGCATAGCCGAAATCATAGCTGTGTAGTTTCCCCTTGCTCACTAAACTCCAAGAACTCAGGAGAGAGTGCAAACGCATTTCTGTTGCCGAGCGCGCTGGAATCCCGGTGTCCTCCATCCGCGGTCACGCCGGTGCCCGGCACGGCAAGCTGGAAACGAGAAGCCAGCGGCTGCTTTCTCGTTCCCTTGTCCCCTCGGTCCGTTGGTCCCTGGCTTACTGCAGGATCGCAATTCCCGCGATTCGCTGCCGCCACTCCGCCGGACCCGTCTCGTGCACGCTGGTTCCCTTGGCGTCGACGGCAACGGTGACCGGCATGTCTTTCACTTCGAACTCGTAGATCGCCTCCATGCCCAGATCGTCGAACGCGATCAGCCGCGAGCTGCGAATCGCCTTCGAAACGAGATACGCCGCCCCGCCGATCGCGATCAGGTACACCGCGCCGAACTCGCGGATGGCCTCGATCGCCTCGGGTCCGCGCTCGGCCTTGCCGATCATGCCCAGCAATCCGGTTTCGGCGAGCATCTGCCGGGTGAAGCTGTCCATCCGAGTGGCGGTGGTGGGGCCGGCCGGGCCGACCGCCTCGCCGCGCACCGGATCGACGGGGCCGACGTAATAGATGAACCGGTCGCGGAAATCAACCGGCAGCTTTTCTCCGCGATTCAGCATCTCGCTCATGCGCTTGTGCGCGGCGTCGCGGCCGGTGAGCAGCTTGCCGCTGAGCAAGAGCACTTCTCCCGGCTTCCAAGCCGCCGCTTCTGCCCGCGTCACGGTGTCGAGGTTCACGCGGCGCGCCCCGCTCACGTCGTAGGTCAGCTTGGGCCAGTCGTGGAGCGAGGGAGGATCGAGAAACACCGGCCCCGAACCGTCGAGCACGATGTGCGCATGGCGGTCGGCGGCGCACTGGGGAATGATGGCCACGGGCAGGTTGGCCGCGTGCGCCGGGGCGTCCAGCACCTTCACGTCGAGCACGGTCGTCAGGCCGCCGAGGCCCTGCGCGCCAATGCCCAGCCGGTTGACTTTCTCGAAGAGTTCGATTCGCAGCTTCTCGGCGGTGGTTTTGGGACCGCGGAAGATCAGCTCATGAATGTCGATGGGGTCCATGAGTGATTGTTTAGCCAGCAGCATGGCCTTCTCCGCCGTGCCGCCGATGCCGATGCCGAGGATTCCCGGCGGGCACCAGCCGGCGCCCATGGTGGGCACCGTCTCGATCACCCACTCAACCACCGAATCGGAAGGGTTGAGCATGGCGAACTGCGATTTGGCTTCGGAGCCGCCGCCCTTGGCTGCAACGGTGATTTCAACCGTATTGCCGCGAACGAGCTCGACCGTAACGCAGGCCGGCGTGTTGTCGCGGGTGTTCTGGCGCGCGCCTGCCGGGTCGGCCAGCACCGAAGCGCGCAGCTTGTTGTCCGGATCGAGGTAGGCGCGGCGTACGCCCTCGTCCACCATCTGCTGCAAGTCTTTTGGCTCCTCGCCCGGCGCGGCCGTGAAACGCACGTCCATCCCGAGGCGGACGAAGGCGTTCACGATGCCCGTGTCCTGGCAGATCGGCCGGTGGCCCTCGGCGCACATGCGGCTGTTGATGAGGATTTGCGCCATGGCGTCGCGCGCCGCCGGGGAGGGCTCGCGCTCGTATGCCTGGGCGAGCGACCGGATGTAATCCACCGGGTGGTAGTAACTGATGTACTGCAGCGCCCCCGCGACGCTCACGATAAAATCTTCCTGCCAGATCTCGGTCATTGAGGGAGGGCCCTCGCGCCCAACCCTTTAGGTTAATGGACTGAAAGCTCCCCTGTCCCGCCGCCGCAGGCGGGCTGCATCGCGGCGCAGCGGCTTACTCGTCGAGCGAAAGCATCGCGGCGCGGTTCTCGTCGTCGAGGAACGGTGTGTTGTAAACCGCTGCGTCGCAAACCGCCTGAAGCAGCTGCCCGATGCCCGCGATCACGACGCCGTAGACATACAGGGCGAACACGATGATCGCGCCATACAGAATGGCGAGCAGGAAAATTCCCAAGCCGGCAGCAGCTTCTCGATCGGAGCCCGTCGCGATTCCACCGATGAGCCCAACCAGCAATGCGATTCCGCCCAGCACAAAGCCGATGACCTTGATGATGCCTCCTAGGCGGACTAAGAGGCTCGCTACACGATAGCTGTCGCGATATCGGTTCGTCAGTTTATTCGCCCGTCTCCAGCGGATGTCATCGTGCTGTGGGCTGGAGCTGGGAGGTTGCGCCGGCCCTATTCCCAGGAAGCTGTTCGTGTCGTCTGCCATCGTAGAGTCATCCTTTCTGTCTTACGAAGAGCGCAGTGAAGAAGGCCGTGAGGGCCAGGAGATGGAGCGGATACACAGCTACACCAAGCCACGCGGCAGGTTCGGCGTGCAGCATATACCGGAATTCTCGTGAGTAAGAAACAACATTTGCCGCCAAGGCAAGCAGGCTCGTGATTGCCGCACAGAGGGTGGCAACGCGAAGAAAGGACATACTCACCGCCTTTCAGATACGCTTGGAAGGAATTGCACGAACTATAGGAGGCCACCCTCGCGATGTCAATGGGGAGACCGAGTGTTATGGCTGATCGTTCGTGGCGGCCTGGTTGTATGTCGCCAAATGCGGCACAGCCTCCTTGCCCCAGGCCGGATCGGCCGGCGCGCCGGTGCTCCTCCAGAGCTCGGCTCACTGGATGGTCAAGCTCCTTGCTGAGGCCTGGCCGGTGACCGCCTTTATGCGCCTGATGGGTCATCGGAATGCAGCACGCAGAACGGGGAGGCGCGAAGACTGGTCCTGCGCGATCTTGACGGCATCCGCCGTCGCCGAGGCCGGTTTTCAAGCGGCCGTGTTGACACGGGTGGCGAGCGGCGCGCTCAACTGCCGGCGCAGACTGCCCGCCAGATCGGCGACGACGCGCAACCGCTCGGCGACGGGTGGAGGCACCTCCGGCCCATTCAGCGCCAATTGGCTTTGCAGGAGCAGGCCTGCCACCGTGTTCTTCAATTCGGCTTCCATGGCGGCCGCGGCGGCGCGGCGGGCCAGTTCCTCCTCCCGCTCGCGGCGGTGCAGCGCGGCGCGAATCTCCCGCGTCAAGCGCGCCGCTCCGGAGACGGCGAAGTTGATCTGCAGCGGAATGGCCAGGCCGGCATGCTCGCAGATCCTCTCCGCGGCCGCCGGATCGCACTCGGCCAGGGTCTCGTCGATCACCACCGCGAGATACTCCTTGCTGCGCAGCGCGGCCAGCGCCGCCTTGCGCCCCGAAGCCACTTCCACGCCCATGCCCAGTTGCGTCTCCACCACGGCGGCGCAGTTCCGCGCCCCTTCGATTCCCGTCACCATGAGAATGCTCATGTCTAGCTCCTAGCTCTTAGCTTCTAGCTCCTGACCCTTGCTTAGCGCGACCGGCCAATCGATCCACGCCTGACCTGCCGCGCTCTGCGCTCAAGGCCTCGCGCTGGAACGAACCAGCTAGCGGCTAGAAGCTAGTAGCTAAAAGCCGCTTTTCAGTCTTCCTGCAGCGGATCGGCGATCCCGTACTCTTTCAACTTCCGGTAGAGCGTCGTCTTGCCGATGCCGAGGAGTTTGGCCGCTTTCAGCTTGTCGCCCCTCAAAATGCGGATGGTCTTGAGAATCTCGTCCCGCTCCGTCTCGGCGAGAGTCCTCACCGCAGCGGCCCCCTCGGGATTCGCATCGCCGGCCGCGCCGGAGGCGGCGCGCTGGACTTCGAGAGCGCGGTTCAGGAGTTGCGTGGGCAGATCGCCGACCTGGATCACCGGCCCCGAAGTCAGCGTACAGCCGTGTTCCACCGAGTTCTCCAACTCCCGCACATTCCCCGGCCAGTCGTGGCTCAACATAACGCTCAGAGCCTCGTCGTTGAGAGTGAAGTTGCGCCCGCGTTCGCGGCTGATGCGGTCGAGAAAGTGCGCGATCAGCAGCGGAATGTCCTCCTTCCGGTCGCGCAAGGGCGGCAGCCGGAGATTCACCACATTGAGCCGGTAGTACAGGTCTTTGCGGAAGTTCCCTCTTTCCACCATGGCGGCCAGATCGCGATTGGTGGCGGCGACGATCCGCGCCCGAATGGGCACGCGATGTGTGGCGCCGACCGGCCGCACCTCTTTCTCCTGCAGCGCCCGCAAAAGCTTGGCCTGCAGGTCGAGCGAGAGCTCGCCGATCTCGTCGAGAAAGACCGTCCCGCCCTCGGCCGAAACCAGCAGCCCGTCCTTCGAGCGGTTGGCCCCGGTGAAAGCCCCCCTGACGTAGCCGAACAGCTCGCTTTCGATCAGCGTGGGCACCAGCGAGCCGCAATCGACGGGCAGGAAGGGCTTGCCGGCGTTGGGTCCGTAGGCGTGAATGGTCCGGGCCACGAGTTCCTTCCCGGTTCCGCTCTCGCCCAGGATCAGGACCGGGTGGCTGCTCTGCGCGACCTTGGAAAGGATGCGGTAGATCTTCTCCATCTCTAGCGAATGGCCGATGATCGCGCCCAGCCCTTCGGAGCGGCGCAGCCGCTCCCGCAGCTGGCGGGCCGCGGTGTCGGTCATATGGCTTTGCGCGGCGCGATCCAGCACCGTCGACAGCTCGTCCATGGCGAAGGGCTTGGTCAGATAGTCTGAGGCGCCGCAGCGCATGGCCTCGACGGCCGAGTTCACCGTGCCCGTCGCCGTCATGGCGATGACCGAAGTGTCCGGGTAGAGGAGCTTCACCTCGGAGACCAGCTCCAGCCCCTGATTCGATCCCGCCGGCAGATTCACCAGCAGGATGTCCGCGGCGTGGCCGCGCAGCAGGCTTCGCGCCTGGCCCAGGTCGCCGGTGCTCTCCACCGCGTAGCCCAGGCTGGTGGCGATCTCCGCGCACGCCGAGCGCACCGCTGCATCCGCATCCACGACCAGCAAGTGCAGCCGTACCGTCTGTTCGGCGAGCTGTGGCGCGAACTCCATGGTTGGCTTGTCGAAGACTGTACTCAACATTGTATTCGCCTCGTGGTTGAGAGTGAACTGCTGTGGCCGGAAGTAATCCTTCAGCCGGTAGCTCGCAGGCTGTTGCCCGTAGCCCCTCATTCTTGCTTCCAGCGACCGGTTCCCGGCTACCGGCTGCCTTCCCGCACCGGCAATTCGATCTCGATCCGGGTGCCGCGCGGCTCGCGGTTGGCTGCCGCGATGCGCCCGCCAGCGCCCTCGACAATCGAGCGGGTGATGGCCAGCCCCAATCCGCGATGGAGAAGCGGCAAGTTGCGGTCCTGCCGCTCGTTCCCCCGGTGGGTGGTGAAGCCGGGATCGAAGATCGCCTCCAGGGCGTCGGCGGGAATGCCGGGCCCATTGTCTTCGACGGCCAGCGCGGCGCTGGCCGCCGCTCCGCCCGAGGCCGGCCGTTCGCTCAGGCCGATATGGATTCTTCCGCCGGCCGGCATAGCTTCGGCGGCGTTCTTAACGAGGTTGACCAGCACGCGCGTCAGATCCTCGGCCGTCAGCGCCACCGGCTGCGCGCCGCCCTCGGCATGGACGGTCAGGGCAATCCCCGGTCCGGCGAGCGCGGAGAGCAGATTGCGGTTGGCCAGCAGCTCTGCCGCCAGATTGCGAATCGGCGCGCCGGGAAACAGATCCAGCCGCCGGCTGGGCAGCCGTTCCCGCCCGGTCTTCTCCACCTGCTCTTTGATATTGGCGGCACCGAAGCTCGAGGAATCGGCCCCGCGCCACGATTCGGCTGCGTCCCCCGCACCGGTGGGAACCGCCGCCAGGGCTCGGCGGCCGTCGAGCGCCACCAGTTTCTCCACTAGGCGACGGCTGGCTGCCGCCACCAGCCGCAGCTCCTGGCCGTAGTGCGAAAACGGGATCGCGAGCACGCCCGGCTCCTCCAGCAGATCGCAGTAGAGGCTCAACGCCGTCACCATGTTCCTGGCGTCGTGAGCCAGCTCGGAGAGCGATTCCCCCTGGCCTCCCAGGGCAGTCAGCGTCTCCAGCACGGTTTCCACGCGCTTCCGGCCGCTCGCGCCGGCTTCCTGTCTCAGGGCGGCCCCACTCATTTCTCGTCGCGTGGCTGCCCCATTCATCTCTCTTGCGGCCAACTCATCCATCTCCTGCATATGCCCCATCCTTCCCAAGCAACGATCGACGGCCCCGGCTGGCTTCCGTGCCGCCCGGCCTCGTCCCGTTTTCGCCCCGGCCCGCTTCCGCCCCCAGCTTGCTTCCTTGTTGCCCCGGCCTGGTTCCGTTTCCGCTTCTGGGGATTCGCCCATTTTGAGTACACGCCGTGTGCCAAACCAGGACGCTTTCTCTAAGTCTTTGATAACCGGAAGGATCGACAGGAGTTCCGACCATCGTGGATGCGGCTCCAAACCCTCGAAGAGTTCCAAATCGGGAGGGCCGGACGCAGCTTCATGCGCGCAAGGCGAACCGTTTCAATCGCTTTCATGGTGTTTCCCGATTCTGCGCCGGAGCCGTGGGATTTTCCCGTTTCGGGTCGATCCCTTCGCCCGTCCCATTCCTGGCTTGGCTCCCCTACAATGCCCCTATGAGCGGAAACAGTTCTTGGCCGCGACCTGGCGGCCGACTACCCGCCCAGCTTCGCGCGCTGTCCTTGACCCCGGGCTTCGTGCAAACCGCCGAAGGCTCGGTCCTGGTCTCTTTGGGCAACACGCGCGTGCTGGCCTGCGCCACCGTCGAGCAGGGGGTCCCCGGCTGGCTGCGCAACTCGGGGCGGGGCTGGGTCACGGCCGAGTACGCCATGCTGCCCCGCTCCACGGTCACGCGCACGCCCCGGGAGAGCGAGCGCGGCAAGATCGGCGGCCGCACCCACGAGATTCAACGCCTCATCGGCCGCAGCCTGCGCTCTGTTGTGGACATGAATGCCCTCGGCGAACGCACCGTCATCCTCGACTGCGACGTGATCCAGGCCGACGGCGGCACACGCACCGCCGCCATTACCGGAGCCGCCGTCACCCTCGCGCTGGCTATGAACGCTCTGGTCAAGGCCGGAACCTTTAAAACCTCCCCGCTCAAGCAACTGGTGGCCGCGACCTCGGTGGGAATTGTGGACGGAACGCCGCTCCTCGACCTCTGCTACGAGGAAGACGCGCAGGCCGAGGTGGACATGAACGTGGTGATGACCGCCGATGGGGGCCTGGTCGAGACCCAAGCCACGGCTGAGAAAGGCTCTTATTCCCGGACGCAACTCAATGGTTTGATCGATCTGGCAGAGACCGGCATTCGGCAGATTCTGGAGGCGCAGCGGGCGGCTCTAGAGACGGCGAACACGGAATAGGGAATAGGGTCTAGGCACTTCCCTAAGGAGAATTCCGATGCCGACAAAAACGAAAAGCGCTTCCACTATCGCAAACAAGGCGTTGCGGAAGCACTTCGTCAACCTTCTCACCGGCGGCCACGCCCACGCCAGCTTCGACGCCGCCATCAAGAACCTGCCCGCCGCGCTGCGCGGCAAGCGGCCCAGGGGCGCCGAGCACTCTTCGTGGGAGATCCTCGAGCACCTGCGCATCGCGCAATGGGACATCCTGGAGTTCTCGCGCAACCCCCGCCACCGGTCCCCCGAGTGGCCCAGCGGCTACTGGCCGGCCTCGGCGGCGCCGCCCGATGCCAAAGCCTGGGACCAGAGCGTTCGCGCCTTTCGCCGCGATCTCAGGGCGATGTGCGCGCTCGTCGAAGACCCATCGACCGATCTCTTCGCCCGCATTCCTCATGGCGACGGCCAGACCATTCTGCGCGAGGCGTTGCTGGTGGCCGACCACAACGCGTATCACCTCGGCGAGCTGATTCTGGTCCGGCGGCTGTTGAAGGCGTGGGGATGAGAAACAGCGGAGCTAGCGGAGTTAGCGGCGCTGGTAAGGTGGCGATCCTTTCTGAGTTATTCTAAGTTAGGCGCAAAAACAAAGACGCGCCGAACCTGGAGCGCCAAAAGATGATCCAAGTTCATGCGGTCGAAGACCTGACGCCGCTAGGTCCGCTAACACCGCTAACTCCGCTGACTCCGCTTCCTTACGAACTCCACGTCTTGTCCTTCGAGCGGCAGAGCGGCTCCAGGTTGCATTGCTTGCACTTCGGCTTGCGCGCCAGGCACACCTCGCGGCCGAGATGAATCACCTGGTGCGAGAAGCCGATCCAGCGGTCGCGCGGCAGCACCTGCATCAGCTCCTGCTCCACCTTCTCCGGCGTGTTGCCCTTGGCCAGCTCGAGGCGATGCGCGATGCGAAACACATGCGTGTCGACCACCACGCCTTCCGCCTTGCCGTAGGCCACGCCGAGCACCACGTTGGCCGTCTTGCGCGCCGCGCCGGGAACGGTGGTCAGCTCGGCCATGGTCTCCGGCACGCGCCCGTTGAAATCGGACACGATCTTCCGCGCCGCGCCCTGAATCGATTTCGCCTTGTTGCGGAAAAACCCTGTCGTCCGGATGAGCGCTTCGAGCTCCGGCAGGCTGGCCTGGGCCATCGCCGCCGGGGTCGGGAAGCGCCGGAAAAGCTCGGGCGTGACCAGGTTCACGCGCACGTCGGTGCACTGCGCCGAGAGGATCGTCGCCACCAGCAGCTCCCACGGCGTCCGGTGGTGGAGCGCGCATGCGGCGTTGGGATAGGCCTCGTCGAGCGCCGTCAGAATCGCCGCCACGCGCTCCGCCGCCAGCGGCCCTCGGCGCGGCTTGGGCGCGGGTTTGGGCGGCGAGGATCGCTGTGCAGTCATGATTTCGTATCGCCTCTCCTCTTGCAGCGAATGGCTTTCCATCGTATGTCGGCAGGGAGTTTCGTCCATCTTAAACGGCATAGAATTCCCCGCGCTCCCCGATACCTGCAGGAGAGCCTCACTTCGGCTCGGAGCCGCGGACCCGCTCGAAATATGGTGGCTGCTACTTTGGCGTTTTCTCCGCTGCCGGCTTGGCTTCGGCCGCGGGCGCCGATTTGCTGTAGACGATGCTCTTGGTCCCCCCGTCGCAACTGCCCACGATCTTGCCTGGCGTCTCCGATTCCTTCCCCTTGTCCACGATCGTCAAGGTGTAATTGACTACGCCCTTGGCGTCCAGCTTCTTGGCGATTTCCGCCTTCAAGTCTTCGCAAGGTTTTCTTACCGTTTGCGCCGAAGCGCCGCTCGCCGCGCAAAAGAACAGAACTGCCACCGTCGCAGGTTTCATGATGGGACTTCCTCGCTTTCTTACCGCGCAGTGCAGTATATCGCAGGTCACGATTCGCTCCGGGTCCCTCCCGCCGCCCCGATAAACTTTCGTTTTGCCTCCAGATGCAGGCTCGTGGAGGAGGGGCCTTTGTGCGGTGCGAACGGCTCAACCAACCCCGCCCCCGCAAAGAACTCCTAGAACTGCGTGCAGAGCGGGCCCACTTTGGGGAACCGCGCTGCGCCTCTCACGAAAGAAGCCGGGCTTTCTGGGCTTGTGCGCGAAGGAGGGCGACCGCGTGCCTGTCGAAGCTGACGAACTCCTCGGCGCCAAGCCAGTGGCCTTCGTAGGCGATGACGCCGTCGGCAAAGTCGCCGCCCTTGTCGAGAATCTCCAAGCCGGCGTCGACTGCAGCTCGGTCAGTAGCAACGTTCTCGCTATCGATCAAGAAGCGAATCGCATCTGCCACTTCAGGGGCGGGTTTCCTGTACAGATGGCGCAGCACCCAGACAAATTCACAAAACACGGGCGTGGAGATCACGACCAGTTCGGCGCCTTCAAGTTCCTTCCTCGCCAGAGGGGACTGTATCCGGTCGTCTCGAAGCACATCGCGCAGCAGAACGTTCGTGTCCGCGGCGATCTTCATCGTTTGCCGGCCCAGGCTTCTTCGGTGAATTTCTTGATTTGGGCGATGGTGTAGTGGGGGGTGCCTTTTTCTGCGAGAAATCCGCTGAAACCCTTTATTGAGTGTTTCTGCGTTGCGGGCCGCACCACAAGCCGTTCGTTGGGCAGTTTATCGATCTCGACCTTTTGGCCGGAGACGACGTTGAGATGCCGCAGCAGCTCCTGCTTTAGCGTGATCTGACCCTTTGCCGTGACGGTGAGTGTGGTCATTGAGAACCTCTCAATACCCATTGTAAGGCAGAAATGCCTTACCGTCCAACTCGATCACGACGGTTTCGTGGTGCAGCCGCGCTTCTCAAGGTAGTCCATGCAATTCGTGATTTCCTTTTCAACCCGCGCTTCGTCGACAAGACGGCAGGGAAGCCTCTTCTTTAGGTCGGCATAGATTTCGAGCGCTTCTGAGACGCGACCTTGCGCGAGCCTGCATTCCGCCATATACTGGCGCGCAAATGTCGCTAAATCGCCGTCGGTCCAGCGCAGGACTTCAGCGGCTGCTTGAAAGGCCTCCTCAAAGCGATCAAAACTAAATAGACAATTCGCTCGATTGATCTGAATGCTCGGTTCAACCCATCCGAAAATGCGGCGTTGATCTTCGCTTTGGGTGCTGTCCGGCGATGGATAAAGGGCGTGCGCCTTGTCGAGGGATTCGAGAGCGTCGGCAGGGCGGCGCAAGCTAATTAGCGCCTGTCCTTTGAAGAGAAAGAGCTGATATCTCTGAGTGCGACAGTTTTCAGGTTCGAAATATCCGGCGTCGATGATCGCGTCGAGGATCGCCAGCGCATTTGCCGGCCTTCCCAACTGGTCCTCGGCGTATGCACGATCCATATTTGCGCATGCCCGGCAGAAGTCCGGGTCGGGCATTGTATCGAGCTCGGCCATCGCCTGGTTTGTGATGTCAGTGAGTTCCAACTGTGCCGAACAAATAACGACATTAAACAGCAGCCGCATGCGCGTTGCGCAGTCAGTCGTGCGTTCAAGCATGGCCCTCGACATCCCAAGGGACGTGGTCAGTTCGCCGCGTCCGCGGAGTTCCTCGGCCTTCTCAATTTCCGCTTCGGTGACGGCATCCGGCATGGATGGCATCAATATACGCCGTGTCGGTTGGCGGGTTGGCCTGTTGGCTAGAGCTTTCCTTCCAGCCACGCGCCCAGTTTTTCCACTGGCAGGCGGATGCCGATGAAGAACTGGCCGAAGAGGGCGTAGATGGCGCTGACTTCGCCGAAGCGCATCTCGTAGATGAGCTTCTTGAAGACGACGGGATCGTCGGCGAAGAGGTCGACGCCCCACTCCCAGTCGTCCATGCCGATTGAGCCGGAGATGATTTGCTTCACCTGGTCGGCGTAGCGGCGGCCGATTAGGCCGTGTTCGTGCATCATACGCTGGCGCTCGGCAAACGGCACGGTGTACCAGTTCACCTGCTCGCCGCGCTTGCGGTCCATGGGATAAAAGCACAGGTACTTCGCGTCGGGAATGGCGGGAAAGAGCCGCGCCCGCATCGCCTCGGCGCCGCGCTGCAACGACTCGGCGATCTCCGCGTTCCACTCCGGCGAGTGCGGTGCGAAGTTCTTGGCCGCCGCGGCTTCGTAAGTCTTGCGCGTGGACTCGTACAATCCCAGTTCCACCACCGAAACATAGGAGTGCGTCGGCGTCAGAAAGTCATGCAGCCGCAACTGCGCCAGATCCAGCTCAACCTGGTTGAGTTCCCCGAACGAATCCCGGAAGTGGAGGAAGATCAGGTCGCCCTTGTGGCCGAGCAGCGAATAGAGCGCCGAACGCGACGTGCCGGGGCTCTTGTGCGCGAGCGCATCCATCGCTTCGGCAGCAATCTTCGTGCGTTCCCCGTCCGCGCAGCCGCGCCATGCCTTCCAGTCGAAGCGGAAGAACTCATGCAGGACGCTGGACCCTTCGAGCGTAAGCGGTACAGGCGGAAAATCGGGCAACGCAGCCTCCATTGAAGCGATTTGCCGGCACAATACATCCTACTGCAATGTCTCAAGAATTTCTTTGCGCACGCTGGCATCGCGAATGCAGGTCCTTCGACTTCGTTTGGCGCAACGGCGCGCCAAACTTCGCTCAGGATGACCGGCTTCTGTACATGGCCATATGGAAGGCGTTACGCCGGCAAACGAAAGCGGCACGCGAGCAAAGGCATTTCATGCCGGAGCGGTCCGGCGGCGCTCCCGTTGCGCCGCGGGCCTTTATACTGGAATCGCTCATGAGCGAGAAGATTCTTGCCCTCCTGGTTCAATTCATCACCCATGTCATCGACGTTGGCGGATACGGCGGAGTCGCCGCGTTGCTTGCGGCGAATTCTTGCGGCATTCCTATTCCCTCCGAGGTCATCATGCCGTTCACGGGCTACGTGGTCTATCTCGGGCATCTCAACTTGATTGCGGCGGCCACTGCGGGGGCGATTGGCTGCAATGCGGGCTCGGCTGTGGCCTATTGGATCGGCGCCAAGGGCGGGCGGCCGCTCGTGGTGCGCTACGGCAAATGGGTGCTGATGAGCCAGCATGATCTCGATCGCATGAGCTGGTTCTTCGCTCGCTACGGATCGATCGCGATTCTCGCCGGGCGCATGCTGCCGGTGGTGCAGACATTCGTCGCCTTTCCCGCCGGAATCGCCCGCATGCCGCGCCTGCGCTTTCACATCTACACCTCCGTGGGCTCCTGGGTCTGGTATTTTTGCCTGGCCTGGGCCGGCATGAAGCTGGGCGAAAAGTGGAACAGCGATCCGCGATTCGAGCAGTGGTTCCACCGCTTCCATCTCGCGGTGGAGCTTGGCCTGCTGGCCTTGGTTGTATGGTTTCTATGGACACATCTCATCCGCAGGCGCGACGCCGAAGTGCGCCTGCCCCAGACCGGCGAGTGAGCATTTCCGGGTCCGCAAACAACCGATTTCGAACAGCTCGCACTCAGACGAAGGAAGGTTAGGAAAAGCAATGACATCGAAGGAAAAGAACAGCCCAAACAAGGGAAGTCAGGCCGGTGTTCCCGCGTCAGGCGCAACCTCCGCACCGAAGATTGCACCCGCCAAGGGCAAATTGGGTGTCATGGTGGTCGGTCTGGGAGCCGTGGCCACGACCATGATCGCCGGAGTCGAGGCGATCCGGCGCGGGCTGGCCAGGCCATTCGGCTCGCTCACGCAGATGGGCACCATCCGCCTGGGCAAGCGCACCGACAACACTTCGCCGAAGATCAAGGACTTTGTTCCCCTGGCCGATCTGAACGATCTGCTCTTCGCCGCATGGGACATCTTCGAAGACGACGCCTACCAGGCGGCGGCGCACGCCGAGGTCCTCAAAAAGGAAATGCTCGACCAGATCAAGCCGTTCCTCGAGACCATCCAGCCCATGCCGGCGGTCTTCGACCGCTACTATGTCAAGCGGCTCAACGGCACGCACGTCAAAAAGGGAACCAACAAGCTGGATCTGGCCAACCAGGTGATCGCCGACATCCAGGAGTTTAAGAAGAAGGTCGATCGCGTGGTCATGATCTGGTGCGGTTCGACGGAGATCTTTCTCGAACCCTCCGAGGTCCATCAGACCCTGGAGTCGTTCGAGAGAGGCCTCGAAAAGAGCGACCTCGGCATCGCTCCCTCGCAGATATACGCCTATGCCGCGCTCAAGGAAGGCGTCCCATTCGCCAACGGCGCGCCCAATCTCACCGTCGATATTCCCGCGCTCGTCGAGCTATCGAAGAAGAATGCCGCGCCCATCTGCGGCAAGGATTTCAAAACCGGCCAGACCTTCATGAAAACCGTGCTGGCGCCCGCCTTCAAGGCGCGCATGCTGGGCGTGAAAGGCTGGTTCTCAACGAATATCCTCGGCAACCGCGACGGCGAAGTGCTCGACGAGCCGCAGTCGTTCAAGACCAAGGAAGAGTCGAAGCTGGGCTCGCTCGAATACATCTTCCAGCCCGAGCTCTATCCCGATCTCTACAAGGACATCTTCCACAAGATTCGCATCAACTACTATCCGCCGCGCGGCGACGAAAAAGAGGCGTGGGACAACATCGACATCTTCGGCTGGCTGGGCTATCCCATGCAGCTCAAGGTCAACTTCCTGTGCCGCGACTCGATTCTGGCTGCGCCCATCGCGCTGGACCTGGTGCTGTTTCTCGATCTGGCCAAGCGCACGCCCGAGCTCAAGTCCATCGGCATTCAGGAGTGGCTGAGCTTCTATCTCAAGTCGCCGCAAACCGCGCCGGGCCTATACCCTGAGCACGATCTATTCATCCAGTCTATGAAGTTGAAAAACACATTGCGACACATCATGGGCGCGGACTTGGTGACGCACCTGGGGCTGGATTACTACGACTAATAGGGACCAAGCGGAGCTAGCGGCGTTAGCGGGGTTTGCGGAGCTAGGTCTTAAGGGCCAGATCGAAACTCGATCTTGAACGCTTTCATCCATGGCGTAATCTGAAAGAACGATGAAAGACTCAGCTGTTCTGTTGATCGACTGCCCCGATCGCAAGGGCCTGGTAGCGCGCGTCTCGGGGCTTCTCTATGAGCACGGCGCGAATATCCTGCACGCCGATCAGCACATTGACCGCGACCTCGGTCTATTTTTCATGCGCGTCGAGTGGGCGCTCGACGGATTCGATCTCGACGCCTTCAAAGTTGCATTCGCACCGCTCGCCGCCGAGCTCGCCATGAACTGGAAGCTGAGCTCGACCGGACAACAGCCGCGAGTCGCGCTCTTCTGCTCGCAGTACCTGCACTGCATGGCCGACCTGCTGCACCGCTGGCGCACAGGCGAGCTCGACTGCGAGATTCCCCTCATTGTTTCAAATCACAGCGATGTCGAAAAACTCGCCGCGTTTTACAACGTGCCGTTCGAGCACGTGCCGGTGACAGCGGCCACGCGCGCCGCGGCCGAAGCTCATCAACTCGAAATGCTCGCCAAGCATGGCATCGAGCTTGTCGTTTTGGCGCGCTACATGCAGATCCTCTCGCCGGAGTTCGTCGGGCGCTACCCCGCCGCCATCATCAACGTTCACCACTCCTTCCTGCCCGCATTTACCGGCGCCAAACCCTACCACGCGGCGCACGCGCGCGGCGTCAAACTGATCGGGGCAACCAGCCACTACGTCACCGAACTGCTCGACGACGGACCCATCATCGAGCAGGACGTCACCCGCATCTCGCACCGCGACCAGGTCGAAGACCTGGTTGCGCGGGGCAGGGACTTGGAGCGCATGGTGCTCTCCCGCGCCGTGCGCTGGCACCTCGACCGCCGCATCCTCTGTTACAGAAACAAGACCGTCGTCTTCGACTAGGTCTCTGACCGGATGACGTTACCTATCTCCTGGGTGCCCCAGGTTCGGCGCGCCTTTGTTTTTGGGCCTCACCTGGGATACCACAGACGTTCGGGCGGGTGTGCCGGCCCAACCTCTGATCGGTGCGCCCCATCCAAGCTCTGCGCGGGTGGGGTGGACGCGGTCGTTGAAGCCATCAACGAGCAGTCCAACGGCGGGTTTCCGCCGCTGGAACTATGGATTGCGCCGGTCCGAAACGCGCCTCACTTTCCCGCCGATCCCTGGGGCGCTCCGTTGCCGGAACAGGGATCCCAGCCGGTCACCGCCAACAGCCCTTCGTAGTAGCCGCAGGCACCGCTCGTCACGTCGCGAAAATCCGTAGCCGTCTTCGCGTTGCCATAGATCAGCGTCTCCTCGGCCGCGGTCGACGCGCTGAAGTGCCCCGCCCAGTTGACAATGCCCGCCCATAGGGGGGTCGCCACGCTGGTGCCGCCCAGGATGCCCCACGCGTACAGTATTCCGCTGTACTTGTTGTAGTAGCTGTTGTAGACCCAAACGCCGGTTCGCGGATTGCCCACCGCGGCCACATCGGGCATCCCGCGATGCGCGCCGACGATGGACGAGATCGAGCTCTGAAACGGCGGTCTCACCTCGTACACGCTGTAGCCGCCGCCGGTATCCTCCCACGCGCCCTCGGCTTCGAACGCGAGCGTCGAAGGGTTGCGCGAAACCGTAGTCCCGCCCACCGCCACTACGTTCGGCGAAACCGCGGGATAAATGGTGCCCTCGCTGTCGCCGCTCGATGCAAAGAAGACGACATTCGCGCCGCTAAACACCGCGTCCGATCCCGTTTCTCCGTTGAACTCGCTGCCGCCCCAGCTCATCGACACCTCGCCCCCGCCCGCCGCCTGCACCAGGGAGATTGCTTTGGTCACCGCCGCAAGCAGGTCGGAGAGATTGCTCGATGCCGCCTCAACCAGATAGATATGCGCCGATGGAGCCGCCGCATGCGCCATCTCGATATCCAGCGCCGACTCGGTCGCCCAGCAGTCCCAGCCGCCATAATTGGCGCAATCCGGATCGGGCGAAGGCTTCGCCGCTGTCGCATACGCCACGGTGAACGTCGCCGAAGTCGGCGCCGGCAGTCCGAACTGCGCCGAGTACGCCGTCAAATCGGCCAGCGCCGTCGGGTAATCGTAGGCATCCACGAGGGCAATCGCCTTCGACCCCCCTTTGGCCACCGTCGTCACACTGGCGGGATTGCATCCTGTCGCGACCGTCACCAGAGCATACAGGCAGGCCAGGGATGCGGGCGTCTCCGCGTAGTTTCCCAGTACCGGCTGCGTTGCGCCCGCCGTCACCTCGTCCTCGCCGAACCCCACCACACCCTCCGGCCGCCCCACGGGAACGAAAATCTTGTAGAGCGTGCGAGCGCGGATGCCGATATCTTCGGCGCGCTGAATCCCCGAATGGGGCATGAGAATTTGACCGCTGCCCGCAGGCACTGCAGGCGAGGAAAGTTCCCCATCCTCTCTCGACGCGGCTTGACCAGGCAGCACAGAGGGAGCCAACAACGCGAACACGCAGATTCCGATTAATGAGCGATTCATCGAACCCTCCAAGATCCGTCTGTGCGCCAAACGGCACGCAGCTCAGACGTAGAACCGGTTCCGGTCCCATAACACACCCCATCGAATCGCGGTAATTAGACTTCACTCATTTTCCCCGCTGTGTCGAATCGAAAGTAATGCAGGTGGCAGGCGTCGGCAGGGGCAACATTTGGCGTTCAGGCAGGTGAACCCGTTTTCGGGCCGATCCGCAGAAGCCTGGCGAGGCCTTAATCAGTCGATGCGGCCGGCGATGAGCGCATCGGTGATTTTGGCGATGGAGAGCTGGATGGCGGCGGGGCCTTCCGGGGTGGGAAGGCGCAGGGGGCCGTGCTTGGCGTCGGGCTCGGCGCCAAGGCTGTGCAGCTTGGAGTGGAAGTAGCAGAAGTTGGTTCCGCGAAGAGCGGGCGATTCGCAGCGCAGTCCATTGGGCTTGATGTGTCGGCATTCTCTGTACATGGCTGCGGCCTACCCCCCCAGTGGGGTTTTTCGCCCAAGTGGTTTCGTTTGAGCGGAATGACTGCGATCGTTTTCTCTAATCCATTGAAAACAGGATGGTTATTTCGCAACAATCGTCAAAAAGACGACGCGTTGCGGGCGGATTTTCGAGGGTTTGCACCGTTTAGGTTGCAGCGTTGTCCCAAACTGTGGTGCAGAGGCCCAAAAAGCGGGCGACCCGAGAACGCCGGCCGTCACTCCGGTTTCCTCAAGGGCCGCCCAGCCGCCGTGTGTTGCTTTTTTTCGCTACTGGGAACAAGTTTACGGATTTGCAAGAAATAATCTGCAAGGTTTGGGGAAGAAATATGTGGCGTGGAATGAGGGGGATGGGATGGGAATCGAAGGCGGTGCGGGATTGACAGCGGTGACCCGATGCAACTGGAGCGGGCGGCGCGATTGCGCTGTCCTGCCCAGGTTTCCCTAATGCAGCAAGGCTTGCGTAGCCTTGACCAGCGTTTCGCCGGTCTTGGTGCCGTAGTACACGCTCGAGGCCTGAGGATAGGTCGTGGGGTCGGCGTCATTGTCCACGATAATGCCGGTCGAGCCGCCCGAGGCTGCAATCGCAGGAGCGTCGATGACATCTTCATTGAGATCGGTTGGAGCGCCGGCGATGCCATTGGTGTCCGTGGCGGTGATGTTCAGGCTGATCACGCAGCCGCCGCTGGCGACCTCTAGAGTATTGCAGTTATTGGTTACTCCCACGAACAGGTAGTCGGTGCCGTCGGCAGGAATGCCATTGGGATCGTTGAAGAACTCCGTAACGGGCGACGCATCCGCCGCCCCCGTTGCCAGGGCCGCCGATACCATGCCAGTGGAGGTAATCGGTCCGTAAGAAAGGAATGGAACGGTGTAGAGTGTGGGCACGGTCCCAGTTGCGTCCGTTCCAGCCACGAACATTAGCGAATTAGTTCCCGCCGGGCCATTCGTGTAGTAATCGTTGTTGAAGTCGACATTGTAGGGACCGGTGGTGGCCGTAGTTCCCGTGCCCACCGCCACTGAGTTACTGCCGTATAACTCAGGGGGCGCAGTTCCTAGATTGATATACGCCTGCGCCACAATCGCACTTCCACCGCCGTCATTGAACGTGGCATAGACCACCTCGTTGGCGCTATCGATCACCGGCGGATTCAGCGAGGTGCTGCCAGCCCCGACAGTTGTGCTGGTCACGGCCGATGGCGTGGCGCCATAGTCATGCACATAGTCAATGTTGCCTAGGCTGTCGGTAAAAAAGACGTTGCCCGAGATCGTATCGTAGATGGGGCTGGAAGGCACGGCGCTGTATATCGGCGCGGCCCACACGATGGCCGGCGTGCCGCCGAAGACGGGGCTGATCTTGTACAGGTAGCCCGAACCGCCCGAGGCCCAACTGTAGGTGGTGACGTATGCAGCATCGGACGTGTAGTCGATGAAGGGCGAAGCGGGGGAGCTTTGAATGACCGAAGGGTCGGTAGGGGGGATGAGCTGCACTGTCAGATCTTTCCCGGCGTCGGGTGCAACGGGGTCCGCCGCGTCCGTGCCTTCGCCCGACACCCAGGTGAGGACGTGGAAGTAGGCTGCTCCATCGGGGTCTCCCAAAGTGGGGAGAATATCCTCGATATAGGCAAGTTTTGCGCCGTCCAAGGAAAGAGCAATTGCCCCGGGCACTTCGCCGCTGCCTGAGGCATAGGCGAAGAGCACGCTTGGCTCCGTCGCCGCATCCTGCGAGTAGCAGTAGCCTGTGGCGTCGTATAAAGTGTAGAGGTTGTTGAAGGCAATGATGTTCGCCTGGCCACCCGAGCCGGCAACGGGAACGGCGGGCAGGCCGATGGCTACGAAGTCATTCGTGCAGTCGGGAGTCGCCGTCACGTCGAAGGAGTACTTGGCCGGATACGTCTGCCCGCCCCCAGGATCTTGGGTGGAGAAGCCTGGGTCGTACATGGGCTCGAATATCACCGACCCCAGGGGCTGGTTCCAGTCCCGGGCCATCTTGACCGGGGCTTTGTGCCTGAGGCGCAGTCCGGGCCACCAGACTTCACGGTGTCGCAGATACCAGTTTTGCGTCCAGCGCGGGTCATTTTGGATTTGCGACAGCACCTGGGGATTCTTCGATCCTCCAAAAATCAAGTGACGTGTCGACCAATCCGATGCCACTCCCACGCGAGTGTGGGTCGGCGCCACCGTCGACGGATGCGGGTCGGGACGCGGCTGGGAAATGCCGAGGACCGGCAGAGCGCGCACTACCGGTGCCGCGGTCTCGATCTCCGGTGCAACGGACTTGGCAACACCAGGAAGCAATGGCGCTGAAGTATGGACTTCCGGCGCAACGATCTGCGAAGGCTTGTCGAGCGCGAGGCGCATTACCGATTGGCCCGCAATGGGCATCGAAACGAGAGCAGAGACAATGGCTACGACGACACTTTTCACATTCGTATCCTTGGATCTTGAGCCAGAAAGCAAATTTGCACGAGCAGCCGTCCGCTCATCGACTTCGCTCGCTAGTTCCCGTAAATTCGTCGTGCAATGGCCGGCATCCGATTATGACGCCGCGTGTCGTCTGATAACTCAAGGGGACCGTGTAAAACAAATATGCTCGCGCCAACTTGACTTCGGTTTGTGGCAGCGATCCCGAAATGGGACACAGATTGCCTGCCTACGGGAGCTCCGGCAGGCGAATCATGCCCCAAAATGCGGAAAGTGGGGCGCCCCACAGTTTTGCGAAGGAGGCGTGAATTACGGCATTTTCGGAAATGGTGTAGCCCTTTTGAAATTGGTACAAGGTCGGCGCCTCTTGGGGTCGCGCCGACTCGAACCTGTGCTTTCGGTCTGCGGTATTTCCGAAAATGCTTTAGCGGGCGGAGACGGGGGCGGGGTGGCGCGTGGGACGACGCGAATCGGTTATCGCGCGGCGGCGGAGTGGTGAGTGCGGTCGTGCGATTCGGATTTGGCGGCGAGGAATTGGTTGACGGCGGCGGCGGCTTTGCGGCCTTCGCTGATAGCCCAGACGACGAGCGACTGGCCGCGGCGCATGTCGCCGGCGGCGAAGATGTCTGCGCGCGAGGTCATGAAGTCGGTGGTGGCGACGTTGCCGCGGTTGTCGAGCGCGAGGCCCAACTGTTCGATCATGCCGTTGCGCACGGGGCCGAGAAAGCCCATAGCGAGGAGGACGAGGTCGGCGTCGAGAACGAACTCAGAGCCGGAGATCGCTTCGAATTTGGGCGGTGGGCCGACGCGCACACAGTGAAGCTGGCTGACGTTGCCGTTGGCGTCGCCGGTGAACTTGACGGTGTTGATGGCCCAGTCGCGGATGCCGCCTTCTTCGTGGGAGCTTTCGGTGCGGAGCTGGAGGGGCCAGAGCGGCCAGGGCGTGGAGGGGGCGCGGTCGGCGGGCGGCTTGGGCATGATTTCGAACTGGTGGACGGACGCAGCGCCCTGGCGATGGCTGGTGCCGAGGCAGTCGGCGCCGGTGTCGCCGCCGCCGATGATGACGACGCGCTTGCCCGCGGCGAGGATGGGCGCGGCGGCGGACATGGATTTGAGCAGCACTTCTTCGGAGTCGCCTTCGTTGCGGCGATTCTGCTGCGGCAGGAACTCCATGGCGAAGTGGATGCCTTTGAGGTCGCGGCCGGGGATAGGCAGGTCGCGGGGCTGCTCGGCGCCGCCGCAGAGGAGGATGGCGTCGTAGGCCTCGGTGAGGGTCTCGACGGGGACGTTGGCGCCGACATGAGCATTCGTGTGGAAGACGACACCCTCGGCGCGCATCTGCTCGATGCGGCGGTCTAGCACGTGCTTTTCGAGCTTGAAGTTGGGGATGCCGTAGCGGAGCAGGCCGCCGATGCGGTCGTTTTTCTCGTAGACGGCGACCATGTGGCCGGAGCGGCGAAGCTGCTGTGCCGCGGCGAGGCCGGCAGGGCCGCTGCCGACGACGGCGACACGTTGGCCGGTGGATTGCTCGGGCGGCTCGGGGCGGATGAAGCCTTCGTCCCAGGCGCGATCGACAATGGAACGCTCGATGAGCTTGATGGAGACTGGAGGCTGATTGATGCCGAGGACGCATGCGGCTTCGCAGGGCGCGGGACAGATGCGGCCGGTGAACTCGGGGAAGTTGTTGGTGGAGTGGAGGCGGCGGATGGCGGCCTCCCAGCGATTGTTGTAGACCAGGTCGTTCCAGTCCGGGATGAGGTTGTTGACCGGGCAGCCGGTGTGGCAGAAGGGCACGCCGCAGTCCATGCAGCGCGCGCCCTGCTGGCGCTGCTTTTCTTCGGGGAATGGCTCGTAGATTTCGAACCAGTCCTTGATGCGGGCGGCGGGTTGGCGGCGCGTTGGCTGCTCGCGGCCGATCTCGAGAAATCCGGTGATCTTGCCCATGGTGCTCCGCAGGGGCTAAAGCCCCCTGATCCGTTTCATCCATCCTGTTTCGGCACAACTTAAATCGTGCCCTTTCAAAACAACTCCGGGCCTAAAGGCCCTCACATTTGCTTCCGGGGTTAAGGGGCCTAAAGGCCCCTGCTCCCTCCGGCGGCACGACTGAAGTCGTAGCCTGATACAAGCGCCGTCCCTACGGGACTGCGTTCTCGATTGCGTATTCCCTAACCCCACGCTAAAGCGCGGGGCTAACAACCATTGCGCCTCCGGCGCGGTTGGGGCTGAAGCCCCGAATCCAATTGTTTGCTGCCGTTGTTGTACGGGCTAAAGCCCGTATCCTTCAAAAGCCCTCAGGCTGGCTTGGCTGCGGCCGCCACCAGAGGCGACGAAAAAACGGTCGGTGCGTAGACGTCTGTAGTGCGCTCGACGCCGAGGACGCGCTTGTACTCATGCGGGAAGACCTTGATGAACTGGGGCTGCGCGTCGGCCCAGTGCTCGAGGACCCAGGCGGCGCGCGGGCTGCCGGTTAGGTCGCGATGGCGGGCGAGGAGCGAGCAGACGAGCTCGACGTCGGCGGAGCTCGAGAGCGGCTCGAGATCGACGCTGGCTTTGTTGCAGCGGCGCGTCGAGAAGTCGCCCTGATCGTCGTAGACGTAGGCGATGCCGCCGCTCATGCCGGCGGCGAAGTTGCGGCCGGTGGAACCGAGAACGATGACGAGGCCCTTGGTCATGTACTCGCAGCCGTGATCGCCGACGCCTTCGACGACGGCGGTGGCGCCGGAGTTGCGGACGGCGAAGCGCTCGCCGGCGATGCCGTTGAAGAAGCACTCGCCGGAGGTTGCGCCATAGAGGACCACGTTGCCGACGAGGATGCTTTCTTCGGGCAAAAAGCTGGAGGTCTTGGGCGGATAGGCGATGAGGCGGCCGCCGGAGAGGCCTTTGCCAAGGTAGTCGTTGGCGTCGCCTTCGAGCTCGAGGGTGACGCCGCGGGGAACGAAGGCTCCGAAGCTTTGGCCGGCAGATCCGCGGAACTTGTAATGGATGGCGCCGTCGGGCAGACCTGCGGAGCCATAGCGGCGGGCAATCTGGCCGCCGAGCATGGCGCCGACGGTGCGATGGACATTGCGAATGGGAAACGCGGCGGAGACGGGCGTCCCGGATTCGAGCGCGGGTTTGGCCTTAACGATGAGGGCGTGGTCGAGCGCGACGTTGAGTCCGTGGTCCTGGCAGGTGGTGCGGTGGCGGGCGACGCGCGAGGGCAGCTCTGGCGCGTAGAGGATCGAGGAGAGGTCGATACCCTTGGCCTTCCAGTGGGCGTCGGCGATGGAGGCGTCGATTTTCTCGACGTGGCCGACCATTTCGTCGACGGTGCGGAAGGCGAGCTTGGCCATGTGCTGGCGCATCTGCTCGGCGATGAAGAAGAAGAAGTTGATGACGTGCTCGGGCGTGCCGGTGAAACGGGCGCGGAGGACGGGGTCCTGGGTGGCGATGCCGACCGCGCAAGTATTCAAGTGACACTTGCGCATCATGATGCATCCCATTGAAATCAAGGGCATTGTGGCGAAGCCAAACTCCTCGGCGCCGAGCAGGGCGGCGATGACGACGTCGCGGCCGGTCTGTAGTTTTCCGTCGGTTTGCACACGGATGCGGCTGCGGAGATCGTTGAGGAGCAGTGTCTGCTGCGTTTCGGCGAGGCCGAGTTCCCAAGGCAGGCCGGCGTGTTTGATGGAGCTGAGCGGCGATGCCCCGGTGCCGCCGGTGTCGCCGGAGATGAGGACGACGTCGGCGTGGGCTTTGGAGACGCCGGCGGCGACGGTGCCGACGCCGACTTCGGAGACGAGCTTGACGGCGATGCGCGCCTGCGGGTTGGCGTTCTTGAGGTCGTAGATGAGCTGGGCGAGGTCTTCGATGGAGTAGATGTCGTGGTGCGGCGGCGGCGAGATGAGGCCGACACCGGGAATGGAGTGGCGCACCTTGGCGATGATCTCGTCGACCTTGTGGCCGGGGAGCTGGCCGCCTTCGCCGGGTTTTGCGCCCTGAGCCATTTTGATTTGCAGCTCGTCGGCGTTGACGAGGTAGTTGGTGGTGACGCCGAAGCGGCCGCTGGCGACCTGCTTGACGGCCGAGCGGCGCGAGTCGCCGTTGGGCAAGGGCTTAAAGCGCTCTTCGTCTTCGCCGCCCTCGCCGGTGTTGGACATGCCGCCGAGGCGATTCATGGCGATGGCGAGGGTTTCGTGGGCCTCTTTGGAGATCGATCCGAAGCTCATGGCGCCGGTGGTGAAGCGCTTGACGATCTCCTTGGCTGGCTCGACTTCTTCGATGGGTAGCGGCGTGTCGTTGTACTTGAGCTGGAAGAGGCCGCGCAGCGTGCAGAGATTACGATTCTGATTGTCGATGAGATCGGTGTATTCCTGGAAAGTAGCCGGGTTGTTGGTGCGCACCGCGTGCTGCACCTTGCCGATGGTGAGCGGATTGAGCAGGTGATACTCGCCGCCCTCGCGGTATTGATACTGGCCGCCGACGATCAGATCGGTCTCGGAGTCGGTGAGGGGCTGGAAGGCATAGGCGTGCTTCATCTGCGCCTCGCGGGCAAGAACGGCAAGATCGACGCCCTCGACGCGCGAGGCGGTTCCGGGGAAGTAGGCCTGAATGAGCGACTGGCTGAGGCCGACGGCTTCAAAGACCTGCGCGCCGCGATAGCTTTGAAGGGTGCTGATGCCCATCTTGGAGAAGGTCTTGAGCAGGCCTTTTTCGATGGCCTTGATGAAGTTCTTCTCGCCTTTTTCGGCGCCGATGTCATCGGGCAAGAGACCGCGGCGCTTGAGATCGTGGATGGTCTCGATGGCGAGATAGGGATTGATGCAGCTAGCGCCGTAGCCGATGAGCAGGGCGAAGTGCATGACCTCGCGCGGCTCGCCACTCTCGATGATGAGCGCGACTTGAGTGCGCTTCTGCTCCTGCACGAGGCGGTTGTGGACGGCGGCCATGGCGAGCAGGCTGGGAATGGGTGCATAGCTGGCGTCGACGCCGCGGTCTGAAAGGATGAGCAGGGTGTAGCCGGAGTCGACGGCGTGGGAAGCGCGATTGCTCAAGTCGTCGAGGGAGTGGCGCAGGCCCTTTTCGCCGTCGGAGGCGCGGAAGAGCGCGGGCAACGTGGTGGCGAGCAGGTCGCCGGAGGAGACGCGGCGGAGCTTTTCGAGCTCGCGATTGGTGAGGATGGGGTGGGGCAGACGGAGGGTGTGGCAGTTCTCGGGGGCCTCGTCGAGAATGTTGCGCTCGGTGCCGATGTAGCTGATGAGCGACATCACCAGCTCTTCGCGGATGGGGTCGATGGGCGGATTGGTGACCTGGGCGAAGAGTTGCTTGAAGTAGTTGAAGAGCGGCTGCGGGCGGTCGGAGAGGCAAGCCAGCGGCACGTCGGTGCCCATGGAGCCGACCGGCTCTTCGCCTTTTGCCGCCATGGGGGCGAGCAGGATGCGGAGATCTTCTTCGCTGTAGCCGCAGGCGCGCTGGCGGCGCAGCAAAGTTTCCGGGTTGAAGGCGATGACGCGGGAAGGTTCGGGCAGAGAGTCGAAGGTGACTTGCTGCTGCTTGAGCCACTCGCCATAGGGTTGGCGCGCGGCCAACTGCTTCTTGATCTCCGCGTCGGAGACGATGCGCTGCTGGACGGTGTCGACAAGGAACATGCGGCCCGGCTGCAGGCGGCCTTTTTTAAGCACGTCTTCGGGGGGAACGTCGATAACACCGGCCTCCGATGCGAGAACGACCAAGTCATCCTTTGTCACGATGTAGCGGCCGGGACGGAGACCGTTGCGGTCCAGCGTGGCGCCAATGACCTTGCCGTCAGTGAAGGCGATGGCGGCGGGGCCGTCCCACGGCTCCATCAGCGAGGCGTGGTACTCGTAGAAGGCGCGCTTATCCTCGTCCATGTCGGGGTTGCCCGCCCATGCCTCGGGAATGAGCATGGCCATGACGTGTGGCAGAGAACGGCCGGACTGGTAGAGGAATTCGACGGCATTGTCGATGGAGGCCGAGTCGCTGCCGCCGGGCACGATCACGGGATATAGATCGCGGATTTTGTCGCCGTGGAGGGGGCTTTGGAAGACGGACTGGCGGGCGTTCATCCAGCTAATGTTGCCGCGAATGGTATTGATTTCGCCGTTGTGGCAAACGTAGCGGTAAGGATGGGCGAGCTTCCAACTGGGAAATGTGTTCGTGGAAAAGCGCTGGTGGATGAGGGCGAGGGCGCTGGTGACGAGCGGATTGGCCAGCTCGAAGTAGAATTTCTCGATCTGCGGGGCCAGCATGAGGCCCTTGTAGATAATGGTGCGACACGAACACGAGGGGACGTAGAAGGTCTCTTTGTCCTCGAAGTCGGAGGCAGCGATCTCGTTTTCGGTGCGGCGGCGAATGCGGTAGAGCAGGCGCTCGAAGGCTTCCTCGCCAATTTCGGTGTCGAGGCCCTGGGGGCGGCCGATGAAGAGCTGTTCGATGTAGGGCTGGGAGTTGCGGGCCTCGCGGCCGATGGCGTCGCCGTTGACGGGCGTGTCGCGCCAGCCGATGACGGCGCAGCCTTCTTCCTGAGCGATGCGCTCGAAGACGCCTTCGCACTGCAGGCGGCTGTGGCGCTCGACGGGTAGGAAGCACATGGCCACGCCGTAGGCGCCGGGTTCGGGCAGGTTCATGCCGAGCTCAGAACATTCGCGCGCTAAGAAAGCGTGGGGAATCTGGATGGTGATGCCGGCGCCGTCGCCGGTTTCGGGGTCGCAGCCTGCGGCGCCGCGATGGGTGAGGTTGATGAGCACCTCGAGACCCTTGCGGATGATTTCGTGGCTTTTCTCGCCGCGGATGTTCGCCACCAGTCCCATGCCGCAGGCGTCGTGCTCGTGGGCCGGGTGATAGAGGCCCTGCGGCTGAGGGATGCGTTGGCGGCCAGTCGATCTGTCCATAGCAACCTTTTTAAGCAACGCCTTTCACTTGGAAGGGCTCGCAATTTGGGTGTACACATCCACTCTGCGATTCCAACTGGGGAAATCGTTCAGTTGAGTTAATCGAGAGCTTTGCGCTTGAGCAGTCCGGCCGCATCCGGAGCTGCACTGTTTTTAATATATCGAAAAACTGCGCGGGATGGGGAAGGAACTTTCAGGATGGGGGACGGGGAGAGTGTGCGGAGCCGGCGTACTACGGGCGCCTGCCACCGCGGCCGGCGATTCGGTAGATTGATCGGGGAGTGCTACTATGTAGGGTAACTGAGCGCACAAGGACCAACGAAATGGCACCATCGAGTTGGGCGCAGTGCTTTGCGGCGGGCGGAACAATTGCGGCGGTTTTTCTAGCCCTTTTCAAAGATTTCTTTCTGACATGGTACCGGCGTCCTCGCCTCGACGCGTCGTGGGAAGATAACGCTCCATGGACCGCGAAAGTCCCATGGATTGAGCCCGGCTGGACGGGCGACCGCTACTGGCTCCGCATCAGGGTTGAGAACTCCGGGAAAACCCGAGCCGAAAAGGTGGAGGTCTACGCCGCCGAACTCTCTGAGCGTAGGGCGGACGGTAAGTTCGCCCCCATCCCGACGTTCCTTCCTCTCGATATGAAATGGTCGCATCCTGACGCGATGGTCATACGAGACGGAATTTCGCCAAAGATGGCCACATTTTGCGACATTGTCGCCCTTTGTGATCCTGCCAAACCGAACCCACGTTTCCAGGGGCAGCAGCCGCCAGGCGCGGCCCCGATCAACCCTGCCGAACTACAGCTTGAGGCCATCACGACCTGCAACCTCCTGCCCCCTGGAACATACCAACTGAGGCTGAGGATAGCTGCGGCGAATGCCAAACCGATCAACAAGATTCTTGAGTTTACTCACACCGGCAGTGGCCTCACTCTGGTTCCGTCCCCCAAGGGGTAGGTTTCAGGACAAAACTCGAAGGCCCTGATATCAACGTGTCCGCTGTCCCAAAACTCCGGCGCGAAGGCGGGAACGTAGAGCATAGCGTTGTGCCGTATACTCGGTTCGAATGAACCAATTGAGCGAGACGCTTCTGGTAACCGGCGGGGCCGGATTTATCGGGTCGAATTTTGTCTTGTAACGGCGCGTGCCGGGCGCTCGCAGCGCCCCCATTGCATTCGCCGGCGTTGTTCCCTATCCTCAACTCATGGACTTGCTCACCCACGACGAGTTGGAACGGTTAACCCCGCCGGAGCGCCTGGCGCTGATCTCGCAGCTTTGGGATAGCCTCGGAGCCGATCAGCTTCCCTTAACTTCGGCGCAGCACGCGGAACTAGATCGCCGCCTCGCGTCTCTCGATCAGGACCGGCGCGGGGATCACTTGGGCGGCTTTGAAAGCCGAGCTTGAACGTCGTTGCCCGTAGTGTCTCCCGTCATTTTCACGCCGGCGGCGCGGGCCATCAACTACGTCCTTTACTCCGTCGGCATAGCCGCGTTTTCTAGCTTGCTACGCAGCCAGAAAGCCGCCTTCTGAATCCGACCTGTGCGCAGCTGCCCCGGGCCCTGACCCTTCAGCCAGTACACCCTTCCGTTTTGCAGATACACGTGGACCTCCGTACCCAGTGCCTCGCCTAGAGACGTAAAGGGCGGATTCTTCACGGGCGCTACTTCGACGAAATGGATCGTTCCTGGCCTCAGTTCGACGCCCCAAACGGACTCCTTATCGAAGGATGCAACCGGCCTATTCTGGATCAGATAACCGACGCTGGCGAGGAAGTAGGTTCTGGAGCGGGAGCGGTTCCGAATATCAAAGTGAGGCCGAATATTGTGGGGTTGATTCATGTCACCGTCGAAGCGCCAGTTATAGCCGATGACAATATCTGTAGCCGCTAGGAACCACTGGATGAAAACATACAGGGACACAAGAAACATCGCCGCGACTAAGCTGCCAACGAAATTCGCAGCGGCATTTTTCAGCCATTCAACCCAGGGTGAAGGGCTCGGCTTACTCAGAGCATCAGCGATTCGAATCAACTGCTTGAGGATTTCACCGTTTGGATCAGCGAGCATACTGTGGCCTCAAGATCACTTTACCGCGCTGCTCCCAAGGTGCCGTATACTCGGTTCGAATGAATCAGGTGAGCGAGACGATTCTGGTAACCGGCGGGGCCGGGTTTATCGGGTCGAATTTTGTCTTGAGTTGGATGCAGAACGCAGGGCCAAGGCTGGTGGGCGGCGCACCGGGCCTCGTGAATCTCGATCTGCTGACCTACGCGGGGAATGCGGCGAACCTGGCGGCCCTCGAGGGCGATGCGCGGCACGTTTTTGTGCGTGGCGACATTTGCGATGCAGACCTGGTAAAGACGCTGCTGCGGGAGCATCGCCCGCGGGCGGTGGTGCACTTTGCAGCGGAGAGCCACGTGGACCGCTCGATCGTTTCCCCGGAGGCGTTCATACGGACTAATGTGCAGGGCACGTTCTGCCTGCTGGAGCAGGCGCGGGAATACTGGGCGGGGCTGAGCGAGGAGGCGAAGAAGACCTTCCGCTTCTTGCACGTTTCGACGGACGAGGTGTACGGAACCCTTGGTCCTAATGACGCGGCGTTCTGCGAGACGACGGCGTACGCGCCGAACTCGCCGTATGCGGCTTCGAAGGCGGGATCGGATCACCTGGCGCGGGCGTACTTTCACACCTTTGGGCTGCCGGTGGTGACGACGAACTGCTCGAACAACTATGGGCCGTTTCAATTCCCGGAAAAACTGATCCCGCTGATGATTCTGAACGCGCTGGAGGGCAAGGCGCTGCCGGTTTACGGCGATGGGAAGAATGTGCGCGATTGGCTGTTTGTCGAGGACCATTGCGCGGCGATTCGCGTGGTGCTGGAGCGGGGACGGCCGGGCGAAACCTACAACATTGGCGGAAACAGCGAGAAGGCGAATATCGATGTGGTGACGGCGATTTGCGATCTTGTGGACGAGATGCGGCCGGGAGCGGCGGGAGCGGAGCCGCGACGGAAGCTGATTACATTCGTTGCGGACCGGCCAGGGCACGACCGGCGGTATGCGATCGACGCGAGCAAGATAGCGCGCGAGCTGGGATGGAGACCGGCGGAGGGTTTCGAAAGCGGGTTGCGCAAGACGGTGCAGTGGTATTTGGAGAACGGCGCATGGGTGGATGGCGTGCGAACGGGGGCATATCGCGAGTGGATGGAGAAGAACTACGCGGAAAGACAGGGACTAGGCAATAGGCACTAGGGACTAGGGACTAGGGACTAGGGACGGGCGAGGTTCGACGGTTGCGATGAAAGGCATCATTTTGACCCAAGAATCGGACTTCTCCGCGCTCCATTCGAAATGGAGCAAGAGGAGCCTCAGAAGACAATGAAATTCGTTCGGTCGGACTCACCCGAAGTAGCTCGCAGCATCGCCTCGACCAGAACCCTGGCCAGGCGGCACTTGCCGCTATTCCTTCTCGGCCTTCTACCAAATCTGGCGATTCTATTGACTGCGCTCGTAGGCCTCATCATTTCGATACGGGCAGCGGCCTGGATCAGCCTGCCGCCATTTCTTGCATGGAATGCGTGGGTGCTTTGGCGGGCAAGATCCCCGCGCTTTAGCTGGCTCGTAAAGACAGGCGCCGGGCGAATCTACGTTCGGCTGTATGTAGGGTTTGGGAGAGCATGGCAGCAAGGCGATTTGCCAGATGTCGTCGTGCTCGAAGCGTCGGAGATCGCTTCGATTTCGATTCGAGCTATCGAAGTGTTTTTGTACGGACCAAAGCCCAAGATGGTTGAATGGTTGGTGATTCAACCCTCTCAAGCGGTTGCTGAGAGTATTTCGAACCAGATTCCGTCATTTCTGGGAGACCCCAGAACGCCTGATTTGAGCCAGCGGGTTTATTGGAAGAACGAGGAGCGGCACCTCGCCGTCGGCTGGAAATGGTGTCGTCCTTCTGTGCAGAAATCCCTCCAGCAGATCGTCCGGGAATATCCATCTATTGTGATCGGGCCCGAAGAGCGTTCTGAGCTTGATTTGAATGGGATTTGGCATGGATATAGAGAGGCCCTGGATGCGGAGGAGCGTCGGATGCTCGTTCAGGCGATACGCCTCGGATTTGGCTGCGACCTGCCCAGGCTTTTGTCGCAGCGTGGGCGCATGTCATACCGGGCGGCAGGGGCATGTTTGTCGGAGATACGCAGGGAGGAAGCCCGGGAAAGGGCGATTCCCTGTTAGCAAAAACTGTCAAATCCGGAGATTTGCGGAGCGAGCTATGAAAGGCATCATTCTGGCCGGCGGATCGGGGACGCGGTTGTATCCGGTGACGCACGTTGTCTCGAAGCAATTGCTGCCGGTGTACAACAAGCCGATGATCTATTACCCGCTGAGCACGCTGATGCTGGCGGGGCTGCGGGAGATTCTGGTGATCTCGACGCCGCAGGATACGGGACGGTTTGCGGAGCTGCTGGGCGACGGCAGGCGCTGGGGGCTCGAGATCCGCTATGCGGTGCAGCCAAGCCCGGACGGATTGGCGCATGCGTTTCTCATTGGGCGGGAGTTTATCGGCGGCGACGCGAGCGCGCTGATCCTGGGCGACAACATCTTTTACGGGCAGGGATTTTCGAAGCAGTTGCAAGCGGCGGCGGAACTGACGGATGGCGCAACGGTGTTTGCGTATCCGGTGGAAGATCCGCAGCGGTATGGGGTGGTGGAGTTCGACGGCGCGGGGCGGGCGGTGAGCCTGGAAGAGAAGCCCGCGAAGCCGAAGTCGCGCTACGCGGTGACGGGACTGTATTTTTACGATTGCGATGCGGTGAGGTATGCAGAGAGTTTGAAGCCTTCGGCGCGAGGAGAACTGGAGATCACGGACCTGAACCTGCGGTATCTCGAGGCCGGCAAGCTGAAGGTGGAGATCATGAGCCGCGGCATGGCGTGGCTGGATACGGGCACGCACGATTCGCTGCTGGAGGCGGCGATGTTTGTGCGCACGATCGAGCGGCGGCAGGGATTGAACATCGCGGCGCCGGAAGAGATCGCCTACCGGCAGGGGTTCATCAGCGCCGAGCAATTGGAGGCGCTTGCCCAGCCGATCGCGAAGAGCGGCTATGGGCAATACCTGTTGGCGATTTTGCGGGAGCCGTATTTTGCGGCGAAGAGCGAGTAGGCATTCCCGGGTCTCAGGATCGAGACCCGGGGCACCCAATCTCATACAGGAGTAGGCTGCCAGGAACAATGAAGATCGAAGAGACGCTTCTGCCGGGAGTTCTGCTGCTCAAGCCGACAATCTACCGGGATGAGCGCGGCGCGTTTATGGAGACGTTCAACCTCCGGCATGTGGCCGAGGCGGGACTGCCCACGAACTGGGTACAGGACAATTCTTCGGTTTCGAAGAAGAATGTGATTCGCGGAATTCACTACCAGATTTTGCAACCGCAGGGGAAGCTGGTGCGGGTGACGCATGGTGCGGTGCTGGATGTGGCGGTGGATTTGCGGCGCAGCTCGCCCACATTTGGGAAGCATGTAGCCATAGAACTGAGCGGCGACAGCGGGGCCACGTTGTGGATTCCCGTGGGCTTTGGGCATGCGTTTTTGGTGCTGAGTGACGAAGCGGGATTTGCGTACAAAGTGACCGACTATTATTCGCCGGCGGGCGAGAGGACGATTCTGTGGAACGATCCGGATCTGGCGATTCCCTGGCCGGCGACGGAGGAGGCGGCAGTCATCTCAGAGAAGGATCGAAGGGGAGCGAGGTTCCGCGAGGCGGACGTGTTTGAGTGATAGCGGGCTTATTGTGCTAGGCTTCGATCCGAGTCGTCCAGTAGTTTGCGCACGATCGCCTCGACGTGAATGGCGGTGGTGTCGAGAAAGTCGAGCCGTGGGTCCTGGCGATCGCGCATGAGCAAGGGCAGTTCGGTGCCGGCCAGAACCAGAGCTTGGACGCCGTCTTCGTCCGCCATGCGCTGTGCTATGCGGAGAATCTCCGCTCGCGTGTCAGGAAGGAATCGGTTTTTCAACAGCTCATCGATGTACTTTCTGTGAATGAGTGCTCGTTCCGCCTCGGTGGGGCGGATGACGGCAATCCCGATCCTGGCGAACTCGTCCGGGTAGAAGCTCGCGCCCATGGTAAATCCTGTCCCCAGTAGGCCTACTCTCTTGAACCCCCGCGTCTGGGCATAATCCGCCGTGGCGCGCACAATGCTGACCAAAGGGACGGTCGAGCGTCTCTGGACATCGTCGAAGACGATGTGCGGAGTGTTGGCTGCAATGCAGGCGAAATCCACTCCCGCTCGCGCCAGCACCTTGACTCCCCCGCTGAGATACTCGACCAGGTCGGGAAGACGACCGGCATTGAGCATAGCGATGCCTTTATCGACATCCAGACTGTGGATGAGGATCGGTGGGGCTCCAGCTTCCGGCCGTAGGCCGCGGAAACGGGTAAGAATCGAGCGGTAATAATCGATGGTCGACTCGGGTCCGAGCCCGCCAAGTATGCCCAGAGTGCGCACGATACAAATCTACAAGCCTGGGCTGAGGGCGGACCGACTGGATGGTATACTCACTTGTCGGGTGGGTGTGAACACCCGCATTTTTCCTTGCGTTCGAGGTCGTTATGTCCGGCCACTCGAAATGGGCCACCATCAAGCACAAGAAGGGCGCGCTGGACGCCAAGCGCGGCAAGATTTTCACTCGGTTGATAAAAGAAATTACGATTGCGGCCAAAGGGGGCGGCGATCCGGATGGAAATCCGCGGCTGCGGACGGCAATTCTGGCTGCCAAGGCGGAGAATATGCCGGCGGACAACATCAAGCGGGCCATTCAACGCGGGACCGGCGAATTGGAAGGCGTGAGCTACGAGGAAGCGACGTTTGAGGGGTACGGGCCGGGGGGCGTGGCGATCCTGGTGGATGTGCTGACCGACAATCGCAACCGGGCGGTGAGCGAGATCCGGCACACTTTTGCGAAGAATGGCGGGAATTTGGGCGAGAGCGGCTCGGTGAAGTTCCTGTTCGCAAAGAAGGGGCTGATCGCCGTGGACAAGACAGCGGCGAGCGAAGAGCAGCTGATGGATATTGTGCTGGAGCACGGCGGCGAGGACCTGAAAGACGAAGGCGACACGTGGGAGATCATTACCGAGCCGCATTCGCATGAAGCCGTGGCCAACGCGGTGAAGGCGGCGGGGGTTCCGACAGTGATGAGCGAGGTGACGATGCTGGCGTCGACCTACACCAAGCTCGAGGGCCCGGCGGCGGCGCAAATGATGCGGCTGCTGGAGGCGCTGGAGGATCTCGACGACGTGCAGAATGTGCATTCGAATGTCGATATGGATGCCTTGCCGGTGGAGCACGCGGCGGGGTGAGCCTGCTTCAGGAAGAAGCGACACTTGGGCCGGCCAAGCAGGCCGGCCTTTCTTGCGACGACTTGATTATCCATGCAGAAGAAGGAAATAAGTTTGACTCGACGATCGAGGTTCCTTGTGGTGTTTCTTTTCGCGTCTGGGGGGCTTTTCTCGCAGACCTCGGCAAGTTCTTCGCAGTCCGGCGCCCCCCAGGAGGGAACTGGGGAGATCGTCAATTTGCGTACGAGCAGCGGTCCTAATTCGGGGCCGCTTATTCCCATTAGCCCCGTTTCCGAAGTCCGCGATGCCCGAAGCTGGGAGTACGGGCCGTTCTTGAACTGGGGCACGGGGGTGGGCAGCCGGTCGGACTACAAATTCTTGTGGGGCGGTTTCGAGCTGGGCAAGGTGCTGACGCCGGTGGTGCATGCCGGAATTTTGAGCGGGCAGTTTCAATTTGGCGGCAATGTGATGCCGCTGTGGCTGGGGTTTACGCCAGCGCCACACGAGCAGGCCTACACCTGCGTGCTGGCAGGGCAGCCGAACGAATGCAACCTGCCTGCCGGGGGTGGAACGTTTTACGGCGTAAGCATTACACCGGTGATTTTTCGATGGAACTTTCTGACGAATTCGCGAAAGATTCTGCCGTGGTTTCAGGCCGCTGGCGGCGTGATTTACACCACACACAAGTATCCGCCGAACATTCTCAGCGGGACGTACTCGATTGCCGGGGGAACGGTGGCGGTTGACGGAGGGACGTGCGTGTGGAATTTTTCGCCGCAGGGCGGGGGAGGCATTCACTACTTTTTCCGCGACAAGCGGTCAATCGATTTTGGGGTGAATGGCGTGCATATTTCGTCGGCGTCGCTGGGCGACCGGAATCCCGGGGTCAACGCCAGTGTTCAGGTGCAGGTGGGCTACACGTTCTGGCGGTAAGGCAGGGGCTTAGGGACTAAGGGACTAGGGACTAGGGAACAGAGAACCGCGGGAACCGGCGTACGGGGAAGCGCAAGGGAGCAGAGGAAAGATGGACGGGCCAATCGTTGAGTGCGTTCCCAACTTTTCGGAGGGTGCGGACGCGGCGCGCGTGAAAACGATTGTCTCGGCCATGCGCGTGGACGGCGTCCACCTGCTGGACTGGTCGATGGATGCGGACCACAATCGCTCGGTGGTGACCATCGCTGGAGAGCCGGCGGCAGTCGTGGAATCCGCAATGCGCGGCGCAGGGAAGGCAGTGGAGCTGATCGACCTGAGACTCCAGCAGGGAGTTCATCCCCGGATTGGAGCGGCGGACGTGATTCCGTTTGTGCCGGTGCGGGGAATCAAACTGGAGCAATGTGCTTTGCTGGCGCGGCAAGCGGGGCTGGAGATCTGGCGGCGGTTTGGGGTTCCCGTGTACTTCTACGAGGCTGCGGCTTCACGGCCGGACCGGGTAAATCTCGAGGACGTCCGCCGGGGACAATTCGAAGGGTTGCGGGACGCGGTGGAGCGCGACCCGTCGCGGCGGCCAGACCTGGGCGGCCCAGGTCTTCACCCCACTGGGGGCGCGTGCGCGGTGGGCGCGCGTAAGTTTCTGGTTGCGTACAACATTTATTTCGGGTCGGCGGATGTCGGCGTGGTCCGCGCAATTGCCAAGGAGATCCGCGCCGCGGACGGCGGGTTGAAGGGCGTGAAAGCGATGGGTGTCTTAGCGCACGGCAGGGCGCAGTTATCGATGAATATCACCGATTTCGAAGCCACGCCAATTTCGCAAGTCCATCGGACGGTGTCGAGCCTGGCCGCCCGGCACAAGGCTGCGATCGCCGAGGGCGAGATAATCGGCTTGATTCCGGAAGCGGCCTGTGAGCGGAACGGCGAGTGGATGCGTCAATTACTTGGGTTCGATGGAGATACCCGGATTCTGGAACGGCGTCTGGCGCGTCCCTTGGAGTGGCCGCCAGGTAACTGATGGCAAGAACGCGAGGCAATTTACGCGAAAGTAACCTGCTTCCCGAATGGAAGGCACGTAAAATGACCAATGTGAGAATGTCCGTCCAAAGCGAGTCCGGGTGGAGTTCTCTCCCTGAGAGGGCGACGGACACAGCGGATGGATTTGCATGGATCGCGGAGGGTGGAACATTGAAAAGGATGGTTAAGTATTCCATTGCGGCAATTGTGCTAGCGGCGGCAGCGCACGCGCCGGGAGCGCAGTTGTCAACGGACGCACGCGGGGCGATTCCCCACGACGTGCAGCAACTGGTGGTGATCGATTACCACGCCATGCAGAATTCGACCTCGGCGATGGACTTGCGCAACCGCGTGATGCCGCCTGAGCTGAAACAGTTCGAGGAAGCGCTGACCAATTCCGGATTGAACGAGAACCACGACGTGGATGAGTTGGCGTTTGCGCTTTACCGGGTCTCGCCAGGAGGAGACGATCTTCAGACGGTGGGTATTGCGCAAGGACAATTCGACACGCAGAGCATTCTGGCGAATTTCCAAAAGCAAAAGCTGAAGGCGACGAAAGTGCGGACAAACAGCATCTACCCGATGACCAAGACAGGAATGATGCTTTGTTTTGTCGATCCCTCCACCATGGTTTTCGGCGGCCGGGATGCGGTGACGAAGGCCCTCGATGTGCGTGACGGGATTGCGGCAAGCATGCTGACCAACGGGCCGATGATGAACGCGATGCAGAGCGTCGACTCGAATCCGCTGTGGAGCATATTGGACGCCAAGGGCACGCAGACCGTGATGCACCAGCTTTTGGGCGAAGCGGGATCGGTGACCGATTTCGATACCGTGAAAAAGCACCTCGAGGCCTCCTGGTACGGGATGGACTTTCAGCATGGAGTGAGCTTCAACTTGACAATTGACACCGGCGACAGTTTTGCGGCGGCGACGGTATCTTCGCTGTTGACGGCGGCGGTCATGGTGCGCAAGATGAGCGCATCCGACACAGAAAAGCAGGCATTGGCCGCGACCGACATAAGCTCGGATTCGGGGAAGCTGACGATCCACTTTACCAGCTCGGACTCGGAGTTTAGCGCGCTGCTGCAATCTCCGTTGTTTCAGAGCATGGTCAAGTAGTCCAGGACGCGCTCGGTGCAAAGCGCGTCTTGCGGCGATGGATCTCCTCAGCTCCGTTATAACCCGGCTGATTTGATGAGAGCGGTTTCGCGGGACGGCGGGACGTCCGCCGAGGCAGCGGGTTCGGGCGTGTAATTGCAGACCCGATTGCGGCCTGCGCCCTTGGCTTGGTAAAGAGCCTGATCGGCGCAGTTGATGAGCGCGTCGACGTGCTTGCCGAACTGCGGCACAAGAGTTGCGCAGCCCACCGATACAGTGACAATGCCGATGGGATTGGCTTGGTGCGGCAACTGGCGATTGCGCATGACGGCGCAGATATCCTGGGCGATTTGCAGGGCGCCGTGATTCGCTGTATTGGGTAAAACGACAGCGAACTCCTCGCCGCCGTAGCGGGCGACCAGATCGCCGGGGCGGCTCACCACGTCCTGGGCGGCCTCGGCAATTTGCTTGAGGCAACTATCGCCTCGTAAATGGCCGTAGGAATCGTTGTAGGACTTGAAAAGATCGGCATCGATGACCAGCAGGGATAGAGGAGTGCGCTCGCGCATGGCTCTGCGCCATTCGGTGAGAAGAACCTGATCGAACCGGCGGCGGTTGGCCAACCCGGTCAGCTCGTCGGTGATTGCCAACTCTTCCAGTGAGCGATAGGCTTTTGCCAGTTCCTCCTCGGCGCCTTTGCGGCGGGAGACGTCGCGCACAATTTGCAAAACCCCGGTGCGCAGCCCCGTCTTGGCATCGTTGATGACGCGGAGGCCGCCTTCCACCCAAACATACTGACCATCGGTTTTGCGAATGCGGTACTCGATGGTTGCCGATTCCGAGCCTTCGCGCAGGCTGCGCATCAACTCCGCAATTTTCGGCAGATCGTCGGCGTGAATGACCTGGGAGAATCCGCTGTGCATGGTTTCCGCAGGCTTCCAACCCGTGACCGTTTCGACGGCAGGCGAAATGTATCGGGGAATACCGTCGAAATCGGCAAGGAGAATGATATCGCGGGAGTTTTCGGTAACCAGCCGATGCAGGGCTGCAATCTCGCGCAAGCGTTTTTCGGCGGCCAGGCGGCTCTCTAAGACCCCGCTAACGCTGAAGAGCAGAAGCATGGCGCTGGCAATGAAGAGTTGCAGTTGGATGCCGAACCCGAGGAAGGGAAGAGGGTTGGATTCGACAAACGGACCCACACCATGCATGAGATGCCAACTGGAGACAGCGTAGACATACAGTGCCGCTAACATGGCCCAGCCCAGCCCCATGCGGAGCAGGACGAGGATGAGAAGAGGGTAGATGACAAGCTGCAGGGACTGGGCATTCTGAGAGAATGCGATGGCGCCGAAGACGGTTAGCAAAATGAGATGGGGCCAGCAGCGCAGCTGCGCGGCGCCAAGGTTGAGCTTGGAGCGAAAGATCACCGCACAAGCGGAAGCGGCAACTCCAGAGCCGACTCCATGGGAGAGCGTCCACTGAACGAGCAGCAGGCTGAAGGGAGTGTGCCGGTAGGCGTGACTGATCAGTGCGCAGAGGACGCCGACGGTCAGAGGGGCGACCAGGACCGCGTAGGCGATGAAACGAAGTACGTAACGATAGTCAGAGAAGCGCGGCAAGATGGCCGATCTTGGGCGCAGCAGTTGGGCGCTCAAGAGGACTTCGGCAAGGTTCAAACCGGCGATGAGAAACGCCGCCTGCCAGTGCGTCCAGACAAAGAGGCCCACAGCGGTTTGGGCTGCGCCTCCGGCCGCGAGGTAGGCAGGCCAGCGGCAACGCGGGGCCAGCAGCAAATAAGCGAGCCAGAAGCCGTTCGCCACCCAGAGCACGCGGTTCGCTTCAGGCGCAATGCCGACGAAGGCGGCGGCAATGCCGGTGGAGAGAAAACAACCCGCCAAGCGCAGGGCGAAGCCGTGCCTCCGCGCCATGCGGATAAGGAGACACTTCAACGCAGATGCTCTCTGGGCGCGCAAGTCCGTCGTCCTGGATTCTCTTATCGGAAGGTTTTTGCGGAGGAAGAGGCCGGAGATTCGCTACGGGCTATGGTTTTCGATGGATGCCGGCTTTCGAATGCGGCGGTTCGATGTAGGGCCGTGCAAGACACTGGCCGAATGAGGGTTTTCTAAGGAGAATGCGGCGTATTAAACAAAGCAGGACGGGTTGCATTAAGAGCAGACATGCGCCGGCGCGGCGGGCCGGAGGCTGCCAGCGGTGTAGAGTCAGTTGGTGCAGAGCAGGTGAATAAGAGGCAGGCGGCAGAGCGCTGAGTCACTTCCTGGATTCCTCGGGGGAGGATGTGGAAACTGGGGCGGAAGTTTGCCGGGCGACCACTTTTTCGAGGCGATCGACACGTTTGAGCAGCTCCGGCAGGCGCTGGAAAATGGCGACGGCGCGAAGCCAGATGCGATTGTCGAAGCCGGGCGAGCCGGAGATCATCTTGCCGGGAGGGACATCGTGGGAGACGGCTGATTGCGCGGTGAGGATGGCGCCGTCGCCGACGCTGCAGTGGCCGGCAATGCCCACCTGGCCGGCGAGAATCACGTTGTTGCCGATGACCGAGGAGCCGGCGAGGCCGGTCTGTGCACAGAGCAGCGTGTCGGCGCCGACGCGCGAGCCGTGGCCGACTTGGACGAGATTGTCGACCTTCGTCCCGTCGCCGATCTCGGTCGATCCAACAGTGGCGCGGTCGATGGTGGCGTTGGCCTGCACGTCGACGCGGCTGCCCAGGCGGACGGGGCCGGACTGGGGAATCTTCTCCCATTGGCCCTGATCGTTTTTGGCGAAGCCGAAGCCATCGGCGCCAATGATGGCGCCGTTTTCGAGGGTGACGTGGTCGCCGAGGACGCAGTGCTCGCGGACCACCGCGTGGGCGTGCGCGAAGAAATGGCGACCAACCCGCACGCCGGGATAGAGAACGACGTGGGGCAGAAGCGTGGCGTGTGCGCCGAGCCGGACATTCGGTCCGACGACGGCATAGGCGCCGATGTGGGCGCCGGGACCGATTTCTGCGGTGGGGTCGATGACGGCGGTGGGGTGAATGCCCGGCGGATAAGCCGGCGGCTGATAGAAGAGGGCGAGCGCGCGCGAGAAGGCGTGGTAGGGATTCTTGATGCGCAGCGTGGCGGCGGAGATTTCCTGGAACTCCGGCTCGACCAGGACGGCGGCGGCGCGCGTGGTGCGGGCGAGCGCGGTGTATTTAGGATTGGCGACAAAGGTGATTTCGCTCGGCCCGGCTTCTTCGAGGCCTTTGACGCCGGTGATTTCGAGATCGGGATCGCCGCGCAGTTCCGCGCCCAGCCGGCTTGCCAGTTCACCGAGTTTCATTGAGGTGATTGTAACGGAGCCGGATGGGATGACCGGCTCAGTCTATCGTCTTTGAACGCTGCATCGGCCTTTCGTCAATTTCGGCGCCATCAGCGTTCCATCGGCAGTTCCTTGTTGATCAGCAGCCGCAGACCTTCCTCCGCTGTGCCATCATTCGGCATCAAGATATTTTCATCTGGCAGAAAAATGGCGGAGCAGTTCGGATCGCCTAGTTGTAAGGCCAGTTTCGCCAATGACGCATAAGCGTCCAGATCAGGGATCGCCTTCGACCGGCTCGAAAGATCGTTAAAGAACTCGAGAAGAGCGCAGGCACGATGTTCAGTCCAAGCCTTCTTCTGTTCTGGCTGTGGCAATTGAGAAAGGGCATATTCATCATCGTCGGAGTATCGTGCGGGAATGGTAGTCACTCGAATAATATGCGGGCCAGCCTTTACGACAGTCAGAGCGGGTTGATCCGCCGAAATGAAGTACATCGGATCTTCTTTTCTATCGAATTTCTTGTTCCACGCGCGTTCTGCTGCGGTTCGTAGCTCCTCCTCGTTGAAGCGGTGCGCTTTCCGCTGCATGATAACGATGGATCGCATCTCTGCGGTTTCGGAGAGATGCGCCTTTTCGAGCAAGCTCTTTAGCATCTTCAGGGGCTTCATGGACCTATCCTGCTGGAGAACTCGAGAATACTCCCTTTACTCTCTCCGGACCGCTGTCACACGCGCAGCAGTCCTTTCGCCAGTCAGCCGCCCCGTTCTGTTTCGGTCGGCCCTCCGGGGCGTGCGGCGTTCGAGGCGGCCTTGTCCCAGGGTTTCACCCTGGGCTATTCTCGGCCGTCCCTCCGGGACGATATCTCCTGGTATCCCAGGTTAGGCACAAAAAACAGAGACGCGACGAACCTGGGCATCCGGTGATTTGTCGTAAAACGGTCTGGACTGTTTTATGACAAATCGTAAGGTGGTCCGACCGCAGGTCAGGTCCTCGCACGCTTTTCAGCCAACTGCCGTAGGCGTACGGGATTTTGCCCCCATCTAGTGCGCCGAAGGTGCGGGGTCGGTGGCGGCGGTTGCATCGGGAACGGGCGGGGCTTGCAAGGTATGCGCGGCGGACTGCGCGGCCTGGAGGGTTGCGCCGGGAACTATCCCGAGAATGAGGGTGACGGCGGCGGCCATGAGAATGGCGGCGCGAACGGCGATGCCGATGTCTGGTTTCGGCGGCAGGGCTTCGTCGGGTGCGGGCCTCTGCGCGGCGGCGAGGGCGAGGCGTAGGTAGTACGCCGCGGCGACGCCTGAGTTGAGCAGGCCGATGAGGGCGAGAACGACGGCGCCGCCCGAGACCGCGGCGGTGAAGGAGTAGAACTTGCCGAAGAAGCCGCCGGTGAAGGGAATTCCGATGAGCGAGATGAGGAAGAGGATGAGCAGGCTCGCGAGAACGGGCGCGCGATAGAGGAGGCCGCGGAAGTCGTCGATGAGGGAGAGGCGCTCGTCGTAGCCGGCGGCGAGAGAGATGACGGCGAAGATGCCCACGTTCATGGCGGCGTAGGCGGCGGTGTAGAAGGCGGCGGCGGAGATGCCGATGTCGCCGACGCCGGCTAAAGCCACGAGAAGACAGCCCGCGTGGGCGATGGAGGAGTAGGCCAACATGCGCTTGACGTTTTGCTGGCGGAGCGCGGCGAGATTGCCCACGCTCATGGAGAGGACGGCGACGATCCAGAGCAATGGAGCCCAGAGCGAGTGGAGCGAGGGGAACATCTCATAGACGACGCGCAGGAGCAAAGCGAAAGCGGCGGCTTTAGGCGCAGTGGAGAGCAGCGCGACGACCGGAGTGGGCGCGCCCTCGTAGACATCGGGCGTCCAGACGTGAAAGGGCGCGGCGGAGACCTTGAAGAGGATTCCGACGAGCATAAGCGCAAGGGCGGCGAGTACGAAGGCGTGGTTGGGCGCTGCCTGAGCGGTGCCGCCGATCTGCGGGTTTCCGGCGGCGCCGAGGGCGCGCGCGATCTCGTAGATCTGCGTGCTTCCCGTAGCGCCGAAGATAAGCGCGATTCCGTAGAGAAGAAATGCCGTGGCGAAGGAGCCGAGAAGAAAGTATTTTATCGCGGCTTCAGGGCTGCGGCCGGTGTGCTTGCGCCAGCCGGCCAGGATGTAGGTCGCGATGGAGGAGATTTCGAGGGCTATAAATACCAGAAGGAGCTCGACGGCGCTGGTGAGCAGACACATGCCGACGGCGCCGAAGACGACGAGCGCGTAGAACTCGCCTTGATGGTGGCTGCGCTCGGGGAGCGTGTCGAGCGAAAGAAGTAGAGCGACGAGGACGATGCCGCAGATGAGGACGTGGAAGAAGACGGTGAAGGCGCTGGTCTCGACGGTGGAAATGAAGCTGGTTCCTTCCGGCAGCCCGAGCTGCCAAACGCTGGCCAGGATGGCGGCGGTGGTTCCGAGGGCGGCGAGCCAACCGAGCCAGCGGCGCGGCCAGGCCGGCGGGATCGTGGCGTCGAGCAGCATGATGGCAACGCCGGTGAGAGTGAGGATGACTTCGGGAAGGATGCGGTAGATGCCGGAAAGGGAGGTCATGGGGCGGCCTCCGGGACCGGAGGAGTTGCGCCTTCGATCCGAAAGGCGCCTGCAGATCTTTCGACTCCCTTCGCTGCGCTCCGGTCGCTCAGGATGACAGACTCTGGCGCGGAGCTTTGTGCTGCGCTGGCGAGTTTCGGCGGACGGGCGGCGGTTTGGATCGCGTTGAGCCAGAGGGACGGGGCGAGGCCCATGACGAGCATGAGAACGGCGAGCGGGGTGAGGACGGCGAGTTCGCCGAAGCGCAGATCGGCGGCAGGCCTCAATGCGGCCAAGGCGCTTTCCTGGCCGTAGAAGAGGCGCTGCACGAGCGAAAGCATGTAGGCGGCGCCGAGAATCACGCTAAACGCGGCGGCGATGGCCCAACCGCGGCTGACGCCGGTGAAGGTGCTGAAAAGAATGAGGAATTCACCGATGAAGCCGCTCAGCATTGGGAGGCCGATCATGGCCAGCGTGGCGATGACGAAATACGTGGCGGCGCGGGGCAGTTTGGCGGCGAGGCCGCCGAAGGAATCGATGGCGCTTGTGGAGTAGCGAAGCTCGAGCGCGCCGAGAAGCAAGAAAAGAACGGCGTCGACGACGCCGTGCGAGAGGATCTGATAAACGGCGCCGGACCAGCCGGCAAAAGTGAGGCCGTAGATGGCGAGGACGACGAGGCCGAAGTGGCTGAGCGCAGCGTAGGCGAGCAAGCGCCAGAAGTCGCGCTGAACGAGCGCCAAACAAGCTCCGTACAAGACGCCGATGACGGCGAGTGCGATGAGGAGCGGTGCGAGGCTGCGGGCCTGAGCGGGGAAAAGCTGCACGTGGAAGCGGATTAATGAATAGAGGCCGAGCTTGCCGGCGACGACCATGGCGAGCGCGACGGGAGCTTCGTTGTAGGTGTCGGCGAGCCAGCCGTGGAGCGGAAAGACGGGGACCTTGACCGCGAAGGCGAAGAGAAACGCGAGCGCGGCCCAATAAACCGCGCTTGCGGGAAGCGCACCGGCGGCGATGCGGTACTGCAGGTCGGCGAAGTTCAAGGTGGCCGTCTTGGCATAGAGCCACAGAATGGCGACGAGCAGAGGCGCCGAGGGAATGAAGGTGAAGAGGAAAAACTTGAGTGCGGCGCGGGGGCCGTCCTTGCGGCCGTACATGGCGATGAGCACAGCCATGGGCACGAGCGAGAGCTCCCAGAAGCCGTAGTAGACCAGGAGATCGAGCGAAACAAAGACGCCGAACATCGCGGTCTGCTGAACGAGAAAGAGCGAGTAGAAGATTTTGCGGCGGGATTGAATGGCGTTCCAACTGGCGATGACGCCGACGGGAGCGAGCAGACCGACCAGGACGACGAGCCAGAGACTGAGGCCGTCGACGCCGACGTGGTAGGAGATCATGGGGTAGGCGATCCAGGGAATGTCGATTTCGAACTGGAATCCGGTCTGGCTGGGGATGAAGTGCGCGGGCAAATGAAGCGTGAAGACGAAAGTGACGAGCGTGGTGAGGAGCGCGAGCCAGTTGGGCAGCTTGGCGCGATCGGGCAGGAGAGCAATGAGAATCGCTCCGGCAAGGGGAACGAGCAGGATCACGGTGAGGATGGATTGATCGATATTTGTCCCGATCGCAGTCATCGTCTCAGCGCCTCACCGCCAATGCAAAGTCGAAGCCGGTTCCGTGAAGCAGCACAAACAGGAGAACGACGGCCGCCCCAAGGGCGAGCCACGCGGCGTAGGAGCGCAGGTTGCCGGATTGCCAGCGCTGGAGAATCATGCCCCCGAGGCTGGCGATAGCGGCGAGGAGCCAGGCGATGCCGCCGAGGATGGCGAAGTCGACGATCCAGCCCAGAACGTACTTTGAAGTGGCGAGCAGCGGCTTGACGAAAATCGCGCCGTAGAACTCGTCCACGTAGTACTTGTTGGCGAGGAGCTGGTAGGCCGCCGGATGAGCGGCAGCGAGCTGGGCTGGGCGCTTGGACTTTTCGCAATAGAGCAGATGGGCGATGATCCAGCCGATGAGGGCAACGGCGACTGCGAGAGAGCTCAAAACGAACTCAAGCTGAGGATTTGCTTCTGCAACCGCCGAAGGGAGCGCGCCGGTTGATGGGGCCAAGTAAGCTGCAATGCGCTCGATGCCGATCCAGCCGCCGCAGATCGAGAACGCGGCGAGGATGACGAGAGGAGCGAGCATCGACAGCGGCGTTGAGTGATGGTGGTGATGCTCGCCGCGAGATTCACCAAAGAAAGCCAGATACCAGAGCCGGAACATGTAGAACGAAGTGAGAAGCGCGGTGACGAGGCCGATGAACCAGAGGATTCTGCCGCTGGCGCCGTGAACGAATGCGGCGGAAAGGATCGCGTCCTTCGAGTAGAACGCGGCGAGGGGCGGAAAGCCGGCGATCGTGAACACGGCGATGGTCATCGTCCCGAAGGTCACGGGGAGCTTCTTCCAGAGGCCGCCCATCTTGCGCAGGTCCTGCTCGCCGCCCATGGCGTGGATGACGGAACCGGCGGCGAGAAAGAGCAGGGCCTTGAAGAAGGCGTGCGTGACGAGATGGAAGATGCCCGCCGAATACGCGGCGACGCCACAGGCAAGAAACATGTAGCCGATCTGCGAGATGGTGGAGTAGGCGAGGACGCGCTTGATGTCATTCTGCACGAGGGCGATGGTGGCGGCGAAGAGAGCTGTGGCGGCGCCAACGATGCCGACGAAAACGAGCGCCTTGGGCGCATTGTCAAAGAGCCAGTGCGTTCGGGCGATCATGTAAACGCCGGCCGTGACCATGGTGGCGGCATGGATGAGCGCGGAGACGGGCGTGGGGCCCTCCATGGCATCGGGCAGCCAGACGTAGAGCGGGATTTGCGCGCTTTTGCCGGCGGCGCCGAGCAGCAGGCAGAGGCAGATGGCCGTAAGGATGCCGGCGCTGGGCAGGTGAGCGGGCGCGTGCACCAGCATGACTGCGCCGTTCTGGAGGACGACGCGGACCGCGCGGCCGGGCAGGAATCGCGCCGCGATTTGGGAGAAGGTGAGCGTGCCGAAGTTGGCGAGCAGCAAAAAGATGCCGATGAGGAAGCCGAAGTCGCCGATGCGATTGACGATGAAGGCTTTCTTGCCGGCAGCGGCGGCGGAGTTCTTGCTGAAATAAAAACCGATGAGCAGATAGGAGGCGAGGCCCACGCCTTCCCAGCCGACAAACATGAGCAGAACATTGCCGGCAAGGACCAGGACGGTCATGAAGAAGAGGAAGAGGTTGAGAAAGCTGAAATAGCGTGCGTAGCCCTCTTCGCGGCCCATGTAGCCGACGGAGTAAATGTGGATGAGAAAGCCGACGCCCGTAACGACGAGCAGCATTACGAGCGAAAGCTGATCGAGGACGAAGCTGAAATCCACGTGCAGAGCACCGAGGTCGATCCAGGGGCGGGAAAAGGTTTCGATGTAGGGGAAGGAAACCGATGCGGTGACGGGGCCGCACTGGGGGCAGGTTTCCGGTGCGGTGATGAGCGCCGCAGCCGCAGCATTCAGCACGAGCAGAAGCGAGCCGAGCGGGGCCAACAGGCCGATCGTCGTCACGAGGCGTTTGGGCAGCTGTGAGCCGAAGATTCCATTCAGCAGGAAGCCGGCAAAGGGCAGCAGCGGAACCAGCCACAGATGGAGCGACTCGGTCATAGTTTCATCAGGTCGATGCGATCGACGGATAGCGTGGCGCGGGCGCGAAAGACGGCAATGATAATGGCCAGGCCGACGGCGGCCTCAGCAGCGGAAACCACCATAACGAAGAAGACGAAGATCTGGCCCTTTACCGCGTTCCACTGATAGGCAAAGGTGACGAAGGAGAGGTTGACGGCATTGAGCATGAGCTCGATGGACATGAAGACCGTGATGAGATTGCGCTTGATGAGGAAGCCGACGATACCCAGAGAAAACAGAACGGCGCTCAAAAGCAGATACCAGGAGAGAGGGACATCGTGATGGAGGAAGGTCACTTGGCGGCCGTCCCTTCTCCGTGTTCATCTCCGCGTCCGGGGCGGGCAAGGGCGACGGCGCCGAGGATGGCAATGAGAATGAGGACCGAGGTGACTTCGAAAGGCAGGAGCAGCTCGCGGAAGAGCACGGTGCTGAGGAGGGTCAAATTAGAGCTGTCGGTTGTTGCTGTCGCGGCGGCGAGGCCGGCGCCGAGATGCGCTGCGCCGAGACCTGGGGAGCGAAGAATGACGGTGGCGAGAATAGCGAGAAGGGCAACGACCGCCGGGAAACCGACACGAGCGGCGGCGCGGCTGCCCAATGTGCGTTCTTCTCGCCCGGCGTTGAGGAGCATGACGACAAAGGTGAAGAGCACCATAACGGCGCCGGCGTAGACGATGATCTGCGCGGCAGCGAGAAACTCGGCGCCGAGCAGAAGGTAGAGAACGGCCAGCGACGTCATCACGACGATCAGAGACAGGGCGCTGTTGATGGGATGCGTCTGGAACAGGAGATTGACAGCTCCCGCGAGGCAAAATCCGGCAAAGACGAAAAACAAGATCAGGTGCATCGAGTTTCCGGAAAAATCCCTTCCCGATTGTAAATGAGCGCGACGCGATCAAATCGGTTTCATTATCCCGCGCGGAGTTCGCTTCCCGGGTTCCCAAATGCGAGGGACTCGGGGCACCCGCCGGGTCTCCACCTGTTCAGCGATAGGCGAGCCAGAGGCTGGTTGCGACGGTATTCAGGATGGCAACGGGAAGCAGGAATCGCCAACCGAAGTTCATGAGCTGGTCATAGCGGAAGCGAGGCAGCGTGCCCCGCACCCAGACATAGAGGCAGAGAAACACAAAGACTTTGATGACGAACCAGAGAATGGGAAACAGCGCGTGGGCGAGGAGGCTCTGAGGCGGATCGATGAGGTTTCCGAAGGGGCTTGTCCAACCGCCGAAAAAGAGCAGCGTGGCGACGCAACCCACATTGATCATGTTGCCGTACTCGGCCATGAAGAACATGGCGAACTTCATGGAGCTGTACTCGGTGTGATAGCCGGCAACGAGCTCGCTTTCGGCCTCGGGCAGATCGAAGGGAGCGCGATTGGTTTCGGCGAAGGCGGCCATCATGTAGATGAAGAAGGCGATGAACTGGAGTCCGCCGAAGACGTTCCAAGTAGCGATGCCGTGCGCGGCCTGCTGCTCGACGATGGTGCGGAGGTTGAGAGAGCCGGCACGGAGAACCACGCCGACGAGGGAGAGGCCGAGCGCGAGCTCGTAGCTGATCATCTGCGCCGAGGAGCGGAGCGAGCCGAGCAGGGAGTACTTGTTGTTCGAGGACCAGCCGGCGAGGGCGATGCCGTAGACGCTCATGGAAGTGACGCCGAGGATGACGAGCAGGCCGATATTGATATTGGAGATTTCGAAGAGGTCGAAGCGGCCGGGGCCGACGCCGGGCTCTCCAAAGGGGACGACGGCGATGGAGATGAGCGCGCAGCCTAGGGAAATAATGGGCGCGAGCAAGTATATGGGGCGATAGACGGCCGTCGGGATCAGGTCTTCTTTGAGGAAGGATTTGGCGCCGTCGACGAGAGGCTGCAGGAGACCGAAGGGGCCGACGCGGCTGGGGCCCCAGCGGTTCTGAATGCGGCCGACCAGCTTGCGCTCCAAGAGCACAGTGTAGGCGATGCCCATGAGCAGCACCACCGTGACCACGACGACTTTGAGCAGGCTCCAGAAGAAGAATTGAAGGATTGTCACGTGGACCCTGCCTTAACAGCCTGTAGAAATCGGGTTTTGAAAGGGCACGGCTTCAGCCGTGCCGCAGACTGCGCGAAATGAGTTGGGCTTTAGCCCCTGAGAGATGGTTCTCATCGATTCAGCACCTGAATTACGTCTCCGAAAACATTTAGTCTGCCGCCGTTTCCGCGACTTCCCTTTGTTCTTGATGCTCTTCGAGCCGGCGGAGCCCCGGGGAGAAACGGCCTAGCGTTCGCGAGGTGAAGAGGCTGTCGTGAGCCGGCATTATGAGGTCCGCGGCGGCGGGCGCGGACCAGCCTGACGCTGCTGCGAGTTCGGTGTGCACATCGTTGCCGGCGAAGAGGTTGATGCGATTGAGGGCGTAGCCGGGGACGAGGCGGGCGATCTCGTCGAGAGTTGCGAGTGGATCGAAGGGGCTGAGCTTGGGCTCGAGGCCGTTGGCTTCAAGCCAGACGGCGTGGCGATCGGCTTCGCCGGCCTGCGCGCCGCGCGATTGGCCGAGATCGGAGGTGACGCCTGTACGGCCGAAGGGGACGAGAGATTTCACGTCGGCGCCCATGGCGTCGGCGAGGCGGACGAAAATCTCAAAGTCGGGCTTGACGCCGGGGCGGTCGGCGGCCTTGCGGACGAGCTGCACATCGCCGTAAGTGTTGGTGACGGTGCCGGATTTTTCGTAGAGGCTGGCAGCGGGAAAGACGACGTCGGAGAAAGACGCGGTCTCTGTTCCGAAGAGATCGAGCGTGATGATGAATGGAATCCTTGTATCTTTCGTGAAATTCGAAAACCTGTAACCCCCAATTAGGTTTGCGCCAACGAAGAGAAGCGCACCGATACCGCCGTGAGCGACGCCCTCGAACATCTGCGGCAGAGTCTTGCCCGGCACGGCGGGAAGGTTCGGGTACTCGGCGAATGCGTCGGGAGTGGTGACAGGGACGTAGCCGGGAAGCAGGTCAGGGAAGAGACCCATATCGGCGGCGCCACGCGAGTTGGAGTGATCGCCGAGGTAGGCGAAGCGGACGTTGTCGCGCTTAAGGCCCCAATTGACTAGCGTTTCGACATTCGTGCCGCGGAATTCCTGGCCGAAGATGACGATGAGCGATGGCTCCGCCGCAATTGCTTTGCTGAATTCAGTTTCGGCGGAGGCAAGGATGGAGGAGATCTCGTTGTAGCCGTTGGGAAGATCGAGCGAGGCCTTCGACTGGCGCAGCAATTTGATCGGCTTCGAGTTGGCGATGTAGAGACGCGCCCGATTGAGACGCACGTTGGTGCGCAGATGCCATGCGAGAAGCGGATGCTCAATGGTGGGATCGCCGCCAATGAGCAGAATGGCGCAAGCAGAGGCGATGTCGCGCAGACTGGCGGTTTTGCCTGGATGACCGGCGACGGCCCGAGCGAACGCGGCATAATCTGTCGTGCGCACGTGGTCGATGTTGTTGGTGTGGAGGACGGTGCGCGCGAACTTCTGCAGCAGGTAGTTCTCTTCGTTGGTGGTGCGGTTGGAGCCGATAATGCCGATCGCTGAGCCGCCGCGCGTCGAGCGAATCTCGTTCAGTTTGCCGGCGGCGATGCGGAGCGCGTGCTCCCATGTAGTCGGCTCGAGCTTGCCTGCGGAGTTGCGGACGAGGGGCTGCGCAAGGCGATCGGAGTTCGAGACGAAGTCGAAGCCGAAGCGGCCTTTGGCGCAGAGGAAGTCCCCATTGATCCCGCTCTTGTCGCGGTTGTCGGCGCGGACGATCTCAGAGCCGTCGCTGGTGGAGCGGACGCCAAGGGTGACTTTGCAGCCGTCGGCGCAGTGGGTGCAAACGGTGGAGACGTGGTTCATTTCCCAGGGGCGGGTCTTGTAGCGGTAGCTGCCGCTGGTCAGCGCGCCGACGGGGCAGACATCGATGCACATGCCGCACTGCTCGCAGTCGAGCTGGTTGCCGCCCGCGCCATTTCCCGGCACATTGGGAACGATGACGGAGTCGGCGCCGCGATTCTGCGTGCCGAGCGCCCAGACGTCCATGCCCTCGCCGCACATGCGGGTGCAGCGGTAGCAGAGGATGCAGCGCGGCCGGTCATAGAAAACAGCGGGCGACCACTGCTGCTCGTCGCGATGGTGCTTGGCCTCGGCGTAGAGGCTTTCGCCGGCTCCGTATTTGAAGGTCATGTCCTGCAGCTCGCACTCGCCGCCGGCATCGCAGACGGGGCAGTCGAGCGGGTGGTTGCCGAGGAGGAGCTGGATGGTGGCCTTGCGCGCCTGCGCGATCTCAGGCGAGTCGGTGATGAAGACCTGGCCTTCGGCGACCGTAGTGGTGCAGGCGGTTTGCAACTTGGGAACTTTCTCCTGGCGGACGACGCACATGCGGCACGCGGCCTGCAGCGATAGGCCGGGGTAGTAGCAGAAGGCGGGAATCTCGATGCCGGCCTTGCGGCAGGCTTCGATGAGCAGCATTCCCGCTGGCGCCGTGAGCTTCTTTCCGTCGACGGTGAAGGTGACGTCGGGCATGTTCTCTCTAGTTAACTACTCCTGCCTTCTCTCTGGTTCTGTCATCCTGAGCGAGTCGCCGCGGCGACGAGCCGAAGGATCTGCGGTTGTTTTGTCTACCCCTGTGATCGCGCGACCCTTGAGGGCTTTGACGGCACGGCCAGAATCGGAAAAAGCAATTTCAACATTCTCGATGACCCAGTAATCGATTCCGTGCCCTTCGGACGGATGCGGAAAATGCACTATGTATGTCACGGGCTGCGGAAACGCCTCTCCGCATCGCTCGCTTATAAACGCATCGACAGCGCATCGGATGCCTTCCTGCATCTCCTTCAGTGTTGCTCCCGACGAAATACAGCCGGGTAGATCGGGCACAAAACCCGAATAGCCGCCCTGCCGATGCTCGTAGACCGCCAAATATCGCTGTTTCATCGCTTACGACCTCGCTGAGTACAATTGGCCGATGAAGTTCCTCAGAAAAGGGCGGAGCCTCTCGAATTCTTCGGGAACTAGGTCGAATTGATAGCCCCACCAATACGCGTCATATTTAGCCGGCATGCCAGCGTCCTGACAGAGCTTGTCATTATCGGGAGTCTCATCCAGGTTCACCGCGAGCTTCAACGCTCTTTTTTGCGGAGTGAGCATCAGCGAACTGACTCTCCTGCCGTTTGAGGTTGTTCCGATATAGTTCTTATTAAATTTGAACTCAGCCGTTGAGTCGAACTCTTTGACGATCGCCAGGACTTTGTCCGCAAGCTTCATCGTTATGGGGGCGTACTCCTCCCAAGCCGTCCTGTCCACGGGCTGAAACGCGTCTTCTGACGCTTCGGTGCCTTTGCGTTCATAGTCGAGCACCTTTGTAAAAAGCAAAGCTGTGCGATCGCCGACTTTCAGCGCCGACATTTTCAGCGCAATGATCGGTATTGCCTGATTGAAAAGCCCAATCACATTAAAAAATCTGCCCGTAATTTCCTCTGCTATAAGAACAGCGGTGTGCTGGATGTCAGGGTATCTTTTGCGCTCAACATCCCAGTATTCAATTGCGCGAATAATGTGCGATTCGTCGGTAGGACCGAGCTGAACCTCCACTTCGTACCATGTATTTCCATCGCCCGACTGAAGGAGCAGGTCCAGCCGTCCTTTGTGAGGTTGAATCCGTTCTTTATCGCGGAGTAACAGAGGGCCAAAGCCGAGAATTGAAGGGTCGCTGGCGATCCTCTGCTGAATCATCGCTTCGTCCCACGCGGAATGGTCTCTGATGGATAGGACCTCCGCCTTTTCGAGAACCACTTCTGTCATTTCAATCTCCTCTTCACACCACCGTTAATTGCGGCACTCCCTCCCTCGCGAAGGGGCACGGTTTGCCATTCAGGTGATCTTCGAACTCCTTGCGGAACTTCTTCACGAAGGCGATGGTCGGCATCGCCGCGGCATCGCCCAGCGGACAAAACGTGCGGCCCAGCATGTTTTCGGCGAGGTACTGGATGTTGTCGATGTCGGAGGGTGCGCCAAAGCCGGCGTGAAAGCGTGTGAGCGTCTTCTTGAGCCAGTCGGTGCCTTCGCGGCAGGGAATGCACCAGCCGCAGCTCTCGTGCGCGTAGAAGCTAATGGTGCGCAGGGCGAACTCGACGATGCAGGTCTGGTCGTCGATGACGACCACGCCACCCGAGCCGAGCATGGAGCCGGCTTTGCCCACCTGGTCGAAGTCCATGCCGAGGTTTTCGATTTCTTCAGGTAGGAGAACGGGAGTGGACGAACCGCCGGGGACCACGGCCTTCAACTTGCGGCCGCCAGGAATGCCGCCGCCCACCTCGTAGATCATCTTTTTGAGGTTGTAGCCCATGGGCAGCTCGTAGACGCCGGGGCGCTCAAGGTGGCCGCTCAGCCCGAAGAGGCGCGTGCCGCCGTTGCGCGGCGTGCCGATGGCGGCGTAGGCCGCTGCGCCCATGGTGATGATGTGGGGCACGGTGGCGATGGTTTCGGCGTTGTTGATGACCGTGGGACCGCCGTAGAGGCCGACGACAGCGGGAAAGGGCGGCTTGATGCGGGGAACGCCGCGCTTGCCTTCGAGCGACTCCATCAACGCGGATTCTTCGCCGACCTCGTAAGCGCCTGCGCCGGTTTGGGTGATGACCTGGAATTCCTGATCGGAGCCGAAGATGTTCTTGCCGAGAAAGCCGCGCGAGTAGGCGTCGGCGACGGCGCGCTCCATGATTTCGAGCAGGTAGCGGTATTCGCCGCGAAGGTAGATGAACCCCATCTTGGCGCCGACGGCGAGGCCGGCGATGATGCTGCCTTCGATGACGGCGTGGGGATCGTGGAGGAAGATGAGGTGGTCCTTGCAGGTTCCCGGCTCGCTTTCGTCGCCGTTGACGAGGATGTACTTGGGCTTGGTAGATTGTTTGGGGACAAAGGACCACTTCATGCCGGCGGAGAAGCCGGCGCCGCCGCGGCCGCGAAGATTCGAGGTTTTCATCTCCTCGATGATCCAGTCGGGGCCCTGGGCGAGGCACTTTTTGACGGCCTCATATCCTCCGAGCGCAAGGTAGCGGTCGATCTTCTCGGCTCCCATGCCGAAGCGGCGGGAGACGATCTTGACTTCGTCGGGATGGGAGACCAATTTAGGCATGTTTCGAAAATCGCGAATCGTGATTCGTTCAGAAGTACTCCGGGCCTAAAGGCCCTCGCATGGTCGTCTCGGTTTCAGGGGCCTGAAGGCCCCTGCTCCCTCCGTTTCGTCTTTTCACTTTTCCCTTGGGCCTGGATTCGGTATTGGGAGAGGATGGAAGGGACGTTGCCGGGTGTCAGCTCGTCGTGGAAGTCGTAGTTGACCTGAATAGCGGGCGCCCAGCAGCAGGCGCCGATGCACTCGACCTCTTCGAGGGAGAAGAGGCCGTCGGATGTGATGCCTTCGCCGTCGACGCCCAGCTCTTCGCGGAAACGCTCGTAGATTTCGTAGGCGCCGCGCAGCATGCAACTGATGTTGGTGCAGACCTGGATGTTGTATTGGCCTGCGGGCTTGAAGCGCAGCATGGAGTAGTAGGAGGCGACGTTGCGCACTTCAAGCTCGGTGATACCGATGCGGCGGGCGACTTCGGCGATGACCGCGTCGGAGAGATAGCCAACCTCGTCTTGCGCGTAGAGCAGCATGGGAATGAGGGCGGAGCGGCGCGCCGGATATTTCTCGACCAGCGTGTCGAAGCGGGCGGCGAGCGCGGGTGAAAATACCGATTTCGATTCAGGTCGCGCGTTCGCGTTGGGATTGTTCATTGCATCAGCTCCCGTGCCCAGCATTCGGCGGCCAGATCCATGACTTCCTCCCCTTCGGGGCCGCGCAGGGATCCGCCGACCGTCAGTTCCAAATTGCCGCTGTCTCCATTTTCGCGCATCCGGGTGATTTTTTCGTGATTGCGGATGAGGATAAGCTTGGCTCGCCCTCGTCGATAGCTGGCGAGGGGCTCTGTAGTTCAACGCTTCCTGGTGTGATGAATTCGAAGTGCGTTGAAGATCGACCGCGGTCGGATATGCCGCTTGGCGGTACCTGGAGAGCATGAGATGGCCGGCGAGTTGAACTGGTGCAGGTATGTGCGGGCGGGGACGCCCGCACGACAACCGGCCAGGAGGCCCGGCAGCACGACCCGCGCGGCTATTTTTTCAGGGCAGATCCTTCGACTCGGTCGCCACGCCGAACTCGCTCCTCATGAACAGACCTGTCAGAAGCCTAGAATCAATAGCAACAAAGAGAGGACTTCGCGCCGCCCCTACGGGGCTGCGACTCAAATGTGTCGCTGACCCAGGACTGCGTCCGCCGTGGCGGATTTGTCCTGGGCTATTTTCCTTGGCCCCTCCGGGGCCGCTGTGCCTTGGCCCTTACACTGTTCATTCCATGCGTAACTCGCCGCAGAGCGAGTCGGGCTGCTCAAGATGACAGGTGGTTTTGCAAACTTCTACGCGAATTCGCCGGCGAGGAGCCCGGAGACGATTTCGACTGCGATTTGCTGGGGCGCCGAACCTTTTGCCCAAAGAATCGATCCCAGCCTTTCCAGCCTTTCCCGTTGCGGCGACTCGCCGACGACGAGAAACTGCTTACGCGAAATCTCGGCACCGTTCGGCGGTCCGGTGACGATGGCCAAAATCCGGCATGCCCCAAAATAGACCGTGTAGTCGACGGTACAAAGCAACATGGTCCCGAAGGAAAGGCACAGTCTGCCGTTGTAGCTGGGCGAGAACACGCGCTCAATCAGCCCCACTCTGCGCTTTCTAAGCTCCTGATTTGCCTTGGCCACTTCTTCCATCACGGAAGCCTTCACCTTCTCGTAGGCCTGGGCGGGGTTGGCCAGCTGGTTCTGCGAAACATCGCCGCCCGAATCTCCGGCCCACGGCAGGACTCTCGCTCTTTCCGCCAATTCGCCATAATCAACCATGACGCGACCCCCTTTATCGGTCGATCTCTCCCAAAACGATGTCGATAGAGCCGATGACGGCGACGAGGTCGGCGATCAGACGGCCCTTGCACATGACTTCGAGCGCTTGCAGCGTGGCAAAGGATGGATAACGCATGTGGACGCGGTACGGTTTCGCGGTGCCGTCGGAGACGACGTAGTAGCCCATCTGGCCGTGGCCGCACTCGATGCCCTGGTAGACCTCGCCAGCAGGAACGGCAAAACCCTCTGTGACGATTTTGAAGTGATGGATGAGGGCTTCCATCTCGGTCTTCATCTTTTCGCGGTCGGGCAGTACCACTTTGGAAGCGTCGGCCTTGATCGGGCCGGAGGGCATGCCGTCCAGGGCCTGCTGAACGATCTTTATGCTCTCGCGCATCTCGACGAGGCGAACTTCGTAACGCGCCCAGGTGTCGCCCACGGTGGAGGTGGGGACGTGGAATTGGAATTTGTCGTAGCTGGAATAGGGCATGTCGCGGCGGAGGTCGATATCGACCCCGGAAGCGCGCAAGGGAGGGCCGGTGACGCCGAGTGCAACCGCATCCGCTGCCGATAGATAGCCGATACCCTTCAAGCGATTCATGAAGATTGGGTTGCCGGTGAGGAGATTGGAATACTCGTCGATTTTCTCGGGCAGGATGCGAATGAAGGCCTGAACGCGGTCGAAGAAATCGAGGGGCGGCTCCATCGACAGGCCGCCGATGCGGAAGTAGCTGGTCATCATGCGCTGACCGGCGACGGCCTCGAAGAGCCTGAGGATTTCCTCACGCTCGCGGAAGGTGTAGAGAAAGACGGTGAGGGCCCCTATGTCCATTGCGTGGGTGCCGAGCCAGATCAGGTGCGAATTCAAGCGGCTGAGCTCGGTGAGCAGGACGCGGATCCATTGGGCGCGCTCGGGGATTTCGAGGCCGAGGAGCTTCTCGACGGCCAGGCAATAGCAGAGATTGTTGGAGAGCGGATCGAGGTAGTTGATGCGGTCGGTCAGCGGGACGACCTGCTGGTAGAACTTGGCCTCGCAGGTTTTCTCGATGCCGGTGTGGAGATAACCGATCTCGGGACGAAGGCCGACGATGACTTCGCCATCGATCTCCACCACCAGACGCAGCACGCCGTGCGTGGCAGGATGCTGCGGACCCATGTTCAAAACCATGCGGTGGTCGCCGAGCGGATCGGCAACGGGAAGGTCAAGGACGGGCGCGCCGGGATTCTCGGTCATCAGCGGTATCCCTCCACGGGGTAATCCTTGCGTAAGGGATAGCCCTTCCAATCGTCGGGCAGCAGGATTCGGCGCAGATCGGGATGGCCGGCGAAGCGGATGCCGAAGAGGTCGAAGACCTCGCGTTCGTAGAAGTTGGCCCCGGGCCAGACAGGAACGATGGAGTCGACGATGAGTTCGTCCCCATCGAGCAGGACGCGCAGGCGAATGCGCTCTTTGCGGGCGTGGGATAGGAGGTGGTAGCTCAACTGGAAGCGCGGCGCAGCGGGGAACCAATCGACCGCGGTCATATCTTCGAAGAAGTTGTAGCCTGCCGCTTGAACGGCCGCACAGGCGGCGCGAATCTGGGTCGGATCGATGGTCAGGGTGAGCTCGCCGAAGGCGAGTTTGGCGTCGGTGAGAGCTGTGGGATGCCGGTTTAGAATAGCCTGGATCGCCGGATGATCGGGCAATTCTTTGCGGACGGCTTCTTTGCTGGAGAGTATGGGTGTCTGGGTCATCCGGTCGGCCCGCCTTGGTCGAGATCTGCCCGATCTTGGCTCCAATTCAGAACGCCCTTGCGGACGATGTAATAGAGGCCGACGGCGAGGAAACCGAGATAGACGAGCATCTCCCAAAAGCCAAAGAGCCGCGGAACACCGGTGAGTGAGGATAGACGGCGATAGATCACAGCCCAAGGCATCATAAAGACGATTTCCACGTCGAAGAGAATGAAAATGACGGCGACCAGGTAGAAACGAACGCTGAAGCGGCCGCGGGCGTCGCCCACGGCCTGGATACCGCATTCATAGGCGTCGAGCTTGACGCGGGTGTTGCGGTGGCGGCCGACAAACCAGGAGGCGGCGACCATGGCGGCGCCCAGCAGAACGGCAAACACGATCTGCATCAGCAACGGAATATATTGCCAGTCGTAGGGTACGGGGGTCATCGCCGCTTTGCCTGATTGAGCCGGGAGAGATTGCGTCCGTTTGGCCGGAATGAGAGGAACTTCCGGCCTAGCCCAGTTCTATCTTGAGATTAGGATTTTGGCTCTATCCCGTCAAGGTATCGAAAGGCCAGTATCGAGAGGCAGCGTAGGGGTCGGAGCCGGATTTGCCGGTTGGCGATTTCGTTCTGGGAGTTGCGAAGGATCGCTGTGCGCGGCCGGCTCGGGTGAAGGCCAGTATTGCGGTTGCCGAATCGGATCTTCTTTGCGAGCTTTGTGCCGTTTTGGGACAAGTTCCGGGCTGATTTCTCGCGCCGGGCTCCCCTTGCCGAGAGAAGAAGCGAGGACGGACAAGAATGTCGACTTCTTCGAAGGCTCCGGTGGCTCTTGGTGTGGTTGTGCAGGTGAGTGCGCCGAGGCGGAAGAGAGTTTGCCAGCGGAGAATCTCGCCGCAAGCCGGCCGGGCGCTGGAGATTCTGGGGCACGCCATTGAGTATCTGGCCGACGAGTATATGCATAACGCTGGAAGGCTTTGTGCGCACGATGGGCAGGTGGAAGCGGTGCGACTGCTGATGCGCCTGAACCGGCAAGTGTATTTCGAATGCCCGGAAGCGCCGACGATGGCGGACCGCTGGCGCGCGCTCTTCCGACCGCGCACAGCTTGAAAAACCGTTGACGCCGTCCCTCAAAAATCATTGGCCGAGGATCAGGACACCGAAGAGAACCAGCCAGGCGAGGCCCATGGTGTGCCAGAACCAGGCCGTGGAGTCGACTGCGATCTGGCGCGATTCGACGCGCTTGAACCGGGTGAGGGCGAAAAGACAGATCACGAGAACCAGAACTCCGGCCAGCAGGTGTGCGGCGTGCAGGCCAGTGATGAGGTAAAAGAAATAGCTGGCAGGAGTTGCCGATTCATCGAAGGCAAAGCCCTGGGCGGTCAACTGCCTCCACGCGGCGAACTGTCCGGCCAGAAATGCCAAACCCAAGGCCAGCGTAGCGCCGATCCAGGGCAGGGTGCGGCGCAGAGCCGGGCGGCCAAGGCCGAGCCATTCTTCCAGCACATCGAATTCGCGAAAGATATGGCGGCGCGCGCGTTCCATCGTGAGGCTGCTCAAAAGGAGCACCGCAGTGTTGAGAAAGAGGATGGGCGGGAGCAGAATGGGCCGCCAGTCGCCGATCTGGCGCAGGGTCCTGGGGTCCATGTGCGTGCCCGCCTGACGCGCGTAGAAGAGCGTCACCAGCACGACAAAGAACATCATGTCGCCGGCGAGGGCGCAGAAGACGAAGGCACGGGTGCGATGGAGCACTTCGCGTGGCCCGCGGGGCGAGTTGTTCCACTCGTCGTCGCCCCCGCCTCCGCCTCCACCCGTAGGCCGGCGGTCCACCGGCGGTTTACCGCCTGTGCCGGGGGCCTTGCGCTCGATTTCGGACGGGATGGGGGTAAAGAGGGACGGCATTTTGGACCCTGTGAGGTGAGATTACTCCCACTTGATGTTGGACGCATCTGAAATCGGAAGAGTGGGCCGGGGGGAGGAGATCCATTGGGCCGTGCGAGGTGCCGCGTGTTGCCCAAGTTTCAGGGTCTCAGCGTCTTGGGCTTGCCGGTAAAGGGATTGAACACCGGGACATCGAACGTTTTGAAGTCTTTCACGTTGCGGGTGACAACGACCAAACGGTGGATTCGGGCGGTGGCGGCGATCATGGCGTCCTGCATGAGATGGTCCGGCTTGCCAACCATAAGCCGTGAACACTCCCGGAACAGCGCTCCGTCCATCGGGATGACCGTATAGGCCTTCATGATGCGATCAATCCATCCGTCAAGTTCGAGCGCCTTGGCAGGATTCTGGCGGCGCGCCAATTCCACCCCGTCCTGGAGTTCTCCAATGACGATTGCGGGAATGGCGATGCTGTAACGGGAAACCGAATCGCGCCACGCGCGGACTGCGCTATGACAGCTTGCCCGGCGCAGCTCGGAGATGACGTTGGTGTCGAGCAGATACATCGTCAGTCTTCAAACCGAAAGGGCGGGCGGCGGCGGAAGCGGCCGCGGGGAGGAATGTAGAGATCGTGGGGGCCGTTCGGATCGGTCAACGGATCGACGAAGGGAGCTTCCTTCTCTGCTTGCAGGCGCTTCCATTCGTCGATGGGAACCAGGACCGCGGTTTCGATACCGCGGCGGGTGACGATCTGCGGTCCCTTCTTGAGCGTCGTCTGAAGAAGCTCGCTGAAGCGGGCTTTTGCGTCGTAGACCGGCCAGGTCATTGGCAACCTCCGCTTATATAGTCATAACACTAGTCAGATGACTATGTCCAAGGCGAATCGAAATCAGACCTGTCATGTGCTTGACGATATATGTAAATAAGTACATAATCAATCCGTGGCCTGGGAGATCGAGTTCTCCGATGAGTTTGGGGCGTGGTGGGACGGGCTGACGCTGGAAGAGCAGAACAGCATTGCCGATGGCGTGTATGTCTTGGAAGAATTCGGGCCGGCTCTTACCCGTCCGTTAGCGGATACGGTTCGCGGCTCCAAGTATCCGAATATGCGGGAGTTGCGAATCCAGCACCAGGGCCGCCCGTATCGCGTTCTGTATGTGTTTGACCCACGTCGTGTGGGCGTCCTGCTGATTGGCGGTGACAAGACCGGGAAGAGCCGCTGGTATGAGGAGTTTGTGCCAAAGGCCGACGCAATTTACGCGCAGCATCTGCGCGAGATTCAGGAGTAGACGGATGGCGCACAAATGGTCGGAGATTGAATCCAAGATGGGGCCGGAGCGGGTCGCCGCAGCCCGCGCCCGCGCCAGGAGGATCATCGAGGAGATGCCGCTCCAGCAGCTTCGCAACGCCCGTGAGATGACGCAGGCGCGTCTGGCCGAGATACTGGAGATGGACCAGGGCAACATCTCGAAGCTCGAAAAGCGCACCGACATGTACCTGAGCACGCTGCGCAGCTACATCGAGGCGATGGGCGGGGAACTGGAGATTCGCGCCGTGTTTCCCGATGGAGATGTGAAGATCGATCTGCTGAACAAGCTGTCGGCGTGACCACCTGCGGTGGGGCAGATGTCTTCGGCGCGGCGGATCGCAGCTTGTGGTTTCCCCCGGTCCCCAAATGCGAGGGACCGGGGGCACCCGCAACGGGCAGCTCACGCCGGTCACGGTATTCGAGCTTCCCGGCAGCGCCCTCCGCGTTCCTCTGGCAGAGATTGCCGTGTTGGCGGATTGAGCGCGGGGGCGGGCGGCCCGGTTAAAAGCCGCGACGATGGCGACAGAGAAAGTAGAAGCTGTGCCCCGTTCATCGCGTTCTTTGCGATGAGCGGGTGGCGGGGCGCGGTTCGCGGTCTCCCACTCAAAACGCAGAGAGCGCGTTTTGAATGGGGCACGGTCAATCATGTGGTTATGCGTTTATGAAACATGATGAACTTGAGCGGGCCACCCGCCCCCCTATTCTTCCGTTTTGCGGGTTGCGGCACGACTGAAGTCTTGCCCCTTCAAAAAATTTCGTCCCGCTTTTGAAACGCGATCGCCCTGAGCCGGAGCGGGTAGCCGCTGCGCGCGCCCGCGCCCGGAAGATCATCGAAGAGATGCCGCTCCAGCAGCTTCGCAACGCCCGCGAGATGACGCAGGCGCGTCTGGCCGAGATACTGGAGATGGACCAGGGCAACATCTCCAAGCTCGAAAAGCGCACCGACATGTGCCTGAGCACGCTGCGCAGACCCATCGAGGCGATGGGCGGGGAGCTGGAGATTCGCGCCGTGTTTCCCGATGGGGATGTGAAGATCGATCTGCTGAATAAGCTGTCGGCGTGACGAGCAGCGTCCGAGAGGCGTCCGCGTCTCGCAAGCTTGTGACGAAACTGGGGGCAATGCCGACAGGAGGAACAAGGGGCGTGGCGATCATTCTCCATTCCAGATGCTAGATCTTTGGAAGCTTATCGCGCACCCTTTCGGGAAGCTCCTTCGAACCGAGGCCCTCCCGCACAAGTTCGACGATCCGCTTCTTGAGGATTGTGTCCGATTCGCCTTCCAAGAGAATGAGGCGCGTAAGTGTCACGAGTTTGTTCCCCGTGAGATCGATCAAATCCGCATGATATTCATTCACGACAGAGTCGTCCGTATCGCCTCTTGTGGAATCCAGTCCGATTGATGCCCTTTCGAGAAGAGATATGTCGAAAAGCACGTAGCCTACGTTATCCAGATGTTGTGCATTCACCGCAAGGGCTCGCGCGATTCGCTCAATATTTGAGCGGCTTTCATCGACACGATAAACAGACAGCCTGTTTCCGGAAGTATTCAGATCGCCGATCGGGTCTGCCGGAACGTCTCCAGCATCCAGGAGGGGCTGGGCCTCGGACCTATACCAGCGATTCTGTTTTTTAACCTTGCGCAGCAGCTTCGCCATGGGCCGCACCTAGCTGTTCGATGACCTTTTGAATCAGGCGCCTTAATTCGGGCACAGGCTCTTCCGTTGCGACGCTTTTCAAGAGCTCAAGCGCACGGCGATCGTCGAGGGAAGCGAAGCCAATAATAGCGCCGTCCCGGACCCGAGATGATCTGTGTCTTAGGCCACGCTGCAGGAGAGCCCAACGTGATGCGAGAATACGCTGGTCCTCGACGTCAGCGAGACGCCTGAGTGCCTCTGACCCGACGTCGGAGTTTGCTGTCGATGAGAATAAATATTCTGCGATGGCGTCGATTGCCGCGTTTCCATGCTCCGTTACGGAAAGCAGCAGCTCTTGGGCAAAGTTGCTATCCATGCCATCTTCGAAGAACTCTGATGCGCCCTTCTCAAAAACTTGCCTCATCTGCTCCGCTAAGGCTGGGTCTACCGTTGGCGGCGAACTTTCAGCGCTGATCACGATCTCGCCGCGCCTCCATGATGGGAGCGCGATAGGTTGTGGACCAAGGGATAGCGCCGACAGCGCTACGGCGAAAAGCAGGTGCCTCGCAATGGTCAGCCCAGCCGATGAGCCTGTTGTTGCGCTGGTTTCCGTTTTCGGAGTGGTCCGTTCGAGCGCGTCCGGCAGCTGAGGAGGGGCGGTCGAAACCGTTTGCTCGAATGTCTGGACCGCAGGTACGTCCCTATCCAAATCAGAGTGCAGCTTCACGATTTACAACTCCATCTGTGATCAGGTCGCGGCCATAGATTACGAGTTCGTCCATTATTTGAGCGAGTCGATCCTTGGGCAGTTCACCCTGATGCTCTTGCGCCGTGTTAATGTCGATTTCGCATCGAAGGGCAATCGTTGTCTTTAGGTCCTGGGCGAACGATCCGCTAGGCACAATCAGCGTAATGAGCTTGAACATGGTGACCGCCCATTTGCTTAGCCGGTTGATTACCAGTCCTTCGATACCTGACCGGCTTTGCGTTGGCAGGTTGATCTGATATAGGAAATCGGACGATTCCGGGTCAACTTGGACCGGGACATAATCATGCAGTCTGAGGTAAGCTGCCCGCTTATCCTCCTCCTGATGCGATAGCGCACCACCCAGTGCTAGCCGAGCCACATTCGGGATATCGTCAAACGCCAGCCATCGCTTCGATAGCTCCGAGAAAACATCAAATGCCTCGACAGCACCCCCGATAGAGGGGGGCTTGGGTTCTGTAGCGACCTGCCCTTGGATCGAGGCGGCTTCCGTTGGGACCGGGCCCAGGAACAACTCGACCCGGTCGGGCTGCGTTGAGACGACAAGTGTCCCCGGTCCAAACTTCCCAACCGCCTGGGATGCCCCGAGCCTTGGATTTGACGTGATTTGCTCTGGATCGGCACCTGCAAGCTTCATCCACCAATGGTCCACAGGCTGCTGAGTGCCCGGGATGATGAAGGCGGTACACCTTAGATGTTCCACTGCCCAGTCTTTGAAGTCTAGTCGCGGCATAACATTACGCTCGCATTAGATTCTACAGCGCTTCCGGACGCATCACGACCCTGTAATAGCGTCTGCCGCACCGCCAGTCCTACCAGCCGCGGGTTTGGAGCATCTGCGACTCTTCGATGGCGGCGGCGGCCAAGCCCTTCATGGTGCCAGTGACCTGTTCGCTGACCTCGGCCAGAATCTTGGGATCGTTGTAGTGCGTGGTGGCCATGACGATGGCCTTGGCGCGCGAGACGGCCTCTTCGCGCTCCTTGGGGTCGTGCTCCACGTCGAGCGGCGTGGCGCGCTCTTTCATGAAGATTCCCGAACCGACGAAGATGGCTTCGGCGCCGAGCTGCATCATGAGCGCGGCGTCGGCGGGCGTGGCGATGCCGCCGGCGGAGAAGTTGGGCACGGGGAGCTTGCCGGTTTCGGCGACCATGCGCACCAGCTCGTAGGGCGCTTGATGCTCTTTGGCCGCGGCGTAGAGCTCCTGCTCGGTGAGCACGGTCAGGATGCGCATCTCGCGCGTGATCTGCCGCATGTGCTGCACGGCGTGGACAACGTCGCCGGTGCCTGCCTCTCCCTTGGTGCGGATCATGGCCGCGCCTTCGGCGATGCGGCGCAGCGCCTCGCCCAGGTTGCGCGCGCCGCAAACAAAGGGCGTGGTGAAGGCGTGCTTGTCGATGTGATGGGCCTCGTCGGCGGGAGTTAGGACCTCGCTCTCGTCGATGAAATCGACGCCGAGCTCCTGGAGAATCTGCGCTTCGGCGAAGTGGCCGATGCGGGCCTTTGCCATGACCGGGATGGAGACCGCCTGGATGATTTGCTTGATCAGCGCGGGCCGGGCCATGCGGGCCACCCCGCCTTCGGCGCGAATCATTGCGGGAACGCGTTCCAGTGCCATGACGGAAGCTGCGCCCGCTTCCTCGGCGATGCGCGCCTGCTCGACGCTCATCACGTCCATGATGACGCCGCCCTTGAGCATCTCGGCCAGGCCTACTTTCAGGCGCAGCGGAGTTCCGGTCAAGCTCTTGTTTCCATTGGACTCAGGCATATGGCAGGACCTCGATCGGCAGCACGCGATCCGGAAGCGAATGAGAATTCCGCTTACGAATGGCCCAATTCCAGTGTAGCAGCGAGTTGGTTGCAGCGCGCCGGCGGATGCGACGCGCAAGGCAAGCAGCCGGCTTTTTAATCCTTTCCAATCTCCCTGCCCGGCCTCTGGACATTTTTCTGCAGGGGTTTCACGCGCATGGCAACAACACCTCCAACCAGACCGGCGCCGGCCGGGCCGCGGCCCGAGATCCATGCCTCGCCGGAGGCGGTTGCGGGCAAAGTCGAGCACGCGCTGGTTCCGAGTCCTCCGGCTGCGGATTCGGGCGGAGAAACGGCGTTCAGTCCGCGCGTGTTGCGGCTGCCGGTCGAACTGGAGATTGCGGTTCCGGTGCGGGGATTTCGCGTGCGGAATCTGCTGGCCTTGTCGCCAGACGAATTGATCGAGTCGCGCTGGAACAGCGGAACCGATTTGCCGCTCGCCGTGGGCGACGTAACGCTGGCGTGGGCCGAGTTCGAAGTGGTGGAAAGCAAGCTGGCCGCCCGTGTCACCCGGGTGGCGTGAGAAGAGCAGGGGCTAGGGGCAAGGGACTAGGGACTAGGGAGTAGGGAATAGGAGCTAGGCGGGAATACGGGGGATGCGGCGGAGATGACGGTGCGAATTGGTGGAGTGGCCGGCTGGTTGTTGGCGAGACTGCGCCGCCGGCAGGCGGCGCGGCCGCACCTCGAACTGGTCGAACGCATTGCTCTCGGGCCCCGGCAATGGCTGGCGCTGGTTGAGGCCGAAGGCCGCAAAATCCTGGTCGCCACCTCCGCCGAGGGAGGGCCTGCGTTCTATCCGCTGGACCAGCCGCCGCGCAACGCCGGCGCGAGGGAGCTCCGGACGACGAGGGTGTCATGGTAGCCGGTTGGGCGGGATATGCGGCTCTAGCCGCGCCGCCGCCTCTCTTGCCCGACCTCAACGCCAAGTTGAGCGCCTCGGATTCGACGCCCTGGACGATTCTCTTCGTTCTCACGCTGATCACGCTCTTGCCCGCGATTCTGATGGCGATGACGCCGCTGGTGCGGCTGCTGGTGGTGTTTCACTTTCTGCGCCAGGCGCTGGGCACCCAGACGGCGCCTTCGAATCCCACGCTCATGGGGCTGGCGTTGATGATGGCCTGGTTTCTGATGACGCCGGTCCTGAATCAAGTGGACCAGCAGGCGGTGGAACCGTACCGGGCCGGCCAGATCACGGGATTGGAGGCGATCGACCGAGGCGCGCAGCCGGTGAAGCGATTCCTCTTGAAGTACGCGCGAGAGAAAGACCTGGCGCTTTTCACCGCGGCGGGACAGATTCCGCGCCCCAATACGCCGGAAGACCTGCCCATGCGGGTGGTCGCGCCGGCCTACATTCTGTCCGAGCTGAAGGCCGGCTTTGCCATCGGCGCCGTGCTGTTTCTGCCGTTCTTGCTCATCGATATGGTCACGGCTTCGATCACCACTTCGATCGGCATGTTCCAATTACCGCCTGTGGTAGTCTCGACGCCGCTGAAAATCCTGTTGTTTGTGATGGTAGACGGCTGGAACCTGCTCGCCCAGTCGCTGTTGAAGAGCTTTTGAGGAAAGGTTGAAGAGCCTTTGAGGAAACTCTGATGACGCCCGATGTGGTTGCCGAACTGATGCGCCAGTTGATCCGCGAAGCAATGCTCTTGGCCGCGCCGCTGCTGATCGCGGCGGCGGCGCTGAGCCTGGTGTTGAGCCTCATGCAAACGCTGACCAGCTTGCAGGAGCAATCGCTCACCTCGGTGCCGCGGCTGGCGCTGATCGCGTTGATTCTGCTAGTGGGAATGCCGTGGTTCTTAGAGAAGCTGGCCGACTACACGCGGCTGCTGATGGGGGATTTTCGCAGGTACTTGGGGTGAGGGGAGCAGCTCTTAGCCATTAGCCTTTAGCTCTTACCTCGGAGGTGCTGACCAAAGCCGCATCGGGAGAGCCGGAGGGTTGGAACAAAGAAGAACCAACGGAATGCGAATGCAGAAGTACGGGAATTTGGTACGACACTTTCGGCCAAACAGGCCGGGCTAAAGGCTAAGAGCTAGAAGCTGAAATGACGGACTGGCCGACATTTCTGAGCGCGATGACGCTGACCCTGGTGCGGGTGAGCGGGATCGTTGCCTTCGCTCCGTTCTTTTCGTCGACTTCGCTTCCGGCCAGGACGAAAGCCGTGTTTGCGGGCGCTGTGGCCTTTTTGTTGGCGCCGCTGGTGGCGGCTTTGCCGCATGCTCAGGCCTCGATCAATTTCTCCGCCGTTGTGGGCGAGCTGGCCGTGGGCTTGGTGTACGGGCTCTCGCTCGCCCTGCTCAACGAGATGATGCTGTTTGCCGGACAGATTGTCGGTTTGCAGTTCAGCTTTTCGCTGGTGAACCTGATGGACCCGAACTCGGCCATCCAGACGCCGCTTCTGGGCGATCTGTTTCAACTGATGGGCACGCTGGTGGTGATCGCGGCGGGTCTCGACCGCATTCTCCTGGCTTCCGTGGTGCGCAGCTTCCGCGTGGTTCCTTTAGGCGGGTATGCCTTTGGCGCTCAGCCGGCATGGGCGATCGTGCGCGCCGCCGGCGGAGTCTTTCTCGCCGCGCTGGAGCTGGCCGCACCCGTGCTGGCGGCCACCTTTCTGGTAGAGATCACCGTGGCGCTCTTGGGCAAGCTGAGCCCGCAGCTTCCCGTCATGTTTCTCACCGTTCCGCTCAAGACCTTGACCGGCTTTGCCATTCTGACGGGATGTCTGGCGCTGTGGCCTCGGTTTATCGAAGCCCGCTTTGCCTCGCTGCTGGACATGGCGGAACGATTGCTCGCGCTACCCGCGAATGCGCCTACAGGATGGGGAGGCTAGACGATGCCCGGAGAGCGCACCGAACAGGCCACGCAGCACCGGCGGGAGAAGGCGCGCAAGGAAGGCGACATCCTGCACAGCCGGGAGCTGGCGGCCGCGGCGGGAATGCTGGCCGGGGTCATGGTGCTGGGCGTCTTTGCGGAGGGGAGCCTGGAAACCTGGCGCAGCGCCTTTGGGAAGTTTCTCATCTTGGGCGCGCCGGTTCACTGGGAGCTCGAAACCGTCACGCCGACTCTAATTGCATTGCGCGCTCTCATTGTGATGGTGCTCGCCGCGCCGGCGGTAATGCTGGCGGCGGTGGCTCTGGCTTCGCTGGCGGCAGGCATGGCGCAAACCGGCGGGGCGAGCGTTCATGCCGGGATGCTGGGCTTTCGATTGGAGCGCATCAACCCCGCCGCCAATTTGAAAAACCTTTTCTCGCTGCGCGCCGCCGCGCGCCTGGGCAAATCGCTTATCCCGGCGGCTTTTCTGGCGGTCTTTGCCGTGCAGCGCATGGCGCGCCAGCTCTCGATCCCGCCCTTCTCGACGGCGCGCCTCGAAGCCCTGGCAGCCGATGTCTACGGACTGCTCGTGGCGGCGGCTTGGCTGCTGTTCGGCTGGTCGGCGATCGATTATCTGGTCGAGTGGCGGAGCCGCGAGTCGCGGCTGATGATGAGCCGCCAGGATCTGCGCGACGAGTACAAGGAAACCGAGGGCAGCCCGCAGATTCGCAGCCGCATCCGCAGCCTGCAGCGCCAGATGCGAAGGCGGCGGGTGAAGGCCGATGTCTCGAAAGCGGCCGTGGTCTTGACCAATCCCACGCACTATGCGGTGGCGCTGGGATTCGATTTCGTGGCCATGGATGCGCCCAAGGTGCTGGCCAAGGGCCGCAACCTGCTGGCCGAGGAGATCAAGGCGGAGGCGCGCTGGGCCGGCGTGCCGATTGTCGAGAACCCGCCGCTCGCGCAGTCGCTCTATCGCACAGTCGAAGTGGGGCAGGCGATTCCCGTCGAGCTCTACGCCGCCGTGGCGGCCATTCTGGCCTACCTCTACCGCCAGCGTGTGGAGGCCGAGCTCAGGGACCGGCAGAGACGCGAAGCCGCCGCACGGGCGCGCTCTGCGGCCTCGGGTTTGGGAGGAGTTTCGCGATGAGGCGCGCGGTGGACATTGCCTGCATTTCTAACGGCCGTCTGAGCTGCGGAGGGAATGCCGGATTTCGAGCTTCCATTTGCGATGCGGGGGTCAGGAGACCCCCGCCACAGCCGGTCCGGAGACCGGCGGTACAGATTCCCGCGCCGAGTGAGAAATGCCGGCCAGATCTCGGAGGAGTTGACTGATGAGTACCACGGCCTTGCCTGCCAGTGCGCTTCGGGCGCCGTCGCCGATCTGGCAGCGTCTGCGCGAGTACATGTTGCCCCTGGCGGCGATCAGCGTGATCTTTGTGATGCTGGTGCCGGTGCCGGCTGCGGGCCTCGATTTGCTGCTGGCGTTTTCCATCGCCGCCTCGGTGATTGTCTTCCTCTCCGCAGTGCAGATTCGCCGCGCCGTCGAGCTCTCGGTCTTTCCCACTCTCTTGCTTTTGCTCACATTGTTCCGGCTCTCACTCAATATCGCCTCGACCCGGAGGATTCTGCTGCACGGGCAGGAGGGGACGGCGGCTGCCGGCAAGGTGATCGAGGCCTTTGGGCAGTTCGTGGTGGGCGGCAACTATGTCGTCGGCTTCGTTCTTTTCCTGGCTCTGGTCGCCATCCAGTTCCTCGTGGTTTCGCACGGCGCGGTCCGGACCGCCGAGGTGACGGCTCGGTTCACTCTGGATGCTTTGCCGGGCAAGCAGATGGCGATCGACGCCGACATGAACGCCGGGCTGATCGACGAAGCCGAGGCACGGCGGCGGCGCCAAGCCATCGCCCGGGAAGCGGAGTTTTACGGGGCTATGGACGGAGCAGCGCGTTTCAATCAGCGCGACGCTCTGGCCACCATCCTGATCACCGGGGTCAACATCATTGCCGGTCTGCTGATCGGCACCCTGCAGCAGGGGATTGCGCTGGCCGATGCGGCGCGAACCTACACCGTGCTGACGGTCGGCGACGGTCTGGTGACGATTATTCCTTCATTGCTGGTTTCGGTTGCCGGTGGGATCACGCTGACCAGGGCCAATTCGGCCGCCATGCTGGGCGGCGAGATCAGCCAGCAACTGCTGGCGCGGCCTGCCACGCTCTACATGGCGAGCGTGGTCTCCGGATGCATGTGCCTGATTCCGGGCCTGCCCAAGCTTGCGTTTCTAGCCGTTGCCGCAGGGCTATTTGTAGGCGGGCGCCGCATGGCCGCGCGCGCGGCAGCGGCCGTGCCCGAAGAAGCGATGCCGGCGGAGAGAAAGAAGGCCGAGCAGGCGCAGGGGTCGGAGATGGCGCTACTGCTGCGCTTGGAGCCGCTGACCCTCGAGATCGGCTTTCAGCTCATTCCGCTGGTCGACGAGAAGCAAGGCGGACAGTTGTTGAGCCGGGTGCGGGCTCTGCGACGCCACCTCTCCGCCGAGATGGGGTTCCTGGTGCCGCCTGTTCATATTTCGGACAATCTGCGCCTGAAGCCGCGCGAGTATCTGGTCTCGCTGCGCGGCATGGAGATCGGCCGCTGGCAGACGGAGGGACCGCAGCTTTTGGCGGTTTCCGGCGAGGCCGGCCGCCGCCCCTTGAGCGGAAAGGAGACCCGGGAGCCGGCGTTTGGCGTTCCCGCCATCTGGATCGCTCCCACGCTCGAGGAGCAAGCCGTCGCCGCAGGCTATTCGGTGGTGGACGCGGTTACGGTGATGACGACGCATCTCGGCGAACTGATTCGCCAGCATGCATGGGAGTTGTTAGGACGAGCGGAAACCAAGCGATTGCTCGATGCGCTGAACGATAGCCACCCCAAGCTGCTGGAAGAGCTCGTTCCCAAGCTGCTGTCTCTGGGCGAGGTGGAACGGGTTTTGGAGCAGTTGTTGCGGGAGCGGGTCTCGATCCGCGACCTGGGCGCGATTCTCGAGAGCCTGCTCGAGACCGCCGCGGCAAACAAGAGTCTCGTGGCATTGGTCGAGGCGTCGCGACAGGCGCTGGGGCGGCGGCTGGTGCGGCCGCTCCTCGATGGCGACGGCCAACTGCCGGTCCTGCTCCTCGACCCTGCCCTCGAAGAGGAGATTCTCACGGCGCTTGGCCCCGAGACCGGCCAACTGGCCACGCCCGGCCAGCGGCTGCCTGCCTTTACGGCTCCGGCGGCGGTTCCCTTGCTGCGGCGTCTCGCCGATTCTGTGAGGTCGCTTATCGGTTCCACATCCGCTGCGGTCCTGCCCGTGCTCTTGTGTCCGAGTCCGGCACGCTTTCACGTCAAACGCTGGCTGGAACCGGTCTTGCCGCGATTGGCGGTGGTTGCAGCCAGCGAGGTTCCGCCCGAGGTCCGGCTGCGCCCCGTGGGCACGGTTCGCTGAGAGATGAGCGGGCGCGAAGGGCGCGCGGGAAGGCCGGCTGGAATGAACCGGGCGAGGAGTTCGCGTTGCGGCGGAGCTTGCCGTCTGCGAGAGGAGTTGGAGCGGGGATGGCGATGGGGAGCGATTCGCCGGCGCTAGCGAGAGGACCGAAGATTCTGCGCCGGACGGGGGCGGGAAGCGGTTACCCTCCTTCGGCGTCGGCGGGTGCGGCGCTGACCGCGGAGCAGGAGCGGGTGCTCCTAGAGCATCTGCCGGTGGTGCGTTTTCTGGCGCGGCGCATTCATGAGCGGCTGCCGCAGCACGTTGACATCGAAGATCTGGTCTCGGCGGGCGTGGTGGGGCTGATGGACGCCTTTGCCAAATTCGATCCGCAGAAGAAGGTGCAGTTCCGCAGCTACGCGCAGTTTCGCATCCGCGGAGCGATCCTAGACAGTCTGCGCACGCTGGACTGGAGTCCGCGCGAGCTGCGGCGCAAGGGCCGCGCGGTGGAAGAGGCGATCCGCGTGCTGACGGCGCGCTTGGGCCGGGCACCGGGCCAAGCCGAGATCGCTGCGGAGATGGGAATGGAGCTCGAGGAGTATCAGCAGCTTCTGGGCGACCTGAAAGGGTTGGAGATCGGCACTCTGCACCTGGAGCGAAACGAGAATTCGGGCGAAGAGGAGCTGGCCTATGTGCCGGGGCGCCCCGAGGACGACCCGCTCTTCCACTGCCTGAGAGGCGAGCTGGAAGACCGGCTGGCCGAGGCCATCTCCAAGCTGCCCGACCGGGAGCGGCTGGTCATGACCCTCTATTACTACGAAGAAATGACCATGCGCGAGATTGGCTTGGCGCTGGGGGTGGTCGAGTCCCGGGTCTCGCAGGTTCACGCATCGGCGGTGTTGCATTTGCGTGCGGCGCTCGAAGATTTGGCCGTAGCCGGCCTCGGCGTGCGGCCGGACGCGCGCAAGACGGTAAAGAGGGCGTAAGAAAGTTTTCCGGGGTGCGCGGGTCGGAACGGAAAGAGGAACCTTGAGCGAGAAGACGCTGAAACAGGACGAGATCGATGCGCTATTTGAGGCGGCGCGCAGCTCCGGTCCGCAGGCGGGGCAGCGCGAGCAGCGCACCCATGTGGCTCCCTACAACTTCTCCTCGGCCGGGCAAATCTCGACCGAACAGTTGCGCGCCATCAGCTTGTTGAACGATCTGTTTGCGCGCAATCTCACCCACAACCTGGCGGCATGGCTGCGCACGCGTTTCCAGGTGAACCTAGTTTCGGCCGAACAAATCCAATTCAGTGAGTTTCTTCTCAGGATTCCCGAGATCAGCTATGTGGCTTCGGTGCGGCTGGAGCCGCTGGGGGCGCTCTCCGTGTTGCAACTGGACCTGGGGCTTGCGCCCCCGATCGTCGACCTCTTGTTGGGCGGCGACGGTAAAGACGGCCCCATGCGGGAGCTGACCGACATCGAGGAATCGCTTCTGGGCAGCGTGGTAGAGATTGTATGCCGGGAGCTGACGATCGCCTGGCAGCCGGTGGGATTGAGCTTTCTCTTCGAGCGCCGGCAGATGCAGACGCAGGTGGCTCGCATCATCTCCGTGGCCGAGAAGACGCTCAGCTTGAGCTTCGAGATTCGCATGCCGCACAGCTCGGGACTCCTCAATCTGGCCTTTCCCGCCGTGGTGGCGAACACCATTTTGCGCCGCCTTACCTCGGAATGGGGGCGCGGGCGGCGCCATGCCGATGACACGCGGGCGCGGATGGAAGCTCTGTCCCGGCGTATCCGCTTTGGCTGCTCGCTGCAACTGCCCGCGACCCGGCTCGAGGCAGGCCAACTGGAGACGCTGCGTCCAGGGGACCTACTAAGTCTAAACGTGGGCGCGGGCACGCTCTCCGAGTGGACTGTCGGCGGCGAAGCTCTGGCCCTCGCCCAGCCCATGCGGCGCGGCGACCTTCGCGCCGCACGCATTGAGCGCGACCTCTCTGGGAGCGAACGATGAAGACCTACCTCGATTGTTGGGCAACCGTGGCGGCGGCGCTGTTCGCGCAGGCGCTGGCCGGAGAACCTGAGCTGGTCGAGTCGCTGCCCAAGCCGCTGGGGGAGCGATCATTCGGATTTGCTGCGACGCTGGCCGGGGATCTCGAGGGCCGATTCTCCGTCATGGTCGACGGTGCGATCCTCGACGCGCCGCTGTTCGGCGAGGCAGTGGTCCAAAAGGACGGATGGAGCGAACTGTTGCGCGAAGCGGCCGATGCCGCCGCAGGGGAGATTTTGGCCTCGGCCGGGCGCAAGTGCCACGTGGTGAAATTCGAGGAGATTGCGCCGGAAATGCAGGTTTCGCGCGCCTTTCTGCTGCGTTCCGGCGACCGCGCCTGGAGCATCCTGGCGCGGGACCAGGTGAATGCATTGGAGAAGAAGCCCGCGCAAGCCGAAAGTGAGCCGGCTCCGGCGCAGGCGACGCCGGTCTTGAGTCCCGGGCTCGAGTTGCTGCTCGACGTGGAGCTCGAAGCCTCCCTGCGCTTCGGCTCGCGGGAGATGCCTCTGGGCGAGATCCTCAACCTGGGCCCCGGCGACGTTGTCGAGCTGGACCGGCCCGTCGCCGATCCTGCGGACCTGATTGTCGGCGACAAGATTGTCGCCCGCGGCGAAGTCGTTGTCATCAACGGCAACTTCGGATTGCGAGTCACGGAAGTGGTCGCCCCGAAGAAGCGGTTGGAGAGCATCCGGTGTCTTTTCTAGGCGTGCATGTGACCCGCATGCCGCGGGAAGGCGACCGAAAAGCGGGCCGCCGCGGGCGGGCAGAGGCGCTGGCGGCTGACTGGCCGGGGTCGAAGCGAAACCGTTCGCGCGGCGAGTTCTTCCTGGTTTGCGCCAACCCGCTATGCGGCTCGGAATGGCTTCGCCTGTGGCGCCGCCGGGATCGGCCGGTATTCGAAGGCGGCTGGTGCTGCTCGCGGGAGTGTTTGGCGGCTCAGGTGAGAGCCGCGGTGAGCCGGGCAATGGAGGGACGGGGCGCACCGGAGAGCTACCGCCACCGGATTCCGCTCGGGCTGGCGATGCTCGAGGCGGGATGGATTACCGAAACCGGCCTGCGCGCCGCGTTAGCGGCGCAGCGGGCAACGGGGACCGGAAGGTTGGGATTCTGGCTAATGCGCCAGCGAAGAGCCACCGAGGAGCAGGTAACGCGCGCATTGGGCATGCAATGGAGTTGTCCGGTTTTGGGGATGGGGCTCGGCCATCCCGAGGCTCTGGCCGCGCTGGCGCCGCGTTTTTTTGTCGACGCCTTCGGCGCGTTGCCTTTGCGCGTGGCCGCTGACAGGATTTTGTACTTGGGCTTCGAGGAGCGGCCCGACCCTTCCCTGTCGCTCGCCGTCGAACGCATTACGGGACTGCGCGTCGAAAGCGGCGTGGTCGAGGAGTCCCTCTTCCGCTCGGCGCACGAGCGCATGCTGGAAGCCCGGTTTCCCGCCGTGGAGCTGGTGGAGGCGGCTGGGGAGACGGCGCTGGCGGCAACCATGGCTACGGCAGTCCAGCGCCTGCGCCCCGTGGAGGCCCGCCTGGCGCGTGTGCACGATTGTTTGTGGCTACGCATGTGGCTGCGCCTGCAGCGTGGACCGGTCCCAGACCACGGATCGGTCGTCGATCTCATTGCCGTTTTTGCCCGGCAGTGACCGGCAAACGCGAGCCTTCCTATCCCCGGTGAAAGCGAGCGGCCGATGGCCGGGAGGATGCGGTCTCATCTTTCATGACAACGCGCCGATAGGGTACTTACCCGGGGGACAGGCGCATGCGTGAGATTCGGACGCTGATTGTTGACGACTCCTCCGTAATGCGCAAAATTGTGGAGCGGTCGCTGCGCCAAGCCGGACTTGATTCGCTGGTGGTGCACGAGGCGGGCAGCGGGGCGGAAGGATTGGATTTGCTGAAGGCCAAGGAAGTCGACCTGATCCTCTCCGATATCAATATGCCGACGATGGACGGACTGGAATTCCTGCGCCAGATCCGCGCCCAGAGCCTGGCTCCCGGCGTTCCCGTGGTGATGATTACGACGGAATCGAGCGAAGAACACGTGAAGCAGGCGATCCAGGCAGGGGCGCAGGGCTATATCCGCAAACCGTTCACGGCCGAACAGGTGAAAGAGCGCGTTGTGCCGCTGGTGCGTGTGGCGTAGCCCGGCCACGCCGCGCTCAGAATGCGGGATCGGGAGAGCGCGGCCGGCGAGTTTGCGGGTGTTTTGCAGTTGCGCAGGACGGGCAGTGATAGCTGGCCGGCGGTTCGAACCGTTCCAGAACTCATATGCCCTTGGTATAGGTATTCGTAGGCAAGCCGGCGAGTTCTTCAATGAAACGCCGCTAGGCATACGGGGTTTCGGGGGATAGCAATTCGGAAACGGCTGTGAGACGCCATGAAGAGGGAATAGACAATGGCGGTTACGCTGCGAGAATCCGTGAATCGGGTCTCCGACCCGAAGAACTTGGATGAAAGCGTGGAAGAGGTCTTCCGGCTGATGCTCGGCGTGGATTGCAGGTGCCATGCGGCGGCAGGCCCTGCGTTGCAGGCCTCTGAGGAGAAAGAGTCGGTGACCGCGGTCGTCGGCATAGGCGGGCTGTTGAGCGGCGCATGCGTCTTCCGCTCCGGCGCCAGGGCGGCGCAGAATATCGCCGCCAGGATGACGAACATGAGCTTCAAGTCGGTCGACGAAACCGTACAAGATGGGATTGGTGAGATATGCAATATGCTCGCCGGCGTGTGGAAGAGCAAAGTGCCCGGGCTGGCTGCCAACTGCGGACTTTCGGTTCCGGCGGTCATCACGGGGCGCAATTACAACCTCCGCGTGCTGGCGCCTGAGTTTGAGATCCGCCGCCACTATAGCTTCGAAAACGTGGGCTTTGAAGTATCCATCGTCTGCGACGGACTGCATTGACGGCTCGCCGCAAAGACCGAAGGCGAACAGCCGGAAATCGGCCCGAGGCTGCGATTCCGAGTTCGCCCGCTCGTCGATTCTCCGCTGTCCATTGAATCCTCTCTAATCTTCCCATCCGCCTTTCGGTCCTCCTTCTGCTTCTAGTGCCGCGGGCATCGGGAGTGGGGGATGGATAGCGGTTTCTATGCGGCGATGACGGGGCTGGTCGCCCGGACGCAGGCCCTGGATGCGGCGGCGGCGAATCTGGCCAATGCGCAAACCCCTGGTTACCGCGCCGAGCGGGAGTATTTTCGGTCGGTTCTGATGGGGCCCGACGCATTGGACTCGCAACTGGGCCAAGCCATCGACAATTATGGGCTTTTGGGCGGCGACCGGTTGAGCTTGGCGCAAGGGGCGCTTCAGGAAACTGGCAGTCCCCTGGATTTGGCGATCGAGGGCCAAGGGTTCTTCATGGTCGAGACCCCGCGCGGCCTGCGCTATACGCGGGACGGCGGTTTTCACCGCGCCCAAAGTGGACGACTGGTGACGCGGGCCGGCGAAGCCGTGCTTTCCGCGACCGGCCAGCCGATTCAGCTTCCGCCGGGCGAAGTGGCGGTGGGAGCCGACGGCTCGATCTCTGTGGCGGGCGGCGTGGTGGCGCAGGTGGGCGTCTTCACCTTTCCCTCCGGCACGAATCTGACTCCGGAGGGCGCCAACCGTTATCGAGCGCCCGAAGGGGTCGCGGCGTCGCCCTCGAACGATGCATCCGTGCACCAAGGCGCAATCGAGACCGCCAACCAGGATGTGGTTCAGGGTTCGTTGGACCTGGTCATGATGCAGCGCCAGGCGGAGATGGCGATGCGGGCGCTGACCGTCTTTCACACCGACTTCAACAAGTTTGCCACCGAAGATCTGCCGAAGGTATAGGCAATAGGCAATAGGCATTAGGCATTAGGAAATGGGGATGGAGGGATTGAATGGCAGAGCGATGCGTCGAATGCCGGTAGCCGGCCGAGCACCGCTCCTGGCTCCCTACTGCCTATTGCCTAATGCCTATTGCCTACTGTCCCTGAGGAGGAGCCAACATGATTCGAGCCATGTACACCGCGGCAAGCGGCATGAGCGCGCAGCAATTGAATCTCGACACCATTGCCAACAACCTGGCCAACTCGTCGACCACGGGATTCCGCCAGCTTCGGCTGCAGTTTCAGGACATGGTCTACCAGAACCTGGTGACGCCTGGGGCGGCGCAGAGCCAGAACACCGTTTCCGCCGGGTTGCAGATCGGCCTGGGCACGAAGTCGGCGGCCACCGAGGTGATCAACACGCAGGGAGAGTTGAACGAAACCGACAACCCGCTCGATGTGGCCATCCAAGGGCCGGGGTTCTTCCAGGTGCAGCGTCCTGACGGCACGATCGCGTATACGCGGGCTGGACAGTTCCACCTGAACAACCAGGGAACGGTGGTGACGACCGACGGCGATCCATTGATTCCGACGATCACGATCCCTTCGAATGCCACGGCGGTGACGATCACGCAATACGGCGTGGTGAACGCGACCCTGGCCGGTCAACAGAATCCCTCGCAACTGGGCCAGATCCAGTTGGCCACATTTCCCAACCCCGGAGGGCTGGAGAGCATGGGGAACAATCTGTTGCAGGCCACGCTCAGCTCCGGCGATCCGGTGCTGGGCAACCCCGGCGGAACGGAGGGTTTGGGAACGCTGCAGCAGGGGTATCTGGAGAACTCGAATGTCGACGTTGTGACCGAGTTCGTGCAGATGGTCTTGGCGCAGCGCGCCTATGAATCAAACTCGAAGGTCATCAAGGCCGCCGACGACATGTATTCGCAGGTGAATAACATGACGCACTAGGGACCAGGGACTAGGGAACAGGCAATAGGCAATAGGCAATAGGGATTAGGATCTAAGGATTTGGGATTTGCAAGAGGGGACAGCCGGAGGGGGACGGAGAAGATGAAGCCGGCAGTGGGAGTTCTCCTCGGAGTTGTTCTGGCGGCCTCGGTTCCGCCGGCCCTTGGTCAGGCCGCCGGCATGGGACCGGCATTTACGATTCGCATCGCCGAAACCATTCCTTCGGCTGGGCAAACCTCCGGCGCGATCTTTCGTGAGATCGACGATCCGTCGACTGGCGATCGCTGGCTGCTCGAGCGCGATGCGTTCCATCCGGAGGGGCCTGGCCGCTGGTTGCTCGTGGCAGCGCGAAGAACGTCGAGACAGCTTTCTCCGCGGCGGGACGGGGCATCGCCGGGTGCATCCGAGACGGCGTACAGACAGTTGCCGGTGATTCGTCCTGGGGATGAGTTGATTGCCGAAGAGCACACAGCCGTGGTGGATGCGCGGCTCGAGGCAGTGGCCCTCGGCGCCGCCGCTTCGGGCGCCGAATTTCCCGCGCGATTGAAGATCGGCGGCAAGGTCGTCGCTCTGGTCGCCGTGGCTCCGGGCCGCGCCGCCTTTGCGGCGCAAAAGGGAATTAGGCGATGAGGGCCGGTTGGGTTGCAGTCATCGTTCTGGGGGCGGGGCTGATGCCGGGCGCGGCAGCGTTGAGCCGGAAGCACAATTCGGTGGCGGAGGGAACCAAAGCCACGCCGCCGGAAGGCGCGCTGCGCGCCTACATTGCGCGGGTGCGCGCCAGCCAGGCGGCGGAGGTGAAAACGCTAGGCTCGATTTGGAGCGCCCAGGGACAGATGGTGCGGCTGGGAACCGATGTGAAGGCCTTCCGCATTCACGATGTGGTTTCGATCGTTGTGACCGAGAGTCTGGCGGCTTCGACCGACGGGCAGGTGAAAAACTCCCGCGCTTCCTCGGCGAACTCCGGACTGACGTCGCTGTTTGGCGCGCTCAAAACCTCGAATGCGCTGCAGAACCTGGTGAACGCGAACTCGAGTTCGGGCTTGACGGCACAAGGGCAAAGCACGACGAATTCGAGTTTGGCGACCACCTTCGGCGCGGAGGTTGTCGACGTTTTGCCCAACGGAATGCTGGTGGTCCAGGCGACGCGGCAACTCACGTTCTCCGAGCAAACGCAGCTCATTGAGCTGCGCGGCCTGGTGCGCCCGGAAGACGTGAGCAACCAGAACCAGGTGCTTTCGACGGCGATGACCGACCTGGAACTCGAAGTGACGGGAAAAGGAATCGTGAACGACTCAACCTACCGGCAGAATCCGCTGGTGCGGTTTCTGGAGAAGTTAGTGGTGTTTTAAAAGCAGGGAACAGGGATTAGGGAACAGGGAACAGGGAATAGAAATCGCGTGGAAACCGCCACACGGGGATAAGGCTGGGTCCGGTGAAACGGGAATGGACAATGCGGCAAACGTTCCTCGCCATGATTACCTGCGCATGGTTGCTACCCATGGTATGGCTCCCGGCGCAGGATGCGGGAAAGAAGGCGCGAATCAAGGACGTGGCCACAATCGAGGGGATTCGCGACAACCAGCTTGTAGGCTACGGGCTGGTCGTAGGCTTGAAGGGCACCGGAGACAGCTCGCAAACGGTGTTTCCCGCGCAGACGTTGGTTTCTGCGCTGGAGCGCATGGGCATCACCGTCCCGCAAACCGGGTCGAATAGCGCCAGCAATATGCAGGTGAAGAACATGGCGGCGGTGTTCGCGGTGGCCACGCTGCCGCCGTTTAGCCGGCCCGGCTACAAGGTGGATGTAACGGTTTCGTCGGCGGGAGATGCGCGCTCGCTCGAAGGCGGAATCCTGCTGATGACTCCGCTCTACGGCCCGGATGGGCAGATCTACGCGCAGGCCCAGGGATCGCTGGTTCTGGGCGGCTATATGGCAGCGGGCGGAGGCAGCGCGAAGCAGGTGAATCATCCGACGACGGCGCGCATTCCCTCGGGCGCGTTGGTGGAGCGGCTGGCGCCCTTCGACTTGAAGCAGTTGCATTCCGTGGACGTAATCCTGAACGACGCCGACTTTCACACCGCGGAGCGGATGGCCGCGGCGATCGACCAGGCGCTGGGATCGGCGCGCGCCCACGCTATCGACAGCCGCAGGGTGGAGGTGGCGGCCAGCCCGGACGAGGACGTTGCGGCCCTGCTCGACAAGGTGGAGGGGGTCGAGATCGATGTGTATCCGCGCGCCCGCGTGGTGGTGAACGAGCGCACCGGCACGGTGGTGATTGGCGGGATGGTGCGGCTGCAGCCGGTTTCGATTTTGCACGGCGGGTTGAGCGTGAACGTGGTCTCCAAAGTTGAAGTGTCGCAGCCCAATGCGATGGCCTCGGGGACCACGCAGGTCGTGCAGCAGACTACCGTCGAGGCCCAGGATAAGCCGGTGAATCGCATTGAACTGAAAGAAGGCGCCACGGTAGAGGATTTGGTGGAGGAATTGCAGCGAACCGGAGCTGGGGCGCGGGATGTCATCTCGATCCTGCAGGCCATGAAGGAAGCAGGCGCGCTGGAAGCGGACTTGGAAGTGCTGTAAAGCAGGGAACGAGGGAACAAGCGAGCAAGGAAGCAAGCGGGAACGATCTTCGGGGGAGCCCGCATGGGCACTTGGGAAGATGGGAGCGATCCGGTGCAGATTGAGTTGGAAGATGCTGGCAGGTTAGCGGGCAATGAGCAGAGCGGCCCTTCGCCGCGGCTTGTCGCTGCAGCGCATGAGTTCGAAGGACAGATGATGAAGGAGTTGTTGGAGCCGATGACTCGAAGCGGAGGGCTTTCGGGTGAGGATGGAGATGATGATGCCGGGACGGGATCGGGCGGCGCATTGAGCGAGTTTGCAGCCGAGGCGCTTGGCCAGTCGCTCAGCCAGCACGGCGGGTTCGGCATCGCCGATCGGATTGTGAGAGAACTCGCGGGCTCCGGTAATCGACGCGCAGGCGGGAAGTAACCAGGAGTTTGCACAAGGGTACTCATGAGCGGTCCTGAATGACTCAAGTCACGTTCTGGCGCGTCGATACTGCCAACAAGGAGTGTTGCATATGGATATTCGGAGCAGTTTGGAGGGGCTGAGAACGTTGCTCGGAGTCGAGCCGGCGGCGCCAACGTCGGCGCAAGGGAAAAGCACTCCGCCGTCTTCCTCGAGCGGGCTCTTGAGCGACCGGGCAACGCTGAGCAGCGCGGCCAGCGAGGTATCGCAAGCCGCCTCCGGAGAAGACGTGCGAATGGATAAAGTTGCCGCGGTGCAGCAGGCGCTGGCTGCGGGAACGTACAACGTTCCGGCGTCGGCAGTGGCTTCCAAGGTCATTGACTCGATGTTGTCCGGAGAGCGGTGATCGTCAAGCGAACGGCAAGCCAGCGGGAAGGCCAGGCGGGGATGGAAGAGCTTGGAGCGGACCAGGCAAATGGGGAGCTGAAGGTGCTCGTGAAGGAGGCGTCACGGGCGCTCGCGGCTCTGGATTCGGTGCGGCTGGAGGAGCTGGCCCTGAGCTGCGAGGCGTTGAACCGGGAGCTGGCGCGAGAGAACGATGCGGACCGGCGCGAGGAGATGGCGCGGCAGGCGCGCGAAGCGGCAACCGATTTGGCGGTGTTCGCCCGGGTGCTGGAAGCGACGCGCGCCAATCTCGACGTGATGAAACGGCTGCGGGAGATGCGGCTGGGACCACTCGAATACCAGGCGCGAGGCAGCGCGCCGGATTGGACGGGATCGCGCGCGGAGGATGGGGATGGGAACCATTAACTCCGCAATGAGCGTAATTGGCGGAGCGCTGGACGCCGATCAGGAAGCGCTGAGCGTGGTGGCCAACAATGTGGCCAACGCCAACACGACCGGGTATACGCAGGAGCTGCCGAACTGGCAGGAAAACGCGCCCATCACGATCGGAGGAATCCAGATCGGCGACGGGGTAACGGAAACCGGCGCCACGTCGCAGCGCGACCGGGTGCTGGAGGAGCGCCTGGACCAGCAACAACAGATGGCCGCAGCGTCGAGCACGCGGCTGGCGGCGCTGAATAATATTCAGGCGCTGTTTACGCCGGATTCGGGATCGTCGGGCGCGACAGCGGGTGACATTGGCAGCGACATCACCAGCTTTTTCGACGCATTCTCATCGCTTGAGGCCGATCCGACCGACAACGCGCTGCGCGAGCAGGTGCTTTCCTCGGCATCGACGCTTGCCGGAGACATCTCGAGCGCCGCCAACAGCCTGAACGGGCAGAGCGGGGCGCTGAGCCAGGACGCTGCGGGAATCGCCACACAAGTGAACTCGTTGACCAGCGCCATTGCGCAGCTCAACCTGCAAATCGAGTCGACTTCTCCGCACAGCGATGCAGGAACACTGGAAGACCAACGGCAGCAGGACCTGAGCCAGCTTTCTCAACTCGTGGGAATCAATCAGGTGACGACCGAGAACAACGGCCTATCGATCACGACGACGTCGGGGCAACTGCTGGTCTCCGAAGGCCAGAGCTTCCAACTCACAACGGGAACGGTGAACGGCGCCACGGATTTCTTTCTCGGCGGCACAGACATCACAAACAATCTGGCTGACGGCGGAGGACAACTGGGCGGGTATCTGACGGCGCGGGACACGGACATTCCCAACGCGCTGGGCTCGCTCGATCAGCTCGCGTACAGCATCTCGACCGCGGTGAATGCGCAGAACAATGCCGGCGTCGATCTGGATGGAGCGACGGGAACGGTTGCCAATCCGCTGAACATCTTCAACGAGCCGACGCAGGTTGCGGGCAGTGCGGCGGCGATGACGGTGACCATGACCGACCCCAACCAGATTGCGGCGGCCAGCGCGGGCAATGGAACCGGAGACAACTCGAATGCGGTTGCGCTCGCCGGCCTGGCAAACCAGGGGATCGTGAACGGGCAAACGCCGGTGAACTACTACTCGAACTTCGTGTCGACGCTGGGCTCGACGGTGCTCGAAGTGCAAACCGAGAATACGGCGCAGAATGCCTCGGTGACGCAGTTGCAGACCGAGAACAATGCGCTGTCGAGTGTGAACCTGAACGACGAAGCGGCATCGATGTCGACTCTTGAATCTAGCTATCAGGCGGCTTCGCAGGTGTTCACGCTGCTGAACACGTTGATGGCGTCGGCGCTGAACCTGGGCGAAGAGACGACGGTGACGTAAGAACAGCTTTTAGCTATTAGCTCTTAGCCTTTAGCTTGTTCGTGCCAAGCTTTTGCTTTCACTTTGAATGTCAGGTCGCGTTTAGATCACGAGTTAAATCACGAGTTATGTACCAAACGCCAAAGGATGAAGATTAATAGCTAATAGCTAAAAGCTAACGGCTAACAGCTAGCAGCTAGAAGCTAGGAGCTACTAAGATGCGAGTGGATCCGACTTACATAACGAATCTGGTAAGTTCGCTGGATCAAACACAGGCGAACGAGCAGCAATTAAGCTCGGAGCTATCGAGCGGCGTGAGCATCACATCGTTGAGCCAGAATCCGGTTGGGGCGGGCGAGAATGTTCTGCTGCTGAACCAGATTCAGCAGGACGACTCCTTTACGCACAGCTCAAGCATGGTTACCGGACAGTTGCAGGTCGCCGATTCGGCGCTGGGCAGCGTGGTGAGCCAACTGACGCAGGCCATTACGCTGGCGACCAGCGCGAACAACGGAACGATGAACGCGAGCGACGTGCAATCGGTGGGGAACCAAATCTCGGGGATTCTGAACGAAGTGCAGTCCCTGGCCAATACCAATTACCAAGGGCAGTATATCTTTGGCGGCGGAGAAACAAACGCGGCCCCGTTTTCAACGTCGACGTCGACTTCGCCGGCGGTGACAAGCTACAACGGGGGCGAGACGGTGAACTATCTGGTACTGCCGAACGGGCAGAAGATTCAGTTAAATGTGCCGGGCGACCGGATCTTCCTGGGCAGCGGCACGAACAGCGTCTTCGGCGCGCTGAACGCTCTGGTGGCCGACTACGCGAGCGGCACGGTAAACACGGCGCAGGCGGTGAACGACACCACGGCCCTAAGCTCGGCACTGAACTATGTGTCGCAGCAGCGTGTGACGATCGACAATTCGATCACGCAACTGAACGCGGCGTCGGGGGCGGTGACCAACGAGCAGACGCAGCTGACTACGGCGCAGACGAATCTGATGCAGGCCGATCTTCCCACCGTTTCGACGCAGCTATCGCTGGCCGAGACGCAGCAGAGCGCGCTCGAAGACGTGATCGCCCAGCTCCAGTCCGTGTCGAACAGTTTGTTCAGCAAGCTGCAGGCGGGGTGACGGCAGTGGTTGGCGGTCGGTTCCGGCAAGAGGGCCCCAAGAGAGTTGCGATTCTCCAGCGGGCATTGCAGGCCAATCGGCACGAGCTCAAAAACAAACTGCTTCGCCGGAGAATGCCGGGAAGTGTCACAGGCACAGTTGGCCCGGCGTTTCGGGATATGTCGAACTCGACAAAAGAGTGAACCGATTCCAGTGGCACTGAAGCGATCACCGGAGCCGTAGAGTGTGCCCTAGCGAGCGTCGCCGTCGCCGGGGAAGAGGCCGGGTTGTTCAGGGGCGGGTTTGGCCGCCTCGGCGCGTTTCCGGCTCGCCGCTCCCACCAGGCTCAGGACCTGCATGGTCTGGATGGCCTGCCGGGGGACGTACATGCGTTGCGTGTTGGAGCGCGTGTCGGGGGGAGTGAGCAGCAATCCGGCGCCATCGACCAGGGAGCGGTCGTTGGCGGCCACGCCCTCGAGTTCGTCCCCGTCAGCCAGAGTGAGCCGCAGCCAAAGTCCAGCGGTGCGAGGCCGCAGCGGAAAGCGCTTGCGCAAGAGCCGCTCCGGGTTGGCTTGGTCGGCGGTGCCGGCAGGAAAGTCGCGCACATAGCAAACCCATTTGACCTGCTCCCAGCCGATGCGGAGTACTTTGCCCGACAAGTCCAAGATTTCCAATTCGGCGGCGTTTTGACCGAAGTTGGAGCCTGCGTAGCCGGCGACCCAATCGCGCGAAAACTTTCGCACAATGACGGGCTTGCGTGCTGAGGCCATCGCTCTGGATTGTCGCATGGGCACCGTGCCGGCGGATTGCCGAGCTATTGCTCTTTGAGGCTCCCCGGAATGGGCAAGCGACGGAAAAACGGAGAGTTGGTTCGGAAAAAGTTGCAATTCCGGTGCATTGAACCTACTCTTCCACTTCAACTTGTGTTAATGTTCTTGTTTGCTAGCTTCCGTCGACGCGCCATAAGCGCAACAATGTCAGGCACTTGAGCGCGGATTAAGAAGGCGGAAGCCGGGAAAGCGCATGCCCGATTACGTGTACCTCGTGGAAAACCGGCTTTCGCCTGACCAACGCCACGCACTCACCCAGTTGCGCACTGTGGCCCGCGAGGCCGGCACGATCCTCTTTCTGACAGGAGATGCGGTCCGGGATCTGACCAGCGGCCATGCGGTGCGCGAGCTTGAGGTGGCGATCCAGGGGAACGCCCTCAAGCTGAAGAGACAGATAGAGAAACTCGGCGGCAAGCTGTGGGGAGAGGACGAAGCCTCGCGCAGCCTGTATTTGTGTTTCCCCGGCACGGCGCGGGTCAATCTGGTCAGCACGCACCGGGTCGAATATCCCAAGCCCGGAAAACCGGTCTACCATTTCGCGTCGATTCAGGAAGACCTTCGGCGGCGCGACTTTACCGTGAACTCGATGGCGATTTCGCTGAACGAGGGCTCCTTCGGCCTGTTGATGGACCCCCTCAACGGCGCTGCCGACGTGGAGTCGCGAATTCTGCGCCTCGTTTCGAATTACGGATTCATCGAGGATTCGTCGCTCATGATTCGCGTCACCCGCTATCGTGCGCGCCTGGGCTGGGAGATGGACGCTCGCACCCAGGCCCGATACGACAACGCCAAGAGCGAGGGGGCGATCGAAACGCTTTCGCACCATGCGCGAAGCCAGGAACTGGAACAGATCGGCCACGAGGAAGAGGCCCTCAAAGTGCTGCGTGCGCTGGAGGCCGAAGGCTGGATGGAAGTCCTTTTTCCGGCGTGGACCTCGGCCAAGGGCGACGAAGCCAAGTTGAATGCGCTCCATGAGCTGGCTGTTTCGCTGCAAATGCAGGGGATTCACGCCGACATGTCGGCTGCACAGATGCAACTGCTGACGGTGAAACTCGCGCCGAGGGACTTGTCGGCGCTCAAGAGGTTGCTGCTGCGTCCTGGCTTCGTGGCGGAGTGGAACAACCTCGACTCGATGGCCAATGCTTTTGCAAAGGTCCTGCTGGCGAAGCAGAATGCGAAGCCCTCGGCAAGCTACAAGCTCTTCATGAGCTATGATCCGGAAGCAGTTCTCTGGCTTGGGTTTACGACCAAGAACAAGGAAGTGCAGGAGCGGTTCCAGCTTTTCTTGAAGACTTGGCCGGAGGCGCGGCAGCACATCCCATACGCTCTGATGCAGGAGATGCGCATCACCACTGAGCTACCACGGTTTGGCGACATCGTACAGGGGATTTTTCTGGAGCTGATCGACGGAAAGCTGAACACACCGGAGGAGATGCGGGCATACCTGGAGCCTTATTCGCCGCCGGCGCCACCGCCCCAGGTGACTGTGAAGAGGACGCGCGGGCGGCGTAGCTCCGACGCAAAGCTGAAGGAGCAAGCACTCGACGAGGAAGGGGAAGCGGAAGAGAGTCTAGTTGGTAGCGATGACTCTGAATCTGCGGGAGCAGGCGACGAAGAGCTCGATTTCAGCATCTTGGGCAAGAAAGCGCTGGCCGCCGAAATTGGCGACGAGGGCGACTCCGAAGAGGAGCTCGAAGAAGAGGAAGGTATGGCAGCCAGCAGCAAGAAACAGACCGCCGCGAAGGGACAGAAAGGCACGCCGGTCAAGACCCCGCCCGCCAAGCCCGAGCCCGCTCGTGTGCCTGCGAAGGCGGAAGCGAAGCCGGCGCCTGTCACGAAACCAGCGGCGGTAAAGCCAACCGCTGCGGCTCTTCTAGGAAAAGCCACCCCCGCAAAGACGGCGCCTTCGCCGGCAGCAAAAGGGAAGCCTGCACCGGCTGCCGCGAAAGTCCCGGCCAAGCCGCAGCCTAAGGTCGTACCGAGAGCCGCTTCCAAACCGGCTGCGAAGAAGGCCGCGAGGCCGGTGCCGGCCAAAGTCGCGAAGTCGAAGCACAAGCCATCTGCCGCAGCAAAAGCCAAGCCGGCCAAGTCCGGTGCGCGAAAATCGTCGAAATCTGCTGCGAAAAAGCCGACGAAGCGGGCGAAAAGGCGCTAGCTTTCGAGGCGGTGGCGATCACGCTTCACACCGACCGATCGAAAGCGCCGCTTGGCCAATCGCTGACGACGTTCGATTCATCCGGTGGTTGATTGCAGGCGCAAAATGGGCAGACGGCAATTCTCCTGCCAAACGCACACGCTGGGCAAGGCGTCGTTGCAAGGGTTCTCCGCTCATTTGGCTTTTGTCTTCATTGGCTTGGCGCTGCTGGTCCGCGATGCGGGCGATGACGTCGGAGCTCCCAGGGAGCAACTGCACGGCCTGACCGCCATCGCTCTGCTCGCCTTCGCATTCCTGGGATTATTTCGGGTCGCTTTTCATGCAGTCCGCAGCCGCCGGGCAAAGCAAGCTGCTGCCCCGGCGAAAATCGATCACTGAGACTGACGGCCGAAGGGCGGCCGCCTCGGCCAAATTCATCAAACGTTTGCAATTCCTTTGCCCGCGTGCATTAGTCTGTCTATGGTTCCCGCTGGCATTCACAATCCTGCAACTAAACGGCCGCGGGGCGAGGAATGACAGTTTGAGCCAATCCGTTTTCGTTCTGGAAGACGACGCCGATATCGCCCGGCTGGTGCAACATCACCTCGAAGCGGCGGGCTTCGAGGCACGGCTCTTTAGCACCCCAACCAATCTAATTCCCGACGCCGAGCGCAAGGCGCCTGCGCTGTTTCTTCTGGACATCATGGTGCCGGGCGGCGACGGGCTGGACGTTTGCCGCCGGCTGCGCAATCACGCCGGGCTTTCGACTGTTCCGATTATTTTCTTAACCGCCCGCGCCGGCGAAAACGACCGCGTTCTCGGCCTCGAGTTGGGTGCCGACGACTACATCACCAAGCCGTTTTCCACGCGCGAGCTGGTGGCCCGGGTCAAGGCAGTCTTGCGCCGCTTCGAGCGGCCCACCTCGCCGTCGGTGATCTGCTTCGAAGAGGTCATCATCGACGCTGGCGCCATGCAACTGAAGGTTCGCGGAGAACTGACGACCACGACGGCCACCGAGTTCCGCTTGCTCGACTACCTGGCGCGCCATCCCGGCCGCGTCTTCAGCCGCGACCATCTGCTCGACGCGGTTTGGGGCGATGCCCGCTTTGTGACTCCGCGATCCGTGGATGTGTACGTGCGCCGCATCCGTGAGAAAATCGAGATCGATCCGGAGAATCCGCGTTACCTCAAGACGGTGCGTGGCGCCGGTTATCGCTTTGAATTGCCTAAGGGCGACTAGCAACAAGCCCTTAGCTCTTAGCCTTTAGCCTTGGAGTGCCTAAACCAGCATTCATTTCCTCCACTGCTGCCGGTTCAATGGCGAGTGTTGAATGAGTTCTTATCGTTGAAGCTACTGGCTACAGGCTGCACTTCAGCGGCCAAGCTAAAGGCTAAGAGCTAAAAGCTAACGGCTGTCTCTCATGACTCCCAAAGTCTTCACCAAGCTGCTCGCACTCTTCATCCTGCTTCTGGGTCTCCAGACCTTGGTGGATGAATTGGTGTTTCATCGGTTTGTGGAGCGGGCGGCGGATGGCGCCCTAAGCCTGCTTGGCCGCGAGGCGCTTTGGTCGGGAATCATCGCGCTAGCGGTTGCTCTGCCCGTCGCCGCCTGGGTTGCCTTGCGAATTTCGGGGCGGTTGCAGCGCGTAGTGATCTTCGCCCGGCGCATTGCCGGTGGCGACCTCAGCGCCCGCCTGGCTACCGAAGGGAACGACGAGCTGTCAACGATGGAAGAAGCGCTCAATCAGACCGCCGAGCGGCTCGATAAGGACTTCGCCAACCTGGAAAGCAGCCGTCACGAGCTGGCCGTCATGCTCGATTCCATGCAAGAGGCAGTGGTCGCCGTCACTTCCGCTGGATCCATCCTTTGGTCAAACTCGGTGATGCAGCGTATCGCCGGCCAACAGCTCCATCCAGGCCGACCGCTGGTGCATGCCGTTCGCGACCCCGAGCTGCTGGCCTGCGTACGCGGCGCGATCGAGCGCCACGAATTGTGCATCGGGCGCGCCAGCCTCCTTGCGCCCGGCCAAGTCTTTGAAATCAATGCCGCGCCGCTGCCTTCCGGCGGCGCTCTTGCCGTTCTTCACGACGTGACCAGCATCGAGGCCGCGCAGCAGTCCCGGCGCGAGTTTGTGGCCAACGTCAGCCATGAGTTGCGCACGCCGCTGACCTCCATCATCGGCTACGTCGAGACGCTGATTGAAGATCCCCATCCCAGCCCAGAGACCATGCACGAGTTTCTCGGCGTGATCCTCAAAAACGCGAGCCGCATGAACCGTCTCACCGAGGATCTACTGGCGCTGGCCACGGTGGAGAGCCCCGACTACAAACTTACACTGCAGCCTGTCCGCGCCAGTGTGCTTTTGCAGGACGCGCTCGACTCCATCGGCGGCATGGTGGCCGATTCGGGGGTCAAGCTCCAGTCTTCCGGAGCGCCGGATTCTCTGGTGATGGCCGATGCCGACGCCATGCATCAAGTCTTCGGCAATCTTCTGGAGAACTCGCTGAAGTACGCCAAGTCGGGGAAGCGGATTCGCGCCGGGGCGCGCCTTCTGCCCACGGAAGTCCAGTTCACCATTCAGGACTTCGGCCCGGGCATCGCCTCCGAGCACATCGAGCGCATCTTCGAGCGCTTCTACCGCGTCGACAAAGCCCGGTCGCGCGAATCCGGCGGTACCGGCCTCGGCCTGGCAATTGTCAAGCACATCGTGCAGGCTCACGGTGGCCGCGTATGGTGCGAAAGCGAGCTAGGCAATGGCGCGAGCTTCCACTTTACTCTGCCGCTGGGCCCGGCGCCGCAGACCGCCCCACAGCCTCAACCGGCGCGTCCGCAGCCCGCCGCTGCGTCCGCTTCGAGCGCCGCAGTCTCAACTCAACCGGCTGGAGCGGCTTCCTAGGGCCGGGGGAATCGAGTTGGACAACGCCTTCGCATTCTGTCTTTCTGTTCCCTAATCCCTGTTCCCTGATCCCTGCTTTTTCACCTCCCCGTAACATTCGCCGTAGACAATGGCTTGCGGCAGCTTCTCGCAAAAAGGGAGCAAATCGTGAAGAAAACTTTGGCAGTTATTGCTTTGTTCGTGCTGGCTTTGGGCGCCGCGCAGGCGCAAAAGATCACCGGCGCCGGCGCAACGTTCCCTCAACCGATTTATTCCAAATGGTTCAGCGAATACAGCGCCGCACATCCCGGCGTTGAGATCAACTATCAGCCAATTGGATCCGGCGGCGGTATCCAGCAGGTAACTAACGGCATCGTGGACTTTGGCGCCTCCGACATGCCTATGAAAGACGACCAGCTTGCCGCAGCCAAGATCAAGGTGGAGCACATTCCCACCGTTCTCGGCGCGGTGGTACCGGCCTTCAACGTTCCCGGCGTCACCGATCTCCGCCTCAGCGGCGAGGTTCTGGCCGACATCTACCTATCCAAAATCGTGAACTGGAGCGATCCGCACATCGCCAAGGACAATCCGGGCGTCAAATTTCCTGATCTGAAGATCACCGTGATCCATCGTTCGGAAGGCAGCGGCACGACCTTCATCTTTACGTCATATCTTTGCAAGGTCAGCAAGGAGTGGGCAAGCGGGCCGAGCAAGGGAAGCGCCATCAATTGGCCGACGGGCGTGGGCGGAAAAGGGAACGAGAACGTCACCAGCCTGGTTCGCCAGCTTCCCGGGTCCATTGGTTATATTGAGCTCTATTACGCGCTGCAAAACCACGTGCCGTTTGCCTCGGTCAAGAACGCCGCGGGCAACTGGGTGAAAGCCTCGCTGGAGGGTGTAACCGCAGCCGGTGGCAGCGTAAAAGACATGCCCGCCGATTACCGCGTCGACATCACTGACGCGCCCGGGCCCGACGCGTATCCCATCTCCAGCTTTACTTATCTGCTCATCCCGACGCACCCCACCGATGCGGCGAAAGAACACGTCATCAAGGACATGTTGAGCTGGATTATCAAATCGGGTGAAAGCGAGGTCTCTGCGCTCTCCTACGCGCCGCTTCCGCAGAACGTTGCCGACAAGGTTTTAAAAACCGTCTACGCTCTGCCGTAAGAAGAACGGCTCGAGCGCACGGAACGGGGTCCGGCTTCAACCGGGCCCCTTTGTATTCGCTCGATTCCCAGTCGAGCCCGGCCAAAAACACACCTATTCCCTCCGTCTCGGTTCACCCCAGTGAACTGCGAACTACGAACCGTCCCGCGCTCCCCGATCTCTGATCTCTGTCCTCTGATTTCTGTTCCCTAATCCCCAATCCTTGTTCCCGGTCTTTGATACACTCTCCCTGGTCCGCGTATGAGCACAGCCTCGGCACACAACCAGAGCGACCACGCCTCGACGCCGCAGATCGCGACGCTCAACGAATTGTTTCTGCGCGTCGCCGCGGCCGGCAATCCGCGCGCCGTTTTGTGGCAGGACGCATCGGGAAAATGGCAGCCGATCTCTTCCGAGCAGATTTATCAGCGGGTGCGCGCGCTGGCGTTGGGGTTTTGTTCGATGGGCGCAAAAAAGGGCGATCGCATCGCGCTGATCGGCGAGAACCGGTGGGAGTGGGCGGTCACCGACTTTGCCGTTCTGGCCATCGGAGCCGCGGATGTACCCATTTATCCGACGCTGACCGGCGAACAAATCGCCGAGCTTTTGCGCGATGCCGGCTGTCGGATCGCCGTGGTTTCGACGCGCGTGCAACTCGACAAGCTCAGCGGGCTTCGCATCCAAACCAGCCTCGAGACAATCATTGTGATGGACGATCCCGCTCCGGAAGGCGCGATTGCCCTTAGCAAGCTGCTGGCCGGCGCTGACGCCCTCGGGGCGCAGCGTGATCCATCCTTCGATGCCCTCGTCCGGTCCATCGAGCCGCGGGCGCTGGCGACGCTCATCTATACTTCCGGCACCACCGGCGAGCCCAAGGGAGTGGCGCTCACTCACGCCAACATTGCGGCCAACCAGAACTACACGGCTCGCGACTTCGGCTTCGGCCCGAAAGACGCTTGCATTTCCTTCCTGCCGCTCTCTCACGTCACCGCGCGCGCACTCGATTACGTGATGTACAACGCAGGCGCGCAGGTGGCTTATTCTTCGCAATTCGACAAGCTGCCGGACGCCATGCTGGAAATCCGGCCCACGGTGATCGTGGGTGTTCCGCGCGTCTACGAGAAGATCCGCCAGGCCGTGGAGGAGAAATCCGCGGCCTCGCCGGTCAAGAAGAGATTGCTGGCTTGGGCGCTTCGCGTGGGCTCGCGATACACCGATACCGTCTACAGCCGGCGCCGGCCCTCCGCGC